>OCVT010000372.1_pt1 | contig 18064 bp, 6 predicted proteins | sample 1539111 | NCBI WGS metagenome assembly OCVT01 (sample SAMEA3991482, study PRJEB22521) | metagenome | biome: anthropogenic terrestrial biome; feature: sewage plant; material: raw primary sludge | place: Sweden | collected 2012-09-26 | reverse complement strand
CTCAGTTGATAACCCTTCCTCTGACATCAGACAGAATAAACATCTATCAAGGTAATGCCCATCTGAAGTCGCCCGCCGTATGGAAGTCAAGCATTTCCTGGAATATTCCAATGAAGCAAAAGTATGCGTGTCTAATACCAAGCCTGACTTACACGAGTTACATCAACAGGATTATCAATACCTATCGTTATGATACAGGCGTATACACCAATAAGCCCGACAACGTTAATGGTACCTCGAATTTGGAGTTCAGTACTCATGGGCAACAATTTGTAACGATAGCAAAATGTCCAACAACAATCACTTATAATTTGAAAAGCAACTACCAAAAGATGAAGAACTTTGTTGCCGAAGGAGCTACGGGCCAGTCTCGACAGATTGACAATGATGAACTACACAGTTCTGCAAACGTGCGATTCTGGAGCCATTATAAAATTGTGGCGTTAATAATAAGATTAAGCACAGATTGGAGAAAACCGTTGAATGGCAGAGCCGACATAGGCTATCGTGATACCTGGGAATATAAAGGAGAAGGCTGGCTTACTGTCAATCTTCCTGCCGGCATAGACCTTGAAACTGATTGCGTAGTTCTCAAGCGTCAAGGCTATTCAAACGATGAATTGAACAAACTGACGTGCGAATGGAATATGGGGCTGTCAAAGTCTATACTGAAGAACCAGATTGGTTTGAGTCTGAAAGCAATTGACATTCTTCGCCAATATAAGAGCGTTGCCTATGTAGTGAACGAGCGTGGAATCCGCGAGACGCGTGCCGTCACACTTCCCTCTTACCTGCTCTTCAGTGTAACCTATAAAATTAACAAACAACCTAATAAGAAGTAGTGACATGAAAAATGGAACTCTGCTACCGGCCAAACTAATGAAAAAATCTATCATTCTAACCCTTGCCATACTCATGCTAAGCATAGGCATAAAGGCTCAGGAAACTAAAAAATCTATCAATAAAGTTCGCCAGACTTCCCTCTGGGGACATGTGTTCGACTCGTTTACCCATCGAGAAATTGATGGCGCACTCATCACACTGATGAAGGACGACAGCACTTTTGTGGACACCGTCCGTACTTCCGCTGACGAGCACGACGCTTGGTATAAATTCATGATACCGGCCTCACCTCAGAAGTATATCATCAAGGCCGAGAAGGAAGGCTACGACCCATGTTTTGTCGATTTCAACGTTAAATTTGTGGCGCGCATCACTTACTTCGATGCACCGTGGCACTACATGAAGAAACATATTACTTACTACAAGAGCCTCGACGAGGTGGTGGTAAAGGCTTCGAAAGTGCAGCTCGTCTGGAAAGGCGACACGATGGTGTTCAATGCCGATGCATTCAACATTCCCGACGGTTCGATGCTCGACGACCTGATCCGTCAGATGCCCGGAGTGAAGCTCAAGGACAATGGCGAAATCACTGTGAACGGACGCAAGATTGACTATCTGACGCTCAACGGTTCTGACTTCTTCAAGGGCAACAACAAGATGATGCTCGAAAACCTGCCATACTTCACGGTGAAGAATGTGCGTGTGTTTGACAAAACCACCGACAAAAGCAAGTTTCTGGGTTATGATGCCGAAAAGAAGGAGTACGTGATGGACGTCCAACTGAAACGCGAATACTCTGTGGGCATGATTGGCAATGTGGAGGTGGCAGGCGGAACGAGCGACCGATGGCTGGCCCGTGCTTTCGGATTGCGCTACTCTGACCACTCGCGCTTCACCATCTTTGGTAATATGAACAACACCAACGAAACCCGACACCCGGGCGGCGACGGCGATTGGGACCCGAGTAATTCTCCGACAGGGGAGACCACTTATAAAACCGTGCAGGCTAACCTGCGCCTGGAGGATAGCGACAAACGTTGGAACAACGAGGCCTATGCCGGCATCAGTAGTGAGAAGATTGAAAATGAATACAAGGTGGCTAGCACCTCCTATCTGCAGAGCGGAAGTTCGTTTCAGCGCTCGACGAACAACAATTTGAATGACAATTTCCAGGCGGCCCTTCACAACCAGTTCACCATGGACAAGCCCACCCGCCCCTTCTATCTCTACCAGAACACCAACTTCACCTATAACCACAGCAAGACCAATGTCCTTGGTCGCAATGCCCTCTTCAACACCGATCCCGCAAGCTATGGCGACACCAACATGATTCTCGACTCGATCTTCAGTGGCGTCAACGGCTCCTCTACCACCACGCAGAGCTTGCAGCAATCGCTCGTGCACAAACTTCTCAACGAAAGCAAGAGCAGGGGCAACAACTGGGAACTGAAGCAGGACAACCTCATGATATATAAACTCCCCTGGGGCGATGAACTGGAGTTTAAACTCAACGGCAGCTATTCTAAAGGTAATGTGGATTCCTATGAACACTACTATCTGGACTATGCTCAAAACACCGGGCAGAACGACTACCGCAACAAATTCAATCCTATTAAGACAAAGGCTTATGAATGGTTGGCTTCGGCTCAATACACCTTGAACTTCCTCAACGGTTGGCAAACAGGATTCTATTTCGAGCACGATCAGCACTACAACTCCTTTGACAATCCCTTCTATCGTCTGGAACGCAAATTGTCGTGGCAAAATATCCGCCCAGAGATTGGCACACTCCCTCCCGACGGACTCACCCCTGACCTGCTGGATATAGACAACAGCATAGAAGGCTATAGCTTCTTTAACAGCAATGCCTTGCATCCATGGGCCAACTATCACCGTGAGGACACCACTGGATATGAGCGGCTACTCATCAAGTTTCCGATGACGCTCGAGAATAATCGCGAGCGCTACATTCGCAACACCACCGATGCGCTGGTGCATCAAAACAAGTTTCACTTTGATCCGAGCATCATGTATATCCGTTGGTGGAAAAAGCGCAGGCTTCAATATGATTTCTATGCCAACAGGAGCACCAGTCTGCCCGACATGGAAAACCTGGTGGGTTATCGTGACGAGTCGAATCCACTGAACATCAGCATAGGCAATCCAAACCTAAAACCTTCGCACCGCTATTCTGCCAATACTTATATCAGCAAGTCTTGGCCGAAAATAGAGGGTTCTCTCTTTGCATCCATCTATGGCAATATTATAGAGAACGGCGTGACCAACAGTTTTACCTATAATGCCATAAAGGGTGTATACACTAATAAGCCAGTGAACATCAACGGTACCTGGTATGTCAACTCTGGACTGGAGTTCTCACGTGCCATCGACAAGAAGAAACTTTGGCTTATAGGAAATAATTTAGGCTTGAGCTACAGCAACGTGCCGGCGATGGGTACCGACCAGTCAGCATCGCTCAACGAAGCCACAAAATACTTTATCCGTAGCACTCGCTTGAACGAATATTTCTACATCCGTCTGCACACCGGTGAGAAGTTTGATGTGACACCTTCGATGGGCATCGAATATTTGCACGCCACAGGCACTTTGTCCACTTACAAGACCGCAAACACCTACGATCTCTATTATGGCTTCAACCTTCATTGGACGATGCCGCTCGGCATACAACTTGCCACCGACTTGAAGATGTACAATCGCCGTGGTTATGAGGCTTCGGAGATGAACACCAATAACCTCATCTGGAATGCCCAACTGTCACGCACGTTCTTCAAGAATCTCACCGCTAAGGTGGAGGCTTTCGATATGCTCGGCCAGATGACGCAAACCATCTGGAGCACCAGTACCACGGGCTTTACCAATACATGGCGTCGCAGCTTGCCCCGCTATGTGATGCTTCATCTGATATGGAAGTTCAACAGGATCCCTCAAAAAGCAAAAGGGAATAAATAAAACTAGGACTCTTCTCAAAATGTGGTGCGTTTTGAGAAGAGTCGCCAGAAAAAGTCTATGATTTAGACAAAACAACACACTTTACCATCTAATTGTTTGATATAAAGCAGGTTATTCGATGTGCGATTGATGTGCGATTTAGTTTTGAAATCGCACATCTGAATAACATCCCTATGGTTTCTGAGAGATGGTAGATTGCTCCATGAAAGGATAGATACGAGTCCGGTTTCCGGACCGATTTATTAAACAAATCGGATTGATTTACTCACTAAATCGGGTTGATTATGTTTGCGAATCGGCCTGATTTGTAAACAAATAGTGTTGTTATTTAATATTGACATGGTACATAAATCACAGAGATCTGATTATTATTCTTTCAAAAAATGCAAAAACGGGTCTTGAACGATATGAAACAACACATAATCGCACATATAATCGCACATGTTTGAAACACACTATTTATAATGGTTTCGGCTAAAAATGTGCGATGTGCGATTAGAAACCATAAATTTTCATGTGGAGATTTCTTACAAAAACGCCATGTAAAGTTATTTCTCAATACATTTTAATTATCATCTCATTATACGTACAGAAAGGTTGCGAAAGATCTATCAACAGAAATTTAAGGAGGATTGAACAATAATCATTGATGAGAATTATTTAAACATAAAAGTAAAATTCATACAAGATATTTGGAAAATCAAGAAACAATCTTTATCTTTGACTTTAAAATTACATCAAGACATGAGCGAAGATAAAAGATTCTGTTATAGATACCCTCATCCTGCTGTCACCACTGACAATGTTATATTCGGATTCGACGGCGAGGCACTGAATGTGCTACTTATACAGAGAGGCATGGAACCTCACAAAGGGCGTTGGGCCTTCCCCGGTGGATTCCTTAATATGGACGAAACAGCAGAAGAAGGAGCCGCACGGGAGTTGAAGGAAGAGACCGACGTAGAAGATGTCTATTTAGAACAGCTGCAAGCATTCAGCACCGTAGACCGTGACCCTCGCGAACGGGTGATTACCATAGCCTATTATGCACTTGTGAGGCAGAAGGATTACCATGTGATTGGCGCAGATGATGCTGCTGATGCCCGGTGGTTTAAGTTGAAAGAACTTCCTCCGTTGGCTTTTGATCACGAGTACATCCTTAAGATGGCTATCAAAAGACTGAAGGAGCGCATTTATTTTGAACCGATAGGATTCCGTCTGCTCGGCGAGAAGTTTACCATCGACGAATTGCAACACCTCTACGAACTTATACTCAAAGAGAAGTTTGACAGTGATGACTTCTTAAAAAAGATGCTCTCACTCAAAATCATCACACCCTTAAGCGAAAAAGCTAAGGGCTCTTCATCCGAAGCAACTCAACTGTATTCTTTTGATGAGGAAAATTATAAACGCCTGAAAGGGAAAGGAATAAGACTGGAGTTTTAAACGAACTGCATTGACCGAGAAGATTTTGCGATCAGATCATTATACCTTATTATATATATAACAGATACTGAGCAATAGCAGGGGACAGGTGCTTTGAACAAATGGATGATAACAATTATCCAAATCATGAAAATATCATCCGAACAAGAAAGATTGAACTGGAAATAATTTGGAAATATAACTTATTATAATTTAATTTGCACTCAACAATTTTTCAATACTAAACCATAAAACATTTAACTATGAAACATTTTACGTTGTCAAGTTTGTGTGGAACATTACTACTAATGATAGTGATGTCAATAATGCCAAGCACAATTAAGGCGAAAGCCTCCCCAAGGATGATGGAAGAAATCACCCAAGACAGTCTCCTTAAACTGAAAAAAGACACTCTAAGGACACTTATTTCAGATGCAAATGCACTCCTTTCAAGCGGAATAAGTGCTGCTATTTCTATTGATTTGGCAGATGATCCTACCCTCTATGAAGATCTAACATCAGAAAGCGCCACTCCTACGCTCGATGAGATCAATGCTGCTATTACAAAGATGAGAACAGACATCGCTACAGTGAAGAGTGCTGCTGTTTATTATAACAAATTTGCTGCCGCAGTGACCGAATTATCACAATTGGAGACGAAGTATCCTGCATTGGTTGCAACCGGAGGTGCTGCTCTTGAAAAAGAGTATGAACGGCTGACGGACTCGCTTCAGAGCTCCACATGTACCATCGCTGTCTATATCCAAGGCTATAAGGATGCCAAAGCTGCAAAAATGGCTTATCTGCTCAGTAGCGGTTATTCCGCTGAGAATCCGGCTGACCTAACCTGCCTCATCACTTATCCTAACCTGAGGACATCAGCAACTGCAGCTACCGACAATACAGGATTCGGAGACTGGGGTGCTAATGAAGGTATTTACAAAGCTGACACACTACAAGGTGGTTGGAAATTCACAACGAAACCAGTCGGAAACAGATACATGAGAGGATTGGTATGTATACAGTTCTGGGCATGGAACGGAGCAACAATTGACTTACAACAGACACTGAGCGACCTACCCAACGGACTTTATACGGTGTCTGCACAATTCAACACATGTAACGGACGTGAGAACGACCAGCACTCCTATGCAAAATCGGGCGGTGTGACAGCAGTTAGCTCCAACCTGCCTGCTGACGGATTATGGCCAGACTCTGAGTCGGACGACAATGTTGTTCCGGGCGACTGGACAAAACTAACCACAGACAAGGTTATGGTAACTGACGGAGTACTTACTGTAGGAGCTGCATCAAAGGTTGCCCAGATTGGAGCCTACGGAGATGCAGGATGGTTCTGCGTTGGTGATTTCCACCTATACTACTATGGAAATGATGCTTCTCTTCTCGAAAAAGACCTGAAAGACAAACAGAATGCAGCGACAGTAATGGCTGACACCATGAAACTTAAAGGAGACAAGGCTGCCCTTTTGACTGCCATCGAATCATCAAAGAACACTAGTTTGACAAATGCTGAAGCACTGTCAATTCTAAATTCGGGTATCAGCGAAGCTAATGTTTCTATACGTGAATTCAGCAATTTCAATCTTATCACAGTTCCTGAATATGTTGCTGGAGCAGACACAACAGTTTCTGACAACAAAGCAATGATCAATACTGTCATGGCATACATCAATACAACAATGGCTGGTGAAACAGCAAAATATAAGATGCTTACAGACATGGAGTCTGCTCTCTCATCTTATGTTGATCAGATTAAGGTCATTGCTGATGCTAATGCAAAAAGTGCCCAATACAGCTCTAGTAAATATTATGCAGGTCTCATCTCTGAACTAAATGCAGAAATAACAGCTATGAAGGCTTCAGTACAGAGTGTAGAAACTATTGCAACATACAAGGCTACCATCAAAAAGATACTAGCCGACATGCAACTTGAAAGTTCAATTGCAAACCCTGGTCCTAACTGCGATGTATCATTCCTTATCACCAATCCTACAACTTATGGAACAGACAATAGCGTTGCTCCTGAGGGATGGACTATCGATAAAGGGGTAGGTAATGTCTATTTCGACATGAAAAACATTAATGCAAGCGAACAAGGTCGCCCTGTATTCCTGACATGGAATGGAACAGCAGGCTCTGTCTTATGGAACGCTACACAGACTATTACCTACGTGCCTAATGGTACATACAGACTGGAAGCATTATTCGGAAATACAAACTCATTTAATGAAGCAACTATGGGAACCGGTCTCTGCTTGACAGCACAGACAACCTCTGGTGGACTGCGCGTTAAGGAGCATACTGTGAAATATCTAAGAGACTACATGAAAGATTTCTTCCCATCACTGTATAACGAATCTGACAATACCCTCTCAAATGGTGAGACTTACGGTGGCGTATGGGCGGAATCTGTTAAGGCATATCTTGCAGGAAAGTACACTAAGGCCGACTCTTTGAATATCTTCGGTGGTACAGTCATTGATGCTGGTACAGAAAATCCTAATGATATCTGTCAGGGATATGGATGGTATAAAGAGACCATTGACAACATCATTGTTACAGATAACAAGATTACTATCGGTTGTTCAACAGACTCAACGAAGACTGGATATAAGTACAATGGAAACTGGTTTGAAATAACAAACTTTGCCCTGTATTATGTTGCTGTCGCTGACGGCATCCAGAACATACAGTCTGAAACTCCTATGATAGCTTATGCAGAAAATGGAAGAATCATAGTTAAGAGTGACAAACCATACAGCATTTATAATGTTACCGGAACAATTGTTAACAAAAATGCGACACTTGCCAAAGGTATATACATTGTACGCAGTGGCAACCAAACTAAGAAGATCATAGTTAAGTAGTAAATAACAAATGTTAATTCCCTTACATTAAATCACAAGCCTGCGGTATGGTATCGCAGGCTTGTTTTATATTAAACTTTGTAAAACATGTTAAATAACATATTATATAACTCCATAAATGTTAAATTATAGCTTTTATATAATTTAGTGTAAAAAAAACACCCAAAATATTTGCAATAACAAATCTTATTATTAATTTTGCATCGTTGATACTATCCATATACTCAGAGAGCATGATGTATGAGATAGTGACCATGAAAATCAACCGATATACTATCTAATAGCATGACTAAAATAAATAAATACTACAATTCTACAAACTTTTAAATGTTACTATATGGAACGCAGTTTTCTCAAAAGAAACGCAGGTAAAGCGGTTATTGCCGCATGTATCCTGTTGGTTGGAAGCGGTTTCCTACAGTCTTGCAAGGATGACTCCTTGACAGGACAACCCTCATGGTTGGGTAACTCCATCTATGAAAGGTTGCAGGAAGATGGCAACTACAAAACCACGTTACGGCTCATTGACGACCTTGACTACACGGGTGTATTATCACAGACGGGTAGTAAGACGCTTTTTGTGTCTGACGACGCTGCTTACAATGAGTTCTTCAAATCGAACTCATGGGGAGTAAGCAAGTATGACGAGCTTTCAACAGCACAGAAAAAGTTATTGTTGAACAATTCAATGATCAACAATGCTTATCTCGTTGAACTTCTTTCCAATGTGAGCGGAAACCCGCCACTAGAAGGAAGGTGTATGCGTCGTGAAACAGCGACGAGTATTTATGACTCCATCTCACGTATCTACCCGAATGAGATGCCGAACACTAAATACTGGAGCAAGTACAAAGATCACCAAAAAGGGATTGTCATCGTAAAAGACAATTCATCGGCTCCTATGATACACTTCCTTCCCAAATACATGAAGGCTAATGATATTACAGATAACGACCTTAGTGTACTGACCAACGGCGTATCAAATAGTATCTCGGACGCATGGGTGAACGGCAAAAAAATTATTGAACGTGATATCACATGTAAGAATGGTTACATCCACAAAGTGGATGGAGTCATGACTGCATCAGAGAATATGGCCTCAATCATCCGTAATCACTCCAACATGTCTGGATGGAGCAAACTCATTGACAGATATTCTGCACCATATTACGATGACGCTATCACAAAGGAATATGACCGTTTGTTTAACAGTACAGATTCTGTATTCATTATGAAATATTTCTCTGCTGTTGCCAACACTACTTCAGGTGACAACAAGGTAGATCCAGACAAACAGAATGTAGGAGCTTTCTTGAGTTTTGATCCGGGATGGAATCAGTACATGTACAAGAACACCTCAGGAATGACACTAAATTATGACTGCGGTGCTATGCTTGTTCCTACAAACGCAGCGCTTGACGAATGGTGGAACAGTGGCGGTAAGCCTTTAAAAGACGAATACAAGAGTTGGGAGAACGTGCCAGATCAAGTATTATCAAAGCTTATCAATGTCAATATGATTCCACAGTTTGCCAGCACCGTTCCTTCAAAATTCTCGAATATCGTGAACGATGCGAAGGTTGAGTTAGGTGTAAAACCTGCTGACGTGGATAGTTGCTTCATGGGCTGTAACGGTGTTGTATACCTCACCAATAAGGTGTTCAGTCCTGCTGCATACGCTTCTGTTTCATTCCCTGCACTGATCCATACAGAGACAATGAATATTATCTATTGGGGCATTGACCAACTTGCATTCGATGCTTACCTTAACTCCATGGACTCTCGCTATAGCTTTATCATTCCAACCAATACTGCAATGATGAGATATATAGACCCATGTTCTTATGGTGCAACAAAGACTGTCATGTATCAGTTCTTCTATGATAACGATAAAAAAACAGTTGGAGCACACCGCTTTCAGTATGACTTAGCTACAAACGATACCGTGCCAGGTGCTGTTAAAATGACTGATGCCAGTGCCACTTTGGTAAAGAACCGTATGAATGACTTGTTGAACAACCTTATTATTGTAGGTGATATCGAAAGTGGTAATTCTTTCTATAAAACCAAAGGTGGAGGTATTATCAAGGTTGAAAATGCAGGAAAAGAAGGTGTGATGAAGATTTATGGTGGACTACAGATTGAGCAGAATACTCCGCTCACCGTAACTACCATCTACGACCAGACAAAGAATGGTAATGGTAAGGCTTATGTCGTAAACGACGCACCTCCATTGACAAGTAAGAAATCTGTCTATGCCACTCTCTCCGAAGACACCTGCTACAGCGAGTTCTTGGATTTGCTTAAGGGAGGTGACCCTGACTCTTCAGCTTATAACCTTATGGTGAATATCGTGGATAAGAAATACTCTTGCGTAGACTATAATATCCGCTTATTCGACACCTACAATTATACAGTATGGGTACCAACCAACGAATCAATGCGTGCCCTCCATGCAAGCGGAGCACTACCTAATTGGGCAGACTTCGAAGCAGAAACAGCTGAAAAATACGACGGAGACAAGAATAAAGCAGATTTGGCAAAATATGCTATCAAGACTAAGATCCTAAATTTCCTTCGTTATCACATTCAGGATAATTCTATATATATAGGTGGCGGTGCAATTAACGGGTCGCAATATGAGACAGCTAAACTGAATCCTGCGACACAGCGATTCTTTAAACTCACAGTGAACAGCGACAACAGTTCGATGTCTGTCAAAGACAATGCAGGTAACACTAGAAATGTTATCACTAAGGACAATAAATATAATAAGATGTGTAGGGAATATCAGTATAATACAACCGATAAGGAATCAGGAACAAATTCTGATTTGTACACCTCTTCTTATGCAGTTGTCCACCTCATTGACGGACCGCTCTTCTATGATAAATCTCTTATGCCATCTACAAACAATGCTAAAAGGAGAAGATAACAATGAGTAAACTTAGAAAAATCATTATGCTACTCCTTTGCACATTTGCAACTGGAGCATACGCACAAATATCTATGGTAAGCGGTACTATAACCGACAGAACTGACGGACTTATGGGAGCTACCATCGCCGAGATTGACGGCGCAAATCGTATTATTGAGGCTACTGTAGCTGATATCAACGGTCACTTCACAATGAAGGTCAAGAATCCGAAAGACCGAATCAAATTCAGTTATGTAGGTTTCAAGACACAGATCCTTCCTATCAACAGAAGTGTCTATAAAATAGTTCTCCAAGATGTTACAACCTTAAGAAATGTGACAATCACTTCAAAGAGAAAAATTTCTACCGGTGCTTTGGAAATTCCTGAACGAGAAATCTCATTCGCATCTCAAACGATTTCGACAAAAGAGTTCGAGGGACTCGGTCTTAACACAATCGACGAGGCTCTGCAAGGACGTATTGCCGGACTCGACATCGTAGCAAACTCAGGTAACTTGGGTTCTGGTTCCAGCATGCGACTCCGTGGTGCTTCAACCATTAGTAGCGTGACCAACCAAGAACCTCTGATCGTGGTGAACGGAAATATCCAGAATATAGACCAAAGTAACTTTGACGTATCTACAGCCAACGATGAGAAATTCGCCCAATTGCTGAACATCAACCCTGAGGATATCGAAAAAATAACTGTCCACAAAGATGCAGCCGCAACCGCTATCTATGGTTCACAGGGTGCCAATGGCGTTATTGAGATTACTACCAAGCGTGGACGCCGTGGTACACCACAGTTGGCTTACTCATTCCGTATTACCGGTACCTATCAGCCTAAAGGTTATAGCCTGCTGAACGGTGACGATTATACCATGTTGCTCAAAGAGAGCTATTTTAACCCTAATCAGAGTGATGCTGCTGCTAACATCAAGGAGCTCAACTATAATCCAACGTTCTCGGAATACCAGCAGTTTAATAATAACACCGACTGGGTAAATGCTGTCACTCAGACTGGTTACCGCCAGAATCATAATATTTCTGTTACCGGTGGTGGTGAAAAAGCTACATTCCGTATCAGCGGTGGTTATGACCATGAAACTGGTTCTGTCATCAAACAGGTACTTGACCGTTTCTCAACACGTGTAGCTCTTGACTATTATGTCAGCGACCGTATTAAGATCAGTACTGACTTCTCTATGACTTATACCAATAACCAGAAAAACTACGATGGACTTCTCTCTTTGGCTTATAAGAAAATGCCAAACATGGCTATTTATGAGGAAGATCCAACGACTGGCATAGCTTCTGATAAATATTATGAGATGCTACAAAGCGGATCTACAGAATTCAACGATAACCAAAAGGGTTATGTGAACCCTGTGGCAAGTGCAAGTCTGGCAGAAAATAAATACCGTACATACGATCTTGCTCCTCAGTTTGAAATTCAATATAACCTTCTCGGACTTGACGAAGATCATTGGCAACTGAAATACAACGGACGTGTAAACATGTCTATCTTCAACGGATACACAAACATGTTCTATCCTGCAGAACTGACAACCGTAGCTTGGAACAGTGGTGTCAACACATCAACATCAGCAAGCAGCAAGAGCCTACAGTTCGATACAAAACAGACACTTACTCTTACTCCCCACTTCACCAACAAGGACCATTCAATGTTAGTATTAGGACGTTTCGAACTTGTAAGTGGAAGTTCAAGTGGTCAGACAACGGACGGTGTTGGACTCGCATCAGGCGGACTGAAGAGCCCGGATGCCGGAGGACAGATCAAGAACATGTCAAGTTCATTTAACCAATGGAGAAGTATGTATTATACATTCTCAACTCACTACGCATACAAGGAACGTTACGTAGCCGATTTCTCTATGCGTTTGGACGGTACGACAAAGTTCGGCCCACAAAAACGCTGGGGTTATTTCCCCGCACTCTCATTCCGTTGGAACGTGATCGACGAAGCTTGGATGAAGAGTACAGAAAAATGGCTATCCATGTTAGCTATCCGTCCAGGATGGGGTAAGGTAGGTAACCAACCTAACGCAGATTATCTGTATGAAAGTAAGTACAGTATCGGCGATAAATACATCGATATGAGTTCTATGTATCCTAATAACATCAGACTGACCAACCTACGTTGGGAATCACACAACACATACAATGTCGGTATGAACATAGGATTCTTTAACAATAGAATTACCATGGACTTGAACTGGTATACACAGAAGACAACAGATATGCTGATGCCAAATGTATCAATACCATCAAGTACAGGTTTCTCATCTCTCTCTTACTCAAATGTTGGTAGTCTGACTAACACAGGTTGGGAGTTCAATATTGAAGGTAACAAATTTGCACAGATCGGCAAGTATTCTTTTGACTGTAACTTGACTTTTGCAAACAACCGCAATAAGATCAATTCAATGGATGAAACAGTACTCGAGTCACTCAATAGCAAATTTAATGAGGAAAACCGCGATGTACTGACACGTGTACAAGTAAACAATCCGTTCGGTGCAATCTATGGTTTCCGCTTTAAAGGCGTATACCAATACAACTACGACACATTCGCAGACATGACAAAAGAAGAGCAGGCCGCATTCCTAGCTTCAGGAAAGACAGCTCCTATTGCACTCAACTCATCAGGTCAGGTTATCTATAATGAGAAAGGTGAGCCTGTAAGAATGATGTACTGTTACGGTAATACATCTAGTTCTAAAAACTACAAGTTTAAAGGTGGTGATGCTATGTATGAAGACATCAACCGTGATGGTAATATCAATGAGTTGGATATCGTCTACTTAGGTAGTTCACTTCCTAAGCTTACCGGTGGTTTCGGATTCCGCGTTACATTTAACAACTCATTGAGTCTGAACGCACAGTTCAACTATCGTATAGGTAATAAGATCTTGAACCTTGCACGCCTTGACGCAGAAGCAATGATATCAAACAACAATCAGAGCCAAGCAGTAAACTACCGTTGGCGTAAAGAGGGTGATGTTACAAGCATTCCAAGAGCAATGTATGGAGGCACATCTAACTACAACACCCTTATTAGCGACCGATTTGTTGAGGACGGTTCATTCCTACGCCTCAACTATGTACAATTGTCATACGCATTTAAGAAAAAAATGCTTAAACAAATAGGACTTAGCCAATTGAATTTCTATTTGAGTGCTCAGAACTTATTCATTCTGACGAAATACATGGGCGTTGACCCTGAAATAGGTTATGGCAGCTATGGAGCTGCTATAGACTCAGGACAGACTCCTCGTGCAAAATCATTTACTTTCGGTATAACAGTAGGTTTTTAAGAAGGAGGATATAATATGAAACTGAAAAATAAAATCATCACATTAGGCACCATCATCACAATGGGAGTGTCACTGAGTTCCTGCTCCGATTTCTTAGAGATTAAGCCTCTAAATGACATCGTGTTGGAGAACTTCTGGAATGAGAAAAGCGATGTCGACAATATTGTAGCTGGATGCTATTCTGCGATGCAGACACAGACTTTTGTCGACCGATGCATAATCTGGGGTGAATCACGCTCAGATAACATGATTGGTGGTAATAATATCGCCAATGTTCAAAGTTTGTCGAATATATTCAAAGAGAACATCAACTCTAGCAATGAATTTACGGCATGGAATTCGTTCTATAACATTATCAACCGTTGCAACACTGTACTAAAATACGCGCCATCAGTTGCAGAGAAAGATCCTAACTATACACATAGCGACCTTCTTGCTACTGAGGCTGAGGTTTCGGCTCTACGTGACTTGTGCTATTTCTATCTGATACGCACATTCCGCGACGTACCTTATTATACGTACGCATATACAGACGACAGCCAAAGTCTTGCACTTCCGGCAACTAAGTTTGACGACGTGCTCGACAGTGTTATAACTGACCTTGAAAGGGTACAGGACAACGCTCTTAAGGTATATCCTGAAACGCAGTCAACTTACAATACAGGACGTGTAACACAAGATGCTATCCATGCTATGCTTGCTGACATGTACCTTTGGAAAGGAGACTATAACAATACTGTCAAATATGCGGATTTGGTTATCAAGTCAAAAATGGATAAGTACAAAACAAATTTATCCTCAGGAACTAGCGGTGGGGTTATCTATATTGTCAATGGAACCATTATTTCTGGTGGAGGCTCAAATAAACTCGTCAACGGTTTTCCTCTTATCAATGATAACAGTATAACAGGCAACAACTACGGAAATGCTTTTGGAACCATCTTTGGAACCGGGAACAGTAACGAAAGTATACTAGAACTTACTTATGAACATGACAACACCATGTTGTCTAACGGAGCAATAAGTAATAGATATGGAAACGCTACCTCAAACCCTGGACATATCAAACCAGCCGACTTCATTAGCACTGATATCAGTGATAATAGTTTCACCGTTTTCCATAATATATATGACACTCGTTATTATGAGAATATTCGTAATATTTCGGGCACGCTGTACGGCATCAACAAATACACTACCAGCTATGGTCAAGTTAACTTTTCAACAACAACACCAAAGACGACTTATGGGACGCCAGCCGCAGCTGCTTACTGCCACTCAAACTGGATCCTTTATCGTTTGTCTGACGTGATGCTGATGAAAGCTGAAGCGTTGTCACAAATGGTAAACATCACAGATACAACAGGTGCATACCACAGCTATAATGATAGCATTCTTAGAGTGGCATTCAACCTGGTTAATTCAATTAACAAACGTTCATACGGCTCTACATCTTCTACAGACACACTGAAGTACACAAGCTTCAATACAAAACAGTCTATGGAGAATTTAGTGTTTGACGAACGTCAACGCGAACTGATGTTCGAGGGTAAACGCTGGTATGATCTGGTTCGCCGTTCACGCCGTGATGGAAACACAACATACCTCATCAGAGCTGTCATTCGTAAATTTACAGAAGGTAGCTCAGCAGCCCAGAGTAAACTATCAAAGATGGACGGTATCTACTGGCCATATAATGAAAACGAGTTGAAAGTCAATTCTTACTTAGTTCAGAATCCTGCCTTTGGTAGCGGTGAGAACAGTTCTTATGAAATTTCTAAATAATAAATGCCATGATAAATATAATTAATAAAGGTGTTATAAGAATGAATGGCCTCAAAATAGCAATTCTCTGCATTGTTGCACTTACAATGACAACAATAACGAGTTGTTCTGATGACCCTGATACCTCAAATTACTATACTTTCAAAGGTGAAATGATGAGTGAATTCCTGCAGAAAAACGCTGAATTCAGCGAATTTGCAGAGATTGTGACTCGAGCAGGACTGATGGACCAGCTTTCTGCTTACGGTGCATACACATGTTTTGCTCCTACGAACACAGCCATTGATAATTTCTTGAAAGCAAAAGGTAAAAATTCATTAAGTGACCTAAGCGACGCAGATTGTGATACACTCGCTCGCACACACCTGATTGCAAATATGTATTCCACATCTGAGATGGAGGACGGTGTTCTCACAACAGCAAATATGAACAAACGTTACTTGGAAATAAGCCATGGTCTTGATAAAGACAGTAACGCTGTTGTTATTCTCAATAAAAGTGCGAATGTTATCTTCTCACAGCAAGACGACTCTGTAGAAAACGGTATCATGCAGCCTGTAAACATTGTTCTTGAAAGCTCAAGTAGAATGTTACCAGACCTTATGAAACAGAATACACGTGTCAAACTGTTTTATCAAGCATTGACAGCTACTGGGTTAAAAGATTCTCTATACATGTATAAGGATAATAACTACAATGCAGATAATTACGAAAGATACAATTACACATCCCATGTCAATAAAGAGTCGGCTACGGCTCCTGACCAACATCTGTACGGATTCACGGCTTTTGTTGAGACAGACTCTGTGCTAGCAACCAAATATGGTATTACGACATTAAAACAACTGTATGACAAAGCTTGCGAACTGTATGACCCGGTTTATCCGGAAGATGCGACAGCACCATACCATAGCATGGACTCGCTGACAAATCGTAAAAACCCATTAAACAGATTTATCGCTTATCACCTACTTGATCGTACAGGTTATTGGAACTACTTGACTTGTCGTGGTAACATTTCTATTGAAACGACTCTTATTAACCCGTGCGAATGGTACGAGACATTGAGTCCACACGAAATGATTAAAGTTGAAAAACTGACAGTCAATAGATTTATTGGCGCTGGCACAAAAGGTCAACTGTATATAAATCGCCGTTATGATGCCAACTATCAGATAGAAGGTAGCATGATAGAAAGAAGCATAGAAAATAATTATGAGCAGCAGGCAGCCAACGGTATTTACTACTATATAGACGATATCATGGCTTTTAATACTTCGACACGCGACCAAGTATGCAACTGCCGTATGCGTTTTGATATTTCTACGATATTCCCGGAATTGATGACAAACTCAATAAGAGGTAATGGTGACTACACAAAACAGGATCCAGACTTCGATGAGACAGCTAAATATGGACGTAACTATTACTTCCCTGACGGCTATCTTAAGAATGTAAAAGTAAACGGTTACTTCATCTACCGTCGTCCTCACGACTATTACGACTGCTACGAAGGTGATGAGATGAATATGTTTGGTGATTATGACATCACATTCCGTATTCCATCTGTTCCTGTCGAAGGTGATTACCAGATACGTATGGGATATGCTCAGGAATCCACTCGTGGTATTGGTCAAGTATACTTCGACAACAAACCACAAGGTATACCTCTCGACATGACTGTGTCTTCAAACAATGCATCTATTGGTGCTGATTACACAACTGCTTGGGGATCAATGACAAGTGACGAGAAAGTTGCTGAACGCAAAGCTCTTAAGAACAAAGGTTACTACCGCGGCCCAGCTGGCGTATACCGACTGAGTGGAAGTACACACAATTTGTTCGTTAATCAGTCAGGAACATTCCGTATTGTATTCTGCACGGTACACATTACTCCT
>OCVT010000370.1_pt1 | contig 18074 bp, 12 predicted proteins | sample 1539111 | NCBI WGS metagenome assembly OCVT01 (sample SAMEA3991482, study PRJEB22521) | metagenome | biome: anthropogenic terrestrial biome; feature: sewage plant; material: raw primary sludge | place: Sweden | collected 2012-09-26 | reverse complement strand
TTTGTTAAGAGAAAAACAAAGAATGCTGTCTTTATAGTTGATTTATCTTTGGAATTAAATGAGAACCAACTCCTAAGTCCTCCATTTGCAAGAGGTTCTACTTCAATTTCCATTTCAACATTAAGTTTCACAGCTAGTTCTTTGGCAATACCAAGAAATTCGCACTCGCATTTATTGAACACAGCCGCATTCATTGTATGCGAATTATCATTGAACCTATAATGCAGTTCAATACTATTTGCTGATAAAATAGAAAATTGTGTACTCATATCATTTATATAACAGAAAGTTCCGACAGTATCAAAGATTGCATTTTATTCAAGATAAGATTCTCATTTTTAGCTACATCTTTATAGCAAATTATTTTTTTGTTCATAAAAGAATATTGAATAATTTTCTCATATCTCGGTATTAATATAGGAATACAAGTCATGTCTTTTATAGGTAATTGAGGCTGAGCCGAACCTGACAGATAACATTCCACTTGATTTTTAAAATTAGCCGTTGATAATATGCTATAAATAAATGGCATTATATCATCTTTTGAAGATCTATTTCTTAAAATTACCATACCTGAATTTATCCTCATATTATCATAAACTATATAATCTGAAAAATATGCAAAATTACCAACAGAACCTCTTGTAGTAAATACAATATCTCCTCTTGTTAATTTTCCTTTTCTAAGAAGTCTATCCTTAATCTCACTAATAAATATATTACTCTTGAAATTAAAACCATTAGAAGTAACATTACTTGCATTCAAAAATAAGCAATATCCAGAATCTCTCAAATCCTCCCCATTAGGATAATTCAATCCTCTATCACCATCAATTATTTCCGCAATATCTCCCAGAGTTCCCATTCTCCACCCCTCGGGCAGATGTTTCTCATCTATGCCATCAACAAACATTTTGCGGTAGATGGTTTGGGCGGTATCTTCGAGTTTGGCAATAAGTTGATTGTTTATCTTTACACGTTGAGTCAATGCCTCATATTCTGACACTACTCTTCTTTGCTCTTCTATGGATGGAATGGGAAGGGTAATATCTAACAAAGCACTTCTATCTAAGCCGCCACGTACATCTGCATCTGTATAGAACCAAGCCAGTCTGTCAAATTCAGTTCTACGGAACCACATCATTAAATATTGAGACATCAGATTCTGTCCTATTTTAATTTCAAAAACAAGATAAGCAGGAGACACGATAATAGGGTCAGAACCTTCGGGAAGTATTGCTATCGGCATTTTTTCATCTCTACCAACGTGCATCAAATTACAAGCAAATTGATTAGATGACACTATTTTATAGGTTGATAAATCAGTACCTATAACATTGGCAACAGAAGGCATAAAAAACTTATCAATATTTATGCCCATTAACCGATTCTCTTTTAAATCACGATTTCTCACATCCACCAATCGGATACAGTCGCCTAATCTTTTATATATCCTCGTACTCATTAGCTAATAATTCATTCCAATTCATTATTTATTGGAAAAGATTTTTATCTCATTCTCTCTTATCAGAGCATCAAATTCGGTTCCTCTAATATATACTTTTTTTTACTTTATCAAGTGATATTTCGGTCAACACTCCATAATATGCAATTTCGTTATTGATGCGGAAATGGCAACACTTTCCAATATTCAAAGCATTGGATGGAATCGTTTTCAATTATTAATCTCATACCCCAACTCCTTAAAGAGATTCAGAACCTCTTGTTTGCTCTCCTCCTCTTGTCTCAACAACTCAGAAAACTCGCCCTGCAACTGCTTCATCTTCGTGTCATAATCCACTTGTTCGTCCCGATTCTTAAACTCGATATACTTGCTTGGCACCAACGAATAGTTTTTTGCCGCTATCTCGTCAAGCGTAGCAGAGTAGCAATATTCGGGTTCATCATGATAGGTTGTCTCTCGGCCTTCTCGCTGCCAGTTATGAAAGTTTTGTGCAATTTTCTCCACCATTTCGGGCGGAAACTGGACATACTTCTTTTCAAAAGGCTCTCCCCATTGGCGCAAATCCATAAATAGCACCTCGCCCTCACGGTTGCGGTAGCGTATCTGCTCCCCATTACGCTCCACCACCCGCGCGTTCTTGTTGTTGTTCAATATCCAGAGCGTCACGCTGATATCTGTAGAGTAGAACATATTGCGGGGCAGAATCACAATGGCCTCCACCTTGTCGTTAATAAGCAGTTGCTTGCGTATCGCCAATTCTTGGCCTTCGCCACTTAATGCGCCATTGGCAAGCAGGAATCCGGCTTGGCCGTTTGCCGAAAGTTTGGAAACGATATTCAGAATCCAGCCATAGTTGGCATTGCCCGTAGGCGGCACCGGATAACCCTGCCAGCGGGCATCGGTTGTCAGCTGGTTCTCCTCTCGCCAGTCCTTCTGGTTGAATGGTGGATTGGCCATGATATAGTCGGCTTTCAAATCCTTGTGCTGGTCCTCGGTGAACGTGTTGGCCGCTTTCTCTCCCAGATTGCAGGAGATGCCTCTGATAGCCAGATTCATCTTCGCCAGCTTATACGTGGTGTTGGTGTATTCCTGCCCGTAAACCGATATATCCTTCTTGTTGCCATGATGGTGCTCTATAAACTTCATGCTCTGTACAAACATACCGCCAGAGCCACAGCATGGGTCATATATCTTGCCATGGTATGGCTCTATCATCTCGGCTATCAGATTTACTATGGTCTTGGGCGTATAGTATTCCCCTTTGCCCTTGCCCTCCAGATAGGCAAATTTGCCCAAAAAATATTCATACACACGACCGATAAGGTCATTCTCCCGGTCGGCAAGCGTATCCATCTTGTTGATTTCATCAAGCAATGAGCCCAGCTTGATGATGTCAAGCCCCAAACCCGAATAATAGTTGCTTGGCAATGCGCCTTTCAGCGATACATTTCTATCCTCCACTGCTGCCAGTGCCTTGTCTATCTTTATGGCAATGTCCTTCTGCTTGGCATTGTCAATGATATATTGCCAACGGCTTTCGGGCGGCAAATAGAAGATATTTTTGGCATTGTAGAACACCTCATTGTCCACAAAAGCCTCCTTCCCCTCGGCCATCAGTTCGTTATAGCGTTCGGTGAAACGGTCGCTCGCATACTTCAGAAAGATGAGACTCAGCACCACATGCTTGTACTCCGAAGGCTCCACAGAACCCCGCAATTTGTTGGCCGAATCCCACAACGATTCTTCCATACTCTTTTTCTTAGCCGCTTTCTTTGCCATAATCATTTTTACCTGATTCTTTTTTTTATGAAATTTTCTTCTTCCTCGGCGCCTTCCGCCCAGGTCATCATTCTGCTGACGTCAACAAAATGACAGGACACGGATAGCCGTATCGCTGCAAATCATCATAAAATTACATCAAATTTTATCCGTTACCAAATTTTATCGTAAACGGATGCGCTCCCAGCCCTTCTCCTTTCTGGTATTCTCTTCGCAATAAAAATTTGTCAGTTCGCTGAATGTCTGTTTTTGTTGGACATAAAACCGACAATTTGTGAATGAAAGCAAACTATTTTACACTATATTTGTCGACACACATTTATAGGTCATACTCATATAATTACATGAAACACACACTTCTGACGATTGCCGCATTGGCTTGTTCTGTGCTGATGTCCAATGCCGAACGGATTCACATCTACCGAAAGGACGGCAAGCACAACGTTTACCGCATATTGCAGACCGACACGCTGTGCAAAAGCCAGCTGGACACCATCCGACTGCAATCTGACTCCATGAACATGACTTTCAATAATGGCGCTCGCTATGCCGTCAACATTGGGAGCATCGACAGTCTCATCTTCAACGACGAGAGCAAAGTGGCTCGGATGGATATCAAGTTCACCAACGCCACCGATACCGTTTCACGCGATGTCGCCATCGGCTGCTCCATTGCCTTGAACGGCAAGGGAATGTTCAGCAACTACAGCGGCACCGGCACCATTCGCGGACGCGGCAACTCCACTTGGCTGTGGTATCCCAAAAAGCCTTACAAGCTGTCACTCTCCAAGGGTGCCGCGCTGATGGGGATGAGCAGCAGCAAGAAGTGGACACTGCTGGCCAACTATCGCGACCCCACTTTTATGATGAACGCTTTTGCACTGGAGCTGGGAGACTATCTGGGCATGAAGTTCACCAATCATAACCGATTTGTCGAGCTGTATGTCAACGACACCTGCAAAGGATTGTACCAGATTACCGAACAGATAAAGCAGGGCAAGCACGCTGTGGATGTGAGCGACGGCAAGGGCGTTCTGATTGCCTTGGATGTGGACGATGGTCCCGCCAACAGCCCCAATGCCACCGACAATTTTTGGTCAAGTGTCTATGAACTGCCTGTCTGCGTAAAATATCCCGACGACGAGCTGCTGACTACCGCCAAAAAGGACTCGGTGAAAAAGGTGTTTGCCGAGCTTGAGAAACTGGTTCAGGCTCACAACTATGCAGCCGTCAGCAAGCGGCTGGACCTCAACAGCCTCATCAATTTTCTCATTGTGCAGGAATTTACTTACAATGTGGAGCTGGAGGCACCACGCAGCATGTATATGTACACCGATAGCGACAGCGTTTGGCATTTCGGCCCGCTTTGGGATTTCGATGCAGGTTTCGACTTCGACTGGAGCAACATGTATACCGGACACGACTATTTTGCCGAGCAGAAGACACTGCTGGGCAGCAGCCCCTTCAACACGCAGACGGGCGTCTCCCAGTTCTTCACTGCCATGTTCCAGAACGAACAGTTTGTGGCTCAGTTCAAAGCGCACTGGGACAGTGTAAAGACCAAATTGCTGCCTATGATTTTTACCAAACTCGATAACTACAAATTGCAGATTGAAGAAGCCAAGCTGAATGATTCGGAATTATGGCCTATCGGCAAGAATTTCGACACGGAATACCAGCGGTTGCAAAACTGGCTGACGGCCCGGCTCAGCGTAATGGACGCCAACATTCAGAAATATTCCGCCACTTCGTCGGGCGGTCGGGGCAACTGACAAAAAATGCGTACATTTGCCCATCAATAAAATGGAATACGAATGAAAGCATTTTGGCTGGTTGCATTTCTCTTGTTGCCTCTGTTAGGGCATCTGTATGTTCTGCGCCATCTGTGGCAGCTGTTGCCCTTGGGCGCGGCTGGCAAATGGACGGTCATTGGACTTTGTCTGGCGGCTTTTGCCTGCTTCTTTATCAGTTTTCTGTTCGGCAGCAAGATGCCGCTCAGTGTCACCACGTTTTTCTACGAGGTGGGCAACTCATGGATTTTCATTCTGCTGTATCTCGTGTTGGCTTTCGCGGCCATCGACTTGCTGCGGGTGGCACATCTGTTTCCTGCCGCACTGCTGCACCACAATGTCAAGGTCTCCATCGGACTCGCGCTGCTGATGTCAGGACTTTTCACCTACGGCTATCTCAACTACCAGCACAAGGTGCGCCAGCCACTTGTGCTCACCACCCGAAAGCCTTTGGCCAAACCGCTCAAATTGGTCATGATTACCGATTTGCATCTGGGTTATCACAACCGCAGGGCCGAGTTTGCCCGCTGGGTGGATATGATAAATGCGGAGCATCCCGACTTGATTCTGATTGGTGGCGACATCATCGACATCAGCATCCGCCCGCTGCTGGAGGAGAATGTGGCGCAGGAGTTTCATCGGTTTCAGGCTCCGGTCTATGCCTGCTTGGGCAATCATGAATATTACAGCGGGTCAATGGTGGCCCGCAATTTCTATCGGGAAGCTGGCATCACGCTGCTGCGCGACAGTTGCGCCACTTTTGGCAACGAAGTCTGCATCATCGGACGGGACGACCGCACCAACACTGCCCGCCAATCGGTGAAGCAGCTGATGCAGAAAGCCGACAGCTCCAAATATGTCATTCTGCTCGACCATCAGCCCTTTCAGCTGGAGGAAGCAGAACAGGCAGGAGTGGATTTTCAGTTGAGCGGGCACACCCATTACGGGCAGGTATGGCCCATCAGCTGGATTACCGATGCCATGTATGAGGATGCCTTCGGCCCGCTTGTCAAGGGACGCACGCAATATTATGTCAGCTCAGGTATGGGCATTTGGGGAGCAAAATTCAGAATCGGTACCCACTCCGAATATGTGGTAGCCACGCTGCAACAGCAAAAGCAATAACCCCAGCCAGCCCATTTGAGACAATAAAAAAGGGAGCTTCGCCTTTTCTGACGAAGCCCCCTTTTTTGAGTTTTATAAGGTGCAGACCATCGGTCCGCTTCCACAATTTCTATTTTACAATATCCTTGTATTTCTGTTCGGTGGCAAACAGTTTCTTGGCATACGAGCAGAAAGGAACAATCTTGACTCCCGCCTTGCGCGCCAGGCTCACCACCATATCCACCAATCCCTGCGCCACGCCTGAACCCCGATACTGGGGCTCCACAAATACATGAAATATTTGCCAATCCTCATCTCCACTGCTGAAGGTACATTCGCCCACCACAGTGCCGGCATCATAAGCCGCGATGCGGTTGTTGTCTGCCTCTATTTTATAATTCACCATAAGCTTACTTTCAAACAATATACTGCCGAAAGGTACGAAAAAAAAGTATAAAATAAAGTTTTTGTAACAATAAATGCGCAATTAGGAACAAAAGAGAAGAAGAAGAGGAGAATCGCCCATCATTCTCCACTCAGGTCCACCTTGAAAAAACTGTCGCCCGAATAATGGGTGCTGGGGTTGTAAGGGGCCGTGGCCACCTTTATGCGCTGGGCATTCAGTCCTTTGGTCATCACCATGTACTCGCGCACCGCTGCGGTGCGTTTTTCTATCAGCTGGTCGGCCTCCATCATTGCCGATGTGCGATAGCGTGCCAGTGCTTTCTGCTCCAGCCCCGATGCCTCATTGTCGGGCACCAGTGTGGCGGCAAACTGTTTCAGTCCGTCATCACCGTCGGCTATCTGTCTGATGGCATCCTTGTCTATAGGTTCCAGATTGGCTGCCGTTTTGCCCGCATGGGTGTGGATGTAATAGTCGCGTTTCAGTTCCAGCACAGCCAGTTGGCTGATGGCGTCAGTGTAGTTGGGTTCCTGATGTATGGAGAGGGTCAACTGCGGTTTTGCCTTAATCATGTCCGCCACCTTGTTCAGTTTGTCATATCCCTGCACATCCAGTTCGCCCAGCGTAGGGTCTATCTTTATCTTGTCCACGTCAGCCGATGCATCATGCCCGAACAGTTTGGCCAGGGAGCGGAACGGCGACTCGGCCACCTTCACCAGGAAGTTGAGAAGGGTCTTTACTATTATCTTTTTATACGAGAACTCGGGCGAATTGACGTTGCCCGATACGGGCAGGTCTATTGATATCTTGTCATCCTTGTCCTTCACTATGTAGAGGGCCATCTTCAGCGGCACCTTGTATTCGGGTTTCTGCACCGTCTTGTCTTTCTCCACCTCGCAGTCGTATATGTTGAGCAGATTGGCACCTTTCAGATTGTTGTTGGTTATCACATTCTGGCTGACCAGCGACAGGTTTCCGCCCGTGATGCGATAGGCAAATATCGGGTCAAAATACGAGGTAAATGGCTTCAAATCAATGTTGGTCAGGTTGAGTATGATGTTCTGGTTGGTCAGGTCATTCACACTGCCCCTCCAGCGCATGTCAAAGGTACCGGTGCCACCCATACGGCCGTTGACCGACACATCGTTGTACTTGTCAAGTGTCACATTATTGGCCTTGATGTTCATGCCCGACACCTCGTAATTGAACGGCAGGCGGGGAGCATCGTCATGTATCTTGAGATTGATGTTCTGGAAATTCAGTTCCGATATTCTGAAATCCAGCGGCTTTTTGCTTGCCGCGTCCGACTGGGCTGCTGTGGTTTTCTTTTGGGGGGCTTGGGGCACCGATGAAAAATAGGTAAAATTGTTGCCGCCTTTCTTGTCCAGCAGCAGTTGCGAATGGGCATCCTCTGCCACCACTTTTCCCAGCCATATCTGATTGTCGGCCAGACTCATTTTTTTCAATTCGGCCGAGGTGTGGCGGGTGGTCAGCACCAGCCTCCCCTTGTCATCGGTCACTTTCAGGTTGTCTATCGACGAGTTGCCCTCAAGGTTGAAGTTCATGATATGGTTAAAATCACCCGTCATGTGCGCATACACATTCATGTCGCCATTCACGCTGCCCACGCGCACCCCCATTCGCATATAGGGTTCAATACCCGATATGGTAAAGTGGTTCACCTGCGCCGTAATGTCAAATTTGGAGGTCTCAAGGTCATATTTCAACTTCGATTTCAGACTGCCCCCTTGCTCAAAATTCAGGTTCAGCCCCATGTCGGTCAGTTTGTTCGAGAAATACACGCCAGGTATGCCGAGGTTGAGGTCACGCATGTCAAAGTGGGTGTTCAGCACCAAATCCTTGTAGTGCGCGCTGCAATGACGCAGCTGTATGTCATAAAGGCCTATCTCCCATTTTTGGCTCGGTGTGGTGTCCTTGTCGGCCGCCGTGTCGGGCTTCGAGAATTTCTCGATGATGTCGGTAAAGTTGAACACAGAGTCACGCTGCGCCACTTTTACATCCGCGCCATCCAGATGTATGTGTCTGACATTGACCTTGTGCGACAGCAGGTCCCAGATTTTCAGTTGCACATAGAGGGTATCGAAGGTGACAAAGTCCCGTTTCCCGTCGGCCTCCTTCATGCTGAAGCTGTCAATGACCACGGTGCCGCTCAGCGGACTGAGGTCCAGTTTTTTCATGGTGAGCTGCCGGCCCACCAGTTCCGGTCCATGTTTTTCCAGATAATTCTGGGCTATATGACCTGCTGACAGACAGAGCACTATCACGGCCACTATCAGCAAACCGACTATGGAGGCCAGCACTATACCGGCCACTTTCAAATATTTTTTTGCTTTAACGTTCATCTCTTTTTCTAATATGTGCAACGGCAAAGTTAGCTCAAAAAAAGAATAAAAGGTAAGTAAATCGCCAGTTTTGAGACTTTGACGGACAAAAAGAAAATAGAACGGTACGGAATACGACAAAAAGAGCGGACTCCGTTTTCCGGACTCCGCTCTTTTATGGTGTCAGCCACTGTGGGCTGCTAATTTCAGTTGAAACAAAAGGGCTGGCAAAGGCCAGCGCCGCCGCCCGTTACTGGAGCTTGCGGGCTACCTCAATCTCGTCAAAGGCCTCAATCACATCACCCTCCTGCACATCGTTGTAGTTGGCGACATTCAATCCGCACTCCATTCCGCTGGTAACCTCCTTGACATCATCCTTCTCACGCTTGAGTGATTCCAGTTCGCCGGTGTGTACCACAATGCCCTCGCGTATGACGCGGACTTTGCTGGTGCGGCGCACCTTGCCCTCGCGTACCAGACAGCCGGCAATGGTGCCGACCTTCGATATCTTGAACACTTTCTGCACTTCGGCCGAACCTGTTACCACTTCCTTGATTTCTGGCGACAACATGCCTTCCATGGCATCCTTTATCTGCTCTATGGCATCGTAGATGATGGAGTACAGACGGATATCAATCTTTTCCTGCTCAGCCAGCTTGCGGGCCGACTGTGAAGGACGTACCTGGAAACCGACGATGATGGCATTGGAGGCCGCTGCCAGCATCACATCCGATTCGGATATCTGGCCCACAGCCTTGTGTATCACATTTATCTGTATCTGCTCGGTCGTCAGCTTGATTAATGAGTCAGACAAAGCCTCCACTGATCCGTCCACATCACCTTTCACTATGATGTTCATCTCATGGAAGTCGCCCAAGGCAATTCGGCGGCCAATCTCATCAAGGGTAAGATGGGTTGAGGTGCGCAAGCCCTGCTCACGCTGCAACTGCTCGCGCTTGTTGGCCACTTCACGGGCCTCCTGCTCCGAGTCCATCACATTAAACTTGTCACCTGCCTGTGGCGCTCCGTTCAGACCCAGTATCAAAGCTGGCTGGGCAGGTTTTGCCTCAGTGATGCGCTGTCCACGCTCGTTGAACATCGCCTTGATTCGGCCTTGGTTGATTCCGGCCACCACCACATCTGATATGTGCAGGGTACCGTTATTGACCAGCACGGTCGAGGTGTAGCCACGGCCCTTGTCAAGCTGTGACTCTATGATGATACCGCTGGCCTTGCGGGTTGGATTGGCCTTCAGGTCAAGCAACTCGGCCTCCAGCAGCACTTTCTCCATCAGTTCCTTCACGCCGGTTCCCTTCTTGGCGGCTATTTCCTGGCACTGGTACTTGCCACCCCAGTCCTCCACCAGATAGTTCATCTGGGCGAGCGACTCCTTTATCTTGTCAGGGTTGGCGGCTGGCTTGTCTATCTTGTTGATGGCAAACACAATAGGGATGCCTGCATTGGAGGCATGGTTGATGGCCTCTATGGTCTGCGGCATCACATCGTCGTCGGCTGCCACTATGATGATGGCAATGTCGGCTACCTGGGCACCACGGGCACGCATGGCGGTAAATGCCTCATGGCCTGGGGTATCCAGGAAGGTGATTTGCTGTCCGCTGCTCAGTGTCACATTGTAGGCTCCGATGTGCTGGGTAATGCCTCCGGCCTCGCCCGCTATCACATTCGTTTTGCGTATGTAGTCCAGCAGCGAAGTCTTGCCGTGGTCCACATGGCCCATGACGGTCACCACTGGAGGTCGGCGTATCAGGTCTTCCGGCTTGTCTTCCTCCTCATGGATGGCCTCGGCCACCTCCGCACTGATATATTCAGTCTCATATCCAAATTCCTCGGCCACAATGTTGATGGTCTCGGCATCCAGACGCTGGTTGATGGAAACCATCAGACCCAGATTCATGCAGGTGCTGATGACTTGTGTCACTGGCACATTCATCATGGTTGCCAACTCGCTCACGGTAACGAACTCGGTGATTTTCAGCTTCTGCTTGTCAGCAGCTTCTGCGGCTTCGGCAGCCTCACGCTGCTGTGCCTGCATCTCTCGCTTGTCGTGGCGGTGACGCGACGAGGCCTTGTTGCTCTGACCTTTGGAAGTCAGCCGTGCCAAAGTCTCTTTCACCTGGTTGCGTACATCCTCTTCGCTGATTTCAGCCTTCGGATTGCGTTTGTTGCGGCGCTTGCCGCCTTGGCCACCTTGGCCGCCCTGACCACCTTGGCCGCCTCTTCCGTTCTGGCCATTTTGGCCGTTCTGGCCACCACGATAGTTGTTCACATCCACGTGGTCCTTCTGTATGCGGCGGCGCTTGTGCGGCGAGTCCTGATCGCTCAGGTCCATGGTGCCCAGCACCTTGGGGCCGTTCAGTTTTGGCACATTGGTGCGGATTTCATTGTCCGCATTGTTGTTGCCATTATTGCTGTTATTATTGTTGCCACCGTTATGATTGTAACGCTGGTCACGTTCCTTTTTCTTCTCCTCCTTCGACTTCTTCTTCGGACGGGTCTGCTGGTTCAGTGCATCCAGGTCTATCTTGCCCAACACATTGATGTTGGTCTTGAGCTCAGACTGGCCGTAGTTGAACACTTGGTCTTTCTTGGGAGTTGCGGGCTGAGGTTTTGGAGCCTCAACTGTCGGCTTAGCTTCTGCCGCAGGCTTTGTTTCAGCCGTTGGGGCTGATTGCTGACGGGACGCATTTTCGGTGCGTTTTTTCTCAGGCGCGGGAGTGGCAGTCTGTTTCGGCTTCTCTGCCGGAGTTGGCTGCTGTTTATTCTCCTTGTGCTGGCGCTTCTCAGCATCCACATCTATCTTGCCCAGCACCTTCAGCTTGGGCATCTGGTCCTGTGGCACTTCCGTTTTTATCTCATTCTTCTCTCCGTATCCGTCAATAGAGACACTCACGTGCTTGCTTTTTTCACGACGCTGCTGTGAATTCTTGTCAGAAGCCAGTTTCTGCTCCTGGTCGGGAAGAAATTCCTTGTTGAGCAAGTCCTCCTCCTCATCCGTTATCTTGTAATTCGGATTCAGGGAAACATCATGCCCCTTCGTCTGCAAAAACTCCACCGCCGTATTAATTCCGACATTTAATTCTTTCGCTATTTGAATTAACCTTTTAGACATATAAAAATTTTAAACTCCTAAAATAAATTGGAAGACACCCCACCTGTAAAGCTTCCTGAAAATTTGAATTAGTCGGCTCCGACCCCGACGAACTTTCGCCCGCTATCGGGCTGAAAGTCAGCAGTGGGTTTTCACAACCCATAAGTACGCTCCAAAAGACCAGTCTTGAAGCGTTAGACGGAATCAAGACACGATGGGGCAAAGCAACGGACCAGCACGTGGAGGGAAGTGTGTATGTGCACCTTAACCTCCCTGCGTATTACTTGACAGGGTCAGACGCCTCGTCAGTTGGCTGGTTGTCGGCTGCACTGTTGCCTTCTGCCTCCTGATTATCGTCTGCATTAGTTTCTTCGGTCGCATTGTCGGCGGCAGCTTCTGTGGCTGGCGCGGCATTCTCTCCATTAAATTCCGAGCTGAGGATGCGTATCACATCATCCACAGTCTCTTCCTCCAAGTCGGTGCGCACCACCAGTTCGTCGCGTGGTATGGCCAGCACGTTCTTGGCAGTATCGCAGCCTATGCCCTTCAGTGTTTCAATCACCCATGGGTCTATCTCGTCAAGGAACTCATCCAGCAGGATGTCCTCGTCGTCTCCGTTTATATTGTCGTCACGGTATACCTCTATCTGGTATCCCGACAGCATGCTGGCCAGCTTGATGTTCATTCCACCCTTGCCTATCGCCAGAGATATCTCTTCCGATTTCAGGAACACATCGGCCCGTTTATGCTCCTCGTAGAGCACAATGTCCGACACGCGCGCTGGACTCAAGGCGCGTGATATGAACAGCTTCACATTGTCAGTATAAGGTATCACGTCTATGTTCTCGTTGCGCAACTCACGCACGATGCCATGGATGCGGGCACCCTTCATACCCACGCAGGCTCCCACTGGGTCGATACGCTCATCATACGACTCCACTGCCACCTTGGCTCTCTCGCCTGGTATGCGGGCTATCTTGCGGATAGTTATCAGGCCATCGGCAATCTCGGGAACCTCACGCTCGAACAGACGCTGCAAGAAGAGCTCCGATGTACGCGACAGTATGATTTTAGGGTCATTGTTCTTGTTGTCAACCTGTGCCACCACTGCCATCACATAGTCACCCTTGCGATAGTAGTCGGTCGGTATCTGCTCGGTCTTGGGGAGCGACATTTCGTTGCCTTCCTCGTCCACCACCAGCATTTCCTTCTTCCATACCTGGTACACCTCGGCATTGACCACTGTTCCCACCTTTTCCTTATACTTGTTGTAGAGGTTGTCCTTCTGCAAGTCAAGTATCTTGGAGGCGATGGTCTGACGCAGATTGAGCACGGCTCGGCGTCCGAACGACGAGAAGTCAACGGTCTCCGTACAGGTCTCTCCCACCTTGGCATCATCGTTGCCCTCTATCTTCAGGGCTTCCGACAGCTGTATCTGGCGGGCATCGTCCTCCACCTTGCCGTCGGGCACTATCTCGCGGTTGCGATAAATTTCCAAATCGCCTTTATCGGTGTTGATAATCACATCGTAATTCTCATCCGTGCCGACCATTTTGGAGATGACGCTGCGGAAAGACTCTTCCAGCACACTCATCAGGGTGCCTTTGTCAATCTTTTTGTCGTTGGTATACTGGGCGAAGATATCGACCAGGCTCACCGTTTCTTGCTTAGCCATACTATTTAAATCTAATAGTGTATTTTGTATATTTTATTTTATCGTAATCAAAGGTGGTAATGGTCTTGACCTCCACCTTGCGCTTGCTGCCCTCTGGTTTCTCCATCCGGGTCTCTTCCAGTCCGAAGTTCTCGGGAGTCACCTGGGTGAGCCGTCCGTTGTGCTTTTTGCCGTCGGCATCCAGCACTTCCACTTCCTCGCCCTCATATTTGGCATATTGCTCTTTCACTTTGAATGGCGAAGAGAGGCCTGGCGACCCCACCTCCAGATCATAGTCCTCCACTTCTCGGTCAAGGCGGCTCTCTATGTAGCGGGTCAGCTCCTCACATTCGTCTATCGAGAAGCCCTTGGCCGAGTCCACCTCCACCAGGATGTTGTTGTCTTTTCCGACTTTCACATCCACTATGAAGTAGCCCTCCTTGTCCTTTATGTAGTCGGCCACTATCGGCCTGACTTGTGCCTTGTCTATCATCTTTCTTTTTGCTTGGTAACAAAAAGTGGGGAACTTACCGCCCCCCACTCATCGAATTCAAGTGCAAAATTAATGTAAATTTTCTAAAAAACAAAAGATTCCGCATTTATATGGAAGAATTAACACAGATGTAACAGACCTGTTTGCCTCGCTCGTCTTGTATCCATGATGCCTGACAGGTGTCCGCGATTGTCTGAAAAAGCGGGGCTGCGGCAAAATGGATATTGCCGCAGCCCCGCTTATTGGAGATAAATATTTTAAGAAAGTTTATGAATTACGATGCCTGAACGGAGTTTTGGCTCAAACCAGGTAGCCTTAGGTGGCATTATCTTGCCGCTGTCGGCTATATCCATAATCTGTTTCATCGATACCGGATGCAGGGCCAGGGCCATCTTCATCTCGCCACTGTCCACACGGCGCTTCAGTTCCTTCAGTCCACGCAGTCCGCCCACAAAGTCAATGCGCTTGTCGCCACGCAGGTCCTTGATGCCGAGCAGGTCGTCCAGTATCAGGCGGGATGAGATGTCCACATCAAGCACGCCTATTGGGTCGGCATCGTTATAGGTGCCTTGTTTGGCAGTCAGGCTGTACCACATTCCCTCCAGATAGAGCGAGAAGTTGTGCAGCGCGTTTGGCTTATACATATCGGCACCCATCTTCTTCACCTCGAAATTCTTGGTGAGGGCGGTCAGGAACTGCTCGGCAGACATGCCATTCAGGTCTTTCACCACGCGGTTGTAGTCCAATATGGTGAGCTGGCTGGCAGGGAAGCATACGGCCATAAAGTAGTTATACTCCTCTGTTCCCTTGTGGTTGGGGTTCTGTTTGGCTTTCTCGGCGCCCACCAGGGCAGCGGCGGCTGAGCGGTGATGGCCATCGGCTATATACAGCGATTTCATCTTGCCAAATTCGGTGGTCACGGTGGCGATGTCGGCATCGTCGGCTATCACCCAGAACTGGTGACGGAATCCGTCTATCGGGGCTATGAAGTCATATTCGGGTTTCTCTGCCGTGTAGTGGGCTATCAGTTTATTGAGTGTATCATCGTCGGGATAGGCAAAGAACACTGGCTCGATGTTGGCATTGTTGACGCGCACGTGCTTCATGCGGTCCTCCTCCTTGTCGCGGCGGGTCAGCTCATGCTTCTTGATGACGCCGGTCAGATAGTCGTTGACGTAGGCACAAACCACCAGACCATACTGCGTCTTGCCGTTCATGGTCTGCGCATAGATGTAGTAGTTCTCCTTTGCATCCTGCTTCAGCCAGCCTTTATCCTGGAACTTCTTGAAGTTCTCGGCTGCTTTCTCATACACACGGGGGTCATACTCACTCGTGCCTTCGGGAAAATCGATTTCAGGCTTGATGATGTGATACAGTGACATCTCATTGCCTTTGGCCTCATCGCGGGCCTCCTCTGAGTTCAGCACGTCGTATGGGCGCGATTCCACTTTTTCTACCAATTCCTTGGGAGGGCGGATGCCCTTGAATGGTTTTACTATTGCCATGACTTCTATTTTTATGTTTTTAGTTTACTTGTTGGATAATGTTGGTGCAAATATAATCAATTATACTTTTAAAAAAAATTTGGCAGTAACGTGCCGATGCTTTAATTTTGAAGAAAATTGGAATTTTAGGCGATGGCGACAGAAGAGACAGACAAAATTGAGAAAGTTATTGACATTGACAAGATTCTGGAAGGCAAGGCCCCTAAGCTGAAGCGGTGGATGCCCGGCTTTCTGGTCCGCTATCTCAAGAAGATAGCCCACGAGGATGATTTGAACCTGTTTTTCCATTTGTATGGACATCTGCAAGGTCAGGACTTTGCGGCTGCCATTCTCAAGCATTTCCGCATCACTATCAACATCGAGGGCGAGGAGAACCTGCCGCACGATGGCCGTGTCATTTTCGCTTCCAACCATGCGCTTGGCGGCCTTGATGGCGTGGGCATCCTGCACTTTCTGCGCGAGCACTACCCTGAGGTCAAGTCGCCTGTCAACGATTTGCTGATGAATGTGCAGCAACTCACTCCTTTCTTTATCCCCGTCAACAAGCTGGGATGCCAGACCAAGGAGAGCGCCAGCGAGCTTTACGACTGCTACGCCTCCTCCGATACCATTCTCTTCTTCCCCGCGGGCGTCTGCTCGCGCAGGCAGGCTCATCACCAGATTTGCGACTTGGAGTGGAAAAAGACTTTCATCTCCAAGGCGGTACAATACAAACGCGATGTGGTGCCAGTGCACTTCATCGGCCAAAATTCCAAGTTCTTCTACAATCTGGGCTACTGGCGCAAAAAGCTGGGCATAAAGGTCAACATCGAAATGCTGTATCTCGTCGATGAACTCTATCGGCAGACGGGCAACGCCTTCACTATAAAGGTGGGAAAGGCTATTCCGTTTGCCACTTTCGACAAGAATCAGAAGAACTATTACGACTGGGCCCAATGGGTGAAGGCGGAGGTTTACAAACTCTGAGACCCTTCGGCCCTTTTTTGGTCCAACCATGATAAAAAGTACACAATAATAATATGGAAGAGATTATTGACCCTATTGATGTCAAACTGATAGAGGCTGAACTGACGCCCGAACGGATGTTGCGCAAGACTAACAAATGCGACAATGAGATTTATGTGCTCGACGGCCACGAGGCCCCCAACACGCTGCACGAGATTGGACGTCTGCGTGAGATTTCGTTCCGCACTTCTGGTGGCGGCTCCGGACTGAGCTGTGACCTCGACCAATACGACACGCTACCCAATGCGCCATACAAGCAGCTGATAGTGTGGAACCCTGAGGAGAAGGAAATCATCGGCGGCTACCGCTATATTCATGGCCGCGATGTGCAGTTTGATGCCGATGGCGCGCCCATGCTCACTTCGGCCCATCTGTTCGCCTACTCCAGCAAGTTCATTCACGATTATCTGCCCTATACTGTTGAACTGGGACGCTCATTCATCCGACCCGAATATCAATCTACCAAGCGGGGAGCCAAGAGCCTTTTCTCGCTCGACAATCTGTGGGACGGGCTGGGGGCGCTGACCATCAGTGTACCCGACACCCGATACTTTTTCGGCAAGGCTACCATCTATCCATCTTACGGCATGGAGGCCTGCAAACTGCTGTTCTTCTTCCTGCGCAAATATTTTGCCGACAAGGAGAATCTGGTTTACCCGCATCGGCCCATGCCCATTCCGTTTGACGAGGAGCGTCTCTCTGCCATATTCCATGGCAAGAACTATAAGGAAGACTATATCATACTGAAGGAGGAGGCCAAGAAGCTGGGCCGCCACATTCCGCCGCTGGTCAATGCCTATATGTCCCTCTCACCCACCATGCGCATTTTCGGCACCTCCATCAACGATGAGTTTGGTGATGTGTGGGAGACGGGACTTATTGTGAACATTGCTGACATTTTTGAGGAGAAAAAAGACCGGCACGTCCGCAGCTATGAACGTGAACTGAGTGCCAAGGAGCGTTTGTAACACATTACTATAAACACACCCCCACCATCACCACCATCCACGCGCGCCTTCCCCCACGCGCACACCTCCACTGGGATGTGACACGTCTCGCGTCACTATCGCCCTACGCGCACACCTCCCCCCACGCGCCTTCCCCCACACTGCTCGCCTCCCCAACTGGGATGTGACGTGTCTCGCGTCACTATCGCCCCCAAGGGCGATTCCGTAGCGCCCAATAGTATAATTCTCGCCCAACAATGTAATTCGACAAACCCACCACCAACCAATTTGTTCAGCCCTAATGGGCTGTAGTGACGCGAGGACGCGTCACCTCCCAGTCATCGTCACGCCACGTAAAGCCACCCACACGCGCCGCCTCCCCACACGCCACCACCGCGAATCGCCTCCCACCAATTCGCCTCCCCCCCGAATATGCGTCAGCTGTAACTTTACCGCGCATTAGCTCCGAAAGCGTTAA
>OCVT010000366.1_pt1 | contig 18169 bp, 14 predicted proteins | sample 1539111 | NCBI WGS metagenome assembly OCVT01 (sample SAMEA3991482, study PRJEB22521) | metagenome | biome: anthropogenic terrestrial biome; feature: sewage plant; material: raw primary sludge | place: Sweden | collected 2012-09-26 | reverse complement strand
CATTCCGACCGGCTGATAGACCAAACGCGGAAGGAGGGCCGCGCCAGCTGTGCCGGCAACTATGGCACGGCCGTTCGGTCGTTCATGAAGTTCCTAGGGCGTGAGGACATCCCAGTGACGAAGATCAGCAGTGCGCTGATAAAGCGCTACGAGCTGTGGCTGCGCGATAACAGTGTCAGCCGCAATACCTCGTCGTGCTACATGCGCTCGCTGCGTTCCCTATATAATAAGGTGTCGCAGGCGACCCACACCCGGAACCGCAATCCGTTCGCAGGCGTGTTCACGGGCAACGAAAAGACCGTGAAGCGCGCCGTCGGCGAAGATGTCATCTCCAAAATTGCCGTCCTCGCCCTTCCCCCCGCCACGCGCCTGTGCTTTTCCCGCGACCTGTTCCTGTTCAGCTTCTATGCCATGGGCATGCCCTTCATCGACGTCGCCCACCTGAAGAAGAGCCAGATAAAGGATAACGTGCTCACCTACTATCGCCAGAAGACAGGCACCAAGGTGCAGGTGCGGGTGGAGTCGTGCATGCTGGATATCATGAATCGCTACGGCACTCCGTCAAGCCCTTACGTCTTCCCGATCCTCCGCGACGGTGCCGCGACGACAGAGATGGCGCTCCGCTACCGCTCGGCCCTGAGCTATCACAACCGGCTGCTCAAGCAGATCGGCTGCATGGCGGGTCTTGCACGGCCACTCACGACTTACGTGGCACGCCACTCGTGGGCCAGCGCGGCCTATAAGGACGGCGTGAACATCAATGTGATAGCGCAGGCCCTGGGCCACACGTCATCGGAGACCACGCGCACCTATGTGCGTGATCTCGACAGCAGTCAGATCTTCCAAGCGAACAGGAAGGTGTTAAGGGGTGTAAAAAGACAACCTCTTACACAGAGGTTGACTTGAAAACGGGAAAAAATGCCATGTGCATGTCCCAGCCTGACGGGCTCCGGCGACCGTGACGCTGTAAGGCGGAAACGGAAGTATAGACGACACACACTTGAGTTAATTATTATAGAGGGAAGGTTACCGTCGTGAGACAGAGAGCTTCCCGTTTTTTCTGAACTCAGTGTGCCGTGTGGCCTTAAGACCGGTGCCTACCGTGAAAGGCCATGATGACGCATACTGTTCTTGGGCCGCCATGAGGCGCGGCCTTCGGAACAAAACGAAGCAGAAGCAATTTATATTTTACATAAGGATGAGGCTGTAGGCGGTACTCCTGTCGTGAGACAGGCCGTCGGCTAAACTCATTCCTCTTTTTAAAGATTCCGCCGTAGCGGAAACTTTTTTAATAACACTTATACCGCGCCATCTCCGCTGTGAGGTGGGGATGGCGCTTTTTCAAAGCTCCGATACGGAGGTCGGCGAGAACGGAAAAACGCGGGTAGTGACACCAATCATCCCTGTCAAAAGGTGGAAACGCCGTCTCATGAACGAAAAAAAACAATGTTTAAACCATAGATATGACAAACGACAACCGAAAGGGCAGCACCTGCCACCATACGCTCTGCGACGACCGAGAATATAGGTTGAGCAAGTCGTCGTATCGTTGCTGGAAGGTGTGCAATGCGCTGTTCGCGCTGCTGACAGTTCTCGCGGTCGTCCTCATCGCGTTCTGTGTCTGGGCGTACTTCTTCGACCGATAAACAGTCCGGAAGGATGGTTTCATTTAAAAATAAGACGAAGATGAGAAGAAAAGCATTATTCATGCCAGTGCCCGCAGGGCTGTCGGTGACTGCCGGAATGCAGGAGAAAATGTCCGCACAACAGTACTTCGTGGTCATAAATAGATTCGCTGGCAACCGGTTTTCGCACGTGGATACCGACCGTCGCATCACAGTGACGATTTCGGAATAACGGCCGGAAACTGAAGAAACCAGGCCATCAAATAAAAACAAAACAAAATGGAAAAGAAGGAACAAAATGGAAAAGAAGGAACAAAAGGAACAGAAACAGAAGAAGCCGTACATGGCCCCCGAGGTGAAAAGTGTAGCCATGGGAGATGTCCGGCATGATTGCCACGTCGGATAAGACAGCGGCCAGCTTCGTTGTGGAAGACTATGACGAAGAGAATGTCACTCCGACGACGACAGACGGCAACTCGTTTAACGTGTGGTAAGGGAGATAACCTCCTTTCAGTATTTCAAAACCTTAAACGAAGAAAATGAAAATGAAAAAGAAAACGAATATGCAGAAACAAAATTCAAGAAACCAACGGGGATTCATCCCGTTTCTTCTCGCTGTCAGCCTGTCGTTGCCCTTTCTGGCAGCCTGCAGCAGCGAAGAGTCTGTGCAGAATGGCACTGAGAATGCCGGCGGCACCTATACGTTCATGGTGAGCGAAACCGTCGGCGATGACACTATGGCCACCCGCTCGGCGATGACGCTGCCGACCGTGACTCGCGACCTGGGCAACGGCATGACGCTTGTGGGCACTCTCACCGAGGAGGCCAGCGCGGCCACACGCTCCACGACACCCTTCTCCAGCAGCAGCGGAAAAGCCTACGTCTGCACATCTGACGGCACCATCACGAACGTGCAGGACATCACGCCGTCGGGCTCGTCGCTCACGGTGCACTGTCCGAAAGCGAGTGGGTCGAGCAAGATCTATTTCCTTCTCGGCACCGCTCCCGCGGCCACCGTTGGCAGCAACATCAATGTCGTCACCTCAACCGGTGTCTCAACCAGCTGAAACGACCTCTATGCCTCGACCGACGTCCCTTCGAGCTCGGACGCTATTAATAGCATCACCTTCCATCACGTCTTCACAGAGGCCAGTGTAACGATGGCCAGCAGTGACGCCTCGACGGTCATCGGCAGCTTCAGCACGTCCGTCTCGGGTATCGCCAGTTCTGCGGCCACGCTCTTTGCCAATGGCTCTTACACCGCCACCGGCAGCGCAACTCCAATAGGTTGTACGGCCACCGGCGGCACAGGCACCTCTCTGTCAAGCTCCTTCGTGCCATTCATATCCACTGCCCCAAGCAATACGTCGGCCACGCTCACTGTCGGCAGCCTTACCTATGGTGACAAGACTTACAGCTATACTTTGGGCAACACCCTCACTTTCAGCGGTACGTTTACGCAGGGGCACAGATACAACTTCGCGGTGACGCTCAAGGAAAGTTTCGATCATACGATCACTATAAGTGACTATTACCAGTGGGACGCCTATTCTCATTATGTCAGTGGGAACTATAACCCGTCAACTACTTATTTTAAAGAAGGTCAGGAGGGTTATAACCCCTCTCCGACTACTGACACTCCTGAAGATAATAGCGCCTTGTATTCATGCAAGGATTGTCCTACTGGTAAAGAGCTTTACGCCTACCTGCTGGCCGGCGCTTACCTTGATGACGGCTCTTCCATTCTGATATCTGGCAGCACTTACAGCTATCCGCCTGCTTACACAGTAAATGGCGTCACTTACAACAATTTCAACCAGTCCACTCACACCCTCAGCGGCAGTAAGGGTCTTGGCTTGTGGCTGCCCAAAAATAGTTACATCAAGAGCACATTGTACACAAAAGTCGGTCTCACTGCCGGTCAAGGTGTGGAGGATTACACAGGTAGTGTAGGATCATTAGGTGCCAATATGATTTCCCATGGCGGCACCGTCACTACTGCCGCTGACGCTGCTACCGTCCGTAACAGCGGTAATTACTTCTACTTGCCTGCCGCAGGCTACTACTATGAAAATAGTTTCTACAATCCAGGTACGTACGGCTACTATTGGTCCAGTTCTACTTTAGACAACGCCGCGTATGCCCTGTACTTCTACAGTGACGTGAGTAGCTACGTGTACCTGAACCTTGGCAATCGTGACTCTGGTTACCTCCGCAGGGAGGTACAGTAAAAGCCTCTCCATAACCCTCTCCAAAAGGAGAGGGAGCAAAGACACGAGGCAGCTGAAAGTTTATCATTAATAGGTCATAATCAAAAGACAATTAACGAATGAACTGATAACGACAAATAAATTATCCCGCAGGTGCTTGGCTGTGCCTGTGGGAACAACGCTTCTGCTTTTGTTCCTTATCCGAAATGCTTGCCGTATATTTGTTGCAATGTCATATCATAAGGATGAACCGAACAAATGAACTGGTACTCCAGCGTAAAAATACCCGTATTCCTCTTCCATATCCATACGACTAGGCTCTTTGAAGAAATTCTGCCGGACTTTGTCATCTACCCGGGAGCATCCGCAATGACTGGCGGAGAGGTTGATAAATATAACCGCGGAGGCTTGTATTTTAATTTTGTGAATATTATTTTAATAATCTATATAATTTATAATACTTGCATGCATTCTCTTAAAAAATATGCCAATTGTAAAATATTCATTAACTTTGCAATTTATTAAAGAAACGGAATAGATTTCAGGATGTCACTATTAAAATTATCAAGATGAAATTAAGATTGTCATATACACTAACTATCGCAATGATTATTGGCAGTTTGCTCACCCCACAGAAAGTAAGCGCCTCGTTTTGGCATAAAAGGAGAGTTGTGACAAAGGTCGAAAGTCCTTATGAAAAGATTGCAGATAGTGAAGCGTATAGGCAGAAGGGACTGTTCAACGTTTATCAGAAAGATGGTGAGTACTATTTCGATGTACCTGTGAAGATGCTGGGTCGCGACATGCTCGTGCTCAACAGACTTACCCGTGTGCCGTCGGAGTTGAATGAGTCGGGGGTGAACCGCGGCATCAACTACGAGACGCAGATGATACGTTTTGAGATGGGGGCAGACAAGAAGAACCTCTATGTGCGTCAGCAAAGGCCGCTTCCGCAGTCACCTTCGTCAGATGCCATCACCCGTTCCATTCGCGACAACTATATCTCGCCGTTGATTGCCAACTTGAAGATAGAGGCTTTCAGCAAGGATTCTGCTTCGGCCATTGTCAAGGTGACGAACTTGTATAACGGCAAGGAAACCAGTCTGAACAACGTGTTTAATAAGATTAACCTAGACACCTCGGCCAGGGAAGACTTGTCGAACATCATCTCGATCAAGTCGTTCGCCAACAATGTGATGGCCAAATCGCAGCTCACGACCAAGGTGACCGAAGGCCATGAGTCGGTGTTCGTGACCGTGGAGGTAAGTTCCTCCATCATCCTGTTGCCCGATGTGCCCATGGCTACGCGCTATGACAGCCCGCGCATAGGATACTTCACGACCGACCACCTGTTTTACAGTGATAGTCAGGACAAGGTGGACACCCGTAAATATATTACCCGCTGGCGGCTCATCCCGAGCGATACGGCCGCTTATCTGCGTGGCGAGAAAGTAACGCCCGTCAAACCTATCAAGTTTTATATTGACGGCAGCGTGCCCGTGAAATGGCGCAAGTACCTTGCTCAGGGCATCACCGACTGGAATGTGGCCTTTGAAAAAATCGGTTTCAAGAACGCCATCGTCGCAGAGTTTCTGCCGGACAGCGTTGAGGCAAATGCCGATGACATCAACTATTCTACGCTGATGTACACGGCCAGCACCAAGATGAATGCCATGGGCCCCTCGACCCTCGACCCCCGAACGGGCGAAATTCTGGAAGCCGACATCATGTGGTGGCACAATGTGGTGTCGCTGCTGCAGGAATGGATTACTGTACAGACAGGTGCCGTCAATAAGGCCGTGAGAACGACGCAACTGCCAGATAGCATCATGGGCGACGCCATGCGTTTCGTGATTTGCCATGAGGTGGGACACTCCCTTGGGCTCCGCCATAATATGATGGGCTCATGGGCTTATTCCTCCGACTCGTTGCGTTCGCGTGCTTTTACCGACCGCATTCAGGGTACCGCCTCGTCCATCATGGATTATGCCCGCTACAATTATATAGCCCAGCCGGGTGACGACGTGAGATATCTGTCGCCGCATCTGGGGCCTTACGACATGCTGGCCATCGAATACGGATACAGATGGTATGGCAGCGAGTCGGCCGATGCAGAAAAGGATAAACTGTACGCACTTCTCGACGCACACCATGGGAACTTGTATAAGTACAGTGAGGAGCAACCGGCCCGTAGTGCTGTCGACCCGCGCGCTCAGAGCGAGGACTTGGGTAACGACGCTGTCCGTTCCTCTCTTCTGGGTATCAGAAACCTGAAGATGGTGATGCAGAATATCATCCCATGGACGACGAACGGAAAGAGAGACCAGACTTATGAGGACGCCTCGAAACTCTATCTGGGTGTTGTGAGTCAGTGGACCAACTATATGTACCACGTGATGGCGAATGTAGGTGGCATCTATCTGGAGAACACGACGGTAGGAGATGGACTGAAGACTTTCACCTATGTTCCCCGCGACAAGCAGAAGGAAGCGGTGAAATTCTTAATCGACAATGCATTCACGGAACCTACATGGCTCTTCGATACCGACCTTTCGAACTATATGTTTATTCAGAAAAGCACACCGAGCGGTGTTGTGGAATATGCGCCGACACAGGTGCTGAAGAATACGCAGGCTTTTCTGTTCTATGACCTCCTGCAGAACGACCGCATCATGCGCATGCTCGAAAACGAGAGTATGAACAAAAAGAAAGCCTATACGGCCGTAGAACTCGTCAACGACCTGCACAACAGCGTCTTCGCCACCACCATCAGCGGTCGTGTGCCAGATGTAACGGCGCGCAATACGCAGAAACTCTTTGTGGACGCACTGATCACAGCGGCCGCCTCCAACGAGGGTATCAAGTTGAACAAGAGTTTCAGTGAGGGCCCGCTGCTCAATCCGGATGACCACCTGCTCTGTCCTGCTGATACCGTCAACCGTTACGGGGACAAACGTGAGCTGAGCTTCTATGGGTCGCAGATTACGCGTGCCAGTGACGCCATCTCGGTCAAGCGCGGCGAGTTGCTAAAGATACGCGACTTACTGAAGCGCAGTCTTAACATCGGCGACGAAGCAGCCCGCTACCATTACAAAGATATTATCATCCGTATAGAAAACGCCTTGAACATCAAATAAAAGATATTTCACCATGACAGGAAAGAGATTAAATATGCTATGGCTGGCTTTGCTCTTAGGAGCGTTGTCACTGCATGCCGCAGGTATAACCATCAAAGGACAGGTCGTATCGGCCGATACGGGTGAACCACTGATTGGCGCTACGATATTCGTGAGCGATGCCGCGCTGAAGAAGGCCGGCAGCAACTGGACGAATGTGGCTGTCACTGCAGATGCCAACGGCGACTTCACCATCACCGTACCCGATGGCGTAAAGGAAATAGAATGCCGATATCTGGGTTACAACAAATCTACGGTTTCTGTGAATGCCAATACCGGTCATGTCGTCTTCCGTCTGGCACCTGCCGCCAACGAGGTTGGCGAAGTGGTGATAAACGGTTACCAGCGGATAGAGAAGCGTAAATTGACGGCATCTATCACCACGGTGACGGTGAACGATAACATGATCGGTAATGCGATGAGCATCGACCAGGCTCTGGCCGGACAGGTAGCCGGACTGGCGTCGGTCACCAGCACGGGCGCTCCGGGCGCTTCGCCGAAAATCAGAATCCGTGGCACGGCATCTCTGAACGGTACTCAGGATCCCCTTTGGGTGCTGGATGGCATTCCTCTCGAAGGCACTGACATCCCATCTATGGATGACCTGAAGGATATTGACAATATCTACTCTTCGTCTATTGCCGGCATCAATCCTGCCGACATCGAGAATGTCACGGTACTGAAAGATGCCGCTGCTACTGCCATCTACGGAGCACGTGCCGCCAACGGTGTCATCGTCATCACGACGAAAAGGGGAAAGGCCGGAAAGACAAAGGTAAGGTTCTCTACACGAATGACTTACTCGCCGAAGACGAATATAGACCGGCTTAACCTTCTCAACTCCAACGAGAAGGTCGATTTGGAACTTGCGTTGCTGGGTTCCGATTATACCTATCGCGAGGGCAAGGGTGCCGTGGCGCGGATCATCTCGGCTGCTAACGAGACATCGGCCTACAAGACGGGTGGATGGGCTGCTTTATCACAGACCACGCAAAGCAGTATCAATGCCCTGCGCTCGGTGAATACCGATTGGAACGACATCCTATTCCGCAGTGCTTTCAACCAGGAATACAACGTCAGCCTGTCTGGCGGAAACGATAAGACCACTTATTATACTTCAGCCGGATATGATGACGAGCGCGGAAACGTGGTCGGCGTTGAAGCGAACCGATTCAACATCACGGCCAAGACTTCTTATCGTCTCAGCCGCAAGCTCAAAGTGGGAGCTTCCCTGTTTGCCAACCGTCGTGTGAACAAATCGAATCTGACGGATGCCGACGGATTTACCAACCCCGTATACTATTCACGTCGTGCCAATCCTTACCAGACTCCTTACAATGTTGACGGGTCGTACAATTACGATACCGACATTCAGGGCCGCGAAGACTCCGACTTGAAGTTCAACATTTTTGAGGAAAGGTACGGTACGGATTACGAGCTGGAGACCAAGTCGATGTCTGCCATCTTTGATGGTGAATACCGCTTTGATGAGCATTTCAAAGCCGTCACGCAGTTGGGCTTCCAGATAGATGATGCCGACAAGACGCAGATAGCTGACAATAATACCTATGCCATGCGTAAAGACAAGGAGCGTACCACGCTGGCCGTGCTTGACAATACGTCGTTCCTGCCGGACGGTGGTAAGAAAACGGCATCGAGCAGCAACAACCGCCAGACCACGTGGAAACTGCAGGGAGAATACGAAACCTCCATCAACGATTTGCACGAGATAGAGGTTATGGTGGGTACAGAGATACGAAAGACATGGTATAAATCGGTTACCGCCACGGGATATGGCTACGACCGCAAGACGCTACAGACGAAGCCGGTCATCTATCCCAGTGAGACCTGGGCAGCGTTGTATCCGCTTTACGGCGAGTCGGACGTGGAAAACGCTTACGCTTCGTTCTTTGCGACAGGTTCCTATACGCTGGTCCAGAAATACACCCTGGGTGGCAGTGTCCGCTTCGATGGCTCCGACATGTTCGGCGTGGCAAAGAAATATCGGTTCTTGCCTTTGTACTCCGTCAGCGGACTGTGGCGCGCTTCCGAAGAGCCGTTTATGAAAGACCTCAAATGGATGAACAAGCTCTCTCTGCGCATGTCGTATGGTATTCAGGGAAACATCGATAAGAATACGTCATCCTACGTGATGGGCGACTATAAGAATGTGACCATCCTGCCCGGTAACACGGAGGAGACGATATCCGTCGGATCGCCACCGAACACAAGACTGAGATGGGAAAAGACCAAGACCTTCACGGCCGGCATCGATTTAAGCATACTCGACAATGCTATCGGGATGAGTCTGGATTTCTATACGCGTAACAGCAATGATCTGATTGCCACCCGGATGCTGACCCTCGAGAGTGGATTTGCCTCTATGCTCGTCAACTGGGCCAGCATGCGCAACAATGGCGTGGAGTTGGCGCTGAGCACCCGTAATATCCATACAAAGGATTTTACCTGGATGACCAACTTCAATTTTGCCTATAATAGTAATAAGGTGACCCGCGAGGAGATTCCCGACAATCAGACCTTGCCTGGACGCGAAGGGTATCCGGTGGGTGCCTTGTTTGCCCTGAAGTCGGCAGGACTCGATAAAGAGGGCTATCCTCTCTTCTATAATAAGAAAGGTGAGAAGGTGACGGCTACGGAGCTACTGAAGTTGAATGCGGCCGGTGCCAGTACGCTGTCGGCAGCCGAGCAGCGAGACCTGTATACTTATATCGGTTCTACCGATCCGCTCTATACGGGTGGTTTCATCAATACGTTTACTTATAAGAACTGGGAGCTGTCGGCCAACCTCATCTTCAATCTGAAGATGTACGTGCGTTGTACGCCGTCTTATTCTCCAGCCAACTATGACCGCGGAATGAACAGCAACCGGGATATTCTGAACAGATGGACTCCGACCCATACCAATACAACTCTCCCCGGACTGATGAGCAGTGTGGACCGTCCTGCCGAATATATCCAATATTCCGAGTTTGGACTGTATGAGATGATGGATACTTGGATTAAACACTGCGACTATTTCCGTCTGCAGAACTTGCGCCTGTCGTACACTGTCCCCGATAAACTGACCAAGAGGATCGGACTGGAGAGAATCAACATGGGAGCAGAAGCGCGCAACTTGTTCGTGTTCGGTTCCGACTACAACAATTATCTGGACCCTGAGACGATGGGCAACCAGATGGCGCAGCCTATCCAGAAATCGGTTACCTTCAATTTGAATATTGACTTTTAATAAAAGGGGGAAGACATGAAGACAAATCTATTTAAAATATCATTTGCGACGCTCTTGTCAGTGACATTGCTTTGCAGTTGTGACAACTTTCTCGATATTCAGCCCAAGGGCCGCGTGATTATTACGACGGCACAGGACTATCGTGAGATGCTCACGCAAGCTTACTCGATTATTCCCGAAGACCGTGGCCTGACCACCTTCCGCAGCGACGAGTTCGTGATGGATGCCACGCTTTCCAAGGAGGACATCAGCAACTACCGTGACATCTGGTGCTGGAATGATGTAAGTCCTGATGATGCAACCACCACCTTCAATTGGCGCAACTACTATCAGGTGATTTATGAGGCCAACCATACCATCGAGAACAAGGCGAATATCACGGAAGGTACAACGGCGGAAGTGAACCAACTCGTGGGCGAAAGCTACATGTTGAGAGCTTATATGCACTTTCTGCTCGTGAATCTCTTCGGCGAGCCCTATACTGCCGTGGCCGATCCTTATTCGAGTAAAGCCATACCGTTGAAACTGACCACCGACTCTTATGAGATTCTCACACGCAATACGGTGGGGGAGGTCTATGACCAGATTCTCAGTGATATCAACGAGGCAGAGAAATACCTGAACGTAGAGACATGGGAAGCGGGCAAGAACTATCGCTTCAACACTTTATCCGTTGACGCGCTGCGCTCAAGGGTTTATCTCTATATGGGCAAGTGGAATGATTGCCTTGCCGCCTCGCAACGCGTGTTGGCAAAGAAAAATGCACTTTCCGACCTGAGCACCGAACTGCCCAATGCTTATAACTCTGTTGAGAATATAGTAGCGTTGGAGCAGGTGATGACCGCCGACTATATCGATGCGGGAAAGGTGAGCAAAGATTTGTGGAACAGTTATAACAGTAATGACCTGCGGCGTGCGAAATACTTCAAGCAGGTTACGGCTTCAAACATCCTGGCCATCAAAGGTGGAAACAACAAGTATTCTTGCTCCTTCCGTACGGGCGAGATCTATCTGAATGCGGCTGAGGCAGCCTTGGAAGCCAGTGCAGACAACATGGCGGTGGCACGAGAGTATTTGCTGACGCTTATGAAGAGCCGATACAAGGATGCTTATTATCAGCAACATGCCGCAGAGGTGAATGCTATGTCGCGTGACGAACTTCGCAATGAGATTTATGCCGAGCGTCGTCGTGAACTGGCTTTTGAAGGCCATCGCTGGTTTGACCTGCGGCGTACTACCCGTCCGCAACTGACGAAGACCTACGGAGGCGTGACTTATACACTTGAGCAGAATGACAGCAGATATACGCTCCGCATACCGTCGGCTGCCATCTCCGCAAATCCTGAACTGGCAAAATAATAGAAATTTATAGCCAAAATATTATTAATTTAAAGCATTGAAGTATGAAAAAAATTACACTTATTATGGTAAGCCTGTTGACAATGGCAACAATGGCTAGTGCGCAGACCAACTCTCTGAACAACTTCAAGCAGCTCTACACGAAGTCTTACACGGGAATTGTTACCGATTCTGCCAATGCCTCACGCTCCAACGTCATGGTTTACGACGCCGACAACTCTCTGTTTACGTCAGGCAGGTTTGACACTGAGTTCGAGGGGTTGACTCCTGTTGCAGCGAGTTCTTATGTGATGAAGAACGACAACACGCTGACTCCTGTATGGAAAATCGCTATTGCCGGAGCTGCAAAAGTAAATGCTATGGTTTCCGATAATAACGGTGGCGTCTACGTAGCAGGAACGCTAGCCGATGAGGTGGCGTTCGGTAGTGCAGACGGCAAGACCATTACGCTGACTGGTTACAAGGAAAGCGATGCTTACACCACTGCTCTCTGTGCATCGTTCATCGCTCATTATGATAAAGATGGCAATCTGCTGAAAGCAAACACCATTGTTCCGGCTCATGTCCCTGCCCTCGATGCTATGGTAGATGCGTATTTCCCGGGAGAAGGGGATATCTATTGCCGTATCAACGGATTGGCTTTCGAAGGTGGCAAGTTGTATGCGTCCATCGTCTATAGCGGTCAGGTTTCTAGTGCCGACAATAGTGTAACCATCCTGTCTGGTTCTATGGATATTGAAGGTGGAGGTTATTTCATGACTACCCTCAAGGCTGCTGCTGTAGCTTCCCTGGATGATAACCTCGGCGTGACTTCCTTCCCTATCACCATCAGTAGCCGTCAATTTACAGAGTTGTACACTCAAGAGCAAGTGAACACCTTTACCATGACGGGTAGCGGCAATCATTTGTATTTGGGTTTCATCGCCACGGGTACAGAAAATTACAAGTGCTTCGGCGAGGATGCCAAGTCGTTTACTTTCACTGCGCCGGAAACGGCAGAGGCAGGTAGTGTCGATTATGGTTATGTGGTCGCAGATGTTGATTTAAGTGCGCAGAAGACTAATGTCATCAAGACTTGGGAATCGACAACTACTGAATCTTATGATGCTACAGAAATCGATAACATCGCTGTGTCGGGTGACAACTTGATTCTTTCCGGTATCTTTCAGGATAAGCTCGGCTTCGACAACAACGTTACAGCTACAGCCTCCTGTGATCTCTATGCTGCCAGTCTGAAGAAGAGTGATCTCTCTGTCAACTGGGCCAAAGCAAGCGGTTTCGATGAAGGTGAATCCACTAAGAATGAAGAAATCATGACCTGCAGCACGATAGCCGGCGACAACCTCTACGTGAGTGGATATACTGCTCTGAAAGCAAAACACTCACTGACGGCTCCATTGCTCTATGCATTCAATCTGTCTACAGGTGCTGTCGTAAAGGAAACGAATGAAACTTACGACTTTGGTATGGCTGCAACAGCTGATAACAAAGTAGCTGCCGTGGCCTATACTTCGTGTCCCACTACAGGACTTCTTGCCGACACCCACTTTGCCACTTATGATTTGACAACCACTGGCATCAGTAATGTCAAGAGCGACGGCAATGACGTCACCGCTACTTACGATGCTTCTGCAAACGTGATCACTTTCAGCAAAGTGTGCAACGCTGCTGTCATCACAGTTGACGGCAAGGTCGTAGCAAAGGTTGAGGAGGCAAAAGCCATGAATGTTCAGGGTCTTGCCAACGGTATCTACTTCGTTCGTACCATCGCTAATGGCGCAACTAGCACGGTGAAGATTATCAAATAAATCCTCATATACACATTTAAAAAGCTATTACGCGATGAGCGTAATAGCTTTTTTGATGCTTTTGTTTTGTCATCTCATATTTTTGTCGTAATTTTGCACCCGCTATGCACCTGTGGCGGAATTGGTAGACGCGCTAGACTTAGGATCTAGTGTTTCAGGACGTGTAGGTTCGAGTCCTATCAGGTGTACAACTTTAGAAGCTAAATGATTGTTTTCCAATTATTTAGCTTCTTTTCGTTTCTTGCTTTTGCCGGGTTTTTGCCGAATAGGGAAATAGAAATTAGAAAGTATGGCCGTTTCCCTTTAACACCTTCTTTTTCTGTCCAGAATCAGTTTTATTATTTTACGGATTTTCCTATTCTTATGTTTATGATATGAGACAGTCCGTTAATGAGCCCCGACCTTATTTATTCTTTCTGATAGTTCATCCCGGTGTGATGCTTGATTCTTTTATCGTTTAGGCTAGTTTAACGGTTGATGTGCTCTCTAATTGTTTCTTATTCTTTACTTTTGTAAGGCGATAGATAGATGCGAGGGTTGTCATCACATAAGGAAATAAAATACAATGACGAAAGGTAAAATATACATCAAGCATATCTCTACCCCGGCAGGTGGAATGATATTAGGATCTTATGAAGACAGACTCTGTCTGTGCGATTGGGATAAGAAAACGCGTCGTAAGCGGCTGGATCATCGCATAGAGAAACGGTTGAACGCTGAAATGGAGGAAGGCGAAAGTACGGTCATCATACTCGCTGCAAAGGAGCTGACGGAATACTTTGCTCGCCAGCGTACAACGTTTGACGTTCCCTTGCTGCAGACCGGTACGGATTTTCAGACACAGGTGTGGAACCAGTTGCTTGCCATTCCTTACGGGCAGACCCTGTCGTATGGTGAGATGGCATTGCAGATGGGATGTCCTAAAGCCGTGAGGGCAGTGGCCAATGCCAATGGTGCCAATGCTATCTCTCTGTTTATACCATGTCATCGCATCATCGGAAGTGACGGAAGTCTTACCGGTTATGCCGGAGGACTGGAGGCTAAGAGACTGCTTCTCTCGCTGGAGTCTCAATGAGAGAAAAACGATGTGCTCGAATAAATAATAAACAGAATGATAACCAAAGACAGCATAGAGTCGGCTTACTGCTTCTTCCATCAGAAGTGGCGAGTGTACGTACCTTCTTCCATCTCCACGCAGCGGGATGATATAGAATATGCCATTTCCTCCTACGTAGACGGGATGAATGAAGAGTTGTATGTCGCAATCTCGGAAGGGAAAGCACATTTTCTTCTTGACCATCCGTCATTTTCGCAGGATATGCCCTTGGCTATAGAACGGTTGGAGCAGATGATGAACTCTATTTGATAGCCCTCATTTCCGTGCTTGAAGATGTGGATGACGGGAAGGTTCGTTTAAGTGACGAATCCTTATTCGGCACCATCTGGCGGAGGCTCAGATTTTTGTGTGGGGCATCGTGTACACTGTGTGGATAGTGGCGCTGATGATATTGAAGTATAGGGAATTTCATGGTGTAGTGAAATCTCCTCACCCTCAGTGATGGAGATAACCGGACAACTTCATTTCGACACTATGACTTATATTGTTCGCCTTTTCCATCGCTCGGAATGTCTTACGCCCAATCAATAAAGAAAAAACAAATGAATATAGCAGGTAAGAATATCAACATCTTCGGCGAAAGCGACAAGGCTATGCCCGTGGTATATCTTCATACGTTTCAGCATGAGGGCAAGACGGTATGGGAGGAATGCCGGAAGATAAGCACGAAGCGATTCGCACTCGTCGAGATTGATGGCGTGGACTGGAATACAGACCTGTCGCCCTGGCCGATAGAAAAGCTCTTTGCCGGCGACACGGCGTGTACGGGTGGCGCGGAAGCATGGCTGAAAGTGCTGACGACAGAAATCATCCCTTCCGCAGAAGAAGGTCTGACGGTTGCCCGTCGCATGATAGCAGGTTATTCGCTGGCAGGCCTTTTCGCGTTGTGGTCGGCTTATCGCACCGATGTCTTTGACGGTATCATCTCCGGGTCGGGGTCTTTCTGGTATCCGGAATTCATGGATTTTGTCAGCAATAACTCTTTGATGAAAATGCCTGCTTCCGTCTATCTCTCCTTGGGTGATCGTGAGAGTAAGGTGAAAAATCCGATACTGAAAACGGTGGAGAACAACACACGCCGACTCTGTAACTATTATCTCGAACAAGGCATCCCTGCTACCCTTGAACTGAATACGGGTAACCACTACATGCAGACAGAGAGGCGAGTCGCCAAAGGTATTCTGTGGAGTTTGAAACAGAGCAGCAAATAAGGCAAATGAGGATAAAGGCTGGTGTCGCCTTCTGATGATTATGAGACGTAGATTAGCTTTTCGCAGATATTCAGAACTGATGGCTGAAGATAATCATCCATATCTTGTACTTCTTTATCGGTCATTCTGTGAGAACCACCAGGATAGTCCTATCCTGAGCTCATAATCTCTTATGTAAGCGTCATCGTGGTAGGAATAGCAGGTGTGTCTGAAGAAATAACTGCCGCTGAGTTCTATGCCCAGTTGCTTCTTGAGGTTGATGAATAGCGTAGGGGTGAGAATGATCATCTCGGCATTGGATTTGTCGCCTTGTATGTTGTATTTTACCAGACTGATCTTCGTCAGGTTTCTTTGCTCCCAACCTTTCCATGTGAAAAGTCGAAAGTAATCGAAGTTCAACTCAAACTTGCATACATTGGAGTAGGTTACTTGGGTTCTCGTCTTCAGTGAGAAGCCGCTGCCCATGTTATAATCCCTGACGGCTACTCTGTAATAGTCGGATTTAACGCCGCCCATGATGACGGCGTCTGCGTAGAACTGTTGTTCCACTTTTGCGGATGGTTCCCTGCCAGAGAATTGCAGTAGCCATCCCGGACCTAGGCCTAGTGCTTCTGACAGGCGATAAGACGTTAGTGAGCCGCCTTCTTTCACCGGGTCGGAATTGAAATAGTTGAAATGCTGAAACAGTCCGAATCTGGAGATGACTTTTTTCTTCTCATTTGCAGGACTCATAAAAAGGTTTCCCAATATCCTTATCGTGTTGACCAATAGCTTGTGGTCGGCATAGGCTAACGCCATGTCTGCCTGGAAGTAATCGAAAGGCTTGTTGATTTTTCCTTCTGTGGGGTCGCCATAAGTTATGTTCAAGTGGAGATAGGGGTAGACGTGACCATGCGACAGACGGCTATTGTCAGCTAGATACCATCCGCCCAATGAGACATGGCAGTCTACCGGCGTGGCGTCATAGTCGTGGTAGAGATGATGTCGGTGGCGTGTCATAGTCGACTCTCCTCTGATTAGCCGGTGTATTCCGGCAACGGGGTTCAGAATCATGGCGGCGCCTTCGCGGATGAAGCGGGGAAAGCCGTGAGTCTGGTCGTCCAAGAACAAGAGGCTTACGCGATGACTCACTTCTCCGATACAGGCTCCGCCGAATGTCGTCGAGAACCAATCTTGTATAGCGGGCGGCTCGTTCTCACCAAACATCTCCCAAGTGAGACTGCCCAAAGCATTGTATGCCATCGACTCATAATAAGGCAATCCGTTGGCACGTGCCATGTTGAAATACATACTGCCATTGTAAGGATGCGAAAGCAGATCGGTGTAGAAGGCATCATTATCCCACACAAACCCTGTCTTGAAATTGTCTTTGATGACATTTAAAGTCACGTGCGAGAACGATTCGGAAATAACGAACCTGTCAAAACAGAACAGCATGATATTGCTGCCTGCAACCTCTGCGGCAGGTAATAAGTAATTCTTCTTCTTGGGCAAGGCATATAAGGTAGTGTCTACTGTGATGCTGTCCGCCTTCTGTCTGCCGTCGATACCCGAAGGCATAGTCTCCTTTGTATGGGCCATTGAACAGATAGAATAGCATAATAAGAAAAGCACAATACGTAATGCCATAACTTGAGTGCCAATTATTATCAGTCATCGCTGCTTATCAACCTGCCGTAAAGAGTTAAAGCTATATTTCCATGGGGTAGGTTGCCTGCTTTCATCTCGCAGCGGAATACGTCTTCTTTGATAGAGTTCCGAGAAAGTACAAATACCCTTGAGTTGGTATGCTCCTGTGTCCTTGTCTGCCTCTGTGTAGAGGCTCTCTCATTTGTTGACAGGAGTGCGCGTACAAAACTAGTAATAAAATCTGATAAAACAATCTATTACTGATGAAATATTTCCGATTTTTCCGCATTGAAGCCAGTGGTTCCTTTGAGTGCTTCCCTTTCTCTCGGATCCTCCATTTGAACCCTTTTTGATACGGCTGTCTCTCTTTCTGCATCAAATCATGGACATTTGTGGGGTTTTATTAATTATATCAACGGCAAGAATAAGCAATCAAAGCGTTAAACTGATGTCGTGTGTGTCTTTCCTTTCTGATGAGGTTTCCGTAGTGAACCGTTCATATACTATGTCATTTTTGGAGAAGCATCCGTAATTTGTGTACAAAAAAATAGGCTTGGATTGCGGATAATATTGATTTTTGCAGTAACTTTGCATAAGATACGTTGCGGCTCGGCATGAAGCTCTAACAAGTTCGGCTATCCTGCTCTCGCCTTGCAGTAACTTTGTCGACAATCAATCATTAAAGAAAAAGGAGTAACAATGAAAAAGGTATTATTAGTAGCAGGGCACACCGACATGGAGAACAACTCGGTGGCCAACAAAACCATTGTTGAGGAATTTCACA
>OCVT010000363.1_pt1 | contig 18236 bp, 16 predicted proteins | sample 1539111 | NCBI WGS metagenome assembly OCVT01 (sample SAMEA3991482, study PRJEB22521) | metagenome | biome: anthropogenic terrestrial biome; feature: sewage plant; material: raw primary sludge | place: Sweden | collected 2012-09-26 | reverse complement strand
TTATGATTCCTGCTGGATATTTAGCCTATAAAGGTGAAATGAATATGTACTTAGTGATTCTTTTTGGAATATTAGGTTCATTAGCTGGTGCTTTATTTAATTACTATATAGCTGTTAAATTTGGAAGAAGATTTTTAATTAAATATGGTAAATATTTTTTCATAAGTGAAGAAACTATTGTTAGAATGGAAGTTTTCTTCAAAAATCATGGTCATATTTCTACTTTTTCAGGAAGATTAATTCCTGTTGTTAGACAATATATTTCATTACCTGCAGGACTTGCTAGAATGAATCTTTTTATATTTAGTTTATATACAAGTTTGGGTGCTGGAATTTGGGTAGCTATTCTTGCAATTTTAGGTTATTACTTAGGTGATAATGAGGGATTGATAAAAGAATATTTAAGATATATTATTGTTGTTATATTACTTTTATTATCTATTTTAGCTTTTTGGTATTACAAAAAGTTAAAAAAGTAAAAGTTTTTTAATTGTTTTATCTATTTTTTTGAAGGATTAATTTTAATTCTTCAACTTTTTTGTAATTCACTCTAAATCTTAACTTTTAATTCATATCTCTGTCACAAATATTTATAATTAATTTTAGCTATTTTTTTGTTAATTTGCTTTAAGGCTACTTTTTACGCACTTTTTATTTATATGATTATGATTTATGTTTATAAAAAAATAGTTTAAGTATACTATTTATTTTTAATTATTTAGAAATAAAAAATATTTTAACTACAAATAATAAAGGATAGAAAGTGAAAAAAGTAATTAAATTAGGTTTAATGGCAACTTTAGCATTGGGATATACAAATGCATTTAGTGCTCAATCATTGGCTAGTGCATTTGAAGAAGGAAAAGTAAGTGGAGAAATTAAATCTCAATATTTCCAAAAAGAAGTTTCTAATGAGAAAGTTAGTATTTGGACAAATGGTGGTAATTTATCGTATGTTACAGGTGATTATTATGGATTTAAATCAGGAGTTACCCTTCAAGCTTCAACAGTAACTGCGAGCGATTTAGATAATGCACCAACAGCGTACAATAAAGATCAAAATGTTTCAGGTGCTGTTTTATCACAAGCTTATTTACAGTATTCTATATCTAATACTACAGGAAAAATTGGTAGACAATATATTTCTACTCCATTAGTTGAAGGTTCTGGTTCTAGAATATTTAAAGAATCATTTGAAGGTTTAGTTATTTCAAATACTGATATTTCAAATACAACAATTGTTGCTGCATATGTTGATAAAGAACAATATAGAACAAATATTGCATCAGGTGGAACAGAGGTTAAAGAAGTTTCTGATTTTGAACAAATTCAAGATGGAGCATATACGGTATATGTAAATAATAAATCAATTGAAGACCTTACTGTTGATGCACAATATGCATTAATAAATAGTGACACAAATACAGCTGATGATACAAAAGCATTTTATGCAGCAGGTTCTTATAATTTAAGCCCTTTTACAATAGAAACACAAACATATCAAACTGATAATGGAAATGCAGTAAATTCTAAAGGTAGCGCATATGGAGTTAATCTTTTAGGAAATTTTGATAAATTATCATTAGGTGTTGCATATAGTATAGTTGATAAAGATGCAAATATTATTAATGGTATAGGAAATGGAGCTGATTATTTATATACAGGAACATGGATTTATGGTGGAATTTATGATGCTGATACGAATGCTTATAAATTATCTGCTGGATATAAAATTACTACTGATTTATCATTTGATTTAAATTATGGAGCTTGGAAAACTGGAACTAATCCAACTGCATCAGAAACAGATTTTATTACAACTTACACGTTCAATGAAAACTTCTCTACTAAATTTGTATTGGCAACTTATGATAATCTAGCTGATGAAAGTTATAGAACAAGACTTTATGCATCTTATAAATTCTAATATAAAAAGGGCTAAATAAGCCTTTTTTATTACATAAATATTTTCTAATAATTTTATTCGTACTTTAAATAATTTAAATTTATTGATTGAAAATATAATATACAAGAAATGATACCATATTGGTATTATTCTCATATATAATTAATTCAGCTATAGAAAAAAAGGAATTTTTGTGGAAAAATACAATATTAGAAATAAAGTGTTATTAATAGTTTTAATTGGATTTGTTTTATCTTTTTCAATATTAGGATTTTTAAATACTAGTAATGCATATACATCAGAATACAAGTTAGTAGAAGAAAAGAATTTGGAACTTGTAACTGAAACATCTGCTTTTATTGATAGTTATTTAAAATCAAAGATAGTCGTTGTTGAATCGGTTGCTAAAGAATTAGCAAAAACCGATATTTATAATCAAAATAGTGAATTTTTATCTAAATTAGCATTAGGTAGAGATGCAGGTTCTTTTGCAGATTTATATTTAGGTTATGAAAAGGATGGAGTATTAATACTTTCTACTGGTGAAATTTATGATTTAAAAAGTAAAAATTATGATGCTAGAAAACGACCTTGGTATATGAAAGCAATTGAATTAAATAAATCAACAGTGTCAGAACCTTACACTGATGCTGTAACTGGAAAATTAATCATTTCTGTTGTAACTCCTCTTGTAGTAAATGGGAAAATTCTTGGAGTTGTAGGTTCAGATATATTTTTAGATACAGTTGTTGATACTATTTTAAATCTTAAAATACATGAATCTGGATTTGCCTATTTATTAGACAAAGATAACAAAATTCTAATCCATAAAAATAAAGAATTACTAAATAAACAAAGTAGTGCTTTTAAATCAATAGAAAAAAACAATGATTTCGCTTTTAATATTCTAGATGTTGATGGAACTAAAAAAATTGTTAGTTTTAGTAAAGTTCCTTTAACTGATTGGTATTTAGTAATTGAGTTAGATAATGATGCAGTATTCAAAAAACTTAATGATAACGTGATTATTGATATTATTATATATTTATTACTTTTGATAATATTTATATCTATATTATATTTTTCATTAACAAAAATGCTTAAGCCTTTAAAAGTTTTAGAAAATGGATTTAATGATTTCTTTAATTATTTAAAAGGCGAAACTCATAATGTTAAAAAACTTAATTTAAATTCTCAAGATGAATTTGGAAAAATGGCAAATATTCTTGATAAAGAAATTGAATTAGTTTCTATAAATTTTGAGAATGATAAAAAATTAATTGAAAATGTAAAAGCAGTAGTAAATAGGGTAAAAGAAGGAAGATTAGATAAATTTGTAGAGCAAGAAACAAATAATAAATCTTTAAATGAATTAAAAGAGATATTAAATGAAATGATTAGCCAAATTAGTAATAATGTTCATGATAATATTAATGAAATAATTACAACTTTAGATTTATACTCAAAATCAAACTTTACACAAACAATTCAAAATCCAAAAGGTGATATTGCAAGAGGTTTAAATAATTTATGCTTAACAATTAATGATATGCTAAATATAAATAAATCAACGGGAATCACTTTGGAAATGAATTCTCAAAGGTTATCAAGTAATGTTGATATATTAAATAAGTCATCAAATAACACAGCAGCAGCTTTAGAAGAAACAGCAGCAGCAATTGAAGAAATAACATCAACGGTTGCAAATAATAGTGAAAAAATTTCAACAATGGCTTCTTATTCAAATCAATTATCAACTTCAATTTTACAAGGTGAACACCTTGCAAATTCAACCGTAATTTCAATGAATGAAATAAATGAGCAAACAAATGCAATTGCAGAAGCCATCACTATTATTGATCAGATTGCTTTTCAAACAAATATTCTTTCATTAAATGCAGCTGTTGAAGCAGCAACTGCTGGAGAAGCAGGGCGTGGGTTTGCCGTAGTAGCAGCAGAAGTGAGAAACTTAGCTTCAAGAAGTGCAGAAGCAGCTAAAGAGATTAAAACACTTGTAGAAAATGCAACAAATAAAGCTAATAATGGTAAAAAAATCGCCGATGATATGATAAGTGGATATAAACAATTAAACGATAATATTTCAAAAACAACAAAAATTATTGAAGATATTTCACAATCATCTAAAGAACAAAGAACAAGTATTGAGCAAATTAATGATGTTGTTAATGAATTAGACAAACAAACACAACAAAATGCAGTTGTAGCTAATGAAACGCAAACAATTGCACTTGAAACTTCAACTATTGCTAAAAAAATATTAGAAGATGTAAATAATAAAAAGTTCAAATCATAGACTAGAAAGATTTTTTCTAGTCTATAGTTTTATAAACAACTTTTTATTAATTTAATTCCTTTTTCAATTTGTTCAAAAGTAGAGTGGGTGTAATTAAATCTAATTTCTCCATTTGGAATTTTATCTATATAAAATTGATTTCCTGGAACATAAACAACTTTTTGTTCTATACATTTTTGTACCAATGCAAAACTGTCTATTCCTTCAAATTTACCATATAAAAACATTCCACCTTTTGGTTTTTCATATTTAAACTGTGCTAAATGGGTATCAAGTTGTTCACAAAAGAACTCTGCTTTTTGTTTATAATCATCTCTTATTTTTTGAAGATGTTTTTCGTATTTCTCTTCATCTTCTAAATACTCATTTAAGATATATTGTGAAATTCCGCATGAGTGTAAATCAATACTCTCTTTTATAATCATCAATGATTTGATTCTATCTTCATCTGCTCTAATCCAACCAATTCTTAGACTTGGAACTAATGTTTTTGAGAAAGAGCCTAAATGAAAAGAGTTTTTAGGTATTTTTGAACTAATACTAATATTTTTTTTATCAAAAAAAAGTTCACTATATGGACTATCTTCTATTAAAACTCCATCTTCAAGCTCTACAATTTTTGCTATTTCATCTCTTTTTGTATTGCTATATGTTGTGGCACTTGGATTTTGAAAATCTGGAATTAAATATGCTAATTTTGTATTTTGAAAACTTTTTTTAAACTCTTCAATATTAACTCCATCAGATTCTAGTTTTACACCTTTCATAGTAAGATGATTTAATCTAAAAATATTCATAGCACCCAAATATGATGGCTCTTCAATTGTAATATCTTTGTTTTCAAAATATTTTGCAAGAATATACATAGCTTGTTGGCTTCCTGTTGTGATTAGAATATTCTCTTTTGATGTAACAAAGCCTTCTTTAGTGTATCTGCTTGCAATTTTGTCTCTTAATTCATTGATACCATTGCTTATTCCATATTGAAATACCTTTGGGTTATCAAATATTTTTAATGTTGCATTTTTTAAATCTTCACTTGGAAATAGTTTTTCATTTGGAAGACCACCTGCAAATGAGATTGTATTTTCATCTATTGATTCAAGAATCTCTCGAATAAATGACCTTTTCATAATTTTGCCTTTAATTAATTTTTGAAAGAATACAAAAATAATAAGTTTATTACTTTACTAAAAATGCTTTCATTATTATCTATTTTTGCTAATTTTATCTACTAAAAATGCTATAATAGGATATGAAAAAGAATACTTATGAAAAAAGAGCAAAAATCGCAAATGATGTGATGAATTATGTTTACAAATATATTGATACAAATATAAATATTGATGAGTTAAGTTTGGAATTAAATGTGAGTAAGTTTCATCTTCACCGAATTTTCAAAGATGAATTTGGAAAAAATATTTATGAAAGTATAAAATCAATCAGGCTTCAAAAGGCTTCAAATTTGTTAATAACAAATAAATATTCTACAATTACAGATATATCACAAATGACAGGTTATAGTTCTCAAACTTCATTTCTTAGGGCATTTAAACAAAGATTTGAAATGACTCCAAAAGATTGGAAAAATGGTGGATATAAAGAATATTCAAATAAAATAGTTGAAAAAATCACTAATCAAAATGAGAATAGTGCAGGGTTTGATATAACTCCAAGTATTGTAAAAATGCCAGAAATAAAGGGTTATTACATAAGACATCAAGGTTATGATAGAAGTATCAAAAAAACATGGCAAAAACTTCAAACATGGATTTATACAAATGATATAAAAGAGTATAAACAAATTGCTCTGCATCATGATAATCCAATTATCACGCCACTTGAAGAGTGTCAATATATTGCTATTGTTAGTCTTGAAAATGATGAATTAGATGATGTTACGCTTCCTAGTTTAATTATTCCTAAGGGAATTTATGCGAAATTTTCATTAAGTGGAAAATATGGAGATGTTATAAAATTAATTCAATGGGTTTATCACTATTGGTTGATTGATAGTGGTTATGAAACAACAACAAATCCATCTTATACAATCTATCATAAGAATCATTTTTTAAGTGATGATGAAGAGTTTGTGCTGGATTATTATTTGCCAATTAAGTATGTTTAGGGTTTTTATTAAATTTTAATTCTGCAATTAAAGTTGCTAAAATAATTAAAACTGCACCAATAAATTGAACAATTGTTAAAACCTCATTTGCCGTAAAATATGCAAATATAGCTGCACTTACTGGCTCCATTGTAAATATTATTGCTGTTTTTGTTGCAGTTGTAAATTGTTGCATATATGTTTGAATTAAAAAAGCATAAACAGTTGCAAAGATTGCTGTAATAATAACTGCTTTAAAAAAAGCATAATTATAAGGAATATTAAAAGTTACAGAATCAAGAGATAAAGAAAATATTAAAGCTAATATAGAAACTGTAATTAGTTGAAAAAGTACTAATAGAAATACATTTACTTGATTTGAAAATTTTCCTGTAAAGATAATTTGAAGGGCAAATAAAATAGCACAAATAAGAGTTAAAAACTCACCTTTTTCGAATACTAATGTTCCTGACATGGTTAATAAATATAATCCAATTACAGCGATAAATGAGGCAATTAGAACATTTAATTTAATTTTATCTTTGAAAAATAGATAAGTTAAAAAAGGTACACATATTACATTTAATCCTGTAATAAAAGCAACAATAGAGCTTTTTGTATACATTAAACCAAAAGTTTGTGTTGCAAATGCACTAAAAAGGAAAATACCTAAAATCACACCATAAAGAATGGTTTTTTTATTTAGTTCATTTAAAAATCTGTATGAAATGATAAACATTAAAATAGAAGCAAGGGCAAATCTAAAAAATAAAAATGCATAAACAGGTGTTGTACTAATTGCATCTTGCACCATTAAAAATGTTACACCCCATGCAATTGCAACAGTAAGTAATAATAAATCAGCTCTAAATTCATATAATTTATTTCTCATAAATTTCCCTTAAAATTAAAAAGTTATAAGTATATCATATTTTTATATAGTATAATCTGTTTACAAAATATACTTGAGTGATATTTTATTTTGATGATAAGTTAAGTATCATTCTTTTGTAGCAAATTAAAAAGAGGTTGAATGACAGAAAACATTATTTCTATGAAGAAAATTGATAAGTTCTATGATGATTTTCATGTGCTAAAAGGTATTGATTTTAGTGTAAAAAAAGGTGAAATTGTCGTAATTTGTGGACCTAGTGGTTCAGGTAAGTCTACACTTATTAGATGTATTAATGGTTTAGAAGAGATTGATAGTGGAGATATTATAGTAGATAATATCGATATTTATGGTAGTAAAAAAAATCTTCAAGAAATAAGAAGTGAAGTAGGAATGGTATTTCAGCATTTTAATCTTTTCCCTCATTTAACTATTTTAGAGAATATTACACTCGCACCAACTTTAGTAAAAGATGTCAAAAAAAGTGAAGCAAAAAAAATTGCTATGGGTTTACTTAAAAAAGTAAAATTAGAGCATAAATGGAATTCTTATCCTGCTGATTTATCAGGTGGTCAAAAACAAAGAGTTGCTATTGCAAGAAGTTTGGCAATGAAACCTAAAATAATGCTTTTTGATGAACCAACATCTGCGCTTGATCCTGAAACAATTGGAGATGTTCTATCTGTTATGAAAGATTTAGCAAAAGAAAACTTTACAATTGTTTGTGTAACTCATGAAATGGGATTTGCAAAAGAAGTTGGAGATAGAATTGTATTTATGGATCATGGTGTTATTATTGAACAGAGTACTCCTGAGGAGTTTTTCAATAATCCAAAAAGTGATAGGGCAAAAAAATTTCTAAATGAAATTTTATCACATTAATTTTAAACAAGAATTTTAAACAAGGAAAAACAATGAAAAAATTACTAATGTTAGTACTGTCATTTGCAACATTAAATATGTTTGCGGCAGATTTGAATTTATGGAAAAATTCAACATTAAACAAAATAAAAGAAAAAGGTGAATTAAGGGTTGGTATGGAACCTGGTTATATGCCTTTTGAAATGAAAGATAAAAAAGGTAATATTATTGGTTATGATGTTGATATGGCTAGAGAAATGGCAAAACAAATGGGTGTTAAATTAACTTTAGTTCCAACTGCGTGGGACGGTATAATTGCAGGTCTTATTACAGATAAATATGACATTATTATGTCAGGAATGACAATTACGCAACAAAGAAATTTAGAAGTTAATTTTTCTGATCCATATATAGTAGTTGGACAAACTGTATTACTGAGAAATAGTTTAGCTTCTACTATCAAATCAGCTAAAGATTTAGATAAACCAGAATATACAATAGTTACGAAACTTGGGGTTACTGGTGAAATTGCAACAAGAAAATTTTTTAAAAAAGCAAAAATAGTAACTTTTGAAACAGAATCAGATGCAACATCTGAAGTTTTAAATGGAAAAGCTGATGCAATGGTTTATGACCAACCTTATAATGTTGTATTTATGAGTGATAAAGGAAAAGATAAATTAGTTCATTTAGATACTTCATTAACTTATGAGCCATTAGGATTCGCAATTAGAAAAGGTGATCCAGATTTTTTAAACTGGTTAAATAATTTCATAAGACAATCAAAAGAAGATAAAGTTGTTGGATTTTCAGATGAATTATATAATAAATGGCTAGTTGATACTAGCTGGTTACAAAGAGTTCAATAACTTATGGCTAAAAAGCAACAATCACTATATCAAAATAAAAATGTAGGGCATTTTATTGCACTATGTTTTTACATGGCAGTTGCATACTCTTTGTATATAGCTGCTTCAAATATGAATTATGTTTGGAAATGGAATTCAATCCCTGATTACTTTATTTATAATGAAATAAAAACTATAGAAGCTCCAGTAGATGGTAAATTAGTTTTTGAAGATAATACTTATTTCATAGATAATAATGGTGAAAAAGAGAAATTAGATTTAGATAATAGTTATAAATTTTCATATGAAATAGGCGAAGATGTCTATAAAGGTGATTATATTGCAACTAAATCTGAAAAAAATGTTGGACCTATCTTAAAAGGTCTTTGGATCACAGTTAAGATTTCATTTTTAGCTGCAATTCTTACTTTTATAATAGGAATAATCATCGCATTGATGAGGTTATCATCTTTTCAATTTCTAAAAGATATTGCTACTGTTTATGTAACAGTAATTAGAGGAACACCTCTTCTTGTTCAGATATTTTTATTCTATTTTATAGTTGCGAATATATTTGAATTAGACAGTTTCATCGCAGGTGTTTTATCTTTAGGTATTTTTTTTGGTGCCTATATGGCAGAAATATTAAGAGGTGCTATACAATCAATTGATAAAGGACAGCTTGAAGCTTCAAAATCTTTGGGGATGACAAATTTCCAAGCTATGAGATATATTATTTTACCTCAAGCTTTTAAAAGAGCTTTACCTACACTTGTGGGAGAGATGATTGCACTTATAAAAGATTCTTCTTTAGTATCTGTAATTTCAATTACAGATTTGACAAAAGTAGGAAAAGAGATAGTTGCAAATACATTTTCAGCTTTTGAAACTTGGATTGTTATTGCATTAGTTTATTTAGCAATTACTTCAATTTTAAGTTATATTGGACATGTGTTAGAAAAGAAACTAGCTGCAAAAGGTGGAGTGAGTTAATTTTGGATAACCTATCTATATTTTTACAACAATTTATTACTTTTTTTGCAATATTAGACCCCATCGGTGTGGGGGCTATTGCATTATCTTTATTTAATAAAAATATCACAAAAATGCAAATATCACAGTTAGCTTATAAATCTACTATTACAATTATAATTGCATTTTTTATTGTATTGATTTCAGGTGATTTTATACTCAAAATTTTTGGAATAGATGAAAATTCATTAAAAGTTATGGGTGGAATAGTCCTTATTTTAATGGCAATTTCCATGGTAAATAGTTCTCATGATTCAAAAAAAGATGATAAAGAAGAGAAAAATAACGAAGATATTTCAGTTATACCATTGGGTATTCCCATAGCATTTGGTACAGGATTATTTACTACAATTATTATTTTTAAACATCAAGCTCAAACATTTTTTGATTTATTTTCAATTTCTATTGCATTTTGTTTAAATGCATTAATTTTTTATCTTATACTAAAAAATGCTATTCATATTAAAAGATATTTAGGATTTACTGGACAAAATATTGTTACAAAACTTATGGGATTAATTGTTGGAGCGATTGCTGTACAGTTTATCATAGGTGGAATAGTGGCTCTTTCAAAAATTTATCTTCATTCTTGATTTATGTAATTATTTAGACATTGATAGTTAGTTATAATAGCTATTATTAAAGGGAATAATTATGAGTAATACAAGTTTAGAAAAAATAGGGTGTTTTAACACAATCCTTGACCCATATAATGGAATAACAATCGAATCAAAAGATTTACCAATAGATGCACAAACATTTGAAACAAATCTTGATTTTTTGATTGATAGTGTAAAAAATAAAAGAAATTTAATTTGGATTTATATAGATATAAAAAAATCAGATTTTATTCCAATAGCAACAAATAAAGGTTTTGTATTTCACTCTTGTGGTGAAAAATATATTTTAGTTGTGAAAAAATTAAGAGCAGATTGTGTAATTCCCACTGCTTCAAATCATACTTTAGGTGTTGGCGCGATAGTAATAAATGATAAAGATGAACTTTTGGTTATAAAAGAGAGAATTTCAACAGTAGGATATAAACTTCCAGGTGGTCATATTGATGATGCTGAAATGATTACTACAGCTCTTGAGAGGGAAGTTTTTGAAGAAACAGGGATTATTGTAGAGTTTGAGTCTATCATCTCTTTAGGGCATTTTTATCCCCACCAATTTCATAAATCAAATCTATATATTTTATGCACAGCAATTCCTAAAAGTTATGAAATAGATATACAAGATTGCCATGAAGTAATTGATGCAAAATGGGTAGATATAAATGAATATCTAAATGATGAAGAAGTTTTGGATTATTCAAAGGCAATAGTAATAGCCGCGATTAAATCAAAAGGCTTTTCAAGGGCAAATCAAGAGACACTTTGCCATATCAAAAAAGATTTTGAACTATTTTTCCCAATAGAAAGTTAGAAGTTTGTATAATATATTTTTTAAAAATAAAGGAACTACATGAAACAAATAATATCTACACCAAAAGCACCAAGTGCAATTGGACCATATAATCAAGCAACAGCATTTGATAAACTAATTTTTACTTCAGGACAAATTGCACTAGATCCAACAACTATGGAAATCGTAAGTGGGGGAGTTCAAGAGCAGACAAAACAAGTAATGGAAAACCTAAAAGCAGTTTTAGAAGAAGCTGGTAGTTCTTTTGAAAATGTATTAAAAACTACTTGTTATTTATCAGATATGGATAATTTTGTAGCTTTTAATGAAATCTATGGACAATATTTCAAAGGTGAAACAGCACCAGCAAGAAGTACAGTTGCAGTTAAGACTTTACCAAAAAATGTTTTGGTTGAAGTTGATACAATTGCTTTTAAAAACTAGAGTTTAAACTCTGGTTTTTAGTTTATAAGATAGATTTAAATTAAATAATTACACAGGATTATGATGATAAAAAATATTTCTTACTATGAAAATATCTTTGATAATATTTCAGAAGTAATTCTTTTGATGGAAGGTCAGTTTTTTATTTATGCAAATTTATCTGCATTAACACTTTTTGAAGTTGATTCAAAAGAAGAACTTTATTTATTACACCCATCTCAATTATCTCCACAATATCAGCCAGATGGCGAACTATCATCAATAGAAGCAAATAAAAATATAGAATTTTGTTATAAAAATGGTGAACACTCTTTTGAATGGTTGATAAAATCTTTTAAAGATAAAACTTTTTTAACTGAAGTCCATATAAAAAGAATAATTCTAGATGATAAAGAAGTTCTTCTACATACGATAAAAAATATAGAGCCAATAAAGAATCTTGAAAAAGAACTAAAAAAACAAAAACTTGAACTTGAGCAAAAAGAGAGTTATATTCAAAAAATCAATGAAACTATATTGCTAAGCAATGAGGATAATAAAAATTTATTAGAGTCATTAGTTTTATTAGATGAATACAAAAAAGCACTTGATGAAAGTTCAATAGTTTCAAAAACAGATTTAAACGGGATTATTACTTATGTAAATGATAATTTTTGCCAAACTTCAGGATATACAAAAGAAGAATTAATTGGTAAAAACCACAATATAATAAGACATCCAGACACAAAAAAAGATTTTTTCACACAACTATGGAATACTCTAAATCAAAAGAAAACATTTAAAGGAATAATAAAAAATAGAAAAAAGAATGGACAATCTTATTATGTTGATTCGACTATTATTCCAATATTAGATACAAATAATAATATAGTAGAATATATTGCTATTAGAAATGATGTAACCTCTTTATTTGAAAAAGATGAATTAATTTATGAACAATTTACTGATGAATTAACTTCTTTACCAAATAGACAAAGATTTTTAAATGATTTAAAAAATTGTACTTCTCCAAAACTTGCTCTAATAAATTTGGATAGATTTAAAGATATAAATAATTCTTATGGTATAGAAATTGGAGATAAAATATTAAAAAGTTTTGCAAAAAGACTATCAATATTTAAAAGTACAAATCTTAATATATATAGAATTTCAGGTGATATATTTGCTTTTATGGCATTTGGTAATTTTAAAATAGATGAATTGCATAAAACATGTAAAAATCTTAATACCTTATGTGATAGGGAAAGTTTTAAAATAGATGAGGATAGTTTTGATATTTCTGTTACGATAGGAATATCTGATTATCATGAAAAGTTATTAACTCACACAGAAATCGCATTATATTGGGCAAAAAAAATAAATATTGATATTGCAATATTTGATGAAGAAATGCCATTTTATAAAGATTTAAAAAGAAATATCGAATTAACAAAAGAGATAAAACAAGCTTTAAAAGATGACAATATTTTGATATATGGTCAAAAAATCATTAATAATAAAACAAAAGAAGTAAAATATGAAACCCTAATGAGAATGAAACTTCCTAATGGGAAAATTCTATCACCATTTGTATTTTTGGAACATGCTAAAAGAGCTAGATTATATCCTTTGATGACAAAAAAAATCATAGAAAAATCTTGTGAATATTTTAAAGATAAAAATATGGTTTTTTCTATAAATTTAATGATTGAAGATATTAAAAATGAAAAAACAATTAACTTTTTATTTTCAAAATTAATCGAAACAAATGTTGCTAATAGGGTTGTTTTAGAGATTGTTGAATCAGAGGGTATTGAGAAATTTGAAGAAGTTGGAGATTTTATAAGAAAGGCAAAATCACTTGGTTGTAGAGTGGCTATTGACGATTTTGGTACAGGATATTCAAACTTCGAATATATTATAAAATTGAATGTTGATTTTTTAAAAATTGATGGTTCTTTGATTAAAAATATTCATGTAAATGAAAATATTAGATTAACAGTTTTAACTATTGTAAATTTTGCAAAAGTACTTGGACTTAAAACGGTTGCTGAATTTGTACATTGTAAAGAGGTTCAAGATATTGTTGAATCTTTAGGAATAGATTTTTCTCAGGGATATTTGTTCCATGAACCAGAGCATTTAAAGTAAAGTTTTCTTTCATAAAATCATACCTTATCAGATGATATAAGCTGCGATTAGATAAAATGCAACTCTTATAAGAGTTACATAATCAAAAGGTTTAATAATAATGAGTGAAAGCAAAGATTTTTTACGTACAATAGTTGAAAATGACTTAAAGTCAGGCAAATACAATGAAGTAGTTACGAGATTTCCTCCTGAACCTAATGGTTTCCCACATATCGGTCATGCTAAATCTATTTGCATAAATTTTGGTATAGCAAATGATTACAATGGTTATTGTAATTTAAGAATGGATGATACAAATCCTACAACTGAAGATACAAAATATGTTGAAGCTTTAAAAGACGCTGTAGAGTGGCTAGGCTTCAAATGGGGTAGTAACAAAGTATATTACACATCTGATTATTTCCAAAAAATTTATGAATATGCAGTACAACTAATCAAAATGGGTAAAGCCTATGTTGATAGTATAAATGAAGAAGAGATGAGAGAGTTTAGAGGTACTGTTACACAAGCTGGTAGAAGAAGCGAATATGCAAATCGTTCTATTGAAGAGAACTTAGACCTATTTGAGAGAATGAAAAAAGGTGAGTTCAAAGATGGTGATCATGTATTAAGAGCAAAGATTGATATGAGTGCAGCTAATATGAAAATGAGAGATCCCCTTTTATATAGAATCAGACATTCTCATCACTTTAGAACTGGGGATAAGTGGTGTATTTATCCTATGTATGATTATGCACACTGTTTATCTGATTATATTGAGGGTGTAACTCACTCTATTTGTACCCTTGAATTTGAGAATAATAGAGATATTTATGATTGGGTTTTAGATACTTTGGAATTGCCAAAGCCAAGACCATATCAACATGAGTTTGCAAGACTTGGAATTAACTACACAGTTATGAGTAAAAGAAAACTTTTAGAACTTGTAAATGGTAATTATGTAAGTGGTTGGGATGATCCCCGAATGCCTACAATTGCTGGATATAAAAGAAGAGGTTATACAAAAGAGTCAATTTTGAATTTTTGTGATCAAATTGGTATTGCAAAAGCTAACTCAATGGTAGATGTATCTCAATTAGAGTTTTGTATTAGAGATGATTTAAATACAAAAGCACCAAGAGTTATGGCAGTTCTTGACCCTATAAAAGTAACAATAGAAAACTATACTGGAAGTGAGGAGATAGATGCTCCTTATTTCCCCCACGATATACCAAAAGAGGGTAGTAGAAAAATACCATTTTCAAATGAACTATATATTGAAAGAGAAGATTTTAGTGAAAATCCAGTAAAAGGTTATAATAGATTAACTCTTGAACAAAGCGTTAGATTAAGACATGCATATATCATCACTTGTAAAGAAGTGATTAAAGATGCATCTGGAAATATTGTAGAAATCAAAGCAGAATATAATCCAAACTCAAAAAGTGGAAGTGATACAAGTGGTATCAAAGTAAAAAGTGCTATTCAATGGGTTGATGCAAAAACTGCTAAAAAGATTGAAGTAAGACTTTATGATAGATTATATAAAAATGAAGCACCAGAAGGTTTAGAAGATTTAAATCCAAACTCTTTAACTATTATTAAAGATGCTTTAATAGAACCAGCAGTTATTACTGATAAAGCTGATGTTAGATTCCAGTTTGAAAGAGAAGGATATTTTTACGCAGACCCAATTGATTACACAGATGAAAATCCAGTGTTTAATAAAATAGTTGGTCTTAAAGATTCTTGGGCTAAAAAAACTAAAACTGAAGATAAACCAGTAGAAAAAGTTGTAGTAAAACAAGAAGTTAAAAAAGAAGCTGTTATTGGAGTTGAGCAAGAGATGAGTGAATCTCAAAAAGCTTTATTTGAAAAATATACAAGTAAACTTGGGCTAAATAATGAAGTGTCAAATATTTTATCAAGAGATGAAGAGTTATCAAAGTTTTATGAAGAGGCATTACTTGAACTAAATAGTCCAATAACAATTGCAAATATAGTTGCAAATGATGTGGCAAAAGAGCTAAAACAATCAGATAAACTAAAGTTTGATGCTAAACAAATAGCACAATTAGTAAAAATGATTGATGAGGAAATAATCTCAAATAAAATTGCTAAACAAGTATTTGAAGAGATGGTTAAAACTGGAGAGAATCCAAGTAAAATAGTTGAAGACAAAGGTCTTGTTCAAATCACTGATGTAAATATTATTTCACCAATTATTGATGAGGTTATTGCAAAAAATCCAGATAATGTTGCTAAATATAAAGCTGGAAATGACAAACTATTTGGTTTCTTTGTAGGACAAGTTTTAAAAGCAACTGATGGAAAAGCAAATCCAAAAGTTGTAAATGACCTTGTAATGGAAAAATTAAACTCTTGATTAAATAAAAAACAAAGACTGGTTTATATCTGGTTTTTGTTTTTTTAGCTAAAAAATCAAAACTTTTATCAAGATATATTTTTCATAATGTATGTTATACTTACACATAATTTATGTGTATAAAAAAGGTATATTATGACTGCAATATATAATAAAGATGCAAAGAAAAAAGCTACAAATATAAGTATAAATTCTGATTTACTAGAAAAAGCAAAAAAATACAAGATAAATATTTCTGCAAATGTTGAAAAAACTCTTGAAGAGTTAATCCGACAATATGAAATACAAAATTGGGAAAAAGAAAATAAAGAAGCAATAGATTCTTATAATCAAAGAATTTTAGAAAATGGACTTTTTTCTGATGGATTGAGAAGTTTCTAATGGCTCAATTTGATGTATATGAAAATCTAAATGAAAAAACTAAAGATTATGTTCCTTATTTATTAGATATTCAAAATGATATTTTGAAGAATTTATCTTCAAGAGTTGTTATTCCTCTTGTAGTTAGTAAAGATGCAATTAATCTTTTAAATCCAAAATTTGTTATAAATGAAATAAATGTGATTTTATCAACTGCAGAACTTGCAAGTATTCCTATGGAAATTTTAGGAAATAAAGTTTGCTCTTTGAAAGATAGAAGAGAAGAGATTATTTGTGCAGTTGATTTTTTGGTTACTGGATTTTGATAAAAACTAGAGGTTTTCTCTAGTTTTTATTATGGATATAAATATTTACTAAAATATTTAGTAAACTTTATGTTATATCTTAATTAGTTGGTAAGTTAAGTAAATAATATACATAATTTCCTGCTACACCAATAAATATAGCAAATAAATAGCCAATGATTTTTATAATTAAAGAATTTTTTTCCTTTTTATCATAGTTGTCTTTGTCATCTTTGTCTTTTTTTGTGATTAAAATAAAAGAGATTTTATTTTTTAAAAAAATGAAATATGTAAAAAATGATAATCCAAAAGCAAATATCATAGAAATTATTCTATAAATTTCTGGTAATTGGTATATCTTATTTACTGGATCAATTAATCTAATTATCAAATCTATTTTAAGATTTAATGTCATGTCTTTTATACTTTGACCTGACATTTTACTATACTCCCCATATATATCTAAAATTTCTTTTTCTCTTATAATTCTTTGCATATATTCTGGTAACAATAATCCAAGTGTTATAAAAAATATTGCAAATATAAGTATTGTAAATTTTTTCAATTTTCTAAGGGAGTCTTTTTTCTCAAAAATACTTATAATCTCTCTTTCTAAAATTGTAAATAAATCATCACCCCAAGTTCTTTCTGTATGTCTAATTTCTAAAGTAACTCTACTCATAGTAAAAATTTTTGATAAAAAACTATCATTTTCTTTATCATCAGAATTATCATTATAGACCATTAATTCTATTTCTTGCTTTTCAGGAATATTTTTATTTGGAAAATTAACCAAATAAGTCCAGACGATTTTTACACTTTCTGTTCTAACAATTTTTAGTTCATTGAAATTTAAGAATCCTTCTACCGTAGTTACTTTTCTTGAACCTCCTTGAAAATAATTAAATTTAGCACTAAAATCAACTAGAGTTGAATTCGTTTGTTGAGTTATCCTTTGATGTAATGAATGATGAATATGTTTTAACCAATCAAATGTAACATTAAAAGTTCCAGATTTATTAAAAATAATAATTTCAGGTTGACCAAGTAAATCTGTGACAAAATTGCCAAAATCTAATTTTTTGATTGGTATTTGAATAAATTCAGATTCTTCATCACCTGTTAAAGTTATATCACTAGCCATTTTGCCCCTTTAAATAATCTTATAATATATAATATTATAAATTATCTTAAACTCAACCCAACCCTTTGTTTCTCCAAATCAATACTAATAACTTTAATATTTTTCAACTGTTGATTTATAC
>OCVT010000362.1_pt1 | contig 18262 bp, 8 predicted proteins | sample 1539111 | NCBI WGS metagenome assembly OCVT01 (sample SAMEA3991482, study PRJEB22521) | metagenome | biome: anthropogenic terrestrial biome; feature: sewage plant; material: raw primary sludge | place: Sweden | collected 2012-09-26 | reverse complement strand
TTGTAATACCCAGTACACCAAGTAAAAAATGTAAATATTCATCAGGCTTTATAGTAGAAGACACTACGCCCTCCAAACGGTTTCGTTTATACCAAGCCAAATTTAAGACAAGTTCAAAGAATGTCAAAGCCCAAACTCTTAGCGTATCAATAAAAAAAAATCAAGGTGAAATCACCAATCCATTTATGACCGAAGGATATAATGATTACCGGAATATTGTCAGTCCTGGATTGAGTTTTGATAACGACTGCTTTTCAGAACATGAATTAGTTAGTCCATTGAGTGATATATCTTCGATAAACTCGACATCGCCTGATGTTGAAAAGATTGATTCTTTAGATCCTTTTGGCGTTGATTCTTTTGTCTGGAACTGTAAGCCGCTTGTTAATAAAGAAGCACTGGAGCTCCACCGAATGATTCATTCTTCGTTTCCGATGAGCCCACTGGAATCCAACAGTGATGTGCCACTTTTATTGCCTAAACTCAAAAAAAGGTTATCTCCAGTAAACAGATCGACCTTCAAGCCAACAAGGTACGAACCCTCTCACCGTCTATTGAAGCCCAAAAAATCAATTCTAACAGTACCAGCCAAATCTCTGAATCTCATAGTCAGTTCGTCGCGAGGCTCATTAAATGACGCTACCATCTTTGCCACCGAAATAAATTCTACTTTGAGCAATGAAGAAAACAAATTACCAGTAATTTCTAGTATTTGGGAGAAGCTCACAATTCCAGTAAACTCTTCAATTAAGGAGAAATACAAGAAGCTTAAAGACCAAATATATGGGCAAGCTAGTAATTTTGGCGAAGATGAAGATAATGAAGAAGACAATGAAGACGACCTTCCCGACGCGGCAGTAATAAGAGGTTACGAATTTCAGTCAGGAAGGCGCGATGAGCTGACGCAATGTAATGAACTACAGAGTACGAAGGACTACAAAAAAGTTCAGTGGGCAAAGGTTTTAGAACAATAACTAGGTTCTTTTTCTTCTAATTTGTTGAATTCTAAACAAAGGAGTTTTTTTTTTATTATTTCTTAACAACTGGTCTTTTTAATTAAATGAAGAAAAATAACAGCATTATTGTGCTAAGTATTGTACTCTTTTTTAGAAGCTGGAGTAATCTAAAAAAAGCTAAACACCATTATTACTATTTTCCTTCCTCAAGTTGTTGTTTTGCAAGACTATTGCTATTATATTATTATTATGATCATCATTATTATCACCTGTTTTCGCTTTTCCTCTTTTTTTATATTATCTCCTATACTTCTTACTGTAACAAAATTTATGATAAACATTGTATAAAAACATTATAGACGACTATATATATGTGTGTGTGTGTATGTATATGTACCGTATAACGATTTTTAAAAGTATTTAATTCTTCACGCTTTTTCGTTATAAAGTCCTTTTAATGATCCTCTAAGCAATCAGCTGTGTTGCAGTTGGCAGCGTCGTCGATAAGACAAGTGGAACCTGAAATGCCAGTACCATATGTCTTTGGCCTTAATGAAAGCGGGTCATTTTGTAGATGATCACCTTGGGAGTCTCCGGCTCTTTCGGTTGAAGTAACCTCTCTGGTAATAAATTCAGGTTGCAAAGTAGCGGAGTGAATGCCATAGCGGTGAAGTTTTGATCTAACTATTTTGGCCAGGTCAGTAAATTGTTCCGGGCTGATATCTAGTTGAATATGCAAAGATGCAATAAAAATAGACTCTGTTAAATTCCAAATATGGAAATCATGAATAGCTATTATTCCTGGTATTTTCAAAAGATCACCTTCTACTTGATCGCCGGATAAAGTGGAAGGTGTCGCTTGTAACAATATTTTGGAAGCCTTGCACGATAGAGGAAGCGCAGAGGAAAAAATTATACCGGTAATTATCAATGAGACAAGCGGATCTGTATAATACTTCCAAGAATAGTCGGTCTTCCAAATGAAAAATGCAGACAACATAACGCCGATGTTGCCAAGAGCATCGCCCAAAACGTGAAGAAACACACCATGCATATTTAAAGATCTCTTGCGCTTGTTGTGTTCTGTGTAATTTCCGCCGCTGGCAATCGTATGGCTTGACGTTGAGTATGATGGCGTCTTGGATGCATTTTCCGGTGTCAATAATCTAGTATTTTCGTTCATAAAACTATCTACTATAGCATTAGGCATAATCTCACTAATGTTATCCGTACTATCCATTGGTGTAGTATTCTCTATTCCATCAACATGGGCATGTGTATGTGTGTGGGATGATGGCATATGCATCTCATGGTCGGCAAAGATACCGCCATGGGAATGTCCGTGTCCATGTCCATGCTCTTGATCATTGTCGTGAAATAAGAAAAGTCCAACGGTGTTAGATATCAACCCTGCGACACCCACATACAACACAAACTTAGGATTTTCAATCACGGGGGGAGCAATAATTCTTTGTAGCGCTTCTATCAAAATTGAGACACATAAGGCAATCAAAAAGACGGCGTTAATCAGAGCACCCAAAATCTCCGCCCTTTTCCAACCATAAGTGTACGTTGAATCCGGATTTCTGTTTTTGGCAACATTTACGGCCCAAAGTGCAACCACAAGAGAAATTATATCGTTTAGCATATGGAATGAGTCCGCGATTAGAGCCAAAGAGTGAGACAAGTACCCGGTAGTTATCTCAATCCCGAAGAACACTGTGTCTAGCAGCAACAAGGATATAATTTTTACCTGTTTGCTTCCGAGTTTCATATTTACTCAATCTTTCCGTACTTTGTGTTAACTTTCTTTCTATAGCTATGCAGAACTATTCTGAGCAAAGTGAAAATAATTGGTTACTAAATAGAACCAGAAATGCTTTTGGAGCTCCCACGTAGAATATATAAGACCAATAAATTCCTCTATTGTACGGATATTCTGCATTACAAATGAGTCTTCTGCTTTATGCGGATCGTCAGCTTATATTGCCTTCGTACAGAAAATGAAAATTCACTACTGGAAACGGGTGAGCGGATGTATGAGTGTATAGTATACACCCGGTTTTTTTTACCCTTTCTAAGACCGGAGCTGGCGACAGTAAGTGATAAGCGGCCGTTGGCGGCCGTGGGTGAGTTATGCATGGGAACCAGCATGAGCCAGCGATGTTCACTATAAAGAGATTAAATGTAGAAAGTGCTGAGAGACCGATCGATTGGTAAACTTTTCAAAAGGTGGCCTTCTCCACACTTTCTTTTTCCCTCGTTCACTCTGCCTTGATCACATGCTTTTTTCTATGGTTAACTTTGAAAAATTCGTTCCATATCGCCCGCCACAAGTTAAAACCAGATATGCGTGGGATATAGTAGGGTGGACTGTTAAGTTAGCTATAATGGGCTTGTACTCTTTTTGAATACAAAAACCACCTTTCTACACCTTAATACAAGCGGTGGTTGGAAAGCATTCTTGATATATATAATTATATGAGTTTTGAAAAAAAGTACTGGGCATCATTTAAATAAGCGGGCTAAACTTTGTTTATGTTTAGGTTAACGATAGACATATTTATTTTTTTTTCTAGGAATAAAAATGAAGAACGGGAAGAAAAGGAAAAATGAAAATGAAGAATATGAAGAGTAAACCTACTTAAAAAAAAAAACCATACTTTAGTATTTAATGTAGCTACCACGCGTATTCGATACACTATTATTTTTCTTGACTTAGTATGTCAATTGTAGGTAGCCTCATGATGCCCTCTTGATCTAAGCGCGGTGAAAGTCCGCAGGCAATTGCTATAATACTGACAAAATTTATAAGGGGAGAGGGTCTTTTTTCGGTCCGCACGGAGCGGGCGAAGAAAACGTAGCGGTGAGAAAAGAATACGTCACCAAAGGTATCAGAAACGTCACTGCGTTGTAGATGTAAGACCGATCCACTTTGCCAGCTGCTTACGCTGCGGAAAGTAAACAGACCTAGCTAGCGGACCGATAGAGCCGGCTGAACTTTATAACAAATGCGCCTTCTAACAAGCGATGAAGCCATGCTTAGCGCGGCAAAGAGAATTACTTAGAATATGGATGAAGCAGCCCTGTCATATTCTTCCATAAGGGAATGACAAGGACAATAGTAAAGTCGATCACGCCCTGTCAGGAACATGATCTCCGCCATGTGAATATTTATGCATGATACAGGCACGAATACATCATATAATACGAATGACACAGGGGCACCCACCCATCGCATATCAGGAGAACTTCCCTGTGCATACGGGACAGCAGAGATAGGCTGTTCTCGCGCGTTTTTTTTTTTTTTGCTTTTTTTGGTTCCTTTCGCGGATATCGTATTATCGATATTACAACAAAAATGTTTGGAGATCTCCTTCGCTGTCTTTAAGTAAAAGGCTTTAACCGCTTATTTTTCTCTCTTTTTTTCCTTTTACCCCTCACTTGTCGTGAGACAATTGTAGTATATTTAGTAAGTATAGAAAGTTCTTGTTGTTAAAAAACTCGTTAGGATACAATAAAAACTAGAACAAACACAAAAGACAAAAAAAGACAACAATATGGTTGCTCAATATACCGTTCCAGTTGGGAAAGCCGCCAATGAGCATGAAACTGCTCCAAGAAGAAATTATCAATGCCGCGAGAAGCCGCTCGTCAGACCGCCTAACACAAAGTGTTCCACTGTTTATGAGTTTGTTCTAGAGTGCTTTCAGAAGAACAAAAATTCAAATGCTATGGGTTGGAGGGATGTTAAGGAAATTCATGAAGAATCCAAATCGGTTATGAAAAAAGTTGATGGCAAGGAGACTTCAGTGGAAAAGAAATGGATGTATTATGAACTATCGCATTATCATTATAATTCATTTGACCAATTGACCGATATCATGCATGAAATTGGTCGTGGGTTGGTGAAAATAGGATTAAAGCCTAATGATGATGACAAATTACATCTTTACGCAGCCACTTCTCACAAGTGGATGAAGATGTTCTTAGGAGCGCAGTCTCAAGGTATTCCTGTCGTCACTGCCTACGATACTTTGGGAGAGAAAGGGCTAATTCATTCTTTGGTGCAAACGGGGTCTAGGGCCATTTTTACCGATAACTCTTTATTACCATCCTTGATCAAACCAGTGCAAGCCGCTCAAGACGTAAAATACATAATTCATTTCGATTCCATCAGTTCTGAGGACAGGAGGCAAAGTGGTAAGATCTATCAATCTGCTCATGATGCCATCAACAGAATTAAAGAAGTTAGACCTGATATCAAGACCTTTAGCTTTGACGACATCTTGAAGCTAGGTAAAGAATCCTGTAACGAAATCGATGTTCATCCACCTGGCAAGGATGATCTTTGTTGCATCATGTATACGTCTGGTTCTACAGGTGAGCCAAAGGGTGTTGTCTTGAAACATTCAAATGTTGTCGCAGGTGTTGGTGGTGCAAGTTTGAATGTTTTGAAGTTTGTGGGCAATACCGACCGTGTTATCTGTTTTTTGCCACTAGCTCATATTTTTGAATTGGTTTTCGAACTATTGTCCTTTTATTGGGGGGCCTGCATTGGTTATGCCACCGTAAAAACTTTAACTAGCAGCTCTGTGAGAAATTGTCAAGGTGATTTGCAAGAATTCAAGCCCACAATCATGGTTGGTGTCGCCGCTGTTTGGGAAACAGTGAGAAAAGGGATCTTAAACCAAATTGATAATTTGCCCTTCCTCACCAAGAAAATCTTCTGGACCGCGTATAATACCAAGTTGAACATGCAACGTCTCCACATCCCTGGTGGCGGCGCCTTAGGAAACTTGGTTTTCAAAAAAATCAGAACTGCCACAGGTGGCCAATTAAGATATTTGTTAAACGGTGGTTCTCCAATCAGTCGGGATGCTCAGGAATTCATCACAAATTTAATCTGCCCTATGCTTATTGGTTACGGTTTAACCGAGACATGCGCTAGTACCACCATCTTGGATCCTGCTAATTTTGAACTCGGCGTCGCTGGTGACCTAACAGGTTGTGTTACCGTCAAACTAGTTGATGTTGAAGAATTAGGTTATTTTGCTAAAAACAACCAAGGTGAAGTTTGGATCACAGGTGCCAATGTCACGCCTGAATATTATAAGAATGAGGAAGAAACTTCTCAAGCTTTAACAAGCGATGGTTGGTTCAAGACCGGTGACATCGGTGAATGGGAAGCAAATGGCCATTTGAAAATAATTGACAGGAAGAAAAACTTGGTCAAAACAATGAACGGTGAATATATCGCACTCGAGAAATTAGAGTCCGTTTACAGATCTAACGAATATGTTGCTAACATTTGTGTTTATGCCGACCAATCTAAGACTAAGCCAGTTGGTATTATTGTACCAAATCATGCTCCATTAACGAAGCTTGCTAAAAAGTTGGGAATTATGGAACAAAAAGACAGTTCAATTAATATCGAAAATTATTTGGAGGATGCAAAATTGATTAAAGCTGTTTATTCTGATCTTTTGAAGACAGGTAAAGACCAAGGTTTGGTTGGCATTGAATTACTAGCAGGCATAGTGTTCTTTGACGGCGAATGGACTCCACAAAACGGTTTTGTTACGTCCGCTCAGAAATTGAAAAGAAAAGACATTTTGAATGCTGTCAAAGATAAAGTTGACGCCGTTTATAGTTCGTCTTAATGGATCAACATTTCCATGATAGGAAAGCCTCATCATACTAAAGCACTTTTTCAGTTTTTTGCTTTAGAACTGCTACCAATTATAAAATAGAATGCACAGGTTATCTTGTTTGGTTTGTTATTATCCTTTTTTCTTCTTTACCAGTCATATCACCTCATTCACGTATGTTCGTAATTTATAATGTTAAAAATGGCATATATAGATATATTTATGAACATCCTAAAAAATAACTAAATTTTTCTACATTTCAAAAAAGGTAACGTTGACTGCCGCATGGCAGTCTAATTAGGAGCTTAGTGATACATATATATATATATATAAATTTCGGCCAAGACACCTCACATAAGAAGCATTACCAGAGGTGTCCTGATCTGAGATGGACCCTGTCTCATTTGTTGAGTTGACAAAATATCAGGGAAATTGATTACCCTGGTGTGCACTGACTCCTTAGTACTCATTTTCACAGCTTCGTACACATCATGGAAGACAAACCATAGCAACCAGCCGCTCTCATTCAATCTCGCATAGACTGGAAGAAGAAGCTCCAGAAGCATATCCATTCCTTGCAAAACGTTCGTTTCTGCGTGCCTGTCTTCTCCACTTTTGTCTCGGTCAGCCAACAGGCACGTGGTGGGTGTGCCTGGAGATTAGAAATTGTAGTTCCTCAGATTATGTAAATTTTCTCAACAAATTTACTAGGACAAAGAAATGACGTAGTAAGAGTACTAAGTATCAAGATTGTTGAGGTGTTCCGTTGTTAGTACTTTTTTACGAGCACGCGAAGTTGACACATTGTGTCTGGCAGATGGGAACTAATTTACTAATCAATTTGCAGCAGTACGCTATCATGTGATGAAATATATTCCCGTTGGATTAACCATAGTCTAATAGACAGTAATATCGAGGACTCAGGGACTACGCCATTTATTTACTTGGAATAATTTGCCTGCCCATTCAATAAAATTATGAAAATTGTGACGTTCATACACATGCTGATGAAATGAGTATTTCTTTTAGTTGAAAATCCAACAAATTCCTCATTAACGCCGTTTTCCCACTTCTATTTACTGGCTTTTCTTTCAAAACGAGGGGATTTATTCTTGGCGTTGTTGAAATTTTCACATTTCCAGAAGATTTATTCGGCGTTTATTTTTCTAATCCAGATTTAACAAAGAGAACAAAATCCCACTCGTTACCCTGCCTTGAATTGTCAGATGGCCTTATTTATTTATTTGTTACCCGCAGATGTGGATATAAGACGGAAATGGATAGTAAAGCTAAAACGACTCTTCAAGCAGAAATTACCGAGATGAGGTAAAAATGAATGGGCAAAATAGCTAGCCAAGAACAGCGCAATCATTCTAAGATTAACATTGATGAACTACAGCGCAGACTCTGGTAATACAGTTTATGTGGGGAATATAGATCCAAGGATAACGAAAGAACAACTTTATGAACTCTTCATTCAGATCAACCCTGTTTTAAGGATTAAGTATCCGAAAGATAAAGTTCTACAAGCTTACCAAGGCTACGCATTCATCGAATTTTATAATCAAGGAGATGCTCAATATGCAATAAAAATAATGAATAATACCGTTAGATTATACGACCGACTGATAAAGGTTCGTCAAGTAACCAATTCTACAGGAACAACTAATTTACCTTCAAATATTTCTAAGGACATGATTCTACCTATTGCTAAGTTGTTCATAAAAAACCTTGCAGATTCGATAGATAGCGACCAATTAGTGAAAATTTTCAATAAATTTGGTAAGCTCATAAGGGAACCCGAAATTTTCTACCTATCAAACGGAAAATTAAAGTGTGCTTATGTTTATTTTGAGGACTTTGAAAAAGCAGATTTGGCAATAAAATCTTTGAACAATCAGTTAGTCGCCAACAACAGAATTACTGTTGATTATGCCTTCAAAGAAAATGGAAAAGGTAACGCAAAATACGGTGATGACGTTGACAGGCTGTTGAATAAAGAAGCATTAAAGCACAACATGTTGAAATAAGATCCCGCTCTCACCTAGTACATACCTTACCCGTTAGAAAATGCGATAACGGACACAATCTTGGCAGAAACATTATCAATACTATGATATATATATATGCGTTTCCGACTATACTAATTTTTACACTTTTTGAAAATTTTCACTTCTCCTCATAATCAAACGAGGCAGATTTCCCTGGACTGTATGTAAGAAGCGTACACCGAGTTCCAAAGGTCACAAGCTTGGTGCTCTAGCTTTGAATCCTCCGCGTCTTCTTCTTTAACGATACATTCAAACTCCTTCATTGATGGATAATTCCAGGGCTTGGCCAATGGATAATCCGAAAAATGTATGTACTTAGAATATGCGACACTGTCGTTTAATCCTACCGGAATATCGTTGCCATCATTATCCAATGTCTTATAACCCAAAACGTCATTATAGATTATAGAATAGTGCCGTGGGTTTCTCAATGAACCCGTCAGTAAGCCGTACCTTGCAAATGGCAAAACCAATACTTCTGGTTTGAAAAGTTTTCGGACTTTTCTGAAGAAAATAAACTGTTTATAAATAATCTTCTTTAAATTGTACATTTCTTCATTGATCAAATCCATATCGTACTTTTCCTTCTTGTTTAAAATCTTGGGCAGCATAACGTTCACAATTTCATCAAACGCCTCCTTTGAAGGATTAATAACCATTAAATTAGAAGCAAATTTTAATTTTCCAACCTTTTTACTACTTTGGAAATCAAATAACGGCGATAAAGATGATGTAGAACTTATAATGTCCTGAGCTATGTTATTAGAATTCAAGTACAATGAATGCGGCAAACTCGGCAAATGATTATAAATCATCTGACCTTTCCCAATTCTTTTAGTCAGCACTTTTGTATACGACTGGAGGTTGATTGGTTGCTTTTCACGGTGTCGCGTTTCATGGTATGATTTTTCCAAATCACTGTTAGATAAAAACCAGTATGTTAATGGAGCTGCAAATTTGATATAATTTGGTAGGAAAAATAATTCGTCCAAGCTTGATCTTAAAATTGCGTCGTTGTCAAGATAAATCACACGGTCAAATTCTGTTTGGTTAAATACTAGTAATTTTGTTAAACTTTCATTCCAAGGTGTAGTATCCTTTGGCTTCACAATGTTATCTATCAACTTGATAACTACCTGGTCCTCATCTATAGCTTGAATCTTGTTAAGGAGTGAACTAATGTAAGCCACATTTGAGGAAGTGTTTGGGTCTAGCAGATCTTTAGATATCAGAAGAACTAACTTGGCCTTTGTCTCAAACTCCTGTTTCAGATCATTGAATATGATCAGCGTATTACAAAGATAATCAGCATTAGTCACATAATTCACGTATGCAAACTTGGACCACTCGATGACCTCACCGTTTTTCAACTCTTTATCTAAACGGGCGGTATATAAGTCATCTATCGTTTCCTTGGGTATTTGCTTGATTTCTAATGGGTTGTAAATTTCGTGAAGCCCATCCTTCCTCTGTTGAAAATACTTTTTATAGAACTTTATTTCTTGGTTATACTGAAAATGAACAACAAGTCTTGATACTACGAATACAGTGAGGACGCCGAACAAAATAAACACAATAAATCTGATTCTTCTTTTGGATATCAACCTCATAATTGGAATGATAGTTCCGAAGTATACAGTTTAGCAAATAATGTCACAATGTTGTCCACAAGTGGTCGGTATTTGTTTCCCGGTGATTTCGACTAATCCACCAGCCTGATACAGTACGATCATCACTAATGAACGAGAACCGAGCACTAGTTTATAGTGTACCAGATGCTAGTTTTGCTCAAACGGTCGCGTGCTGAGCGGAACGAGAGAGTATACAAGTGATATTTTAAAAAGCCCTACATTTTATCAAAACCCTAAACGCCAATGTTGAGCAACCCTAAAACGTTGATGGCGGCTATTTTTCCAATTTTTAAGTATCATAAGCATATTCTCCAAATGAATGGATCTTACCAATGAATACCAATGCAATAAACTTTTGAAAATGCTTCTGGAATAAATGTAATAATTCTGGTACGGTTGCCGGATGTTACTAAAAAAGTAAGTAATCTGTTTACTTGAACTTCCTCATAACTAAGGAATACAAACGTTTACTGCGGCTTAAAAATTCAACAGGTTTACTCTCCTAAGTAGTATTCTCTTAATTTCTGCCTTGTTAAGAGAATACTTCCCTTTTCTGTAAGTATGTTACATTTCTTTATAGTAATCATCCTAGAGGCATTACAGCTAAAAGGAACCTGTCCCGGGTTAGTATTCCAGATGACTTGACGAATGTTTGCGTTAACGAAAATGGATATGTAAAGAATGAATGAGTTACCACCCTGTAAGAACTCGTTTAAGAACAAAGCTCAGATCTAGATTAGGCACTCGCGCCCTTTAATTGAAAATCGCGACGCGAGGAAAGGCAAATATAATAGGCCACCTGGCCGGTGTACAATAGAAAATCTCTAAAGAAGGGCATTCCAACTCTTCCTTTCGACATAAGAGTAAAACAAATATTTGTGTGCTCCAAATACCGGCAAATAAAATAACAGACAATGCCGTACAGAGTGGCGACGGGCTACAGTGAAAAAAGTACTGACGATGATTTGATATGGAGAAGGCCAATAGTAAAAGAGGAACTCGAGGATGCTGACAACTTTTTAAAGGATGATGCCGAGTTGTATGATAAAGTCAAGAACGAGAGTGCAGTATCACACCTGGATACCATAGTTATGCCGATCATTTTCACGGTACTGGGCATGTTCACTAGAATGTACAAGATTGGTCGTAATAATCATGTGGTCTGGGATGAAGCTCATTTTGGTAAGTTCGGCTCTTACTATCTGAGACACGAATTTTACCATGATGTTCATCCACCTTTAGGTAAAATGCTTGTTGGACTGTCTGGTTATTTGGCTGGCTACAATGGTTCTTGGGACTTCCCATCTGGTGAGGTTTATCCCGACTATATCGATTATGTGAAAATGAGGTTATTTCAAGCAATGTTTTCATCATTGTGTGTGCCACTAGCCTATTTCACAGGAAGGGCTATCGGATTTTCTAGGCTGAGTGTTTGGCTATTTACCATTCTAGTAATTTTTGAGAATTCGTATGCAACATTAGGCAAGTTCATTCTCCTTGATTCAATGCTACTTTTCTTTACCGTCTCTTCTTACTTTTGCCTTGCCAAGTTCCATACTATGAGAAAGTCTCCCTTTTCGGCTAGGTGGTGGCTATGGTTGTGCCTCACTGGGTTGAATTTGGGTTGCGCTATATCTGTGAAAATGGTAGGTCTTTTCATCATCAGTGTAGTAGGAATTTACACCATCAGTGAACTATGGAATCTCCTAAGTGATAGATCGGTGTCTTGGAAGGTTTATGTCAACCATTGGCTAGCAAGAATATTCGGGCTTATCATCATTCCTGTTTGCGTTTTTTTGTTATGCTTCAAAATCCATTTTGATCTGCTGTCCAACTCAGGGCCCGGCGACTCTACCATGCCATCATTATTTCAAGCCAGTCTGAACGGTACAAAAGTTGGTAAGGGACCACGTGATGTTGCTTTGGGTTCTTCTATTATTTCCATCAAAAATCAAGCGTTGGGAGGCGCTTTATTACATTCTCATGTCCAACCATTCCCAGAAGGTTCTGAGCAACAGCAAGTAACTGTCTATGGTTACAGTGATGCTAACAATGAATGGTTTTTTCAAAGAATCAGAGGAGTAGAGCCTTGGACTGATGCTGAGAACAAGACAATTGAGTTTGTAAAGGGTGGCGAAATGTATAGATTAATGCATCGCCTAACAGGCAAGAATCTACACACCCATGAAGTCCCAGCGCCTATATCGAAAAGTGAATATGAAGTTTCTGCTTACGGAGATGTAGACTTAGGTGACTACAAAGATAACTGGATTATAGAAATCGTGGAACAAGTAGGGGAAGAAGATCCAACACTACTACACCCGCTATCCACATCTTTCCGTATTAAAAATTCTATACTGGGTTGCTATTTAGCTCAGTCAGGTAAACATTTACCAGAATGGGGTTTCAGGCAAGGTGAAGTTGTCTGTTTAAAACACGCCTCCAAAAGGGATAAGAGAACCTGGTGGAATATCGAAACACATGAAAATGAAAGATTGCCACAGGGAGAAGATTTCGTATATCCGAAGACTTCATTCTTCAGGAATTTCATGCAGTTAAATTCAGCAATGATGGCAACCAATAATGCTTTGGTACCAAACCCTGAAAAGTTTGATGGTATAGCTTCATCTGCCTGGCAATGGCCAACCTTGAACGTCGGGGTAAGATTATGCGAATGGAGTGAAAAATCTATAAAGTACTTCTTATTAGGATCTCCTGCGTCCGTCTGGCCCTCAAGCATCGCAGTTTGCGCACTGATAATACACGTTATATTCTTAACTCTGAAATGGCAGAGACAATGTGTTATCCTATCCGATCCAGTCGAACGTGACGTGTTCGTTATGGCAGCCTTTTATCCATTGCTTGCTTGGCTTTTACATTATATGCCATTCGTAGTGATGTCAAGAGTTGTATACGCTCACCACTATCTGCCCACCCTTTATTTTGCCTTAATGATCTTGTCATACTACTTCGATATGATTACCAAACGTTGGGCTACAAGAAACACTGGAAAATTTCTAAGGCTAGGAGCTTATATTGTATACGGATCAATCGTGATCGCTGGATTTTTTTATTTCTCTCCTTTTAGTTTTGGGATGGATGGTCCAGTAGATGATTACGCGTACTTGGCATGGCTACCTACGTGGCAGATTGTTGAAGATATACGTAACACATAGATATATAGAATGATCAAAAACTTTTCTTCACCACACAAAAAATGTTAATTGATGCGCGAAATATCTTTTTCGACTTATGCCTTCTTCTTTATCATAACAAAGCTATGTACCTACGACGAAATGAAGATATTAATCCAGTCCAGCCTTAAGAAAATACGAGAAAAAAAAATGCTCAAGTGTTAAACAATGCCTGTATGTAGTTATCTGTGAAATGCATCAAATCATGGTCAGGGTTTGCTTATTGATCAGATTTGTAGTTTTCAGGTATCTAAGATAAAAATATATGGTAAATACCTTTAACGAATATTATAAAATCTACTGGGTTATTCTATTGGAATCTAGAAAATCGGAAAAGTTTTGTATTCTGATATCTCTTGTGCTATGTGGTGTCAACACATGTCCACGAAAAGGTACACTACCCTGGACACTAACAACACTTTCCAGTGGTGGTGACTGTACTGTGGTAAGGGATCTTTGCGAAGAGGAAGCAGGCTGGTAGTGATGTGCGGTTGGTGGTATCGTTAATTTATTTTGTGTGATCGTTACTTCCTGTACGTTAGGACCAGGTTCGAGCCCTTGGCTCTCATAGTTCCCAATATCTTCATCGCTGCCGCCCACAAAATCATCCTCTGATCTAACAGGAGTACTCATTGTTGAATAAAGTTTATTTTTGATTCCATTATTTATAGAGAGCTCGTAACATGGTGGCGAGAGCAACTCGACATCTTGGTAAATGGGAGGAACTTCTTCGTCCCAGGAGATTCCAAGTCCAGATCTTTCAGTGACTGTTAATCTGAATTGCATTCTTAAAACACGTGCTGCACCAGTGGGAACACTCACTATATTAGAGTTACTAGCACCGTTAGATGCCTTCTCCTTATTAGTACTATGGTTGGACTTATTACTATTCACCGGTGTTATATCTTCAGGCCCCATGCGCCGTACTTTCGGTGTATTTCTATTTGCAAAAATTGGAGATAATTCAGCTAAGCGTTGATCAGGATTATGAACATTCATCGTATTGTTATTAGTTTCTTTCTTGTTTTTGGAGTTTGGTTTCCGTATAGGTTGCCCATTGGCATATTGCAATGTTTCTTCTGCAACAACTATTTCCACTGCCAAGATGTGGCTTACATACAAACCTAAATTTGGATCCTGTATATCGCAAGCCACATTGATGCTGGGCTTCTTATTGCCCGTGGAAGGAGTTTGTAGTGTCGATGCATGCATTACCGGATTAGAGACGCCTGAATTAAGTCCCATACAATCTATTTCTGTAACTAGCTCAATCTTTCCATTATTGTCAAAATCGGTTTTCCATCCACTCTTCATTTCTCCCTTAGATATTATCCGAACCTCTTCCGTAAATAAACTACTGTTGTTTTTTAGCTCTTGTTGAAGTTGTTGTTGTCTTGCGCGTTGTTGCTGCATTAGTAACTCCTGACGCAAAGCGTCGTCACTGGGATGGATGAATTCGCTACCGGGTTGGTCTTCCTCATCTTCATTAACAGGATTTTCATCATCAAGTCCAACATTACCAGTTGACGCTGGACCCGAAGAATTAGGTGCTTGTTCACGACCGGGCTCGCCTGGAAGCCTTTGCGACGGCATATTTTCTAAAGAGTTTACTGCAACCCGGATTTGTGGGCCTAGTTCACCATAACGCTTAATATGACTGCGTGGCTTTTTACTTTTTTCTGACTCTTTTATTTTAACCTGCTCTTCTAACTGCCTCAATTCATGCTTGTGCACTGGACAAGCATGTGCTTTAACTCTTGTAGTTTCTTCAATTCTCCAACTCAATTTACGCATTCGCCATCTCCTATCCCCCGAAGAAACACCGTCTAATTTCATCTCCAAAGGAAAAGTAGATTTAGGATATACAACATTAGGAAGAACAGCAGCAGCAGTTAACTCTGTAGGAGGAAATACTCTTAGAGAATTCTTATCAGGCCCGCGCGGTATACTTCGAGTCACGGCGATGGGCATCGCTAGTTGCAACAACCGCTTCTTAGAAGAGCTTCCTTCTTTCCTGGGAGTAGAATGACCGGAAGAAAAGGAATTTCTATGAGGATCTATATACGTCACAACAGCGATAAGTTCGTATTTGACCTGGGTTTCAGCCGTAGCACCTAGCGATGAAGAACATGGGACAGACCCCGGTATAAGATAGGAAAATGGGTAAGAGTGGCTTCCAACAGAAAGATCCTGGGTATTACTCTGAATTTCCCAGCTTTTCATGTTTGTAATCTTTGTTTTACAGTTCATACAGGTTTGCATTGAGGAAATATTAGGCACAAAGGGTTTATGGAAATGGATCTTCTGTACCAAACTTAGTGTTACCGACGTAATGGTGATCTTGGTATAACCAGCCATTATTCTTAAATTAGCAGGCGTGGGAGAATGCGATATGGATGTAGAAGATGTTGAAGGAGAGATATTTGACGTCGACGCTGACAAGCTGGACAATCTAGATGAAAGTGCAGAACCAAATGTACTCTTTCTTTTTAGGCTTTTAGAAGTCGTCGACACATTAGATTCTGTATTCTTTAAAGATTTATCTTCAGCACTACTGTAGGGATCGACAACCGTCACAGTAAAAAGTCCACTTAGCACAGCACCTGAGGATTCCATAGCAGACCCATAAAGAACACATGGCGGTGATTCTACATCAATAGAAAGGGTTAGTGGAAGACTTTGTCCTTTTTTGTTGCTATTACTGTAGCCGTTATGATTGGACTGATGAGTAGATGTAAGACGTGAAAATGCCATGGTAAAACGTATTGTTTAGTGAAATGTATACTAAGTAGGAGTAAAAATCAGCAATTTCTGGTGTTGAAATGTGAACAACAGCGTTCTCCTCCGAAAAAGCAAGCTATAACGTTGCTCAACTTTTGATTCCGAAATCAGAAGCTTAAATAAGGAAAACTGAAAGCTAATTGGATGAAGCACACAAACTTAATCAACCTTATTATTCAAAGTATTCGGAGCCCTAGTAAAAACTGCCTATGATATGTATGAGTCGTGCTTTTCCGTCTGGTTTAATAAGTGTTCGAGTCAGCTCAAATCGCATTTTTGTCTTGAAGCTTCCGCCAAAAGAAAAAAAAAGTCGTTAATAGCGATACAAGTAAGCAATTAACTATCACACCATAGAATGAGTTGACAAGAGTACTTATTTGATGGCTTTACTGAACTATGTATACACGTCCTTCATACATGGAACTTAGCTTTATCCTAAAAATTTTTATAATGTCACAGTCTTTATATCTAAATCCTTGTGAACAAAAGCTTTGTTACCACCAGCACCAAGGTAGTCACTAGCAACCTGGCCGTCACCTCTTATTTGGTATTGATAACTCACCAGACCGTCCAAGCCAACTGGACCACGGGCGTGAATCTTAGAGGTAGAAATACCCACTTCAGCACCAAAACCGTACCTGAAACCATCGGCAAATCTAGTTGATGCATTCCAGTAAACACCAGAGGAGTCGACACCCTTCATAAATTTTTCAGCGTTTGCTTTATTTTCCGTTACAATAGCGTCGGTATGTCTCGAAGAGTGTGTATTTATATGTTGAATGGCCGATTCTGTAGATGTAACAAACTTGGCAGCCAAATCCAAGGATAAAAATTCCTTATCAAAATCTTGCTCCTCATCAGCATCAACGGTTTTGCATTGAATTGCTTCTGTCAATTTCCCTAACTCATTCAGTTTATCAAAATACGCAGTTTTCAAATCTTTTGTAGCGTGGATAGTCACTCCGCCTTCCAAAGTTAAGTTTTCCAGAACTTCCCACCACTTAGAGAATTTTGGGTTAATCAACAACGTTTCCATAGCGTTGCAACCAGCTGGGTAGTTAGTCTTTGCATCCAAACTAATTCTTTTTGCCTTAATCAAATCTGCGTCTTCATCCAAGTAAATTGAGCAGATACCATCCGCATGACCCAACACGGGAATTTTTGTAGTGTCCTTGATTTTTCTGACTAAGGCATTGGAACCACGAGGAACAACTAAGTCGATGTACTCATCTTGATCCAACAAGTCGGAAACATCCTGTCTGGTTTCGATCAATTGCACAGAGCCCACAGGAACACCAGTCTCACTTTGGAATTGTGCAATGGTGTCGTTAACGATCTTTGCCATTTCTCTGAACGTGTTCACAGACTCTTTACCACCCTTCAAAATTGCAGCATTACCAGACTTGATACTCAATGCGGTAATATTGGCAATAACTTCTGGACGGGATTCAAAGATAACTAACAAAACGCCGACTGGAGCGGTTACTTGGTACAACGTCAAGCCATCATCTAATTCCCTGGCCATTTTAACCTTGCCAACAGGGTCTTCTAGTTCGGCTACATCCTTAATACCTTGTAACATAACTTCAAATTTGTCCCCTTTAAATAGGTCGAGACGTTTCAATAAAGAATCCGCTAGGCCAGTCTCTTTGGCAACAGCTAAATCGATTTTATTCGCTTCTTCAATGGCATGCGCATTAGCCTTCAGGGCATCGTGAATTTTGTATAAAATATCTGATCTGCCCTCGTTTGAGATGGTTTTCAAAATATTCCCTGCTTTACGGGCATTTTTGGCTATTTGTTGTGAACTGGACATCTTTATATTGGTTGCCTGTGCTCCTTTTTGTTCTTACTCTTTTTACCAATACGCTTTTACTTTTTCTCTTCTTTTCTTGAAGCTTTTTGAAAAACGTCTGTCGACTTTTTTCATTTTTTGACTCATTGACCCAACGCCACAAATGAACAAAGAAATTTGGCCACTGCATCGCCTTTCCTGCC
>OCVT010000360.1_pt1 | contig 18293 bp, 12 predicted proteins | sample 1539111 | NCBI WGS metagenome assembly OCVT01 (sample SAMEA3991482, study PRJEB22521) | metagenome | biome: anthropogenic terrestrial biome; feature: sewage plant; material: raw primary sludge | place: Sweden | collected 2012-09-26 | reverse complement strand
CCGCGTCTTCGATGGGGTGGTTGCTGTAGGCGACCAACACCAAACCGGCTTGGGGTGCCAATGCAGCAAGCGGGCTGATCAGGGGCTCTAAAAAATGGGCAATGGCGTGGTTGCGCAAATCCCCCGACACCAGCCCCACCCGAATCGGGCGGTCAGGGCGGCGGTCGTTAGGATGGGGTAGCCAGCTCGCCCGCAGCGGGGCTTCGAATTGTTCGCCAAAGCGCAGGTGCTCGGCAAACAGCTCAGCAGGGCTCAGGTCGGCACGGTGGGCGAGGCAGAATAGGAGGTTGCTGTAAGCCGACACCATTTTGGCATCACACCGCAGGGCTTGGCGATAGGCTTGCTCGGCGGCTTCAAACTGGCCTTGTGTCTCAAGGAGGACACCAAGATTGCTGTGCGCTTTGGCAAAATCAGGCTGCACGGCAATCGCCTGCCGATAATAGCCCTCGGCTTCAATAGCCTGTCCCTTGGATTGGCACAGCTTGCCCAAATTAGACAGCGCATCCGCATAGCGCGGGTTCAGTTCCACCGCACGAAGCAAACAGGCTTCGGACTCGGGGGACGGGGCGTACTCTTGCAGCAACTCACCGAGATTGTTCCATGCCTCGGCTAAGTTAGGGGCGGCCACCAAAGCATCACGATAAACCTGTTCCGCAGCCGCCACTTGCCCTGCGGCTTCTAGCGTAATGCCGAGGTTGTAGTGGGCTTCGGCATAGTCCGGCGATAAGGCGAGGGCTTGGCGCAAACTGGCTTCTGATTCGGCCAAGCGGCTCTGCCGCTTTAAAACCGACCCGAGGTGATTGTAGGCATTGGGATAGTCAGGCTGCAGTGTAATGGCGTACCTCAGGCTCTGTTCGGCGGCTTCTAGTTGGTCAAGAGACAAGAGCACCGACCCCACATTGCTGTGTGCGCTGGCCTCTTCTGGCAACAAATTGACGACTTGGCGCAAAACCGGCAAGGCTTCTTCGAGCCGCCCAAGCTGCTTTAAGCTCGCCCCCAATAGCGTCCACCCCAATGGATGTAGGGGGTATTCGAGGGTAAGCGGGCGGGCTAAACGCTCGGCTTCGGCGTAGTCCGCTTGTTCAAATGCCGCCAGCAAGGTCTGCACCACGACGGCGGCGGGCTGCGCGGCTTCTGCCAAGGCTTGCCATAAGGCATCTACGTTTTCACCGGCCAGCCCAAGCGCACAGCCTTCTGCCAGTACGGCTTCTGCCAACCCATGCTGCTGGTCACAGAGTAGGGCTTCGACATAGCCCAGCCAATACACGGCTTGGTCTGGCTGGGCATCACGGGCGGCTTCAAACCAAGTGACGGCATGGCTGGACTGGCCTTGCTGCAGACTCAGCAGCCCTAGGGTGTAGCTGGCCTCGGGGTGATGCGGGTCTAGTGCCAAAACTTGATGACAGGCCTGTTCCGCCTCGGCAAAACAACCGGAGGCGAGGCGCGTCTGTGCATAGTGCAAAAGCGTATCGGGTGACATAGCAAAACCACTTCATATCTGGGCAGGAGGAAGGAAAAAGTGTACGAGATTCCTTGCCCATCGTCTGACAAAAACAACCTCGCCCATACCGCCCTCCCCATCCAAACCCGCGTGCTGGTTGACGGTAAAGAAGCATATCGGCTACAAAGCGGGGATAGTTTTATCTGGGTTCTGCGCCCCCCAATCGCACAACCATTCCTTGTCTACCCTCCCATTAAGGCTGTGTCATGTCAGATACCCCCACATCCAATACTCCAGATGAAGAAACAGCACAGCCCGTCTGGCTACTCACCGATGCTATTCAACACGCCTACGAGGCCCTGCAAGAAGGTGACTACGAAGTCAGTGAGCTGATTGCGCGGGCGATTTTGGCTGACTATCCAGAGCTTGATGGCGTATTGCAGATATTGGGCACAGCCCTTGGGGCTCAGGGACTGTATGAAGAGGCTATTCAATACTGTGAATCCGCCGTCACCCTCTCCCCTGACAGCTGTCACCACAAAAACACCCTCGCGAATTATTTGGTCGAAGTAGGGGATTGGACTCGGGCAGAAGCACTGTATCGGGAAGCTATCGCGCTGAACCCAAACGTACCCGATGCAACCTACAACCTTGCCAAACTGCTGCTTCAAAAAGGGGAATTTGATACAGCCGAAACGTTGTTTCAGCAGCTTTTGATTCTGTCGCCCAACACCCCAGGTATTTATCAAAACATCGGGGCGTGCCACTTCAACCGCGCCAAATATCAAAGCGCGATTCAGTGGTTTAAGCTGGCACTGGCCATGGATGCCACCGACCCTGACTTACTTAATAGCCTCGCGCTGACCTACCAAGAATTGGGCAAGCCCAACGAAGCCTTAGAAGCATTTACAGGGGTGCTCGCACTCAACCCTAATCGGTACGATGTCCTGCTGGGCATGGCCAAAGCCCACTACGCTCGAAAAGATTTAACACGGTCAGAGCAAATGCTCAGGGCGTTTCTTGAACATAGCCAAGACAGCACCGAAGAAGGTGAAATGATGCTGACCGGCGTACTCAAAGCGCAAGGCAAGCTGTCTGAAGCGATTGAAGCGCATAAGGCACTGATGGAAAAATACCCACAGTCCAGCATCATTGTGAACAACATGCTACTGGACATGGTGTACTCCGATGAAATCAGCCAGCAAGAATTGTTTAACTATCACCTTGAATTTAGTAAGCGCTTTGAAGCAGCACATCTAGCAAGCCACCCCAAGCACACCAACACCCGTGACCCACAGCGCAAGCTGCGCATTGCTTACGTGTCGGCTGACTTTTTTAATCACTCGGTGGCGTACTACTCACTGCCGCTGATTGCACGGCACGACAAACAACGCTTCGATGTGTTTTGTTATTACAACCGCAAAGAAGAGACCCCGACGACTAAGCTGTTTCAGCAAGTGGCCCACTTCAAACATGTCGATGGTCTCTCTGACCAAGCCTTCTGTGACCTTGTTACCCAAGACCAAATCGACATTTTGATCGACCTCTCTGGCCACACTGGCGGCAACCGACTCACCGCCTTTGCTCGGAAGCCTGCGCCGGTGCAAATCTCATGGCTGGGCTACCCCTTCTCGACCGGCCTAAAGTCAATGGACTACCGCATCGTTGACAAAATCGTAGAGCCCAAAGGCCTGACCGAGCACATCAACACCGAGCAGCTGATTCGTTTAGAGGGCTGCTTCTTAGCCTATCGCCCCAGTATTGCCTACCCCCACCGCATCACCAATGGGGAGCTAGACATCCGTGAGACCCCTGCTAAGAAGAATGGCTATGTCACATTTGGCAGCTGCAACAATATTGCCAAGCTGACCGATGCCACCCTGACACTCTGGGGCAAGATTTTGGCGGCCATCCCCAGCGCCAAGCTTTTGGTTGAAACCGTCGATACTGAAAACGCGAATGTTCAAGCCTCGCTCCGCGAACGGTTCGAACCCTGCGGCATTTCGATGGACAGCGTGGTGTTGTCTAATCGCGCCAAAAACCAGCAATACGCCCTCTATCACGAGATGGATATTGCCCTAGACCCCTTCCCCTGCAATGGTGGCACCACCACCAGTGATGCCTTGTGGATGAGCGTCCCTGTCGTGAGCATTGTGGGTGACCGCTTTATGTCTCGGATGGGCGAAACCTTCTTGCGCAACGTGGGCCACCCCGAGTGGCTGGCACAAACCGAAGAAGAATATATTGCGATTGCCGTTAAGCTTGCGGCGGATATTGAACAGCTTGATGAAATCCGCCAAAACCTGCGCGGCGAAGTTGAAGAATCGCCCCTGATGGACGAAGTTGGCTTTACCCGCCGGATGGAAACAGCCTATCAACAAGCTTGGGCGACGTGGTGCAACAAAGAAGAAACGGGGCAAGTACACGACAACCCCGAGCATTTCTTCAACCAAGCCACCCCCACCGTGGCAGCCAAGCCCTTCACTCCGCTCGTCCACTTGGATGAAGCCAGCGAACGCACGCTCAAAGTGCTACACCATTACGAACACGCAGAATGGGCAGACTTGGTCGCTGAAACACGTACCCAGCTAGAAAATGCCCCAGAGCAGCACGGCATTCGGCATTTACTCGGCTTGGCTTATCTGGCGCAAAACAACCTCGAACAAGCCTTGCCCTGCCTATTGCGCTGCACCCAAGAAGCCCCGACCGAAGCGGCGTATCACAACAGCCTAGGCAATGCCTATCTGCGTGCCAACCAGCTCGATGCCGCTATTAACAGCTATCGCCTCGCCACACGCTACCAGCCCACCTTGGCAGAAGCGCACTTCAACCTTGGGGCGTGCCTGTCCACCCAAGGGCAAGCACTGAGTCTGGCCTCGACAACAACCAACGACCTGCTGGAAGAAGCAACGGCGGCATATCAAACTGTCCTCACTCTGCTGCCCCAACACGCTGTGGCATGGAATAACTTAGGGACGGTATTGCTTTACCGTAACCGCCCACAAGAAGCAGAAATTGCCTTCCGTCGCGCCCTAAAATACGACCCGAATCAACCAGAGGCATTGGTCAACCAAGCCACCCTCAGCCATAAGCAAGGCAAAACAGTAGAGGCCATCACCCTGACCGAAAAAGCCTTGCAGATACAACCCAACCACCCCAACGCACTTAATAATCTCGCGAGCTATTACGGCCAATCAGGCAATGCCGCCAAAGCCCAAACGCTGGCGCACCAAGCAACCTTGCTCGACCCGAGCAATCCCAACTGGCGTGATACCGAGCTGCTGATGCAAATCTACAGCAGCACAACGGACGAAGTGCGCAAAGCCACCGCGATGGCCTACGCCGATGTGGTTGAAAGTGCCCTGCCCGACGGCACCGTACAGCCTCATTTCAATACACCCAATCCAACGAAAAAACTCAAAATCGGCTATGTCTCGGGTGACTTCCACCACCATTCGGCGGCCTACACCACTGAGGCCTTGTTCTCGCTGCACGACCACACTCAATTTGAGGTGTATTTCTATTACAACGGCGACAAGTACGATGCCATCACCCAACGCTACCAAGGCAGGTATGCCGACCAGTGGCGCAATATTCGTGGGGTCAGTGCCGAAATCGTAGAAGCCCTAGTGCGTGAAGACGGCATCGACATCCTGTTGGATTTGGCAGGGCACACCCTGTTTAATAGCCTCCCTACCTTTGCCCGCAAACCCGCGCCGGTTCAGGTGTCTTGGCTAGGCTATCCCGATACTACGGGCTTAACCGCAATGGACTACCGCATCACGGACACCGTCGGCGACCCTGTGCATTTTGCTGACCGCACCTACTATTCTGAAAAGCTCTGGCGGCTCGACACCCCGTTCTGTGTCTATCGCCCCTATGTCGCCCACCCAGAATACGAGCCGATGGTGCCCTACCAAGTACGGCCTACGCCGGCACTGGCAGCGGGTTACATCACTTTTGGCAGCGTCTCTAGCCTCGCACGGCTCACGCCCTACACCATTGGGCTGTGGAGCCGTGTCCTGCAGGCCGTGCCAACGGCCAAGCTGTTCTTGGAAGCCCCGACGCTGGGCGAGCCTTCAGTGATTGCACGGGTACAGGCCGATTTTGCCGAGTACGGCATTACCGCTGACCGCCTCTTGCTCTACCCGCGCAATTTCAGCCAGCAATATCAGGTCTATCACAATATCGATATTGCACTCGATGCCTTCCCGAGTAATGGGGGGATTACCTCGCTGGATACGCTCTGGATGGGGGTGCCGTTGGTCTCGCGGGCAGGGCATCGCTTTGCCTCGCGCATCGGGGCTTCTTTCCTGACCCACCTTGGTCACCCCGAATGGGTGGCGCACGACGATGAATCTTTTGTCGAGAAAGCCGTGGCACTCGCCCAAGACATTGACGCGCTGAACGCCCTGCGCCAAAGCCTGCGGGCAGAAATGAAAGCCTCGCCGCTGATGGACGGCGTGCGCTTTACCCGTGGCTTTGAAGCCGCTCTGCGCGGCATGTGGACGGCGTGGTGTGCCAGCGATGCCGCAGCAACGGCGCGGGAATACGACGAGATGACCGAGACACTCGCGCTGTGCGGCAACTTGGTGGCCGAGGGCAATTACCCCGAAGCGTGGGCAGGCTATACCGCTCTCCTCAAACGCTGGCCCAAGCACGCAGAAGCCCTGTATGGCTTAGGGCTGACGGGTCTGCTGCAAGGGAACGCTTCCGCCGCTCGCCCGCTGCTAGAGCGGGCAGCAGAAGCCCTCCATGCCGAAAATTATCCCGTCGATTTGCAAGCAGACTGTCTGGCCACGTTGGGCAATGCCTGTTTGCAGCTCGAAGATAATACGGCGGCCATGCTGCATTTGCGCCATAGTCTCGCGCTCAAAAATGCACCGAATGTGCGCGAATGGCTGGAGAGCATCCCCAATGCGTCTTATCAAATCAACTAGGCATTGATTTTTTGCCTGCGCTGCCGATAACGACTTATAACAAGCGGGTATCGGCAGTGCAGTGTTTGCCCGCTATCATTTTTTTTCGACCCCTCTATAAAAAGAATTCGCTATGAAAGCCGTCATCCTCGCCGGGGGCTTTGGCACCCGCATCAGTGAAGAATCCCACCTCCGCCCCAAGCCGATGATTGAAATCGGCGGCAAGCCGCTGCTGTGGCACATCCTGAAAATTTACTCACACTATGGCATTAACGATTTTGTGATTTGCTTGGGCTATAAGGGCTACATGATTAAGGAGTATTTCGCCAACTACTTCTTGCACATGTCCGATGTCACCTTTGACATGAACACCAACCAAATGCAGGTTCACCACAAAACTGCCGAGCCGTGGCGGGTGACGCTGGTCGATACCGGCGAAAGCTCCATGACCGGTGGGCGTTTGCGCCGTGTCCGCGAGTATTTGGACGATGGCGAAGACTTCTGCTTTACCTATGGCGATGGCGTGGCCGATGTGGACCTCCCCAAGCTGCTGGCTTTCCACCGTGACAGCGGGCGGCTGGCCACTGTCACGGCCATTCAGCCGCCTGGCCGCTACGGCGCGTTGGCAATGGACGACGACCGTGTGCTGGGCTTCCAAGAAAAACCCAAAGGCGATGGCGGCTGGATTAACGGCGGCTTCTTTGTGCTGTCCCCCAAGGTGCTGGACTACATCCCTTCTGACGACACCACATGGGAACAAGAGCCGCTGATTCAGCTGGCTGAAGCAGGGCAACTGGGCGCGTATAAACACGATGGCTTTTGGCAAGCGATGGACACCCTGCGCGAAAAAAATCTGCTGGAAGACCTCTGGCAGAGCAAAACTGCGCCGTGGAAAGTGTGGGCGTAATGCGTTTTCCGAATCCCACATTTTGGGCAGGCAAACGGGTCTTTCTGACCGGTCATACCGGCTTTAAAGGCACATGGCTGGCACTGTGGCTGCAAACCATGGGGGCAGAAGTCAGCGGCTACGCCCTCGCTCCTGACACCACCCCTGCACTCTTCACCCTGACCGATGCGGCTCAAGGCATGGCGGCCTCGACACTGGCGGACATCCGCGATGCCGCAGCGGTTGCGGCAGCGCTGGCGGCCAGCCAAGCGGAGATTGTGCTGCACCTTGCGGCACAGCCTTTGGTGCGGGCTTCGTATAGCGACCCGCTGGGTACCTACGCCACCAACGTGATGGGGACAGCCCATGTGCTGGAGGCGGCTCGCCGTACCAATCACGTCAAAGTGGTGCAAGTCATCACCACCGACAAATGCTACGAGAACCGCGAATGGCTCTACCCCTACCGCGAAACCGACCGGTTGGGCGGGCATGACCCCTACAGCAACAGCAAGGCCTGTGCCGAACTGGTGGTCAGCAGCTATCGGGCGTGCTTTATGGCCGAAGCGGGCATCCACTTGGCCTCGGCGCGGGCGGGCAACGTGATTGGGGGCGGTGACTGGGCGGCTGACCGCATTGTGCCGGACTGCATCCGCGCCCTGACCGCCAGCCAAGCCATCGCCATCCGCAACCCCCACGCCATCCGCCCTTGGCAGCATGTGCTAGAGCCGTTGGCGGGCTATTTGGTCTTGGCAGAAGCCCAGTATGCGGGGCAAGCCAACACCGATAGCGGCTTTAACTTTGGTCCCGAGCCCAGCAATGTGGTGTCGGTCGGCACATTAGCAGAGGCCTTGGTGGCGCGTTGGGGCAGCGGTGTGCTGCAGATTGCCACCGACCCCCACGCGGTGCACGAAGCCCATATCCTCAAGCTCGACATCAGCAAAGCCCGCGCCCTGCTCGACTGGACCCCGCGCTGGGATTTTGCCAAGACCATTGCGCAGACGGCTGATTGGTATCGCCGCGTGCTGCTGACCGGCGAATCTGCCCGTGCGGTCTGCCTCGAACAGATTGATTGCTACACTTCTTCTACTGGAAAGCCCTGAGCCTATGTCCCGTCACTGCCGCTTTTGCCAGACCCCCCTGACCCATACGTTTGCAGATTTGGGGCTGTCACCGCTGTCTAATGCTTACGTTAAAGCGGAACGCCTTAACCAAGGGGAGGTGATGTATCCCCTCCATGCGTGGGTCTGCCCATCGTGCCATTTGGTGCAGCTTGAAGAGTTTGAGCAAGCCCACAATATTTTCAACGACGAATACGCTTATTTTTCTTCTTATTCAAGCAGTTGGCTAGCGCACGCACGCCAATACAGCACCGCCATGACGGCGCGTTTTGGCTTGGGTGTCCACAGCCAAGTGGTTGAAATCGCCAGCAACGATGGCTATCTGCTTCAGAATTTTGTCGGGGCAGGCATTCCGGCACTGGGAGTCGAGCCGACCGCCAACACCGCAGAAGTGGCCATCAGCAAGGGCATTCCAACGTGGGTCAAGTTCTTTGGGGTCGAAACCGCCCACGCCTTGGTTGAAGCAGGCCATGCGGCTGACCTTCTGCTTGGCAACAACGTGTTGGCACACGTCCCCGACATTAACGACTTTGTCGGTGGTATGAAGGTCGCGCTCAAGCCCAACGGGGTGATTACGATGGAGTTCCCCCATCTACTCAACCTGATACGCTACAACCAGTTCGACACCATCTACCACGAACACTTCTCTTACCTGTCGCTGCTGGCGGTCGAGCGCATCTTTGCTCAGCATGGCCTTAGCCTGTTTGACGTGGACAGCCTGCCCACCCACGGCGGGTCGTTGCGGATTTATGCCCAGCACAGTGACACCGGCACCCATGCTGTGTCGCCCCAGCTAGCCGCCATGCGGGCACAAGAAGCCGAAGCCGGCTTGGCCGAGATGGCCACCTACACCCGCTTTTCAGCGCAGGTCAACGAAACCAAACGCGCCCTGCTGACCTTCCTCATCGAAGCCAAGCAACAGGGGCTGACCGTGGCAGGCTACGGCGCACCCGCCAAGGGCAATACGCTGCTGAACTACTGCGGTGTGCGCACCGATTTTATTGATTTTACGGTCGATGCCAGCCCGCACAAGCAAGGCACTTGGCTGCCCGGTACACGGATTCCGGTGTTTGCCCCCAGCAAGCTGCGTGAAGCCAAGCCGGACATCGTGCTGATTTTGCCGTGGAATCTCAAAACCGAAATCATGGCCGAGCACAGCTATATCGCCGAATGGGGCGGACGCTTTGCCGTGCCGATTCCCCGTGTGGAATACGTCTCGTGAAATTCACCGAAACCCCGATTGTTGGCGCGTGGCTGATTGATATTGACCCGATGGTCGATGAGCGGGGATTCTTTGCCCGTAGTTTGTGCGCCGATACCCTTGCGGCTCACGGGCTAGAAGGGCGGATGGTGCAACAAAGTATTTCGTTTAATCCTCAGCGCGGCACACTGCGCGGGATGCACTTTCAAACCGCCCCGCACGAAGAAATTAAGCTGGTGCGGGTCACGCAGGGCGAAATCTACGATGTTGTGCTCGACCTGCGCCCTGATTCGCCCAGCTATTTGCGGTGGTTTGCCGTGACCTTAAGCGCGGCCAATCACCGCACGCTGTATCTGCCCAAAGGCGTGGCACACGGTTTTCAGACGCTGGTGGATAACAGCGAAGTGTTTTACCAAATGGCCAGTGCCTATGTACCCGGCTACGCCAGCGGTGTGCGCTGGAATGACCCTGCTTTTAGCATTGACTGGCCGCTCCCTGCCGCCCCTATTCTCAGCCCACGCGATGCGGGTTACCCTGATTTTGCTGCCTAACCCTTTTATTTTGCTCACGAGAGGAATCCAACAATGAATACGCAAAAACTAACTGAAGCCCTCTCCCAGATTGCTGCCCGCCCAAAATGGCGCGAGGCTTTTATTCAGCACATCCAAGCCCTCGAAAAAGTCATCGCCACCCCAGGTGTTGACCTGCGTGAAGATGTCACCGGTCCTTTGGTCGATGCCTTGTTTGACGACGACCAAGTGATTCGCAAGCAGTTGGCAGACGGCACCCAATTCGACTTTTTGTATCGCTCCAAAATTGCGCGTGACTTCATCATGTCCGAGCCCTCCCTGCCTGACCACGCATGGGAACCCCACACCAGCCGCCTCTTGGTGTATTTGGCACGCGGCGGCAAACAAGCCGTGATTGGGGGCGCGTACTTTGGCGACCATGCGGTGCTGATGGCAAAAGAACTGGCGAAGTCCGGCGGCGTAGTACATGCCTTTGAGCCCAATCCTGACCAGCGAAAAATGCTGACCCACAATGCCGAGCTGAACGGCTTGACCAATATTCGCCCCCGTAGCGAAGGGCTGTGGGACAACAGCACCACCACGCTGGCACTGGTCGGCTACGACTCGTTTGCTCACCCCGAAACGGTGGACAGCGACCATGACGATGCCTTCCAAACCGTCACCATCAACGAATACCTTGCGGCCAACCACGTCGATAAGCTCGACCTGATCATGCTCGACATCGAAGGCGCAGAGTTCCGCGCCCTGCAAGGCGCAGACAAATTCTTGTCCCAGCCGGTCGGCCAAGCCCCGAACATCGTGTTTGAAGTCCATCGCCACTATGTGGACTGGAGCAACGGCCTAGAAAACACCGACCTGATTCGCTATCTGACCGGTCATGGCTACCACGTCTTTGCCGTGCGCGATTTCAACTCCAACTACAACCTTGCAGGCAAGCCAATTGAGCTGATTCCAGCCGATGCCGTTTATTTGGAAGGCCCCGACCACGGCTTTAACATGGTGGCGGTAAAAGACCCTGCCCTCTTTGATAACGCCAACTTCTTGATGTGCAAAAACGTCAGCCCCAAGCTGTTGCGCCACAAAGACCCTGCCCTGCACCACCCCACGACAGGCCTATGATGCAGCAGCCGCACTATACCGTTCTCGGCGCAACCGGCTTTGTCGGTTCGCGCTTGGCAACGACACTCCGTGCGGCGGGGGCAACGGTGTGGACACCCGCCAGAGACGATGCCAGTATTTTTGAGCGCGACTTGGGGCGGGTGTTCTACACCATCGGACTCACCGCCGACTACGCTGCCCGCCCTTTCGATACGGTCGAAGCCCACGTCTGCCTGCTGTCCAAACTGCTGAAATACGGCACGTTTGAACGCTTGGTGTATTTGTCCTCCACGCGGCTGTATGACGGCCAAGCCATCGACGTTGCCGACGAAACCCAGTCGCTGCTGCTGAATCCGCTGTCCCCTCGGCATCTGTATGATTTTTCCAAGGGGCTGGGGGAGAACCTGTGTCTGACCGTCGCGCCGACACGGTGCAGCGTGGCGCGGTTGGCCTGTGTATTTGACGATGCCGACACCGCCCCAGGCTTTTTGTCTGAACTGTTTGGCAAGCTGCGTCGCAATCGCCAACTGACAGTGGACTCGGCCACGGGCTTTGTCCGCGACTATATCGCACTGGATGACGTGGTTGATGCGCTGTGCCGTATTGTCGATGCCGAAACCTGCGGCAAAATCTACAACGTCGCCAGCGGTGAAAATGTCTCTAACGGGGAGCTGGCGGCACACCTTGCCACCCTTGGTTGGACGCTGGGCTTTACCCGCGAAAGCCCCAAACAAGACGCACCGCGTTGTGCGATTGAAGCGATTCAGGCCTTGGGCTGTCAGCCCCGTTTGGTGCGGGATGTGTTGACTGCGCAACTGAGCGCAACGGCCTAGTCCACCTTCTGCCCCCCCACGCCCCAAGTCTGTCGCGGTCACCCCCTGCTGACTTGGGGATTTTATTGGGAATTTTTAGAGCCTACGCCATGACCCTCCACCTGATTAACCACACGACCGATAGCCTCGCCGACTATGTGTGCGCCCAACTTGGGCATTTCTTTCCCGATGGCCGCGCCACGCGTCCGCTGGTGGCGCAGTATTTGCCTGCCGCCTTGGCTCGGCAACACAAGCTGGTCAATGCCGTGCGCTGGTGGGCACCCGACGCGTTCAACGCGCTGCACTCGACCCAATACTGTATTTTTCTGTATTTTCTGGCCAACACCATCTGGCGTGAATCCGGCGAGACAGAAGTCCCAACCAAGCTGTTTGGGCTGAATAAAGCCCTGAACGGCATCGACCTGTTTTACGAAATCGCCATGCCGGATATTTTCTTTATTGGGCACTCGGTGGGCATTGTGCTGGCTAAAGCCAGCTATTCGGATTATCTGGTGCTGTATCAAAATTCAACCGTCGGCAAAAACCACGGCACCGCGCCGGTGATTGAAACCGGTGTAGTGATGTTCCCCAACACCGCCATTATTGGGCGATGCCACGTTGGGGCGCACACCATCGTGGCGCAGGGGGTGGGGATTGTGAACCAAGACACGCCAGGCGATTGCTATGCGTTTGCCGGTGAGCACGGTAAATTGGCGTTTAAGCCCCGCTCTCACGACATCATTGCCGATATTTTCCGGCTTTAAACCCTGATTAAAAGACCTTTACCCATGACGCTTCACGCCAATTTGCAGCAGCTCGGCAGCCAAAAAACCGATTACCGCTACGACCAACCCGATGCCAGCCTGCTGGAACGCTTCCCCAATCCGTTTGCACAGGGTGCGCTCAATCCTCACGGTGTCACCGGCACGCTGAACATCACTTGCCCCGAATTTACCAGCCTCTGCCCTGTGACCGGCCAGCCCGACTTCGCCACCATTGTGATTGAGATGGAAGCTGACCAGTGGTGTGTCGAATCGAAGTCGCTCAAGCTGTATTTGGGTTCGTTTCGGATGCACGGCGAATTCCACGAAGCCTGTGTCTGTCGCATGGCCAACGATTTGGTGGCCCTGCTACAGCCGCGCTGGCTGCGGGTCGAGGGGCGGTTTACCCCGCGCGGCGGCATCCCCTTGTGGCCTAAGGCGGAATATCGCCGGCCGGTTTAAGAACCTGTTTACGATCTGCGATACTCGGGTGATCCTGCGTTGAAATTCATAAAAAACATGCGCATTGACCTCATGTCAACTGCGCTTTTTTTCCGAATTTCGCCTTGGCAACCCCTGCACCATTGAGATCGTAGACAGGTTCTAAGAAGCTAGCCAAGCACCGAAAATCGAGCCCGTAAAGCAGGCAAGGTCACGTTGGCAGCCACGGCATCATGCGGAATGAGCAAGTAAGCCCATGGCTTGCCGCCGACCTTGGCTGCATAGTCCGAAGCGTTCTTACACCAGATAACGGCCTGATCGGCTTTCGCCTTCACTTCGGTCTCTGATGCCTGCGCCTCGGCTACCTCTTTGGCCTTCTTCGTCTCAATCATCAGCGTGATGTCGTCCAGCGCAACCACGAAGTCCGGGATGTACTCAGGCTGATTCACGCCAGACCGGTAATAGATGTTGAACTGGCTCGACACCGGGCGGAACCAGCGGCGCGATTCGCGTTCCAGCACGGTGGCCAAGATGCGCTCAGTATCCGAATGGAACTTCTGGAAGCCAAAGGCACAACGCTGGAAGCCGCCATAGACGTACTGACCAATGGTGCGCTTGTCATCCGGCGTCCAATGCAGAGGCTTCACATCGTCCTTGGCCGTGAAGGCGCAGGGCTTCAGCGGCATGAAGCCTTGGCTGACGATGACCTCGGAGCCAGCCGAATCTTCCTCATAGTGCTTGGCCATCTGAAGATGGATGTTCTCGGCGATGGCCCGACCGTGGTTGCCCAAGATGTTGTGAACCGCTGCGTCGTCTGGCTGCTTGCTGCGGAAGTGCACCACTGCCTGCCCCGCGAGTTCATAGATTAGATCGGCGTGATCGTCATAAGACACGTCGTCGTAATTGATGAGTTCGCGGACGATATAGTCCTCAAGGCGACTCTCTTCGATTACGGTAGCCTCGCCATAGGTCAGTTGCCGTCCCGATTGCAAACCCTGAGATAGCAATTGTTGATCCGTCGCCTGATAGTTCATGCGCGACACATCGAGAGTGAAGCTGCGATAGCCGCCTTTCACGGGACCAATCGGAACAACGGTGATGCGCGGAATATCGATGGTCTGATCGATAAAGACCTCAACCGACTTTTTTACCACCTCGGCCACGGCTTCAGCATTGGAGGCCATGGACTCCAGCACCGCGCCCTGTTGCGGCACCAGTCGCGCCATGACCAGTTGGGTCAGCTTCGCTTGGACGCTGGCCGCACCCAATGCCGTGCTGGTGGGGACAAGGCTTCGGTCTTTGCCCAACTCTGCAACGGCATCCATGGCCACCATGGCGATTCTGCTTTCTTCGCCGGTGAAGACTACCGCAGGTAATTGAGCCGAACCGCCTGCACCTTGCCCGTAGCCTGCGGAAACAACCGCCGCGCCATCGGTGCCGGAACCCTTCACGCCGGAAATTCCGAGCATCACTGATGTGTTGGAAGGCACCGAAAGGCTGGTCAGCCGGTTTCCATTGCTGTCGGTTGGCTCCAGCTTCAGTTCTTTCAGACGAATCGGCGAGTCACCTTTGCCCGCTTCTTCAATCACTTCCTGAAATTTGTCATGGGCGATAATGTTTAGCCGGTCTACGGCCTCGACACCGGTCTTGCGGCCATACGGCAATCGCAAGCCGCGCCCGATGGATTGTTCAATCAGGGTGCGGGCATTGGCGGCGCGCAATGGCACGATAGTGTAGAGGTTGGTCACGTCCCAACCTTCTTTCAGCATGTTGACGTGAATCACGATCTCGGTCGGTTCGGTGTAGCTTTCTACGGCCAGCAGGCGGCGGATCATTTCCTCCTCTTCCGCGCCAGCCTTACTGCTATCGACTTGAATCACCTTGCCTTTGTATTGCCCGTCAAACAGGCCCTCTATCGTCCCCAGCAGCGCGGCGGCATGCGTGGTGTCGCGGGCTATCACCAGCATGAACGGCTTTACGGGTTTCTGGCCTGACTGCTCAGAATAGGTCAGCAGGTGAACTTTAGTTTCCTCATGAACGCGAATGCCGTCCATGAGCTTGATGCGCTCCAGTTGCTCCGCGCTGTGATCGCCAGGGTTGAAGTTCTGTTGCGTCACCACGGCGGGCTCTTTAACGAAGTCGTCTTCGATGGCTCGTGCCAGCGGGTAGTCCATCACTACGTTCTTGAACGGCACCGGGCCTTTTGCACCCTCGGTGAACGGCGTGGCCGTCAGCTCAAGCCCCAACAATGGTTTCAGTTCGTTCAATGCGCGGACACCCGCACCAGCTCGGTAGCGGTGCGACTCGTCCATGATGAGCACAAGGTCTGGCAAACCAGCCAGGTACTCGAAATAACTTTGACCGAGGTACTCAGAAAGCCGTTTGATCTTCGGTGCCTTGCCGCCGCGAACTTCCGAATTGATCTTCGAAATGTTGAAGATGTTGATCTGAACGGGCGCATCAATCGCCTGTGAAACCAAGTCCCCTTTTTGCTCGTAGGTTTCGCCGGTAATCACCTCCGGCGCTTCAATGGCAAAGTCTGCGATGCCTTTGAAAACGTACTTCGGCCCGGTGGTGTCGCTGAAATCTCGGATTAGCTTGTCGTAAATCGTGAGGTTTGGCGCCAGCACAAAGAAGTGCTTGTAACCGTAGGCCGCGTGCAAGTAGCTGATGAACGCCCCCATCAGGCGTGTTTTGCCCACGCCGGTTGCCAACGCAAAGCAAAGGGACGGAAAATCGCGCTCGAAGTCAGTCAACTTCGGAAACTCAGCCTTCAGAGCTTCCTGCATGGCCTTCAGTTCTTCGGCGGAGCGTGCTTTCGAGTCACGCAACGCGGGCACAGATTCCAGCGCGGTATGCAAACGTTCCAGGCTGACGGTTTGCGGCTCGCGCAGGCTCAAGCGTCCCGCGATGGCACGAACGATGCTTTCCCGACTCATACCGCGCCCACCCAGTGGGTGCTAGCCCCTGACTGGGCGACTAACTCAGCCGCCGTGCGCCGGATAATTTTTGCATCCTTGCTGACCACGATGGCGGTGCCGGTTTGCACCGCTACCTGACGCGCAAGGATAGCGGCACGCTTCATGGCCTCCACCGAAAAAATCAAGTCCTGATCTTTTGCTTTAGAAAGTTCGTGTTGGGTCATGCGTGCTCTCCCCACTCAATCATGATCGGCTCATCGCCGGAGTTGTCGTAACAGGCCCACGCATCCACCGCATCACGGTAATGGGCTTCAAAATTTTGTCTACCGGCGGCATAACGGCGGCGAATGACGGCTTCGGGAATGTTATGCCCACCTTGCTTTACCCGCTCTGCCACACGCGCAATCGCCATGTCAGCGGAAGGCAAGGTCAAGAAGAACAGGCTGACGTGATAACCCAGACCTTTCCATTCCTGAATGTGCCGCAAATAAGCCAAGCCAGACAGGGTTGTCTCAAATGCAAAGCTTGCACCGTGTGCAGCGCAATGCGCTATTTCTTGCAGCATCAAGCGTCCCGCTTTAATGGCTGCCGCCTCAGGGGCAAAGGGCGACAAGCCCGCCGCGATCAAGTCAGCATTGATAAAGCGCGGGCAACGCGCCTCGGCAGGCAAAAATGAACGTGCAAACGTGGTCTTGCCTGCACCGTTTGGTCCGGCAATGATGATGATTTTTTTGCTCATGCCTCCTCCCCGCCAAACAAACCGCCTTGAGCGGGATTGGCTGCCTTCGTTGCTCGCCTCAAGTTTTCTGAAGCGCTTGGCTCAGCAGGGCGCGGGGCCGCCATCGGCAGGTTCTGTACATTCAGGCTGTAGTCGTCGTGACCCCATTCGCACTTGGTCAAAACCATCTTCGGAATCTTCTTGAGTGTGAGGTTGGCGAAACGATCCGCCGATCCGCGATAGGCCGCACAGCACACCAGCAGGCTACGTCCTTCGCCCACCTCGTCGCTCAGGACCTGTAGCTGGTCGGCATTGAGCGTCTGCGTCGTGACGTAGATGAAGTCCGATTCGGTGCTGTAGCCGTGTTGCCAATAGTGGGCATCGTTGGGCGCGTAAGTGAAACCTTCCAGCTTGCAGACTGCTGCTGCCAGCATTTCGGCATTGAATTCTTTGTTGATGACCCAGTTGCCCCAACGATCCTGCTGCAACAGGCTGGGGGCGAGGCGGTAATAGCGGAAACCGCCGCCGCCCTTCCAGTTTGTCGCCTCGGTAATGCCGCCTTTGTCCTCACCCTCAATCACCTTTTGCAGGCGGGGAATAATGTGCGTGTGGCAGTGCTCGCCCAACTCGACCATGATCCAGCGGCGACCCATTTTGTGGGCGACAGCAGCAGTTGTTCCTGATCCACCAAATGAATCTAGGACAATTTCCCCAGGATTCGTTGCAATGTGAAGTACTCGCTCCAGAAGTCGCTCTGGTTTCGGATTGTCAAAAACGGGGTGGTCTGGAAGAAGCTGTAACAGTGCCTTCTTGGCATCATCGTTGGTTCCGACTTCAGACGCAGGCCAGATTGTTTCCGGCGTAAGCCCCTTGTCTTCACTATCTTTCAAGAATTTCTTAATTCGCGGTGCATTGTCTCCGTCAACCCCGAACCAAATATTTCCCGCTTCAATCTCCTGCTTCATTCGCTCCTTGGTATAGAGCCAGCATCTACCTTTTGGCGGATCGACCAATCGCCCCGAAGGAAGCGTAAGTGTGTAAAACTGACTCGCAGTCGCATGGCCTGCCTGCGCATTAACAGAAACGGATTGCCAAGAGCCGCGCGGATCATTGTCTGGGTTTTTATATCGAGATAGAACCTCGTCATTCAATCCGAGTGGATTGCGAACTGCCTCAAATTTATTTTTGTTGCTTGCATAGACCAATAAGTGATCGTGATTGAATGAAAAAACCCGCCTGTTTTCTCTGGAGGTTCGTTTCTCCCAAACCATGTTGGCAAGGAAATTTGAACGACCAAAGATCTCATCGCACATGACTTTCAGGTAATGAACTTCATTATCGTCAATCGTGATCCACAGTGAACCATCCTCGGAAAGCAGCCGCCGAATAATCTCCAACCGGTCGCGCATCAACCCCAACCAAATCGAATGCTCCAATCCGTCGTCGT
>OCVT010000357.1_pt1 | contig 18306 bp, 13 predicted proteins | sample 1539111 | NCBI WGS metagenome assembly OCVT01 (sample SAMEA3991482, study PRJEB22521) | metagenome | biome: anthropogenic terrestrial biome; feature: sewage plant; material: raw primary sludge | place: Sweden | collected 2012-09-26 | reverse complement strand
TTTTTTTAAAGAGTCTGCCATCAGTCGGTGGCAGTCTCATTGGATAAGATTTGCACAAATTTTCAGACTGATTTTTTATTTTTTTAAAATAGTTGTTGAATTGACTACATCATAATAAAAAGATTGCATACTTTGAGGAAACACAGGTGTCATTGAATATTGTACAGACACAGCCCAATTTACCGCGCTCCTATAAACAGCCGCAAAAATCGTCATCTAGTTTTTTAGCCAAGCGGTTAGTAGTGAGTACGTTTACTGCATTGACCATGGGCATTGGGCTTGCGATGCCTATGGCTTCCGTTGCAGAAACTGCCACGGCGACAGCCAATTCCGCAACCGTTACTACTAAGCCCACATTACAAGATCATAGTGTTGAGGACATGGTTGCGATCGCCAAAACCGCACAAACCAATGAAGCGCTCAATGATGCTGTACTCAACAATGATGCAATTAAAGAAACGTTAGGCAATGATGCCCTGCCGATACCAGGTAATTCCCAAGGAACTGGCAATCAGACAAATAGCAATCAGGCAACAGCTACCGCCAATGCTCAGACGACTACGACACCTAAACAGTCAACCCAAGCCCCTGTCGCCGCTGACAAATTAATTCTAAATAACCCTGTCATAGATGAAGCAAAAATTCTATCGGCCAGTGATAAACAGGCGATTGAAACCAAACTGCGTAGTCTTAATGACCGCGGCTTGGCGCAAGCAGCCGTGGTCATTGTACCCACCACCAATGGCGAGGATATTTTTGACTATTCAATGAAAGTCGCTGATCGCTGGAAATTGGGCAAAAAAGACACCGATCAAGGGCTGTTGATGGTTGTTGCTGTCAATGACCGTAAAATGTATATTTTAACGGGCTATGGACTTGAAGGTACCCTGCCTGATGCCGTCGCTAAACGCATTATTAGCGACGATATAACCCCAAGATTTAAACAAGGTGATTATGCCGGGGGTATCACAGCGGGTATTAATCGCATTGAAGAACGCTTGACGACCGATCCTGCTATTTTAAAGCAAGCGGATGCCAATCGAGTCAATACCAATGCCAATAGCAATGCCCAGTCAAATCAAGAGGGTGGCATACCGCTTATCTTCCTAGGCTTTTTTGGCTTTGTCGCTGGCATGATTTTGACCAGTATATTAGGGCGGTTTTTTGGTTCTATTGCTACGGCAGGTGGCATTGTAACGCTTGGTACAGTCTTTGGTGCAGGGTTACTGAGTAGTATATTTGTGGCATTTATTGTCTTTTTATTCTTGCTATTTCGAGGTGGCGGTGGTGGTCGTGGGGGCGGCGGCGGGGTTGTCTTCCTACCGGGTGGCGGCTTTGGTGGTGGCGGTTTTGGCGGTGGTGGATTTGGTGGCGGCGGTGGCGGCTTTGGCGGCGGCGGCGCTGGTGGCGATTGGTAATCAGTAGGCAGTAATCGGTTAGTTAATAAAAAATTATTGAAAAAATTATTTTAAATTTACCCCTTATCCTCAACTATATACTTCATTATTTTTTATGGAATTTTCATGAGCACAAATGACCCAATAACTACAACGAATGGTGCCAACGAAGAAACCATTGCTTACACCTCACCGATGGCGACAGTCACTTCCACTGTGCCAAGTTGGGCTAGATGGTGGCGTCAAGTTGCGTTTATACCTAGCCTGCACAATCGCTGGTTAACGCCTACTGCCCAACAACAGCTAAATCAAGCAATTACCGAAGCTGAGCAGGGGCATCGTGGCGAAGTCGTGCTAGTGATTGAGAATCATTTGCCTATTTCGTCCGCACGGCTACAAAACAGCCGAGACAGAGCGATCGAAGTTTTTGGGGATTATCGCGTCTGGGATACGCAGGATAATACTGGGGTGTTGGTGTATCTTAATATCTGTGAGCGGCGTCTGGAGATTGTCGCCGATAGAGGCATCAATAGCCATGTGATGCCAACCATGTGGCAAGCGATGTGCGACAAGGCTATCGAAGGTATGAAAGCCAATCGACACATTGATAGCTTGGTTGCGCTATTGGGCGATGTGGGGCAATTGCTTCGTCAATATTACCAATTAGACAATGACCCAAGCGGCAACGAAATCGCTGACAAGATGATTTTTATAAAGTAGTTTTAAAGTTAATTAGCATATTGCGATGATGCAATCCCACCAAAAGCGATGTCACCCATCGCTTTTTTTATTGCTCAGCTTTTATCGCTAAATTTTTATTACCAAACAGTAAGCGGGTAAACTTCAAAATTTGGTATCAAAAATTATCAAGCATTATCTTTGCGGCGCTAAAAATTGTGTTAAGTCTCGACAAAAGAATCGACAAATTTTGTTAGGCGAAATGATAAAATTTTACCTATAATGAAACCGACATATCGCCACTCAGCTTGTTAGACAATTAGGCAGTTAGACAATTAGACAATTAGACCAGTCGTCATGTTGGCGATAAATCATTACTTATAAAAATTTTGAGGAAATTCCATGCCAACGCTCACCAATAATATTGCTGATAGTATCGGTCAATTTTATCTCGGTCAAGACGTGTACCCAGAGCGTACACAAGGTCAAGCAACCCTATATGATGCAGCTGACTTAACAACCCATGCGGTGATTATCGGGATGACAGGCTCGGGTAAGACGGGTTTGGGAATCAGCTTACTGGAAGAAGCTGCGCTTGATAATATTCCGGTGATTGCGATTGACCCCAAAGGTGACTTGGGCAATTTGGCATTGACGTTCCCAAATTTGGCAGCCAGTGACTTTGAGCCGTGGATTGATAGCGGCATGGCAAATCAAGCGGGTATGAGCGTGGCAGAGTTTGCCAAGCAAACCGCAGAAAACTGGCAACAAGGGCTTGGCAACAGTTTTCAAACCCCGGAGCGTGTGCAAGCCCTCAAAGCCGCCAATCGTGTCAGTGTCTATACCCCAGGTAGCGAGAATGGCTTACCGATTGCGCTACTTGGCAATCTCGTGCCGCCGCCCGATAGTGTCAAAAATGATGGCGAAGGTTATGCTGAGTATATCGATGCGACAGTGTCGGCACTGTTGGTGCTATTAAAAGTCGATGGGGATAACCTTGCGCCAGAGCATGTGTTTTTGGCACAGCTACTTAAAAATGCCTGGGACAACAACCAAACTTTAACCTTGGTGGATTTGATTACCCAAATCCAAACGCCACCGTTTGACAAAATCGGCATCCTGCCGCTGTCACAAGTATTTGCGGATAAAGACCGTAGCGCACTGGCGATGAAGCTCAATACGCTTTTGGCATCGCCAAGTTTTGCCAGCTGGCTTAAAGGCATGCCGCTGGATGCTGGCGCACTGTTTTATGATAAAAACGGCAAAGCACAAACCAGTGTGCTCAATATTGCCCATCTATCCGATGACGAGCGTTTATTTTTTGTCACCTTGTTACTCACCAATTTATTGGGCTGGATGCGCCGTCAGCAAGGCACTTCAACCTTGCGGGCAATTTTGTACATGGATGAAGTGTTTGGCTATTTACCGCCGATTGGCAATCCACCGACCAAAGTATTGCTATTGACCCTGCTAAAACAAGCGCGTGCATTTGGTTTGGGGATTGTGTTATCGACCCAAAACCCAGTGGACTTGGACTACAAAGCCTTATCCAACGCGGGTACTTGGTTTATCGGACGGTTGCAGACTGCCCAAGACCGTGAGCGGGTGATGGATGGCTTGCTCTCTGCCAGCGGCAGCAGTGGACTGGACAAAGCGGCGCTCAATGCGTGGTTTGATAAACTCGGTAAACGCCAATTTTTACTGCACAATGTGCATGATGCTAGCCCTGTGATTTTTAGTACCCGCTTCACGCTTAACTACTTATCAGGACCGCTTAGCAAACAAGCCATAGCACAGCTCAAAGCCAATAGCCAAGCCGCTGCCCCTAGCGACCCAGCGCAAGCTCAAGCCACCACGCCTGCCATCAATCCATTAGCAAGCACCATGAGTCAGCCGCCTGCCTTGCCCAAAGATGTGGGCTTGTATTACGCACCCAAAGACATGGTGGGCGATGGGCAAACCTTCTATGAGCCTACTGCCTTTGCCTATGCGCGGGTATTTTTTAATGACAAAAAATCAGGCGCTCAAAGTCAGCAGCAGCTATTATTAACCACAGCATTTGGTGAGCCGCCGTTGGTGGTAGATTGGCATCAAGCGATTTTAAGTGATTTGACCTTTGAGCAGTTACAATCGGCTCCGCACCAACCTGCTGTGCTCAAACAACTGCCTACCCAAGCGCTCGACAAGGCATCATGGAAAGCTTGGGAAAAAGCGGTGAAAGAAGCCATCCGTCAGCAGCAAGTGTTAAATCTGTGGTATGTCGATAGTTTAAAGCTGTATAGCGAAGTGGCAGAGAGCGAAGACGCCTTCCGCAATCGACTCATCGTACCACTGCATGAACAGCGTGATATCGCCATTGCCCAGCTGCGTGATAACTTTGCTAAAAAACAAGACGCGCTAGCCAAAAAACTGCAAGCCGCCAATGAAAAATACCAACAACAAGCCGCTGAGTCGAGCAAAGGCTGGCTGGATGCAGGGGTCAGTATTGGCTCTGCGGTCTTAGGCGCATTCATGGGGCGCAAGGCGTTGTCACAGACCAATATCAATAATGTCAAACGCGCCATGAACTCGGTGGGCGATATCAATGCCAACAAACAAACCGTCGCAGAGCTTGATGCGATTCGCCTGCAGCTACAACAGGAGTTAGACAGCATTGGGCAGCAGTTACAGAGCCAAATCGACACCTTGGTAACCACGTATGATGCCCAGTCAATAGCACTTGATACGGTACAGATTGCCCCAGCAGCGAAGGATATCACGGTATTGTTGGTCGGCGTGTTGTATCAGCCGCTATAAACAGACGCAATATAAACCTTTTGACCCCATCAAATTTCGCGGAATGCGGTATGACCCCAACGTCTGAATACGAACAGCAAGCCCAATATTTTCTTGCCAACATCTATGCCGGTGGCAATGGCGTCGCTGCCGATGCCGACAAAGCGCGCGCTTGGCTGAAGCAATCTGGCAAACATGGTTATGCTGCAGCACTCAATGAATTACACCCATCTGTGCCAGAGACTGCTGATGCCCATCATACTTATTAGGATATCTACTTGATGGCTTGTGATAGCTTATTTTTATTATCAAGCCTTCCTTATTCAACCTTTCATTGATGGCTTTTTAACAGCCATTGCTTTATTTTTCGCCAACTGCACCAATTATAATGCCTATGCGCCAAATGTAGCCAAAATGAGATACGCTGCGCCTAGGGTGCGTTCACGAATTTGTAGGATGATTGACCCATAATGACAACACATTAAAAGGAAAAAGCATGACACCCGTAGATATTATTACTAGTAAAGAAATGAGCGATATTGCACAAATTGTCAAACTTCATGATATTGATGTCCCCTTAGTCGCTGTGTATTGCGGCTCTCGCAAAGGCAATGACCCTGTCTATGTCCAATCGGCGCATGAACTGGGCAGGGCATTGGTTGAAGCGGGGTTAGGTCTGGTATATGGCGGTGCGGTGATTGGCTGTATGGGCGCGGTTGCCGATGGTGTAATTGAAAAAAACGGCATTGCCGTGGGTGTGATTCCTGAATTTATGATGGATCGAGAAGTGGTGCATGGCGGGCTGACGCGTTTGCATTTGACCGATACCATGCATACCCGTAAAGCCATCATGGCAGAGTATGCCAGTGCCTTTATCACCTTGCCAGGTGGGCTTGGCACCCTTGAGGAAATCATGGAAATTGCCACTTGGCGACAGCTATATCAACATGAAAAACCGATGATTATTCTCAATATCAATGGTTTTTATGACAAATTGGTTGAACATCTACGCTTTACCGCTGAGCAAGGTTTTATGAAACTAGAAGATTTACAGCGATTAATCGTTTGTAATACTGTCGCAGAAGCCATTGAACTCCTCAAACCGATTGTTAAGATGCCAGACACGCTGAATGTGAATAAAATCTAACCCTGTGAGTAGCAAAAAAAAGACCTTAGTTAAAGGTCTTTTTTTGTATCCCTTTTTTGTAACAATGTTATCTAGTCGAAAATCTTACCACGATTCATAATCCCATTCGGGTCAAAGACTTGCTTGATGGCGCGTAAATAATCAATTTCTTCGTCAGGACGGGTGTAATTAAGATACGGCTTTTTGGTCATACCCACGCCATGCTCGGCTGAGATAGAGCCGTTGTATTTTTGCACCGTTTCAAACACGTACTTGTTGACCACTTGGCATTTTTCAAAAAATTCGTCTTTGCTAAGGTTTTCTGGTTTTAAAATATTTAAGTGTAAATTACCATCGCCGATATGCCCAAACCAGCACACTTGAAAATCCGGATAGTTTTGACTAACAATGGCATCGATATCCGCGATAAACTCTGGCACGCGGCTGATGAGTACGGATATGTCATTTTTGTACGGGGTAAATACCGAGATGGTTTCAGAGATATACTCGCGCAGTTTCCATAGCTCTTGGGCTTGGTGAATCGATTGGCTCATCACACCATCAAGCACCCAACCTTCGCTCATACAGTCTTCAAAAATCTGCATCGCCATGTCCATAATCGGCTCGTAGGGCGCTTCAAATTCGAGTAGCGCATAAAACGGCGCATCGGTTTCAAACGGTTTTTGTACATGCCCTGTGGCAAGTAATTTATCAACGGCGACATCATCAAAAAATTCAAACGCGGTCAAATCCATTTTGCTTTGAAAGGCTGACAGGATTTGCATAATATTGGCAAACTCTGGCACGCCAAGCACCATGACAGTTAGGTTCTTGGGCTGGCGCTCAAGTTTGACTTGCACTTCAGTGACAATGCCTAACGTGCCTTCTGCCCCAATAAACAAATGACGCAAGTCATAACCGGTGGCATTTTTTATCATGCCTTTATTGAGGTGCAAAATATCACCTTTACCTGTCACCACCGTAAGACCTAATATCCAGTTGCGGGTCATGCCGTATTTGATGACTTTGATACCGCCGGCATTGGTGCCAATATTGCCGCCAAGCTGGCTTGAACCGGCTGACGCAAAGTCCACGGGATAGTATAACCCCTGCTGCTGGGCAAAGTCTTGCAGTGTTTTGGTGACGATACCGGCTTCCACTTCCACCATACGGTCGGCAGGGTAGAAGCCCAATACTTGGTGCATTTTATCAAGGCTAATCACCACCTCGCCATTGGCGGCAACTGCCCCTGCGGATAGACCTGTCCGTCCACCGCTTGGGGTAATGACGATGTTTAGCGCATTACATAGCTTGACGATGGCTTGCACTTGCTGGGTGGATTTTGGGAAGACAATGGCGCTGGCATTGGGCTCGAAATGCTTGGTCCAATCTTTGCCCCAATAGCCCAAACTGTCCGCATCGGTTTTGATTTGCTGTTCGTCAAATCCTTGCTGATGTAGTTGTTCAATAAGCGTATTGATAGCGGTCTGATTAGCAGTCATGGCGTGGCTTTTACCCATATTTTTATATAGATTGAAAAGGTTTTTGAGGCTCTATCATAGCATAACTAACGGCATAAATTTTGACAAAAACACTGGCGATTGATGAAGAATTTTTTACCCATGAGACAAAAAAATCATGCCATCTTGCTGGAATTTCACCACAAAAAACCCAGTAAGTGTGATAGGATAATTGACTAAAAATACTGACTAGGGGTTTGTTATGGCACAAAATCTATCACTTGAGAAAGACAAAATCCGCTTTTTGATGCTTGAAGGCTTGCATGACAATGCTTTTAAAGTGCTGTCAGAGGCGGGCTATCACAATGTTGAGAATATCAAAACCGCCTTAGACCCCGAAGAGCTTATCGAAAAAATCAAAGACGCCCATTTTGTCGGTATTCGGTCTCGCACCCATTTGACCCGCGATATTTTAGAAAAAGCCGAAAAGCTCATCGCCATTGGCTGTTTTTGTATTGGTACCAACCAAGTGGACTTAGAAGCTGCCCGTGAGCTGGGTATCCCTGTCTTTAACGCCCCTTATTCTAACACCCGCTCTGTGGCGGAATTGGTACTTGCCGAAATCATCATGCTGATGCGCGGTATTCCTGAAAAAAACGCAGTGGTACATCGTGGCGGCTGGAACAAATCTGCCAAAGACAGCTATGAAGTGCGCGGCAAAACTTTGGGTATCGTGGGTTATGGCTCTATTGGTACTCAGTTATCAGTACTCGCTGAAAGCCTTGGTATGAAAGTCATCTATCATGATGTGGTCACCAAATTGCCATTGGGCAACGCCACCCAAGTGGGAAGTCTAGAAGAACTGCTTGGTAAAGCCGATGTGGTCACCTTGCATGTACCAGATTTGCCAAGCACGCGTAATATGATTACCGCCACAGAATTGGCTGCCATGAAGCCAGGCGCGCATCTTATTAATGCGGCGCGTGGCAAATGTGTGGATATTGATGCGCTAGCAGCAGCCTTACAAAGCGGTCATATCTTGGGCGCGGCGATTGACGTATTCCCCAAAGAGCCAAAATCAGCGGATGACGAATTTGAATCACCGCTGCGCGCTTTTGATAATGTGATTTTGACACCGCATATCGGTGGCTCAACCCAAGAAGCCCAAGCCAATATCGGTCTTGAAGTGGCAGAAAAATTCGTGCGTTACTCTGATATGGGTGATACTGCAACGTCTGTGAACTTCCCAAATGTTAGTATGCCGCAAAAAGAAGGCACGCATCGTTTGCTACATATCCACAAAAACGTGCCTGGCGTGTTGTCACAAATTAACAAATCCTTTGCCGATGCCAATATCAATATCTTTGCGCAAAGCCTGATGACGGAAGAAGATGTGGGTTATTTGGTGATGGATGTGGGTAGCGGTGATTCTGCGCAAGCGGTTGAAGCACTCAAAAACATCCCAGAAACTATCCGTGTGCGGGTGTTGTTTTAATTTTAGATTTGAATGGAAAAACCAACTTTGATAAGTTGGTTTTTTATTTACCAGTTGATTTTACTAAGCTCATCAAGTAAAGCAGGTTTCTTAGGTTTACTGCTAAAACGCAGTTGCCAGGCTTCTACCAATTGTTTAAATGGCATCTTATCGTCTGGCAGTAAAGCAATAATGGTTTGGATATAGCGCGCAAGCTCGGCATACTCTGAGCGACTGGCGACTTTTTCAATGCGGTTTTTTAATTGACCAATGAAAGTTTTAATCAACCAGTCTTTATCTGCATCCATCAATATATCATGGTAATCAAACAATAATTTATCAATGGGATATTTTTTAGTAAGCGCAATTAAAGCGGTTTGTTCATTTTCTATGGCGTAAAAAGCTGCTAGTTGAGTAATTCTAGCATCACCACGACGCCATAAGTCATCTGTTGCTGGTAAGTCACGAATTAGTTTTGCTTGCGCTTGTTTTTTTGCCAACTCCCACTCATCTAGGCTAAATGTGGCTTTCCATGCCAAAAAGCTATGTTTATCAAAGTTACCATATCTAAAGGCACTTTCAAAATGGTGCTTGCGATAAATGGCCGTTGTATCGATATCGGTAGGGTATTGTTGCGCAATTGCTAGTAGTTGTTCCTCCCAATAATAGATAATGCCTGGATAGTTTTGCTGTTTAGCCAGTGCAATCCCTTCATTGATTAACGTAATGGCTTGTGTTACTTGGCCATGCTCTAAACACTCTTTAACAAATAACAGGCGAATATCTTTAAACCCTTTAAAATTATTTAGGGTATAGTAATATTCTTGTTTTTTATTTAAATACTTTAATAATCCAAGCTTTAACGCCACCAGTCTTGGTACGCTATATTCGGCACCATTGCGTTTGGTTTGGCGATTAATTCCTTTTTCTAGCCATGTCAAGGCCGTATCATACTTGTGTTGAACAATCAAAAAGTCGAACCACAAGCGCTGTAACATTAGAAAATTGTCTGTGGCATGTTGAGCCCAATCTTCAAAAAAAGTTTCTAGATTGGTAAAGGTATGAGCCGTTATCTGGTGGTGTTCAGGCAATTGATAGTGCGTAAAATGCTGTTCTAAGCCCATATAACCATAATCATTATGGTTAAACAAAAGTTTACCAAATAGTTGTAAAGCTGGATATAATAACTCAGCAATATCTGACTCATCGACAACTTCACCCACACTATCAATAATTTGATTCACCCAGTAAATACAAGCCTCAAGTTGAAATTTTGGCGCATAAACAAATTTTTCTAGTAATTGAGTAAAAGGTTGGGTCTTTTCATTCCAATCATATTCATAATAGTATTCGTAATAACTGTCTTCATCAAAGTCATCTAAATCTAAAATACTATCAATACGCTGATAAATGGTTTTTAAGATTTCTTGGTCACTGATAACGCTGTCATTGCTATCTGGTGAATTTTCTGCGCTGCAAAAGAAGGTGTTAGGTTGATTAGACAATTGACTCACCCAAAAAATCCAATCTTGCGCTATTTCTGGCTGTTGATTGACGAGCGTGAGAATAAATTCACGCAACTGTTCGGCATTAAATTGTTGTAATTGTTGAACCAGCGGTTCAGAGGTATCGTGAATGGTGATAGTTTTTAGGTTAAATTTATCGGGAGATAAAGTGCGAAGTTGGTATAGCGCGGCAACCATATGCTTACAATCATCATCATAGTCGCAATTACAGCGCATAGACTGGATATCGATGTCGCTATTAAGGGTCACATTAATAGATAGCTTGACCTTATAATGCGACTGGTAAGAACCTTTGACGTTAACTGACCAACTATGATCGTTTTCTTGAATAAACTTACCCACATAATGGTTATCAAAATAATTTTTCCCACGCTGTAAAATGGTTGGTGAAAAGTAGGATTCAAATTGGGATAGTTTCATGAGATTTTGCCTTTTAAGGCTTAAAAATGGCTAGTCAATAAAAATCCCATTGTAAATAAAATGGGATTCTTTACTCAATTAAAATTACTTCGCAATCTTTTTATATTTCATGCGTTTTGGCTCGGCATCCGCGCCCAACTGTTTTTTGCGGTACGTCTCAAACTCCGAGTAGTTACCATCAAACCAAATCGGACCCTCATCCTCAAAGGCCAAAATATGGGTGGCAATACGGTCTAAGAACCAGCGGTCATGCGACACCACCATCACCGTACCAGGAAACACTTCCACCGCATCTTCAAGCGCGCGCAACGTCTCAACATCAAGGTCATTTGATGGCTCATCGAGTAACAGCACGTTTGCCCCTTGTTTTAAGGTTTTGGCAAGTTGCAGACGGTTACGCTCACCACCCGACAGGCTACCGACCAGTTTTTGTTGGTCTTGACCTTTAAAGTTAAAGCGTCCGATATAGGCACGGCTAGGCGTGGTGTATTCGCCCACGGTAATCATATCAAGACCGTCGGAAACTTCTTCCCACACGGTTTTTTTGTCGTCCAGCTCATCGCGTACCTGTCCCACATACGCCACTTTCACTGATTCACCGACTTCAACTGTGCCCGTATCTGGTTTGTCTTTACCCGTAATCATGTTGAACAAGGTCGTTTTACCTGCACCGTTGGGTCCGATAATGCCCACAATCGCCATCGGTGGCACAGTGAAGGATAGGTTTTCGTATAGCAAACGGTCACCAAATGATTTTGAGATATTGTTGACTTCAATGACTTTATTACCCAAACGCGATCCTGGTGGAATGTAAATTTCGGCGGTTTCGTTACGCTGCTGGAACTCTTTGGAGTTCAACTCTTCAAAGCGTTGCAAGCGTGATTTGGATTTGGCTTGTTGACCTTTTTGGTTTTTACGCACCCATTCAAGCTCTTGTTTCAGCGCTTTGGCAAAGGCTTCTTCTTGTTTTTGCTCTTGCTCTAGGCGTTTATTTTTTTGCTCAAGCCATTCGGTGTAGTTACCTTGGTAAGGGTAACCATAGCCACGGTCAAGCTCCAAAATCCACTCAGCAACATTGTCAAGGAAATAGCGGTCATGGGTAATCGCCACGATGGTGCCGCTATAATCTTTTAAGAAATGCTCCAGCCAAGCGACTGATTCGGCATCCAAGTGGTTGGTCGGTTCGTCGAGTAGCAGCATATCAGGTTTGGATAGCAATAGACGGCACAGGGCGACGCGGCGTTTTTCACCACCCGATAATTTGCTCACGTCGGCATCCCACGCGGGTAGGCGCAGCGCATCGGCGGCTTTTTCTAGTTGGTTGTTTAGGTTATGGGCATCCCATGCTTGGATGATGTCTTCCATTTTGCCTTGTTCGGCGGCAAGTTTGTCAAAGTCGGCATCGGGTAGGGCATATTCGCCGTAGATTTCATCAAGGCGCGCCAATGCATCTAAGGCTTCACGCACACCGTCTTCCACGTTGCCGCGCACGTCTTTGGCAGGGTCTAGCTGGGGTTCTTGAGCAAGGTAGCCAATCTTGATACCTGCTTGCGCACGCGCTTCACCGTTATACTCAGTGTCTACGCCTGCCATGATTTTAAGTAAGGTTGATTTACCGGCACCGTTGAGACCCAGCACACCGATTTTTGCACCGGGGAAAAAAGACAGGCTGATGTCTTTTAGGATTTCCCGTTTGGGTGGAACAATTTTTGATACCTTGTTCATGGTATAAATATATTGAGCCATGTTTTTCCTGTTTAAGTTAGCTAATATTAAGTGAAGGTAAGGCGTATCATACACGCCAAAAAATTTGAAAAATGGTAAGATTTAACCGCTTATTATCGCATTGTTAACGGGGTGGGGCAAGGCAAAAGCCTAGCGAAAAATCATTTGCAAACCCCATACCGAATAGGCAAAAACTTTTACAAGTCATGGACAGTGGCTGTGCTACTATCAAACGGCAAATAACCAAGCGACAAATAACCAAGTCACAAATAGCATAGTAGACAAAAAAATACACAAGGAGACAACCATGTCGGATTTACAATTATCGATTCACCATAACCAGCAATCACAACGCTTTGAAACCACCGTTGACGGCACTACTGCTTACATTAGCTATGTGGATAATGGTGATGTCATCGTATATGACCATACCATCGTGCCAGACGCGATTGGCGGGCGCGGCATTGCAGGGGCGTTAACCAAGCACGCGCTAGACTATGCCCGCAAGCAAGGTAAAAAAGTAATGCCAGCCTGCTCGTATGTGGCAAGCTACCTGCAAAACCACCCCGAATACAATGACTTAAAAATACAATGATTCAAAAGCTTAAAATTTTATAAATAGGTCAATACGCCTATAAAAAAACCACATAAGTTAATGTGGTTTTTTTATAGTTAGGGTTTGCTGATTATTTTTTCTTGGTAGGCCCAAGTAGCATACCCATTTGACGACCTTCAACTTTCGGTTGTTGTTCAACATTGGCAACGTCGGTCGTATCGGCAATGACTTTTTCAAGCTGCTGCAAGCCAATTTGTTGGTGAGCCATCTCTCGACCACGGAAGCGAATGGTGACTTTGACTTTGTCTTGGTCTTCCAAAAACTCACGGATTTTACGAAGTTTGACTTGATAGTCGGCTTCTTCCGTACCAGGACGCAATTTGATTTCTTTAAGCTGCGTTTGTTTTTGGTTCTTTTTGGCTTCTTTGGCTTTTTGTTTTTGGTCGTACAGATATTTTCTGTAGTCCATCACTTTGGCAACAGGAGGCTGAGCGTCTGGTACTATCTCGACCAAATCCAACTCAGCATCACGGGCGGCCTGCAAAGCCGTTTTTATATCCACAACACCAACTTGTTCGCCGTCTTCTTTGACTAAGCGTACCTCTTTGGCACGAATTTCCTCGTTGATGTCTAATCGGTTTGAACTCTTAATAATACTTACTCCTACGCTGTTTTTGATTTGACACGCCCTTTTTGGGCGGTCGCTTGGTTAACCAAGTCAATAAAGGCATCGATACTCATCACGCCAAGGTTGTCACCTTCGCGAGTACGGACGTTAACTTGGTTGCTTTCTACTTCTTTATCACCCATGACAATCATATAAGGAATACGTTCAAGGGTGCGTTCTCTAATTTTAAAGCCAATTTTCTCATTACGCAAATCGGTGATGACACGGAGTCCGGCTTGATTCAATTGTTCGGCGACTTTTTGACAGGCTGGCGCTTGGTTGTCGGTAATATTCATCACCACAACTTGCTGCGGTGCAAGCCAGACTGGCATCCAGCCGGCGTAATGCTCAATGAGCATACCGATAAAGCGTTCAAACGAGCCTAAAATTGCACGGTGTAGCATGAGTGGGGTTTCACGCTCGCCTTGTTCATTCACAAATTCTGCATCAAGGCGTTCTGGCATATTTGGGTCAACTTGAATCGTACCGCACTGCCATAGACGACCAAGACAGTCTTTTAAGCTAAACTCGATTTTTGGACCGTAGAAAGCCCCTTCACCAGGAAGATATTCCCAAGCCAATCCTGCGGTATCTAAAGCATCGGCTAACGCTTTTTCAGCAAAATCCCAAGATTCTTCGCTACCCACACGTTTTTCTGGGCGGGTCGAGAGTTTCATTTGGATGTCATCAAAACCAAAGTCTTTATACACAGATAACGTCAGTTTAATAAAGTTTGCTACTTCTTCTTTTAACTGGCTTTGTGAGCAGAAAATATGGGCGTCATCTTGGGTAAAACCACGCACACGCATGATACCATGCAATGAACCTGACGGCTCGTTACGGTGACAAGAACCAAACTCAGCAAGGCGAAGTGGCAAATCACGGTAAGATTTTAAGCCTTGATTAAACACTTGAATATGACAAGGGCAGTTCATCGGTTTAATCGCATAGTCACGGCTTTCTGAAGCGGTGGTGAACATGTTGGTCGCATAATTGCCCCAGTGTCCAGAACGCTCCCATAGACTACGGTCAACGATTTGTGGGGTTTTGATTTCTTTATAGCCGTTGTCTTTTTGCACTTGACGCATATATTGCTCAAGCACTTGCCACATCGTCCAGCCATTGGGATGCCAAAACACCATACCAGGCGCTTCTTCTTGCATATGAAATAAATCAAGCGATTTACCGATTTTACGGTGGTCGCGTTTTTCCGCTTCTTCGATACGTTGGATATAGGCTTTAAGGTCTTTTTTATCTGCCCAAGCGGTACCGTAGATACGTTGTAGTTGCTCGTTTTTGGCATCACCGCGCCAGTAGGCACCACTCATTTTGGTGAGTTTAAAGGCTTTTAAGAAACGGGTATTGGGCACGTGTGGTCCACGGCACATATCAACATATTCTTGGTGATAGTATAAACCCATTTGCGTTTCATTCGGCATATCTTCGATAAGACGTAATTTATAAGTCTCGCCACGGTCTTGGAATACTTTGATAACCTCGTCACGCGGTGTCATTTTTTTGATAACATCGTAATCTTGGTTAATCAATTGCGTCATGCGCGCTTCGATTTTTTCCATGTCTTCTGGCGTAAACGGGCGCTCGCTATAGATATCGTAATAAAAACCCTCTTCAATCACAGGACCGATAACCATCTTCACTTCAGGATACAGCTGTTTGACAGCATGACCCAGTAAGTGAGCGGTCGAGTGGCGAATGATTTCCACACCTTCCTCGTCTTTTGGCGTGATGATTTGAACGCTGGCGTCTTCGCTAATCGGGTCACACGCATCAACTAATTTACCGTTGACACGTCCTGCAACGGTGGCTTTGGCAAGCCCTGCGCCGATGCTTTGTGCCACTTCCATGACTGACGTTTGTCCATCAAATTGTTTAATATCGCCGTTTGGTAAGGTAATGGCTACCATAATTGCTCCTGTTGTCCTTTGGCAGTGATGACCGTTACTATCGGTCATGTAACCGTGAGAGATGGGAATAAAAAAAGGGAAAAACTCTGCCCATCCAGACTTACCGTGTCTAGGTAGGCATTACAATCCCATGAATTCGTCGCTTTGCAAAAAGCGTAAACGAGATATTATAGCAAATTGCGGTGATGAAACCAACTTGCTGATTGAATTGCTTGCAGTTATGGCAGAAAATTAGGCAGCTCATGATATGCGTGTAAAAAACACTACAATAGACGACAGCCAATGCTTGGTATCTACAGTTTGACTGGGTGTCTTTAATTTGACAGGGTGTCTTTAATTTGACTAGGTGTCCTGACACTAAGCTGTTTGTCTTTACACCAACAAGTTACAGGAATAATCTAGATTACCCGTGGCAAAACTTATATAACTACAGGATAGTGAGTGCTATGCTTCATAACAACACGATTGATTAAGGGCATTTTTATGTCAGTTGATTTTTCCAATACATTAATTGTGGCGGTCTCTGCCACGGCATTGTTTGACCTATCAGAGTCTGAGCGGTTTTTTCAACAAGCGTTAACCGAAGACCCAGAAACGGCGATTGATAAATTTCGCAGCTATATGATTGAACGCGAAAATGACCCCCTGCAAACTGGGACGGGTTATCCGCTTATCAAAGCCTTACTCAATCTCAATCACCATTGTGCAGCCGATGACAAGGGCGAGGGCATTGCTGCGCCCATGGTTGAAGTGGTGATTATGTCAAAAAACAGCCCAGATACCGGTATTCAAGTATTAAATGCGCTGCGTAGTCATGGACTACCGATTAGTCGCTCGGCATTTACCTCAGGCGAAGGGGTTGCGGATTATGTGGCAGATTTTAAGGTAGATTTGTTTTTGACCACCAATCATGACGATGCCCAGCAAGTCACCGATGCAGGCGTGTGTGCCTGCGCGATATTAGACGCGCCGCCCATTGATATGAAAGAGCTAGACACCAATCAGCTACGCATTGCATTTGATGGCGATGCCGTGTTATTTGATGAAGCAGGGGAGCTATTGTCGCGCCAGCAAGGACTCAAAGCGTTTCATGATTATGAAGCCAAAATGAGTGATGTGCCGATGAATAAAGGCCCGTATGCGGATTTTTTAATTAAACTCTCTAAACTACAAAAACGCCTGCCTGCTAAAATCAAGCATCCACCCATTCAAATTGCACTGGTGACCGCACGCAATGCGCCTGCTGATTTGCGCGCCATTAAGACATTACGTGATTGGGGCGTCAATGTGGATTTGGCATTCTTTTTAGGGGGCTTAGATAAACGCCATGTACTGCAAACCTTTGCCCCGCATATTTTCTTCGATGACTCCATTCATAATTACGAATCTGCTAAAGGCGTAGTACCTTCAGGGCTAGTGCCTTATAGTTCAAAATCAAAATTGTATGTCAAACAAACTGATGCCACAGCAAGCCAAAACCTTGTAGAGATTCATCAAGGATAAAATTCATAGATTGTATAAAAACCTCCATATAAAAAAATACCGCTTATGGTAAGCGGTATTTTTTATTGAACATTGGAATTGAACATTGGATTAGTGGTCAGATGCACCTGACGCACCGATACCGGTTAATGAACGCACATACTGTGCATCAAAGCCTTTTCTATCTAACTCAGCGCGTGGTGAGTTGTCAGTGATAGAGGCGATCCACGCTAGAATGAAGGTCACAGGCATACTAAATAATGCCACGTTTTTGTATGGGAAAGCGGGTGATTCGTGTTTCATGATATCGACCCAAACCGCAGGTCCTAAGATAATCAGTAACACTGCGACTGCTAAGCCCCCAAACCCACCGATTACCGCACCACGAGTGGTTAAACCACGCCAGAACATCGCTAACAAAAGAATCGGGAAGTTGGCGGATGCCGCGACCGCAAATACCAAACTTGCAATGAACGCAAGGTTTTGGTTTTCAAAGATAATACCGGTCACGATTGACAATAAACTTAACGCAACCACGGTAATTTTTGATGCACGCATCTCTTGTTCAGGTCTCGCTTGACCTTTTCTGATAACACTCGCATACAAGTCGTGGCTGACCGCTGAAGCGCCTGATAACGTCAAACCTGCCACCACCGCTAGGATAGTCGCAAAAGCAACCGCAGAGATAAAGCCTAAGAATAAGTTACCACCCACGGCATGAGACAAGTGAATCGCTGCCATGTTGGCACCACCGATGAGTGCCTGTGAGCTTACGCCATCTTTAACGATTGTCGTGAAATAATCTGGATGTTCAGCTAGGATAACGATAGCACCCAAACCAATAAGAACGATCATGAAATACACGTAAGCAATACAGCTAGCGGCCACTAATACAGATTTACGGGCTTGTTTGGCATCTGGCACGGTGAAGAAACGCATTAGTACGTGTGGTAAACCTGCTGTACCAAACAATAGACCCAAACCTAATGAGACAGACTCAATAGGATTGTTTACCAATTTACCAGGTGACAAGATTGCTTCATGTTTGCTATGGACAGCGACGGCTGACGTAAATAATTTGTCAAAGCTAAAGCC
>OCVT010000356.1_pt1 | contig 18326 bp, 11 predicted proteins | sample 1539111 | NCBI WGS metagenome assembly OCVT01 (sample SAMEA3991482, study PRJEB22521) | metagenome | biome: anthropogenic terrestrial biome; feature: sewage plant; material: raw primary sludge | place: Sweden | collected 2012-09-26 | reverse complement strand
GCGTCTGTGTGAGCACTGGGCTGGCAGACGGTTCAACCGCAACCGACCACAATGCTGCTTTGCGCTCATTTTTGAAATAACGCGATACGCCTGTAATCGTGCCACCAGTGCCCACACCTGAGACAAAAATATCGACTTTACCATCGGTGGCGTGCCAAATTTCAGGCCCTGTGGTGGCGACGTGAATTGCGGGATTGGCTGGGTTTTTAAATTGCTGTAGTAAAACGTATTTGTCGGGTGCGTTGGCGGCGATTTCTTCGGCTTTGGCAATCGCACCTTTCATTCCTTTCGCGCCTTCGGTCAAAACCAATTTCGCGCCGTAAGCAGCGAGCAATTTGCGTCGCTCAACACTCATGGTATCGGGCATGGTTAGGGTGATTGGATAGCCCTTCGCAGCAGCGGCAAATGCAAGCGCAATGCCCGTGTTGCCGCTCGTGGGTTCGACCAATTCTTTGCCTGCGGTCAACACGCCACGTTGTTCGGCATCGGCAACCATCGCTGCACCGATGCGGCATTTGACGGAGTATGCGGGATTGCGTCCTTCAATTTTTGCCAATACGGTTGCGCCTGCATTGCCGACGATGCGATTGAGTTTGACCAAAGGGGTGTTGCCAATCGACAAAGTGTTGTCTGCGAAAATTTGAGCCATGAGTTTCTCCTGAAGAATGGGGGGGTAGATGGGGCATTATAATGACAAACAGGCACATGTCTCATAATATAAAGTCAGTTGTTTATCTTTTATTGGTATATTAAGTTTAATTTAATAGTTATATTGGTTATATAAAATCTGAGCGTTTTAAGGTTTATGCCCGTTAAAAAATGAGTTTTCACTGGACGTTGCTCGGTTTGAAATCTTGTGGGTGTTGTCATCCTACGCCAAAATCAGATTTTTTTTGGTGAACTTCTTGCAATTGTGTTCTGCCTCAGGCTATAATTTCGGTCTCGTGTAGAGGATTCGCCAAGTCGGTAAGGCACTGGATTTTGATTCCAGCATTCGGAGGTTCGAGTCCTCCATCCTCTGCCAAGTATTTATATTTTGCCCGTGGTTCCGTAGTCTATCTCTCGGAGACGGGCAATTTCTTTTTAAGTGTGTTGCCCGTTTTGTTGTGATGTGGTGTTTTTTCACGAAGCCCTCTTTGCGCTGTCGATTGGTCAAGCGATGCGGAAGTCTTGGTGAGAGAACATTTCCAATGAATTTTTCCATTAGGGTTTAACACCATGTCAGCTGAATTGATGATTTTCACGGGGAACGCCAACCCCAAACTTGCTCAAGATGTTGCCGATTACCTGCGAGTACCGTTGGGTAACGCAAAAGTCGGTCGTTTCTCCGATGGTGAGGTGACGGTTGAGATTAACGAGAATGTTCGTGGTCGTGATTGCTTTATTTTGCAATCGACTTGTGCGCCGACCAATGAATCCTTGATGGAAGTTTTAATCATGGTGGACGCGCTCAAACGCGCTTCTGCTGGGCGTATTACCGCTGCCATGCCGTATTATGGCTATGCGCGACAAGATCGTCGCCCACGCTCTGCCCGTGTGGCGATTACAGCGAAATTGGTAGCAAATATGCTCGGCGCGGCGGGTGTTGACCGCGTGATGACGATGGATTTACACGCCGATCAAATTCAAGGTTTTTTTGATGTGCCCGTGGACAATATTTATGCCTCGCCGATTTTGTTGAGCGATATTGTGTCAAAAAATCTACCGAATATGGTGGTGGTATCGCCCGACATCGGTGGTGTGGCGCGTGCGCGTGCGATTGCCAAGCGCTTGGAATGCGATTTGGCGATTGTCGATAAACGTCGCCCGAAAGCCAATGTCTCTGAGGTGATGAATATCATCGGTGACATTGAAGGGCGCGTGTGTATCTTGATGGATGACATGGTCGATACTGCGGGTACGATTTGTAAAGCCGCTGAAGTATTGAAAGAACGTGGTGCAAAGCAAGTGCTCGCTTATTGTACGCACCCTGTTTTGTCCGGTCCTGCGATTGAGCGTTTGTCGGCATCGGTATTGGATGAGTTGGTCGTGACCGACACCATTCCACTGACCAAAGCGGCGATTGCCAGCGGTAAAGTTCGTCAATTGAGTTGTGCTAAGTTATTGGGCGAAACGATTATTCGGATTGCCAAAGAAGAATCTGTGAGTTCGTTGTTTAGTGAAATTGCTTAAACTCTCAACGAATCGCAAACGATTTGTGTTGTGCTGAACCCGTGTTCGGCAGAAAACAAACCCATCTGGTCGCGGATGGGACAACGATTTGGATTTTATAAAATATTCAAATCATTTTTATTGTTTATTGGAGTTAATATGAAAATTACCGCAAATAGCCGTGCACTGCACGGTACGGGTGCGAGCCGCCGTATGCGTCGTGATGGCAAAGTGCCAGGCGTCGTTTATGGATCTTCGGGCGCAGCTTTGTCAATTGAATTGGAACACAATGCTTTGTATCACGCCTTGCGTAAAGAAGGCGTACGCCACTCAGTATTGGATTTAGAATTAGACGGCACAGTTGAGCAAGTCATCGTGCGCGATGTACAAGTTCACCCGTTCAAACCGATGGTTTTACACCTTGACTTGCAACGTGTTGCTGCAGATGAAAAAGTGACCGTTAAAGTACCTTTGAAATTTGTGGGTGGTGAAAACTCACCTGCGGTTAAAATCGCTGCACAACGTGTGCGTCCAGCGGTATTTAACTTAAAAATCGCTGCGTTGCCAAAAGATTTACCATCGGCATTGACTGTGGATGTGTCTAAAATCGAAGCAGGTCAAGCGGTTAAAGCCAGTCAATTGGCATTGCCAGAAGGCGTGTCTTTGGTATTGGGCAAACAAAAAGACATCACATTGGCCACTGCGGGTAAATAATCCTCGGTTTGCTCTGTGGTATCATCTACCCACTGCGCTCAAATGCAGTGGGTTTTTTCATCTTAAAATAATCAATATGACAGATACCCCCAAACTCATCGTCGGTCTGGGCAACTACGGCAATGAATACGAAAACACTCGGCACAATGCAGGCTGGTGGCTGTTAGACGCGCTCGCGCGCGAATATGGCGTAACGCTGTCTGCGCAAACCAAGTTTCACGGCGTGGCAGGACGCGCACGGATTGCCAATACCGATGTGTGGTTGCTCAAACCCATGACTTATATGAACCGCTCGGGTCAAGCGATTGCCGCTTTGGCGAATTTTTATAAAATTTTGCCTGCGGATATTTTGGTGTTGCACGATGAATTGGATATTCCCAATGGGGTGGCAAAAATGAAAATCGGTGGCTCAACGGGCGGACACAACGGCCTTAAAGACACCCAAGTCAAACTCGGTACGCCTGATTTTTGGCGACTGCGCATCGGCATCGACCATCCGCGCAACTCTGGCACGCCGCTGCAACCTGTGGTTGACTACGTGCTCAAACCCGCCAAACAAGCCGAGCGGCTTGCAATTGACGAGGCCATCGACAAAGCGCGAAAAACCATTCCCGACTGGGTGCATGGTGATTTTGAAAAAGCGATGCGTCATCTCAATACCAAAAACTAAAGCGCGAATCATCGCGCTTTGGTTTTTGGTTTATCGGTGTGATTAAAAACGGGTTTTTAAGACAATCGGACCCAAATCAAGATGGCATTATTCATTGCACGATACAACTGAACGCCTCCTTGCGACAACCTCAAGACTAAATACACCTCACTGCGGTTGTACACTTTAATTAGGTCGCGCACAGCAAACTGTTCTGAAATTTGTACGCTGTTTTGTGCGCAAGGCCAAGAAGACTTGATTGTCTCTTGCATATCGTTGGATAAAAAATATGCAAACTGTCCAAATTATGGTTGATATCGATTTCGGAAGGTAGCTTATTTAATGCACTCAAAATATTGGCAATATCACGCTTACCAAACTCATCAACCAAACGCTGCTCTGCCTGCGCACATAAGTTTTTTAAAGCAATGGCATCCAGCTTGTTTTCAGGATGTGTGCGGTGTGTGTTCAATGAAATACTCACGCATGGATTCCCACGCGCCTCAGCAATTTTAGTTAACTTTTCAATATTCATAATGAGCCCCTTTTTAGTTGATGATCAAACAATCAAGTAAACTCTAACACACAGTTATGTTGCAAACGTGGTGTGTTGTTGTCACATGGGATGGGTTGATCGCTCACGTCGCCGCGCGACAATGGACGACCAAAAAGACAAGCCAATTAAGACCAAGCCAATCAAACCTGTGATGGCTTCAGGCACTTCACGCAAAGCACTCAAGAACATCAAACCCGCCAGTGCCAAAATGGCCCAATGCGCGCCGTGCTCTAAATAACGATACTCGCCCAAGGTGTCGCGTTTGACAAAATAGATGGTCAACGAACGCACCCACTGCGCGCCTACGCCCAAACCGAGCATGATGATGAAAATATCTTTATTGATGGCAAACGCGCCAATCACACCGTCAAAACTAAACGAAGCATCGCGCACCTCGAGGAATAAAAAGGTTGCCGCAGCCGCAGAAAAGCCTTTTTTCACCAAATCACCGACATCCAGCGCACCGTCGGTATTTTCGTCTCCGAGCGCGTCGCCCAAACCGCCGACCAAAATGTAAACGATCACCCCGAGAGTGCCTGCGAGCAGTGCGGGATAACGGTGTGCTTCATCTTCAGCAAGCACCACCGCCAGCACAAACATCAAACTCACACCTGCGGCCAACATAGATAATTTACCCAATGCACCCAAACGTCGCTCAAACCCGCCAAGCCAATGGATGTCACGCTCGTTGTCAAACAGCCACGTTAATGCCACCATCATCAAAAATGCGCCACCGAACAGCATGACCTCCACGTGATGCAAATGCAATTGATGGCTATACTCATCGGGATAGTTCACCGCCATGTTGTACACTTGCCCCAGCCCCAAACCTGTGGTCAAAGCGACAATCACCAATGGCAACAACAGACGCATGCCAATCACACCGATTAAAAATCCGATGGTCAAAAACGCCATGCGAAACGCCTCACTTTGCTTTTTCAAGACCATTGCGTTGACCACCGCATTGTCAAACGAAAGAGATACTTCAAATAGCCCCAAAATTAGAACCGCAAGAACCGCTGCCCAAGCACCTGCCGAGCCATTTTTGGCTCCAATGAAATACGCTGCAACCAGTGCCACAATACTGACCAACCATGCGCCCCAAAACTCGCGCAACATTACGCCTAAGAATGAACTTTTATTCACAAACGACCTTTTATAATATCAATTAAAAACTGCGAATTATATCGCGAAAGAGTAGGTACAAAGCACAACGGGCTGTGGACGCACAATCAAAAAGCATCCGAAGATGCTTTTGGGGCTGGGATTAAGTCACCACATTCGGTGCGCTGCGTCCTGTTAATTGTTCAATTTTTGCCAAACGATACGCCAATTGAATCAATTCAGCCAAAGCCTTTTGTGTGTCTTGCCCGTGTTGGCGCGCATCGCCCTCATAGCGTTCAATATACATGCGGATGGTTGCGCCGACTGTACCCGTACCTGAGAGGCGATAGACAATCCGTGAGCCATCAGTAAATTGTACACGCAAGCCTTGATGGTGCGATACTGACCCATCAATTGAATCGTGGTAACTAAAATCATCCGCTGATTGCACGGTAAATGCCCCTAAAGTTTGCCCTGCTAAACTCGGCAGTTGCGCTTTAATGTGCGTCATCACAGCATTGGCTTTGTCGGTTTCGATTTCTTCAAAATCATGGCGGGTGTAATAATTCTGTCCAAATTGTGCCCAGTGGTTCTCGAGCAACGCTTTGACAGAAACACGGGTTTTTGCGAGGATGTTGAGCCACAGTAAAATCGCCCACAGTCCGTCTTTTTCGCGCACATGGTTTGAACTCGCGCCTGCGGATTCTTCGCCACACAGCGTGATGCGATTGGCATCCAATAAATTACCAAAAAACTTCCAGCCCGTTGGGGTTTCAAAGCATTCAATCCCCAATGCCTGTGCCACGCGATCGACTGCGCAACTGGTTGGCATCGAGCGTGCCACGCCCGATAGACCTGTGGCGTAGGCAGGCGCGTGATGGGCGTTGGCTGTTAGGACTGCGAGTGCGTCCGATGGTGCAACAGGCATACCACGCCCAATCACCAAATTACGGTCGCCATCGCCATCGGAGGCCGCACCAAAGTCAGGCGCAGCATCGCTCATCATCAATGCGTACAATTCGTGCGCGTGGACTAAATTTGGGTCAGGGTGGTGTCCGCCAAAATCACTCAACGGCGTGCCATTGACCACGGTTCCTTTGGGCGCACCCAAAATATCTTCAAAAATTTTATGCGCATACGGTCCTGTGACCGCGTGCATCGCATCAAAACGCATGCTGAAACCGCTTTGAAACAAGGCGCGAATTGCATCGAAATCAAATAATTTTTGCATCAACACCACGTAGTCAGCGACCGAATCGATGATGGTGATGGCAGCGTCACCCACATGTGTTGTGCCGAGAGTGCTGAGATTCACATCCGCACAGTCCACGATGTCGTAACGGGAGATGGTTTGTGAGTAAGCATAAATTGCATCAGTGATTTTTTCGGGAGCAGGGCCGCCATTGGCAATATTGAACTTAATCCCGAAGTCGCCATCTGGGCCACCCGCGTTGTGGCTCGCCGATAAAATCACGCCGCCAAACGCGCCGTATTCGCGGATGATGTTGGATACGGCGGGGGTTGAGAGGATGCCGTTTTGACCAATCAAGATTTTGCTAAAGCCCTGCGCCAGTGCCATTTTGATGACCAATTGGATCGCGGTGTCGTTGTAAAAACGCCCATCGCCGCCGATGACCAAGGTTTTGCCAGCAAAGCCATCTGCTGGCTTGATGACGGCGAACAATGAGGCGACAAAGTTCGCCAAATAATGCGGTTGTTGGAACACCGTGACTTTTTTACGCAGTCCGCTGGTACCGGGTTTTTGCCCTTCAAAAGGCTGTGTTTGGATGGTGAAAATGGTCATAGTTCAAAAATTTTAATAGAGTTGTTTGTACAGTTGTGCTGAGTTGGCCCAGCTCACGTCGGTATTCATGCCTGCAGTTTGTATGGCTTGCCATACATTGGGTTGAGCATATAGTTGCACCAAGCGGTCGATGGCATGAATAATTCCATCTGCGGTGATTTCATGGCACGCAATCCCTGTTGCCACGCCTGCGTTCACGGCCGCAAGGTTGGCATCAATGAGGGTGTCGTTCAGTCCGCCCACGCGGGTGATGACTGGGACGCAACCATAACGCAAGCCATATAACTGCGTCAAGCCGCAGGGCTCAAATCGGCTCGGTATCAGGATGGCATCGCAACCGCCTTGCATCAAATGCGAAAGCGATTCGTCATAACCCGTATGAATCGCCACATGGGTTGGGTGCTGGTGTTGTTTGGCGTACAGTGTGGCTTCCAAGCCCGCATCGCCTGAGCCGAGTATGACCACACGGACATTTTTTGCCACAATCGCATCGATTGCGCCGACCAATAAATCCATGCCTTTTTGCCAAGTCAAACGGCTGATGACGCAGAGCAAGGGTGCACCACTGTGGGGGATGCCAAAGTGCGCTTCAACCGCGTGTTTGTTCATCGCGCGCTTTTGTAAATCGCTCATGTTGTAGGTTTGTGCCAAAGACGAATCATTCGCAGGATTCCAAACCTCGGTGTCGATGCCATTGACAATCCCTGACAGACGACCATGCAGGGCGCGCAGCAACCCATCCATGCCCATACCGCCATTGACGGTGGTGATTTCATGCGCATAACTGGGACTGACGGTGGTGATTTCGTCCGAAAACAAGATGCCCGCTTTGAGGTAGCCAACACAACCATAATACTCCAAGCCCTCAGTTGAAAAAGCCCAAGCAGGCAAACCCAAACGCGGGAAAAGTTCAGCGGAAAATTGCCCCTGAAAGGCGAGGTTATGAATGGTGATGATGGTTTTTGGGCGGTGTTTGTCTTTGCCAAGGTAATGCAGATACACGGGTGCGAGCGCGGTTTGCCAGTCATGTACGTGCATGGCATCGGGCTGATAGTGCAGCTCTGGATATTCGCCCCACGCCAATTGCGCGCCCATGAGTGAGAGCGCGGCAAAACGAATCGGGTTGTCATGCCAGTCTTGACCGTTTGCATTCAAATACGGATTGCCTTCGCGTTCGAACAAATGCGGCGCGTCTAAGACAAATAAATCCATACCCGCAACCTGCGCAGACCACAGTTGTACTGAACTGCCAAAAAAATCCCTTAAGTTCAATATGATTTTGGCTTGAGCCTGCGCCCGCACCGCACTCATCACCCGTGGGTATCCTGGCACCAAGGTGGTGACGTGCACGCCGTAGGTGTGCAACGCGGATGGCAACGCGCCGACCACATCTGCCAATCCGCCTGTTTTGATGAGCGGATAAATTTCTGAAGCAACCGCCAAGACTTCTTTCACGGCAGATACTTTTTTCTTAACTCGTTTTGCCACGGTCTTTTCTGTTTTGCTGACGGGCGTTTTTTTCGTTGGTACGGTGCTGACCATTATTGTCCTATTGCGTTAATCATGTTTTGTGTAACTAAACAAATCCCTTTGTCGGTGCGACGAAAACGTTGTGCATCCAATTCAGGATCCTCGCCAATCACCATGCCATTTGGAATCTGTACCCCTCTGTCCACTACCACGTTCGATAGGCGGACACGTTGACCAACCAACACTTGAGGTAAAATCACCGAATGGTTGATTGTGGTAAATGAACGCACTTTCACCCCAGTGAATAATAACGAACTGTGTAAAGAAGCCCCCGAAATAATACAGTTGCCCGATACCATTGAACTAATCGCTTCACCACGACGACCCGGTTCATCGTGCACAAATTTGGCGGGTGCGGTGATTTCGTTGTAGGTCCAAATCGGCCAGTTTTGATCATACAGATTCAGTTCAGGTACTGTTGCGGTGAGGTCTATATTGGCTTCCCAATATGCATCCACGGTTCCCACATCCCGCCAGTAATGAGCTTTTTTATCGTTGGTCACACAAGAATTGGTGAATCGATGCGCCACCGCTTTGCCATTTTTGACCAAGTTGGGCACGATGTCTTTGCCAAAATCATGGGTTGAGTTGGGGTTGGCGGCATCTTCACGCAAAATATCCAGTAGGCGTTTGGTTTCAAACACATAAATCCCCATCGATGCCAATGCCATGTCAGGATTGTCTGGCATGGCGGGTGGATTGGTGGGTTTTTCCACAAAGTCAATAATCGTATCGTTCGCATCGACGTGCATCACACCAAAGCCTGTCGCCTCCATGCGTGGTACTTCAATACAGCCTAAGGTAATATCTGCACCTGTGTTGACGTGTTGCCACAGCATGACCTCATAATCCATTTTATAAATATGGTCGCCTGCGAGAATCACGATGTACTTGGGCGCGTAGCCCTCGATGATGTCAATGTTTTGATAGACCGCATCGGCCGTGCCTTTGTACCACGAGTCCTCATCGATGCGCTGACTGGCGGGTAAAATATCAAAGCCCTCGTTGCGCTCTTTGCGTAAAAAAGTCCATGCTTGTGTGAGGTGGCGAATCAGGCTGTGCGCTTTGTACTGGGTGGCAACGCCGATGCGACGAATGCCCGAATTGAGCGCGTTGGACAGCGCAAAGTCAATAATCCGCGTTTTGCCGCCAAAATACACCGCAGGCTTGGCACGCACATCGGTTAATTCCAACAAACGCGAACCACGTCCGCCTGCCAATACAAATGCCATGGCCTCTTGTGCCAAGTGACGATGGTCTTTTTTATGATTGAGTGGCATGGTATTCTCCTATTTGGTTTATTTAATATGGTGTTTTGACGGCGGATTGTAAATCTATGTGTTTTCTTGTCCACTCCATTCAAAAATCAGGGTGGCAAGCGGGGGTAGGCACACAGTGAGTTGAACCGCTGTATCGGTTGTGGTTGGGCGATAGGTCTCTATAGTTGTTGGGGCTTCTGTGGTTGTATCTACCGCGATCGATTCGGATGGGGCGGGTGATGGTAAAACCATCGTAGATGCCAATGCCCGCCCCATATTGCCCATGCCTGTGCCGCCATAAACCGTGGCATCGGTATTGAGTCGCTCAAACCAAATACCAGTCTTGGGGACGCGGATGGTGTACTGTGCGTGCGGGTTGGGTGTTAGGTTGGCAACCACCAACACGATGGTATTGGGCGTTGTGCCTTTGCGCAGCCATGCAAACACGGAGTTTTGTACATCATTGGCTATCAACCATTCAAAACCGTCGTGGGTGTGGTCACTTTCGTGCAATGCGGGTGTGGTGCGGTACAGAGTGTTTAAATCCCGAACCAAGTGTTGTATCCCCGCGTGTTCAGGGAATTGGGTCAAGTGCCAGTCGAGTGATTTATCTTCATCCCATTCGGCGCGCTGGGCAAATTCTTGCCCCATGAACAGCAGTTTCTTGCCTGGGTAGGCCCACATCCATGCGTAGTAGGCGCGCAGGTTGGCGAATTTTTGCCAGTTGTCACCAAACATTTTATGGATGAGCGAACTTTTGCCATGCACCACTTCGTCGTGTGACAAGGGCAAAACATAGTTTTCGCTGTGCGCGTACATCTGATTGAAGGTCAGTTTGTCGTGGTGGTGGGTGCGATACAGCGGATCGGTTTCAAAATAGTCCAAGGTGTCGTGCATAAAACCCAAGTCCCATTTGAAGTTAAAGCCCAAACCACCTTTATCTACACCATGCGAGACCATCGGGTGTGCTGAGGATTCTTCGGCAATCATCAGTGCTCTGGGTACGCGCTCATGCACAATTTGGTTGAGTTTTTGAATGAGTGCGATGGCCTCGATGTTTTCGATGCCGCCCATTTGGTTGGGCTCCCATTGCCCATCCTCACGACAAAAATTCAGATGCAGCATCGAGGATACCGCATCCACACGCAAGCCATCCAAGTGGTAATGCTCCAACCAAAACAGCGCGTTGTTGATGAGAAAGCCTGCGACTTCTTCGCGCCCATAATCAAAAATCGCCGTGTTCCAGATGGGGTGAAAGCCACGAAATTTATCGGCATGTTCGTACAAGGGTGTGCCATCAAATTTTGCCAAGCCGTGCGCATCGATGGGGAAATGCGCGGGAACCCAATCCAAAATCACACCAATGCCATTGGCGTGCGCATGGTCAACCAATCGCGCAAAACCATCGGGCGTGCCAAAGCGCGCGGTCGGAGCGAACATGCCTATCGGTTGATAGCCCCAAGAGCCATCCAATGGGTGTTCCATCACGGGCATCAACTCTAAATGTGTGAAACCCATGTGCTTGACATAGGCAACCAAGCGGTGTGCCAACTCATCGTAACTTAAAAAACCGCCGTCCTCAGCACGTTGCCACGAGCCCAAATGCACTTCATAGATGCTGATGGGGCTGGTGTAGGGGTTTTGTTGTGCCCGCTGAGCAAGGTAATCGGCATCCGTCCAAACAAATTGGCGGATGTCGAACACTTTAGAAGCGGTGTTGGGGCGCAACTCTGCGGCAAAACCATAGGGGTCGGCTTTGAGTGGTAGGCACGCATCGTGGGCATCGCTGAGGGCGTATTTGTACACTGTGTCAGAACCGATGTTGGGTATGAATACAGCCCATAAACCGCTGTTGGGCTGACGTTGCATCGGGTGCGCGGTCTCATTCCAGTGATTAAAGTCGCCCACCACTGCCACCGATGACGCATTGGGAGCCCAAACCACGAATTGCACGCCACCGTTGAGAAGGTGTGCGCCCAATTTTTCATAGAGGTGAAAATGCGTGCTTTGCGCGAACAAATAGCAATCCATGTCGCTTAAAAACGTCAAACCGAAAACCTGACCGACATCGGAGGATGTCGGAGGCAATGTCTGTGTCATCTGAGAATGCTCAAGCACATTAGACATAATTCACTCTTTAGAAGGGCGGAGTGCGTAGCATCCTTCGCCCACTGTGCAAAAATTCGTGGTGGATGATGCGACGCTCACCCACCCTACCCAAACCCAAGGGCAATGAGAACAGTGTACTCCTTTGTTACAATAAAGCCAATGTTTACATCCCTGACACCGTCGGAATATTCCAAATTTCTTGCGCATAGTCACGAATGGTGCGATCGGATGAGAACCAACCCATGTTGGCAGTATTCAGTATTGCTTTTTTCTGCCATTCGTCTTGGTTGAGCCATAAGGCGTCCATCTCACGCTGCGCGTGGGTATAGCTCAAAAAGTCTGGCGCAACAAGGAAATGGTCGCCGTTGTACATCGTGTCCACCAAGCCTTGATAACGGTTTTGCTCGGTCGGCGAGAATACGCCGCCTGCCACCGCATCCAGTACATCTTTCAAAGCTGGAATCGATTCAATGGTCGCACGCGCATCGTAGCCGCGCTGACGTAACTCTGCAACTTCTTGTGCGGTCATGCCAAAAATTTTGATGTTGTCCGCGCCGACGTGTTCCAAAATCTCGACGTTGGCACCATCGAGCGTGCCGATGGTCAGCGCGCCATTTAGAGCAAACTTCATATTGCCTGTGCCTGAGGCTTCTAAACCTGCAGTTGAAATTTGCTCGGACAAATCCGCCGCAGGCATGATGACTTCGGCCGTGGAGACGTTGTAATTGGGGATGAACACGACTTTGAGTAAGTCGCGCACTGCTGGGTCATTGTTAATCACCGTACCCACGTCGTTAATCAAGTGGATGATGGATTTGGCCACCCAATAACTTGCCGCTGCTTTACCCGCAAAAATTTTCACGCGCGGAACCCAATTTTTATGAGGGTTGGCGCGGATGTCGTTGTACAGCGCGATGGTCTCAAAGATATTCAAATGTTGGCGTTTGTACTCGTGCATGCGTTTGACTTGCACGTCAAACATCGCCGTCGGATCAACTTTCACACCGATGCGGTCATGGATGAGGTGTGCCAACTGGGTTTTTTTGGCTTGTTTGACTTGCGCGAATTTTGTGCGAAATGCTGCGTCTTCTGCAAACGGAATCAAATCTTTAAGGCGCGCGGTGTTGTCCAAAAACCCATCGCCAATGGTGTCGCGCAATAATTGTGTCAATTCAGGATTCGATTGCATCAACCAACGGCGTGGTGTGATGCCATTGGTTTTATTGGTGATGCGCTCTGGGAACACTTGGTGCAAATCGCGGAACACGGTTTTGGTCATCAAGTCCGAGTGCAAAGCAGAGACGCCGTTGACTTTGTGTGAACCAACAAAGGCAAGATTGCCCATACGCACATGGCGCGTGCCATTTTCGCCAATCAACGAAATAGCGGTTAGCAAAGCATCGTTGTTCGGATGTTCTAATTTGACTTGGGTGAGTAAACGCGCGTTGATGGCATAGATGATTTGCATGTGGCGCGGCAACATGCGCTCCATCAGGCTCACCGCCCATGTTTCCAAGGCTTCGGGCAATAAGGTGTGGTTGGTATAGGACACCACGGCTTGGGTGGTCGCCCACGCAGCATCCCATTTCATGTTGTGTTGATCAACCAACATGCGCATCAATTCCGCCACCACCAAAGCGGGGTGGGTGTCGTTCAGCTGAATCGCCACTTTATCGGCTAAATTGTCTAATGTGCTGTATTGTTGCAAATGACGGCGCAGGATGTCTTGCAAAGACGCACTGGTGAAGAAAAACTCTTGCCGCAAGCGCAACTCTTGCCCTGCTGGGCTGGCGTCCGCTGGATACAAAACGCGCGAAATACTTTTCGCACGGTTGGATTCAGACAACGCACCCGCATGATCGCCGCTGTTGAAAATATCCAATTTGATTTCGGAGGTTGAGCGTGCGCGCCACAAACGCAAGGTATTGACACTTTCACCACGCCAGCCGACCACGGGCGTGTCGTAGGCAATCGCACGCACCACTTCGGACGGATGCCATACTGAAGTGGTTGCACCATCCCATTCGGTGGAAATTTCCACGGTGCCGCCAAAGCCGATTTCATAACTGGCTTCACGGCGCATGAATTCCCACGGATTGCCAAAACTGAGCCAGTTTTCTGGGTATTCCATTTGCGCGCCATTTTCGATGCATTGGCGGAATAAACCGTGGTCATAACGAATGCCGTAACCATACGCGGGTACGCCAACGGTGGACATTGATTCCATGAAGCACGCTGCCAAACGCCCCAAACCGCCATTGCCCAAGGCGGCATCAGGTTCGAGTTCGCGGATGAAATCAATATCGACATTTAACTCAGTCAAAGCCTGCGTCATGCCCTCGGTCAACTCAAGGTTGTTCATGGCATCACGCATCAGGCGACCAATCAAAAATTCGAGCGACAGATAATACACACGCTTTTTCTCAGCGCGGCTGTTCTCACGCGTGGTTGCCATCCAGCGGTCAATGATGTGGTCGCGCACCACCAAAATCGTAGCGGTAAGCCAATCGTTGCTGTTCGCTGCGATCGGATCTTTACCGACGGAGTAAGCGAGTTTGGCGAGAATTTCGCTTTTGAGCAGCTCTGGGCTGATGTCGCGTTGTGGGGGGAGCGTCTCTTGTAAGTTTTGATTGACCATTGCTGGAGTCCTCTTGTTGTGTAGGGGTGGTATTGCAAACGTCCATTATAGCGGTGCAGGCTTGCAATAGCGAACAAAAGCATCAAATTATAGTATAGTAAAATTTAAAAATAATGAAACGGCTATTCTGCACCGAACTGCACCGAATTGATGCAAACGCACAGAACGCATACGAATGGTTGGTAATTTGGGTACAATCGAATCCTTTTGATTTACAACATTTGTGTTGAAATTTTATGACTCGAATCATCTCTGCCAATCTCAACGGCATCCGCTCCGCCAATACCAAAGGTTTTTTCAACTGGCTCGCCACGCAAAACGCCGACATCGTTTGTGTGCAGGAACTCAAAGCGCAAGCCGATGTGGTTGAAACCGCATTTGCACAAACCACCGAACATCAAGGTTATTTCCACTATGCTGAGAAAAAAGGCTACAGCGGTGTGGGCATATACACACGCCACACCCCCGATGAGGTGGTGGCCGGTTTTGATGGGGGTGAGTTTGACAATGAAGGTCGCTACGTCGAGGCGCGTTTTGGCAAATTGTCGGTGATTTCAGTGTATTGCCCGTCGGGTTCGTCCTCGCCAGAACGCCAAGAAGCCAAATACCGTTTCATGAATATTTTTTTACCGCACATTAAATCATTGCGCGACGCGGGGCGTGAGGTCATCATTTGCTCGGACGTGAACATCGCGCACCATCCAATTGACATTAAAAACGCCAAAGGCAATCTGAAAAACTCGGGCTTTTTGCCCGAAGAACGGGCGTGGTTGACGCAATTCTTGGATGAGTGCCGAATACAGGATGTATTTCGAGCATTAGAGCCCGAAACCGTGCAATACACATGGTGGAGCAACCGCGGGCAAGCCTATGCCAATAACGTCGGTTGGCGCATCGACTATCAACTCGCGTCTCACGCGGTGGTAGAAAAAGCCCGCACCACCTCGGTCTATACCGAGCAAAAGTTCTCTGATCATGCCCCCATAATTGTTGATTACGATGGTATTTTGAAAGCCCCTCATGACAAATAACTCCGTTTTAACTCGCTTGAATGTCCGACCGTGGCGGTTGTTCAGTTTGCTGATTTTGGGCTTTGCTTCGGGTTTGCCGTTGGCTTTGACAGGGCAAGCCATGCAGGCTTGGTTAACCACGGCGGGTATGACGACTGCAACCATCGGGATGTTTAGTTTGGTGACCCAACCGTATGTGTATAAATTCGTGTGGGCTCCACTGATGAATCGCTTCGAGCCGCCCTTGTTTGGTCGCCGTCGAGGTTGGTTGGCCATGACTCAGTTGTTACTGGCAGGATGTATTTGGCTGATGAGCGGTATAAATCCCTTAAGCCAACCCATGTTATTTGCGCTTGTGGCTGTGTTGGTGGCTTTCTTGTCCTCTTCGCAAGATATTGTGATTGATGCCTATCGTACCGATATTTCGCCTGAAAATGAGCGAGGGTTGGCTGCCAGTATGGGGGTCTTTGGCTATCGAGTGGCGATGATTGTTTCGGGAGGGGTCGCATTTATCTTGGCTGATCAACTGGGTTGGGCGCAGGTTTACCGAGCGATGGCTTGGATTATGTTGGCAATGGCGGCATTCAGCTGCGTGACACCGATGATTCCAAATGAGGTGACGGACAAACATCGCGCACGTGATTTTAGTTTGTTTGTTCTGATGATGGTGGTTTCTGCGATGATGTTTTATGGAATTTATAAAATATCAGGTTGGTTATTGCCAGAGTTTTTGGCTTCATCAAGCATGGTGCGTGCGATTTTGGCATTATTGATGAGTGGTGCTACGGTGGAAGTCCTCAGTCGAGCGACCAAGTTTGTGGGGCGCGACGATTTGCGTGGCTTTGCATTCATGCTGCTGGGAGCGGTGCTTGGGGTGTTGATTGGTGGTTGGTTTTTTGCATTGTTTGCTCCCTTGGTGCAAGATTTTTTGTCGGGTTTGAGCGAAAAAAATGCTAAAAATTGGCTTAATTTGTGTGAGACCCTAATAATTTTATCTTTTGCCATACCTGCGGCGTATTGGGGTGCCAAATGGTCAAGCTTTAAACTGCTTTTAGAGCCGATGTCTGAGTATTTCACCAAAGAAGCCGCTTGGTGGTTCTTGGCTCTGTTGGTTTTTTATAAACTGGGCGATGCCTTTGCTGGTACGCTCTCAACCAACTTTTTACTCAAAGGCGTTGGCTTTTCGCAAACCGAAGTGGGCTTGGTCAATAAAATGCTCGGAATGTTTGCAACCATAGGTGGCGTGGTTTTAGGGGGGGTGTTGATGCTGCGCTGGGGTTTGTGGCGCTCATTGTTGGTCTTTGCGATTTTGCAAGCGGTCTCAAACTTGGGGTTTTGGAGTTTGGCGCACTACGGACAGAATGCTTTAGGACACTTTACCCTGCCCACGGGCGAATTTGCGCGGGTTTTAACAGGCAATCAGTCATTAAGCGGCGATTTGTCGATTGATTATTTATTGGCAATAGTGGTTGGTTTTGAGAACATCACTGGCGGTATGGGAACTGCGGCGTTTGTTGCATTGCTGATGGGTTTGTCGCGTGGCGGGCATAGTCTCACGTATTATGCCTTGCTGTCTGCTTTGGCATCGCTCGGGCGAATCTACGTTGGGCCTGTGGCAGGTGTATTGGCTGAGCCTGAAAATTTGGGTTGGGCGAATTTCTTTATATTTGCGACCTTGATGGGTTTTCCTGCGGTGTTGTTGCTATTGAAGTTGCGCCAAAAAGTACACCAACTGAGTTAGTGCGTGGAGGTGCCCAAAATATTATCGGTAGTGTGGCTTGCCGCTGATGTGACGTTGGTCTTCTTGGGGTTGAAGCGACGCAGCCCATCTGGTTTAGAAGAAGTCATTCACAGATTTTAATCAGTCCCCATTAAAATAGAGGCTCTAAAAACCCAATAATTTATTTATAATCCGACCCCATTTAAAACCGCTTGTATCACCGATAAAACCTCGGTATAGTTCAGTCATGACAGCGCGAACCCTTTTGTCTGTGTCACACTTTTGAATTTGTGGCGTTTTTTTTGCCCATTTTGAGGTGCATTGACCCAATCGCGTTCTCACGTACATTCGGAGAAACCCATGACAGAACAAGCCGTTATTTTTCATCCTACTGCAGCAAAGACGCAGATAGGCTCACCCACCCTCACTGAGCAAGTCCGCATACAAAAGACATTGGCGAGCGAGCGCGGCATGTATCAGGCGGATGCCGAGCACGATGCCTGTGGTGTTGGTTTTGTGGCGCACATCAAAGGGCAAAAAAGCCACAGCATCGTCGCGCAAGGTCTGCAAATTTTGCTCAACTTGGATCACCGTGGTGCGGTCGGCGCGGATGCGTTGATGGGTGACGGTGCGGGGATTTTGTTGCAAATTCCCGACGCGTTGTACCGCGAAGAGATGCTCAAGCAGGGCGTGAATTTGCCACCTGCGGGCGAATACGGTGTGGGTATGATTTTTTTGCCCAAAGAAGAAGCCTCACGCTTGGCGTGTGAGCAAGAATTGGAGCGCACGGTCAAAGCCGAAGGTCAAGTGGTTTTGGGCTGGCGCGATGTGCCTGTGGATAAAACCATGCCCATGTCGCCAGTGGTGCGCGAAACCGAGCCTGTGATTCGTCAAATATTCATTGGGCGTGGGCACGACATCATGGTGACCGATGCGTTGGAACGTAAATTGTATGTGATTCGCAAAACCGCCTCGCACCGCATTCAGCAGTTGAATTTGAAATACGGTAAAGAGTACTTCGTGCCTTCGATGAGTGCGCGTACTGTGGTGTACAAAGGTCTGCTGCTGTGCGACCAAGTGGG
>OCVT010000353.1_pt1 | contig 18349 bp, 15 predicted proteins | sample 1539111 | NCBI WGS metagenome assembly OCVT01 (sample SAMEA3991482, study PRJEB22521) | metagenome | biome: anthropogenic terrestrial biome; feature: sewage plant; material: raw primary sludge | place: Sweden | collected 2012-09-26 | reverse complement strand
TAATGATAGTTGAAAATCAGTAAGTTAGATTGACTATAGCTGCAATGTGGGTTAACACGATAAGTCGTAGCTTAAATGTTATAACTATCACAATTAAAGGCGTATTTACTGAATGATAGCGCATTAAATTTATTCAACAGATTTAGATTCCGTTGAATAATCAGGAGATTGCAGGAGTCATAAAATGCCTACACGCCACCCTAGCTCTTATATCTCCGAAACCAGCAAGTGTTTTTTTTCTTGTTTTTTCTTTGCGTTTCCATTTCTTTTGTCTATATTTGTCATGGGTTAAAGCACACTATTCCTTGTCCTGTGAAAAAATCTCTTATAGGCAAAGGCTTAAAAAGATTTAGTCCTTGTATTATGTAAATATACTCAATCATTCTTCTCCTGTAATATGGTTGAGGACAAAGAGTATGAGAAGAGAAAAGACTTTTTATTAATTAATATACAGTATTATGGAAGAATTTGTAAAAAGAAATATCGGCTTGGTTGCACATGATGCAAACAAGAAAGATTTGATGGAATGGTGTCTATGGAATTCCAGCAAGTTGATGGGACATAAGTTCTATTCAACTGGAACGACCGGCAAACTGATCCTGGAAGCATTGACAAAAAAGCATCCGGATGGGGAATGGGACTTCACCATCCTGAATTCCGGCCCGTTGGGTGGAGACCAGCAGATGGGCTCTCTGATTGTCGGCGGGAGTATCGATTATCTGTTCTTCTTTACCGATCCAATGACATTACAGCCCCATGATTCTGATGTTCGAGCATTGACACGTCTTTGTAGTGTGGAAAACATTGTGCTCTGCTGTAACCGTACCACCGCCGACCATATCATTTCAAGTCCGTTGTTCCAGGATGCGGAATACAAACGCGTTCGTCCGGATTATTCTACGTATGCAAATCGTTTTGCCAACAAATCGATGGTGGAAGAAGTCGTTAAATCTGTCAAAAAGGAGAGAATCCCCAGTAAAAACGTATAAATGTGTACCTCCTCCTGGATTTTACTTTTAGGTTGTGGCGACTACAAACAAAATAATTAAGGCTGGATGCCAAGTATGGAGTTCAGTCTTAATTGTTGTATCAAAGGGTTACATTCCTAATTGAACTAAAATTACACAATATGAAATATAAGCATATCTTATTTGATATCGACGGGACATTGGTTGACAATGAAAGTGTGGTCCTCAATACATGGCAGCAGACCATTGAAGAATTGCTTGGTAAGCATTTTGAAAAAGAGGAACTGGGCTTTGTGTTGGGAATACCGGGTATCACCATCATGCAGAAACTGGGAATAGAAAATACGGAGGAGGCGTTTGAACTATGGAGCAGGCATTTACAAGAGCGTAGAAGCGAGATAACACTGTTTGAAGGTATCGATGAAATGGTTAAAGGTCTCAAAGAAATGGGTTTTTATCTGGGACTGATTACGTCACGGACAAGGGATGAGCTAAATAATGATGATGCTCTGTGCCGGATCTTCCATTTCTTTGATGCTGCCATCTGCGTGACGGACACGGCAAACCCAAAGCCGTCGGCAGACCCGATCATAGCCTATTTAGAGAAGACAGGTGCTACGACATCAGACACCTTGTATATAGGGGATGCGGTGTATGACAGTTTGTGCGCAACTAACGCTCATGTGGACTTCGCGCTGGCAACTTGGAGTAATGGTAAAAAGGAAATACCTTGCAAATATGAATTGGAAAACCCTTCTGACATCTTGAATGTTATCATATAATTATGGGGGAAATAAAATTATATTAATTAGGGTCTGCTGAATAAAGACAGTCTAAAATTGTGAGTGATGGAACAGAGAAAATTACCCGAAAACGTCCTCCTGAAATTTACCATCTAGAGACGGTATTGGAGAAAACGCGGAGCGAAATCACCGGTTTCCCCTGTGCCCAAAATAGGACAGTAGGGATAGTCGCGCGGCCGATCCACACAGGCAATAAGCTCGAAGGGAATGCCGGCTGCATCGAGGGCGGCGGGCATGCAACTCTCAAAGAACGTAATTATTAGAATCCATCATAAATGAACAATAAGTTTGAAATAAGAATATGCGATGAAAGGACATGCAATAATATTAGGTTGCAGGACATTCTAATCAAATATTTTCTCCATTCTATGTTCACTTCATATTCACCAAGGAAACAAAAAAGCACTTACGAGACCGTAAGTGCTTGATTTTCTAAGTGGACCAGATAGGGCTTGAACCTATGACCTCCAGATTATGAGTCTCTGAGATGAAATAGCTTAATCAGCTGTATATTAATTCGTTAATAAACTTTTTAGTTGTCTATTATCAACAATAAACCAACATTGGTTATATTACTTCTTGTGTGTAGTGAGACGGATACAAAATAATCCTGCGAGCGTATATGCTAGCTGTGTGCACATTATCCTTTACTATGAATCTTGTATCTGCAGTTGCAGCTTATTGTTTCTTTGACAACAAGTCTACCGCAATTGTTAGATATACTATTGAAGATACAAAGCAAACTCTCACTACTTTGAGATTCTTATCCTATGCAGGGGTATTTATGTCTGTATTATTTCATATATATCAGCGCTTTAAAATGAATGTTTATCATATTAAGTGGACTATAATGATAATAAAAGCCCTCGAAAGCCATAGTGACTTTCGAGGGCATGATGGGGCATTTTTTGAGTATTTTTTTATTGTTGCTTTTTCAGTCTTTCGACAATGCTCATAAAATATGATTGTTTGTTGTTCTTGAATTTATTTAGCATCCAATCATCTATATTCTCAAATGGACTCATCTCCTCCACACCGATATTGTTTATCAATGTGTGACTATCAATAAACTGATCAAAGACGTTCTTAAAGCCCTTTGATTTGAAAATATTGTCAAACAGGAATAGAGTTTTAATTGTCATCACTATCAGAGGTTTGCACTTCGAAACTTCAACATCAATCGTGTTCAGCCTTTCTTGGTACCACTCATTAGCAATTGCTGAAAGCTGAGGCAAAGCAATCTCATAGCTTTCAAGAACAAGAACTGGATAGTAGTTCAATCTCTCAGAATTAATCGCATCCCATTTAAATGTATTCTTCTCCAGTCGATAAATATGATTCACAAGTTGACCTATACCCTCTGGCTTAGCCTCCGTAGGAATCTGTTGCTTGTATGAACCCTTCCAGCTTTTCTCAACCAACTTATTCTTCAGCTCTGCCATTATCTCATCCACATCAGCTCTGGACTTCAACTCTCCGTTCAGTTTGACCGCCTTACACTCAAAAATGAAGATGTCATTGCCTTCTCTAAAATAGAAGTCTGGCTGATCTTCATCTTCTTTACCGTCGCAGAAATCAACCTTTTGGATATCATTCAGTTTTGGAAAACAAGTATCAAGCCTTCTGTCTTCCAGACATTTTAGCATAGTTTGGTCGAAAAGAAATTTTTCTACAAATACCTCTTTAAATAATTGACCGAAGCTCTTCTTATTGTATTTCAGTTTTAATGGCAACAGATCAAAATAGATACTATTATATAACCTATCCACTATCAACTGTTTATTATATAGTAGATAATCACCATTCTTTAGGTGAATTAGAGGACAAGATCTAAACTGCACAAAGTCTCTATTCTCATCACAGACATTGTCATCAATCTCGATAAATCCATCCTCTTCAATTAAGATGTGGTTCAAAACATTTCTATTTAGTAGGGCATCTGGATTGTTCTTTTCAAGTTTTATTGAACCTTCACCGTTCTTATACACCATAGCAGTCAACATAGCCAATGTACGTACATATTCTTTCCAATTGCAAATCTCAAACTTATCAAGGAATGCTTGGTAGATATGTTTGTATTCTTTTCTCGATGTTATGAATTTAAAGAATGTGTCACAATAATATAGCTGTTCTGCTGCTTCAAGATAGAAGTTTAAATTGGTGAATTCATTGGTTGCATATAGACTTACATACATCAATCTTGCAAAATCATTTTTTTTATGCTTACTAGGTACAAACTTAGTAACCTTTTGCTCATTTAATGCAAGTAGAATGTCGAATAATTTGACCTCCGCTATATAGCCCTGATACTTAGGCTTGAAGCACTCTATAGAAGTACCAAATATCAGTTTTAGGAACTCAAGAAAAGTCCGTTGACAAGCATACGAGACATTGTCCGGAGTTGTATTGTTCTTGATGATGTATGCATAAATAGCCTTCATTCTTTGCTCGTATAGATCTGACAGATATGAGAAGAATGGCTTTTCCTCCATATCTGAAATCTTGCAAGCTCCGTAGTTTTTACCAAGAACAAGTACCATTTTAATCAACTCCTCACGCGAGAAGTTCTTTATCTCCTCCTTTACATCCAAGGATTTGCCAGGAAAGAGATCCGAGTATTCTAAGAGCCACTGGAGTTTATACTCAATATCTGACTGTGGATCTGTTAAATTTAGCTCATGCCCATACCCTCTTAGAGACTCTTTGTGTGGAGCAAAGATTCCTTTATGAAAGGCTATAGAATAGCCTTCCACAGACACTTTACGTTTACGCCTAAGGCAACCATTAGCCACCAGTCTCAACTGATGCCTATGATTTTTATATTTCCTTATTCTTCTATGACATCTGTATGGTTTCATTGGGGTCTTAAGATGTTTGCATTCCAAGCTTTAATTCGAGTTCACACCAGAAATCCTTTGTGAAAAAAGTTATATATTTTAGCTTCGAAAATTTACGAATAAAATCATCGGTATCTTTCGACAGGTCTATAAGATAACAAAGTTGCTCTATATTAAAGAACCAGGAATCAAAGAAGGGAACATACTTTCTACTTTTATCAAACTGAGCCAAGTCCTGAATGTAGGTTCTTAAGGAATCTTGCTTCTTTTTAAGTGCTGTATAACCCCTTATAACTTGTTTTGCACGCTCTTCATCTTTTTCAAATTTCCTTATTTCATCTTCATAAATTCCAAATCCATAATTATAGAATGAATTTAAGACCTGCTGCTGTATAAGCCTTTCATGTAGAGGTCCAAAATCGTTGAGTGTCAGCGTTATTTTTTCAAACCCCCGATTATTATAATCAAGCGTTGTTGTCGTGCCACAATCATTTAATGTTATCTGGTTATTCTTTCTTACAAGCACTTCTGTTCGATGGGCTTGCTCTTGAGAATTTAACACACTGCCAGCAAAATCAAGTATGATTTGATAAAGATGCCCGCTTCTAGATTTGCGAGTCATATTCTTTTTCTTAACTTCAAAGAGCAGAACCTTTTTGCAATTCTCCACTACAATATCACATTCACCGTTAATATCATTAACAGCGTATTTTCCACACTTTGTATCAATTTCTTTTGACGAGAGTTTTTGCTTGATATATTCTTCCAACAGAAAGCCGACAAAATTATCTATGCCAACATACTTATTTTTCTTGCTACCAGATTGAGTAGCCTTTTCTTTCAGTTCTTTTGTGACAATCTCGTCTCTTTCACGTAATAACGACATCATCACCTCATACCAACCCATAGCCCCGATACTTGATGGATAAAGCATAAGATCATCATTAGGAAGCATAATTGCAGGTTTGTCTGAATAGTTAGTTTTATCAAAGTCAAGAGGACTTTCGTAGTTAGGATTCACTATCGTATTAGTTATATCGTGCAGCATAGTTTTTCTTATGTCTTCTGGGAGAAAGGACATAATTTCATTCTTTTGAACCTTAACAAAATGTTTTTGACTAGTTTTGGCACATAGTTCATGCATTAGCTCTCGAAAATCGCCTAAACAATAACGACGCTCAAAACGTCTTTTATCTTTGATTATTTTGTCTATTAAGAAATCCATCATATCCAGACAGAATTTCTGTGATGCTTGTTGGACATCAATCAAACTATCGTATGCTAGCCATTTGTGGAAAATGTCAAATGGCTCCTTGTTGAGTACTTCCATCCAACCTGCATAATTTTGAACTGGATACAAAGCCACACACAAATCACAAGCATCTTGTATTAAAGCATCAAAATACTTTGTGAGAGAAGTATCTGAACCTTTGGAACTTGTCATTCTAAAAGCAAGATTAAACAAATAACCATAAGGAATCTCTGGCTTGACCTTACGTAAATCAATAGGATTTCCTTGTTTAGGAAACATAAGGCGTCCCTTATTGTCATCAAACGCAATTTCCGACAAACATTTATTAATAAATCTTACTCCTCCGATCCTCTCCATTTTTGTAGCAATTTCAGTGACTGCACAATAAAGATTAGATAGTTCGAGCTCGTTATTTTCGTTTATTTTATACTTGACGCCTTTTTTCTGTAATCTTTTGATGGCTTTAATCCTACAAATTTGTTTTTCCATACCACTAGACAGCATATCGTCATTTGGGACACCATTCTCGTCTATATAACATTTCAAGTATTTCAGTGCTTCTTTCCATTTATTACTATTTGTCAATGGCTCGAATTTCTCTATCGTAGGCCCCAAGATACTGTCCAACTCATGCAAAGCAACAAAATACTTTTTAAGTTGAGAAGTACCATTCAGTTTGTCAATATAGTAATAAGCCTCTTTGATACTTGCTAAATTGGCACGAGTAATATAATTGTCATTCGTTGTTGGTGTAAGAAAATCTTTGATGCGTTTGATCAACTCTTTTTCAACAACACGAGACGACAACGCGTGACCTGATTTTATCCCTAAAGATTCGTATTTCTCTTTAAGAGAAAGCCCACTCAAATAAAATATGGGAGCCTCATTATATAGTGTTATAAAAGTATTCATTTCGTCAAAATCCTTAGTTCTGCACGTTCATAATTAACTATCTTTGTAAGTGTCTGGACAATAATAAGTTGTCTGTTATTTTGCTGTGTCTATTATTTCACTTACCTTAGTGTTGCAATTCAAAACAAGCAAACAATAACATAGTATGGCAAAAGTAGCAATAAAATACGAGAACATCATGCCTTACGAGGTATTTTTTACGTCATTCAAGCAGGCGAGCCTTGATTGGCTTATAGACATGCGGCTTGGCAGCCGTGGCCTATGCAGTTATAGTTACAGCGACATATTCCGCATACTTTTCTACAGATACCACATAGAGGATGTGAGCACTTATCTGGGCGACATGCTCCGACCCCAGCCTGGGGAGAGCATGCTGAACTCCGACACTCTCGCGAGATGGTTGTAGGAGCTTCTCGGTGACGGCAGGACCTGTCGGAGCAAGAGCGGTGTGTTCTATGCCCACGACTTCCCTCGCCTCAATTTCCTGTAGCTCGACCTGATAATGCAGTTGGGACTACTCAAAACGGGCCTATCAATTGATGTCAACTTCGACAACTAATTCATAGCCGCCGAGAAGAAGGATGCGGTTTATTCCTACAAAAAGCAGTACGGCTACTTCCTCTAAGTTATGATCTATGACTTGTTGGTTCTAGGCATGGAGAATAGGCAGGGCAACTTGGACGTGAAGTTCGAACAGGTCTGTGAGATACAGTCAAATCCTGACAATTCCCTGGGGTATAGACCTCAGGTTAAGCTTTTCCGAAACGTAACATGAATATCATGCAATATAGCTAAAAAACATCTGGGGGGAGTCACAAGAAACCTTATGCAATTGCTTTGATATTCATAAAGTTTCTTTATTTTACTTTGCCCTTGAAAAGGTCACCTGTAAAAGAAAAAGCACCTACAAAATCTTTGTAAGTGCTTAATTTTCTATGTGGACCAGATAGGGCTTGAACCTATGACCTCCAGATTATGAGTCTGTTGCTCTAACCAACTGAGCTACAAGTCCGGCTTATCTCCGATGAAGGGAAACAAGTTTCCGGATGCAAAGGTAATATTTTTAATTCATATTGCAATGTTTTTTGGAAAAAAAATCATTCCGGCCTTGCTGATTAGAGAAAGTGTTGTATCTTTGCAAGGTGCAGACTGTTACTTGTCTACGACAGACGATTCGTCGGATGTTATGTAAGCCAAAGGTATATACACGCTGGAAGAAACCATTTAAATCTATCATACTATGGAAATAAGAGAGATCTTTCAACTCCGTAAGGATGGCAAAATAGAGGAGGCTTACGCTGCTATCCGTCCTGCTTATGCGCAGCACAAAGGCCATTATACTACCATTTGCATGTTCTGGGTGGCTAGTGACATTCTGCACAAGCGGCTCGATGCGGGCCAACAGAAGGAGGCCGCCGGCATCTTCAACGCGCTCTGTCGCCTTTATCCGACCATGGACGACGGCGACGGGAAAGGACGGCAGGCTATCCTGAGGGCGGCGCTGGCTTTGAGTGAGAAGATGAAAATATTCTCCATGCTCGACTTCCTGCAGACGTGGGATGTGGAACAATTGGGCGAAGACGACTGGAAGGGCGCAACCGCTAACGGGCATCCGGTGCCCTCACTGGGTCAGCGCATCGTCAGTCGTGTTTTCCATGAGGTCAACGAAAAACCTACCGTAGAGAATGCGCTGAAAGAGATGCCTCTGCTGAAAGTAGCCTTGCAGCATGGCCGTTATCAGCTGGCGACCCAAAGGTTGCTGGCACTGAACTATCGAATTATGGATGAACGCGCGAAGGCCGCAGACGTCTATCGCCAGCTGTTGCAACATCATCACCAGAGCTATCTCTACAGTGAACTGGCGGCACTGACGGATAATCGACAAGAGATCATCCACCTGCTCTGTCAGGCGCTTTTTACTCAACGTGACGAGAAGTTCTCTATAACCACACGTTTACGGTTGGCTTTGATCTTGGAGCAGTCGGCGCCCCGGCATGCCCGTTACGAGGCGGACAAGTGCATCGCCACGTGTCAGGCTGCGGGTTATAAGATTCCTGTCGCCTTGTCGCAACTGGTCACCCGTCTGCAAAAAGTAACGCCGGTCAGTGAACAAGAGGAACGAGCCTTCTATCAGGGATGTGGGAATGAGGAATGAGGAATGAGGAATGAGGAATGAGGGTAGCGTGTCCCGACATTACACAACATTTCCGATGAGACCATATATGAATTCTGCGAATCTTTATCATTTGGCTTGTACTTTTTATTACAATAACGATGTCAGATGAATGGTATTTTCAATGAGCCCTTGTCATCTAACGGTTCGGGTTGACTACTCTGAGGCTTATTCGCCAAGTCGGTTGACTCGGTAAATGCCAAATATAGCGGGGAGCCCGGTTGCTCATTTCTTTTTCGGGGTTTTGCTGAATTTATAGGATACATGCAGCATCACATAGCGGGGGAATGCTGCTGTGCTGAGTCTCCGTGCGACTCCGCAACCTGAATGTAGCGAAGCAAATGACCGCTGAAAGTGAACATTCTGGAACTATCAACTACCTGCTAGGGGATGTTATCGCATGGCCCATAGTGTCATCCTATCTATTTTTTAATGGCGGGTAGAGAATGCCAGACATAACCTTTGGTAAGGTAAAACTGACGGTTTTTGGCACCAATACCGTCAGTTTTACCTTGCAATACCGTCAGTTTTACTTTTCGGGAGATTACCTGCTGTGCCAAGGCGCCTCATCGGGCATTTCTCACTCCTCATCTCTCTTCCTTTTTTTATGAACGCTCAGCCTGACGGCTGAATAGAGAATATTGAAAGAATATCAAAGAATATAAACGACAATCCCTATATAAACCAGAAGTGGGAGAGAAAGCTGCATATACTGTGGTGGCAAAATGCGCAAACGGATCTGTAACATTTCTTGCCGTCAGAAGCCATTATTCTCAGTTGGTCGGTGGTACTAACCAACTGAGAATTTTTTTCTTAGCAGTGCCTTAGCGGACAACTTGCTTGAGCAGTTTCCCATTGGACAACTTGACGATATTGAAGCCATGGCAGGGAGAAGAAAGCTTAGTGCCATTTGCATCGTAACGGGCCACTACCTGTACATCTCTTTTGTCATCTATATCGTTGATGCCTGTCGGATCGGCATAAACAAAGTTAACCGTTATCTTTGGTCCGTAACCAATGATGTCACCATAGTTATAGCCACCATGTGTGTTCTTGCTTGCTTCTATATTTACAATCTGCAATGTGGCCGACCAGCTGATATAGCCTTTCTCGTCGGGAATCCATTCGGTCTGAATATCTTGAACTTGGCCACTCTCCATAACATTGCTTGACGAAATGAAACATTGGTTGGGCGAACTTACTGACTTGCACGAGCTAAAGGCACAGCATTGGAATTTGCCGTTGGGCAGATGGCTGAGATCCATCAGTACTTTGCCTGCGAAAATGTCGGACTCTGTGTTTTTGATAAAGAGGCCGGTAGGCAGCTGAATATCGCCAAACTCGTCTTCCACTACTTGATTACAGGTGATGGTTGAGCCATCGGCTATGACTTGTCCCTGGACATTCTGAAACTGAAATGTTTTGTCCAAGGTGTCGTTTTCTTCTTGTGCTGCTGTTGGCAGACAACTCATAGCTATCATGGCTATGCACAGTGTAAAGATTTTCTTCATATTGTCTTGTTCATACGTTTGTTGATGTATTTTTCTGTTCACGGTTTGAGCCGTGGCGAACGAACTACCTGAATGACGCCTTCTGCATTATAGACGAATGCCACAATGCGGAGGTTTGACCGTTGCCAAGCACTTTCGGCGGCAATGGAGAACGAAAGGTCTTTTGTCTCGCCCTCGTTCAGTGCGAAATCATCGCCCCACTCGCCATTCATTGATGCTCGGAGCACATGGTTGTGCTTATATTGATAGTTGGCCGTGCCATCGGGCATCATCTGTAAGGCGGTGATGCTGTCTTCAATCAGCCACACCTGTAGTTTTCCCTGAGTGTTGCCCTGTGTGCCCTCGGCATGAATAGATGCCCGGATGGAATTGTCGGTCGCGGAGAATATGCCGGCTTTTAGGGATAAGGAGGATATGGCGGCAAGCGATGTGCTCACCAACTGGGGCCACTCTGTGAAATTGGACAGGGCTCCACGGTTAATCATCCCCACGGGTTGATATTCGCATTTCCAGTAATTATAATAGGTGTCGCCAAGATCGGTGGCAAGACCGATATTCTTGGCATTGCCATGAAAGCCGAGAGGGCCCGAATGAATGCTCACGGCAATGACTGTGTCGGGGCCATACTGCTGCTGCAAATCTTCAATGGTTTGTGTGGCGTTGGGACAGTTGACGCAGCGCTGACCAGTGAAATCCTCGATGAGCACACCTCGCTGGGCATCGGCGGGCTTCACGTAGATAAGGCGGTCGCTGTCGTCGATGCTGCTGCATGATGCCAACAAGAGCAGCAGCGAGAATATGATATATGACGGTTTGCTCATATCAACTTAGAAATTATAATTATACGATAGGGTGAACCCCTTAGACCCGGGCACATATCGACAAACCCCGCCTGAGCAATTATAGCCTGAGCGGGTGCGCCCCCACCCAAACTGCAGGCGATGGGCTTTTATGTTGTAGGTTAAGAAAAGTTGCCAGTAATGGGCTTTGGTGGTGCCACAGTTGTATTCATCGCTGGCCGTAAACATCCAATGGGGTACAAGTGAATATTCCAAAAGGGCAAATGCCCAGTCGCCTTGGTCCTGTGAGGTGGTAAGGTATTGCATTTCGGAGCGTAGGGTTGACTTGGACGATATGCGAAATTGAGCATCGGCAACAAATATATTGGAATGAATCAATCCGCCCTCACCTTCAACTATCGTCTTGTTGTAGAACTGATTCATATACATAAAATTCAGTTTGAAACTGCGATTGAACCTGTGCTCGAACAGAACATCAAGATCTTGATAATAGGTGGCATTGCCCCATTTCCAGAATGATGACCCATATCCGTCGGTGGCTTTGCTTCCGGCAGCAAGCGAGGGATAGGCAGCAGAACTTTTCTGATTTAGCTGAATGGAATGGATATGGGAGAAATTCACTTTCAGATTGGTGCCGTACCGGCCGCCTAATGCTGTCTGTTTACGGAAGTTATAGCCCAACTGTGCCTGATAGGCCCATTCGCCCGCGGGATGGGTGGCATAGGGATAGAGGGCTGCCAAGGTATAGGTCTGGTCTTCGGTGAAAGCTGGGAGATGGTTGATGAACGACGACGTGCCATTGATGGAACGACGACTGCGAAACGAGAAATTATCCGACCGCTTGGACTGAAGCAAGAGCGATAATCCGCGTTGAGAATAGGATGCCGACAACATAGCCACATAGCCCCGGCGATAGATGTATCCATTGTCGAACGATGGATCCTGACTCTTTGAGGCATACTCGCCAAGCAGGCTGAAGGCATTCTTCACAAGGTTTGCCCTGAAGTCGAAAGCATTGACGTACTGGGGCAGACGAAGCTGATGGGTGGGGTCGGCATAGATGACATCCTGACTGGCTTTCTCGTACTTGTTGACCCACGAGGCGCCAAGGGTGACGAAAGTGTTATGAAGCGACAAGGCCTTGAACCACTGGTCGAGACTCATTTCCACATCAACTCCCGACACCCACGAATGGTTGAGACTCCAATACCGGCGTTGCTTACCCGTGAGCGCTTTCAGTTGAATGCCCTTCATGGGTTTCAACACGAGACGGGCTCCACATAGAGAATTGTCGATGCCAAGCGAGCGCTCCTCATAGGAACGGAAGATGAAGCCCGAACCAAACTGATCGTAATAATTGCCCAGTGTAAGTTCGCCCCATTTCAGCTTGCCCTTCAGGTAGAAATACGGCACTCCCCATCCCTGAAAGTCTTTCTCGAAACCGGGAAGAGGATGCTCCAGATATTCCATACGGGCTCCTGCATCGATATGATTGCTTCTCAGATTGACATCAACATAGGTGTTGGTGCGTAAGTCGTCGTGCGACTGGTCTTCCTGACTACCGGTGGGCATCAGCACGTCACTTTGAACAGATCCACTTACCACCATGCCCTTTATGTCATTCTGGGCAATGGCAGAAGTGGATGCTGCTGAAATTAGAAGTAATATAGTAAACTTCAAACACATTCTTTTTTATAGGCTATTTGTTATTGTGAATCAGTTTGCGTACTTGTTCGATCAGTTCGTTTTCGGCACCATCGGTGTATCCATTGTGCTGGTAGACGATTTTGCCATGCCCATCGACGACGATGGTGTAAGGTATCATCTGGATGCCCAAAGATCGCTTGAAGTCACCATTAGGATCGAGTAGGACCTTATACTCCCATCCATATTCGTCAACCATCGGTTTCACCTTGTTGATGTTCTGTGCCTGGTCGATGCTGACGGCAAATAGCTTTACTCCGGTTTCGCTTACCCAGTCGTCGTAGACTTCATTGATGGCTTTCAGCTCACGGTTGCAGGGTTTGCACCATGTGGCAAAGAAATCGATGATGAAGGGTTTGCCTCCATTCCGCAAAGTATCCGTGCGAACGGTGGTACCGTCGATGGTTTTCAGGGTTACTGATGGAAGTTGGGCATCTGCCGTGGCTACGCACAGACAGAATGCCCAAAATAAGAACACTTTCTTCATTACTTATTTTTTGATTACCTTAAACGTCTTACCGTCCGAAGTCTTCACAATATTGAGGCCACGCTGAGGAGCAGTGAGCCGCTTGCCATCGATGCTATAATAGGCAAGACTTACCTTGAGAGGATTGGTTGCATCGAGGTTGCTGATACCGCTGGTTTCGAGTGGCGAAATTCCAATTTTGGCGGCATTTATCACATGCCCGGTTTCGGTATCAATCAGGGCAGCAACGACACGGATATATTTTTTATCCTGAACCAATGACTCTTTGCTGGTGTTGACAGCATCTGCCAGACTGAATGTATAGTCGAAGGTTTGTGGAATGCCACCTTTTATGGGAGCAGTGATGCTACCTTCCTCGCCGCTGACCCAATTCTTGGAGGTTGCTATGACAACATCGCTGAAGTATGGATAGGTGTACTCGTCCTTGATGAATGGAGCCATCAGTGGATCGTCGGCAAACGTGGTGCCTCCGGCATAATAGCTATGTTGCTTCCATGTAGTCGTAGTGCCATGTAGACTGTCGGCAATCAGGAAATATGCCACTCGCCAATGATTGGAACTCTGGTCTAAGGCGAAAGACACCGACGATGTAACTGTGACGGCAGTCTTGCTTTCATCTGTCCATTTAGCCGAGAGGCTGATATCAGCAGGAGCTATTACCTTGGCTAATGCAGAATATACCTTGTCAATACCAAAGCTGTTGGTCGTGTTATCGCCTACGTAGGCATCTGTTTCGTGATAGCGGTCTATCCATGCATCAGGAAATCCCGGGACCGTGTTGTCAAAAGATGTGGTAATCTCCATGGCATCGCCATTGTGGAACGATATGCCGATGAAATTTGCTGGATCGAGTAGATTCATACGCTCCAGACCAACAAATCCTCGAGGGCAATAGCCACACCAAGTGCCGGTGTACTCTTCGAGCAACGGCCGATGCACAGGGATAACCTTATAAACTGTTATCTCGCCAGACTGAGAAGAAATGGCCGCATCGGCGTTGGTCTCGTCATTTACCTTGTCGATAGCCAAATTTATCGTGTAGTTTCCAGGATCATCGAATTCGGGCAGGTTGAATGATACGTCGCCCGACTTATTGTAAAAGGCATCAATAGAAAGGTTGGCATGGCCTGTACCGGTTTTTCCGGCAACACTGTAGGAATAATCTACCGACTTGACACCGGCGCTTCCATGATTCAGTACATGGAAAGTGTAGTTGGTGGGTTGTTTGATTTGAGTAACAGTACTCTGCAGAGAACCGATGGTCGCGGCGTTTGCAGATGCCCCTCCGATAATAACAGTCAATGCAGAGGCTACACCCAGCTCTGGGCGCGATGCCCATTTCGTATATTTGCGCGATGTGTGGAGATAAAATTTCTCGGCATCATTGCTTTTTACAACCAGAACGGGCGTTTTCGTATCGTCTGTAAGGGTTGAAATATCAAATGAATAACCCACATATACACCATCTTGGGTAATGGTATAAGGCGAAGAGAACGTAATGGTGGTTTTCTTGTCTGATGGAGAGAAACTGACTGATTCGATATCGGGTGCATTCAGATTGTTACTTAGCACCAATTTTTTCGTCAACCATGCCTTCCAGTTAGCTGTATTTGATAGTGTAGGGACAACAATACCGGTCACGGTTTTGCCTATCAGCGATGCGTCAGTGATGTGAATGGCCACATCATAGTTCTCCTTTACACGGGTTCCCCATGTACTTTCAGCACTTTCGTTATCGCTTGCTCCATATTTTATGCCTTGGGCGTTGGCATTTACATTCACTGCCACTAAGGCAATGAATGTAAATATTGATATTACTAATCTTTTCATATATTACGAATTATCTGATAATATAATAATGTTGGACAAACCGACATTACTTAATGATCTTGATGACTTTCTTTGTACCATCTGCCAATACAGACTTCTTGATAAATACACCGTTTGTAGGACGAGCAACAAGACGGCCACTGAGATCATAGTAGGCTTCGCTCTTTACCGTTGTGCCAGATGGGGTTAGTGTGTTGTTGATGCCCGTTGTAGTAGGTTTATACCATACGATGTTACTCTTGCGCTCCTCACCGCCTCCATCATATATGGCCTGTACGCCTAATGAATCATAATCGGCAAAGTAATAGTATATAGTCTTCTTATTCCCAGAGCTAGATATATCACTGCCATCATCATAATCATAGGCAAAATCGGTCTTCTCTTCCTCTTTTTGTGCTTTATATTCATCACGGTAGAATACCAGTGGTGATGTGTCGCCATCCTTATAAATTCTATAATGCAATTTTTCAGGATTGATGAAGTTGCCGTCCACATCCTTCGTAAAGATATTGAATGAGAAATCACCAAATCCATAAGAATTATTGTATGCCACCACTTCCTCCCATGCAGGGTCAGCAGGCACAGCAGCCACATCATTAAAATATTTGATTTCCGGATCACTATACGCATTTAAGTAATTGAGCTTAGAGAAACCGACATTCACAAGCATGGCTGTTCCACTTTCAGCAGTAAGGGTCTTCGTGGATTCATCCCATGTGAACTTCTGACTCTCAGCCTTTGTGTATACAGAATATTTCTGCGGCTGATAATTGCCGGAATTATCTTTTACAAGTGTGTCCTTTATAATGTATGTGGCAGGATAGTAAAATAGGTGATAGCCTGATTTGGTCGAGTCTGGGCCAAGATATTGTTCCTTGAATTCAACAGTGTTTCCATTCTGTTGACCTACTATCCATTCATCGTCGGCATTGTTATATGGATTCCTAACATAGAAGTTGTTTCCTACATGAGCCAGCGAAACCATGTTAGTGGTGGTGGTGGTGTCGGTATCCCAATAAGTGAATGCCCAAGGGGTGACAGCATCCTTGATGTCCTGCGATATTACAGCCTGCTGATATTGATCAGGCAAAGCCACGATCTTGGTCTGTTCATCACCATATCCATACCATCCACCATTTGAATCTACCAGACCGATGACATAGTCATCGATTTGTTTCAGGGTTTTGGCTGCTTTATTATAGCGGAAAGTAGCTTTGGTGTTGACTGTGCCATCAGCCAATGTATCCAGGCTCCAAAAATTTGAAGATTCCTTATATTTTAAAGGAACGGCATAAAGATTTGTGCCCTGATTATCATAAATGGGTTGGAAGTCGGCTACATAAGTAGAATCATTCTCTTTGTCTAGTTTAAGCCATGTCTTGGAAACCAATAGTGAGAATGGATTCTTCAAATACAGCGCATTGTCGGCAACAACATAATTGGAAACAACTGCATCCTGTTTTATCGCATACAAATACCCAAAAAATGCAAGATACCCAAGTCCTGATCTTAATTGATTGGCTACCAATGTACCTTCGGGCTGCGAAGTAATCAGTTGATTTGACGATGAGGCCAATTTGGATTTCAGATGTTTGATAGCACTGATGTTGTTTACTTTACCTTTAGGAGTCAATAGAACCGGCAAATCTTGTGAGAGGATTGTGCGATTTACAAGGGCTCTTGATGGATTGAACTTTGCTTCCTGATTGAAGTTTCTCTCTGTTCTAACTTGTGGTTGCGCAAATGATATTGTTGTAGTAAACAATGCCGCAGCCAATAATAAAGTAATTCTTTTCATAACTTAACAATTTTGATTAATATTTGTGTCAAGCATTTTTTTAATCTTGGCACCTTGAAACATACTAAGTCATTTAAAGATCTGCATAACATCCTCGAGAAATATATGTAAACTCTCTTTAACGATTGCAAATGTAAGCAAAAGCTTTATAAAAACAAAAACAATTCCTAATTATTTTTAACAAAAACGCAAAAATACTTACCATGTGGTAGTAAATATACCACATTCGTGTTATATTGATAACCTTTTTTCTATTATGCTTTCTTATTGAATAATGTGCTAGCGTTAAGAATGAGCAGAGGATAGATGAAGGAAAAGAAAAATTGAAGAGGAAAAAGAATGGGCAGTTCCACATCTTCCTTCAAATAAGTAAGATTTACAAAAAGACAGAATAATCTTTGTCTTACGGATTAAAAAAAGAATACATATACTGGATATCAGTAAGTTACATTATTTATTTATCAAGTATTAGGCAACAAGGGCCAAAGTCGGGTTCATGACGATGCCTTCAACACTGTCTCTGTCACCATTTACGAAAAGCAGGAGGAGATTGTCAACTACTTTGTCTATCGTTCCACCAATGCGTCTGCAGAGTCTCTCAACTCAAAGATCAAGAACTTCCGTGCGCAGCTCCATGAGGTTGTCGATGTGGAGTTCTTCCTATACCGATTATCACTTATCTACGCATAGCAAATACACACGGTTTTGCCTGTGCCCCTATTTTTTTTCTTTATTTTTTGCAAAAAAATCAAACATTCTTTATACCTTTGCTGCAATAAGCCACAAAAAAATGAAGATAAAGAACCTTGCAGCAATTCTCATCGTCCTCGTTTTTATCGGATGCACGCCCGAAAAACGTTATCACGAGGTGCTGAACCTTGCGGAAAACGAGATGAGGAATCATCCCAAAAAGGCATTAGCCCTACTCGACAGCCTACAGAGACAGCACCCCGAATTTTCTACCCGGCAAAGGATGAAGTACGAACTGCTACGGCAAGACGCTCTTAACAAGACCGACAATGTGTTCAAATCGGACAGCACGGCGAAAATGCTGGCAGACTACTACGACCGGCATGGCACGCCCAATGAAAAGATGAAGGCCTATTACCTGCTGGGCATGGCTTACATGGACATGAAGGAATGGCCGGTAGCCCTGCAGAGCATGCTGGATGCCGCCTCGAAAGCCGACACGACCACTGAGGATTGTGACTATTTCACACTGTCACGGGTACATGGGCAGGCTTCCGATATATATCGTTTCCAGATGATGCCCT
>OCVT010000351.1_pt1 | contig 18399 bp, 16 predicted proteins | sample 1539111 | NCBI WGS metagenome assembly OCVT01 (sample SAMEA3991482, study PRJEB22521) | metagenome | biome: anthropogenic terrestrial biome; feature: sewage plant; material: raw primary sludge | place: Sweden | collected 2012-09-26 | reverse complement strand
AATATACCATTCAATGTATATTTTACCCAAAAATTGACGACCATATATGGAAAAGTAATTGGGCCTGAGACAATTATTACTAAGAATGGGAAGAAGTATGATTGTTTGAAGTGTATGTCAAATTCCATACCAGGGTCCATTTTTGATTCCTCAGAACCGGTTGTTGTATGGCTGACTAACGATGCCAGGCATATACCCGTGTGCGTACAATGTAAAATAAAGGTTGGTTATATCAAGGTTTATCTTGAAAATTAAAGATATCATGCGTATGTCTCATCCTAAAGGTTTGTATCTTCTTTTCGTGACTGAAATGTGGGAACGGTTCAGTTACTATGGTATGCGAGCCATATTTTTCCTTTTTCTGACAAAGGCGCTTTTGTTTACCCATGAAGATGCCTCCAACATTTATGGCGATTTTACAGGACTGGTCTATCTGACGCCCTTGCTTGGTGGTTACATTTCTGACAGGTATTGGGGAAACCGTCGCTCCATAGTGTTCGGTGGGCTGCTGATGGCCATTGGCCAATTCTTTCTGTTTCTCAGCTCCACTTATTATCATACATCCTTCGCATTAAGCCTGATGATTATCGGATTGCTGTTTCTGGTGGTAGGAAATGGTTTTTTCAAGCCTAACATTTCCACGATGGTAGGGCAGTTATATGCACCTGGTGATGCCAGAACAGACGCGGCCTATACCATTTTTTACATGGGCATCAATTTGGGCGCTTTTTTCTCCCCATTGATATGCGGGACTCTGGGTGATACGAGTAATCCTGCTGATTTCCGTTGGGGATTTCTTTCTGCTTGCATCGGTATGTTGGTGGGACTTGCTTTGTTTTTGAGTTTGAAGGGCAAATATTTAAATTCATACGATGGAAGGCCCGTTGGACTCAAGCCAGTCAGAAAAAATAATGCAGAGACTGGTGACGGCCAAATGCCATTCAATTTCCGTAAAGTGGCAATGTCGATGGGTGCTGCTGCCTTACTGTATTTGCTATTCTATTATTTATTGAATTTGGACGTATTTGCCTCTCTCATTTTCAGTTTCTGTCTGGTCATACCCGCATACATTATCACCGATACATCTCTGACAAAAGTAGAGCGGAGTCGAATTCTGGTGATATATATATTGGCCTTTTTCGTTCTTTTCTTTTGGGCCGCATATGAACAGGCAGGAGCTTCGCTCACGACATTTACCGATGAGTCAGTAGACCGTGTGATAGATAATCATGAAATAAAAACCAGTTATTTTCAAAGTGTAAATCCGATTTTTATTTTCATTTTGGCGCCTTTCTTTTCCATGTTATGGACCTGGTTGGAAAAGCGGCATCTGCATATTGGACTGACGCAGAAGCAGGCTATGGGAATGTTGTTGCTGTCAGCTGGATATATGCTGTTGGCGTATGGTACGCAAGGTGTACCAGATGCGGTGAAAGTGAGTATGTTTTGGATTCTTTCTTATTATTTTCTTTCAACGGTAGGCGAACTTTGCCTCTCTCCTATAGGTTTGTCGATGGTGACAAAATTGTCGCCAGCCCGTTTTTCTTCTCTTTTGATGGGTGTATGGTTAATGTCGACAGCTGCAGCCGATAAATGTTGCGGTATGTTGAGTGCGCTATATCCCACAGATCATTCTGTTGGTGTCTTTTCTTTTCTTCACTTCACTATTTCTTCCAAAGCAGATTTCTTTATGATGCTTGCTATTATGACCTTCGTGGCAGCCCTGATTTTGTTTCTTGTTTCAAAGAAACTGAATAATATGATGAAAATGGAGTGATTGGTAAAAAAATAAAGTTTGCAAGCTTTTTTTCTGCCCTCATAATTTGTTAAATATCATAATATTTACAATATTTGCAAGTAAATATGGTAGGGTGGGTTTCATTTCAGCCGACATGTTTCAGATATTCGTGTGCGCGAAGGTGGTGCGATGCCTTTCTGATGCTTGTTGGGTCTTTTCTGAAACCTGTAAATTAGATTATAGTTAGAAAATTATTAGATTATGAAACATATAGTACATTTAAAAGGTTTGTTCTTTCTGTTCTTATCGCTTTTTGTATTAAATACTTATGCGGAGGAATGGAGATGTATCTATACCCTTGACTTTGGCGGCAATGATGCTTCTGACCCCCAGTTTAGAGGTACACCGTTAACTGCTGATGAAGGCACTTCGGCTGTGGGTTTTAAGCCAATGATTTCACAAGGTAACAAATATACTATCGGTAAATATAATGACAAATCAATAAGCGGCAGTAATAGCAATTGGCAAAATCTTGAGGGTGATCATACACATTCTGATGATAAGAATAGAGGGTATTTTCTGATGTTGGATTGCCCTCAAGGATGTGGTGGTACTACGGGAGTTACTTGTGCTTCTAATTTTTTGGATTATACTCAGAGTTCCATATATGAAAAGACGCTTTCTGACAATCTTTGTACGGGTGTCACATTTAAATTCCAAGTGTTTGTAGCTAATATGGGATTGGTTGATGCAAGTTCTGCAGGTTCTTTTATTACATTAGGTATCTATGACGATAATGGAGTTAAGCTTTGGGAAAGAGAAGGATTGGCTATTCCATTGGGTACCCCAGGTACAGAGTCTCTTGATTGGCATGAGGTCTCCGGTGAGTTTTCTATTCCAAGCACAGCAAATACTTCCAGTATTCATTTCCGTGTTTATCCTTTATCTGCAGGCAAACCTAATGCTGAAACTGGAGGATATGATTTCGGTCTGGATGACATTTCCATCTATGTTCAACAACCAAGTTTGACGTTTAATCACACGGATTATTTATACAATTTGCCTACGACACTTAGTGCATCGTTGGATAATACGAAATTCTTCTCAGATATGAGCGATGTAAAATATAGGTGGGAATATTCTGCTACGGGTTCTGCGCCTTGGTCAGATTTGGGAACCTATAGCTATTCTAATCATCCCGATTTTGCTTATACCATCCAAAAATTTGACAAGGCAAAGAATAACGGATATTACAGACTAACGGTAGCTACCACCAGTGTTATGAACACAATCTCTGAGTCGTCGGTTTGTTGTGTCCGTGATACGATGCGCATCAATGAAACAAAAAATAAGGTAAAACTTGTTTTGTGTGAAGGTGGGTCTGAAACTATTGATGGCCAGAAATTTACAGATGCAGATGAAAAAACTACCAAAACGACAACTAATGATTTTGATGTAACAACTTCGGTTCTTCACAAGACAGAAAAAGTCGATCTTTCTACTATTTGTATAGGAGCGCCTGGACCTGATAATATAACTTATGATAAGGCCACTATTGATAAACTGATAGGCAATGGCACCATGTCTGCTGATTCGGTAGTTAATCTTAGTGTTACTACTATTCCTACTGTTCGTACCAATTATGAAGGGGTTACATGTGATAGTATTATTATCACCAAGAAATTGAAGGTGACCTCTGGTATATATTTATCGAATCCCGTAGAAAAATTGTGTCAGCATAAGGCTTCCGGTTTTAACAATCTTGTTTATGACAAGGTCGGAATCTTTAAAGATACGGCGGATGAAGGGTGTATACACAGAATACAGGAAATTGTGGTGAGTGCGGTGTATGACACCACTCTTGAGGAAACAATTTGTGAAAACACTGCCTATGAGGGTAAAAATTATCCAAAATCGGGTGATTATACATTGGGGCCAAATAAGTTGAAATCAATTGCAGGTTGTGACAGTACTGTTACCATCAATCTGCATGTTACTTCACATACTGAATCCAATTTACCTGAGGTTACCCTGTGCCAAAGTGATTTTGGAGAGGGCAAGACGGCCTATTCTTTCAACGGCAAAAATTACGTCAATTCCACCGCTAAAGATATGGTGATGGATCTGAAAGATACAGCGGTCAGCGTTGTAAACAAATGTGACAGTATCATTAATGTGCATGTTACCATTCATCCGTTGATTCATGCTTATAAGGATACGCTCATTTGTCGGGATCAAATCTTGTTTGGTACTGAATATAATGCAGCTGGCAATTTCACCAAGGATTTCCATTATACATCGGCTGCTGGTTGTGACAGTCTGCTCACATGGAAAATCAATGTGTTGGACATCCAGTTGAAACTTCGTGCAGAATTTGGCGCAAGTGATATCTGTGAGGGACAGTCGGCTACGTTGATTGTGGATTTGATACCTTCAAATGTTCCTCTTCACTGGGAGCCAGAATTGACCAGCCGAAACCCATTGAGACCTAGTGTAATGCCTACTACCACCACTACCTATGTGGCGCATGCAGTGAATAGTGTAGGCTGTCATGCTACTGATAGTATCACAATATCAGTACATCCTACACCTACTCTTACCATCGATTCTATTTATCAGCAGGACCGAAAACTTGATTTTACAGTTACTGGTGGTACTCCTGAATATTCTTATATGGTAGGTACTAAAACGGTAACTCCCGTTAATGGCAGTTCATTGGAGGGATTGACTTATGGATCGCATGAGTTGAAGGTAATTGACTCTGTAGGATGTACGGCTGTTGATACATTTGTTTTGGAACCTGTTTCCATTACACCTTCTGCAGTGATGACTCCTAATGGTGATGGAATAAATGATACATGGATAATCAAGAATATTGATACTTATCCATTGGCAACTGTCCGTATTTATGACAGATACGGCAAGCTTTTATTTGAAAAAACTGGATATGACAATAGCTTTGATGGAATGTATGAGGGGAAGAAACTTCCATCAACTGATTATTGGTACGAAATTGACATGGAGGAGCTTGACAAGCAGTATATAGGTCACTTTACTTTGATTAGGTAAGGTTTACATCCAATATCAATAAAAAATCAGAATCTATATTTAGGTTCTGATTTTTTTTGTCTATTATGTTAGTCGATGGTTACTTCTATTCCGTATCTGGTATGTTGGTTGTAGGCCGTCAGTATTAAATATCCTCTTGTTATCTTATGATTTTCTATTTGGAGGGGATATATTGTTTCCATTTCATTTACATGTGAAATCATTTCCCCATCATATTTGAAATGAACGGTTTTGAAGGTCCCCGATTTCCCCTCCTTTACATATTTATTATAAAATAGTCGGGCAACAATCCCCATGGTCATTCTCAAGTTTATTTCCACACCTGGGTTCAGCACCATTTGTCCTTTGTATATCCCAGTCAGCATATCTATGCCGAGGTATCCATTATAATAGGGCGCAATCTGTCTCTGTATGAATTTTGTCGATATTTCAGTTGCCTCTTGTATTGTATTCTTTCCTATTTCTTGTGCTAATTTTCTTTCTATAGCTTCATCGCTAAGCAATAAATTGCATCTGTAGACGCCAGCAGGGTCAGCTAGGAAATGAGAAAAACCGACAAATTTAACGGCTCCGCCCTTACATTCAAATTCTATGGCATAGTCTGCCGTCTTTTCCCATATCGGTTCCACTATGACGCTGTGCTGCTGTTGAAGCGTCCGTTTGCTCCATCTTTCTACATTAAAATCGTATCCAGACAAGCCCCACCATAAGCCTCTTCCACTTCCTGACAAAGGGGCTTTTAGCAGGCTCTTCCTCTGCTCAGTAATATCCTTTATTCTCTCTATGCTATAGACTTCCTCTGGAAGCAATTCTTGCGGGAATCCGTGCGTTTTTGCGTGCTCATTTAGTAGTTCGATGCTGAGTCGTCTGTGTGACAATTTTCTTATGATGTCGCTATCAGGCAGGTTGCTATCGGGTGAAATGGATCTTATTTTTTTCTCAATGGCCTTGTCCCATCCCCATGTTTGAAACGAGTCGTCGGCTATAGGTATATATTCAGCTGGATTCATTGACAGTTGATTCATTGACAAGGCTTCAGCTATTTTGGGAGATATGTGTTCTGTTGTCAGTGTTATTTCATGGTCACTGCCATACCATAAAGGTAGCGTGCCTAGGTCTTGATCCATTTCGGCACATACTCTTGGAGGAATGTAGTTTGAATTGTTATTGGCTATGGCCAGATCGTGCTCAATGTTGAGTATATGTATAGTCCTTCCCATTTTAGTTCTCTATCCAGGCCATTACAAATTCAGGTTCGATGATGAAGTTTACTTTGTAGGTGTTACCATTAATGAGTTCTGTGATTATTCCGTTGCCAGTTCCTTTATAGATATTTATATTTTCTATGTGAAAATCTTTTATGTAGTCAATGTATTTTATGTCGGCCAATTTGTACAGTGCTTCTTTGGCAGTCCATACCAGTAGGGCATTGATCGTATCATCGTTGGTTGGATTTTCCGCCCTCTCTTTTTCGCTCATGAATCGGTCTGCCACATTCAATACCCTTGAGTTTTTTCGTTTCTCAATGTCAAGTCCTATGTCTTTGTGGTCCTTGTTCAGCATTATGGAAACATAGTCAGAGGTGTGGCTGATACTGATGCTTGGCACTTTGTTGTTTTTGTCTTTTTTCTTGTCTTTCAGATAGGGCTTTCCACTTGCTTGATAGCAGATTATCAAGTCGGGATAGTTACGGAATAATAAATATCTGACGCAGGCCCATTCTTTTTTCCTTTTTTCGTTGAGAACTCGGTAATCTGTATCCGAATCGCAACCAGACAAAGTCGCCAATTCATTGAAGTCCTCTTCGACTTTCCAGATGTATATTTCTGTTGATTGTGTTACCTGTTTATCGTAATACAACATAGGGTTAAAAGCACCTGCTGATGTTATTGTTTATGTTCAATTTTCATTTTTGTAGCGTATACAAAAATGAAATTAACTATCAAAAAGTAAATGACATCTCTGCTGTCAATAACCCCTCGGCTCATTGATTCATAGTGTGCGTTGATTCCCCACGATGCGATGAATGATTGTGACGTGCCGGTAGTGAACATCAAGCTCAGAAGGTCAAATCCATAGTAGAAGAAAAAGCTGATGACCGCTGCTATAATAAAGGCGATGATTTGATTATCTGTCAATGAAGAAGAAAAAACGCCAATGGCTGCATAAACACTTGCCAAAAATATCAGTCCGATATACGAACCCCATGTGCCACCAGTATCAATACTTCCTATTGGATCCCCCAACAGATAGACGCTTATAAAATAGACCAAAGTTGGTAAAATAGAAAAAACAACAAGCAGTAATCCTGCAAGATATTTTGACAGTACAATGCTGAATCGACTGATGGGACGGCTCAAAAGCAGTTCCAATGTGCCATTGCGTTGTTCTTCGGCAAACAGTCGCATCGTTATTGCAGGGACAAGAAACAGGTACAGCCATGGCGCTAAAACAAATAATCCGTCCAAATTGGCATATCCGCTTCCCAAAATGTTGTAATCACCTTTAAAAACCCATAAAAACAAACTGGTAATAACTAAAAAAACACCAATGACAATATATCCCATTGGAGAACTGAAAAAGGTGCTGAATTCTTTACGTAGTAATACAAGCATTTTTGACGTTATTTTATCTGTTGCAAAGATACTTATTTATGGTGAAATAGATATTCAGAATGAACACAAAACAGAGATTCCTCTTTTGTTTTTCAACTTCAAAAAGGCAAGTCGTCATCCTCTATGTGTGATCCGTCTATTTCTTCTGATAGTTCCAGAGCAAAACATTTGGCCAGCTTTGTTTCCTCCGCTCTGACTTTTTTGCACTCTGTTACCAAGTCGTCCAGATTATTGCTTCTCAATATACCTTTGGCTTTTTCCACCTGGTACCTATTAGTGTCCCAAGTAGGAGTGATTAGCGTCATGATGGCTCTTAGCATTTTAATCAACTGTTTATCGGTTTCCATCATCATCTTTTTCTTCTCGTTGGGTTCCGATGGGTTGGTGCAATGCTCTGCACATATTTTTATTTGCAGGTTGATTATTTCTTTTTCAACTTCTGCTATTTTTTTTGCCAGATTGGGAATATTGAGGTCAAAACTTATTCTGTTCACCATTTTCATTTCACTAAATTCCTTTATTTATTATTCTTTCTACAAAGCTATCTAATTTTTTTGATAGGGCAAAGTTTCCTCCTCTCTCTTTTTATTTGGTGCAAATTAAATTTCGATTTGTTTATTTTGATTTTTTCATTACCAAGCAAAAAAGCCAAGCTGAAAATACAACTTGGCTTTTATTCTGAAGAGAATTATTTTATTTCATCCCCCGTTGCAATTTTTTTTCCAATTGCTCTGGCGTAATATCTTTTGCGACAATGTTGCCTCTTTGGTCTACAATGAAGTTTCCAAAATGTCGTTCCAATCTGAAATCCTTGGCCAGTTTTGAGTCGAATCCCTTTTTTTCGCGTACCACTTTAGTGAAATTAAGGTTATCCTTTTTTACTATTTCCCGAAACAAATTTTCGTAATCGTCCAGTGAAACGGAGACTGAAGTCAAACCATGGTTGTTCTGTTCGTATTTCCCTAAAATTTGAGAGAATCTGACATTTTCTTCTCTGGATGCCGCGTCATACGATGCCCAAAAGTTGATTAAAACCAGATGGTTTTTGGGTGAACTTACGAGCTGATTCTCAATTTTTTCACCGATGGCCAAACCATTGCTGTTTCCGTGAGGAATAAACATCAACGCTGTGGTGATTATGGCCATCGCAATTATAAATGCATATACCTTTCTCATACCAATAGTCTTTTTGAGTTGGTGTTAGAGGCTCCTATTTGCATCTTAGGAACAAGTGCCTCATTGTTATTATATATGCAAATATAAGAAAAACAGAGCATTCCACCAAATTTTGGTAGCGCTCCGTATGGTTTCAGCGCATCAGTTCATGTCCCATTTGTCTTTTCTACACTGCTGCATCCTTTTATTTATCCCACATATACCACATGTTAAAAGGATTAACATATCCGCTGTTTTTTTGTCACTTTTTTTTGTTGTAGTATTTGCATATATCGGACAGCCCGCATTTTTCGCATTTAGGAGCTATAGCAGTGCATATGTATCTGCCATGCAGTAGAATCCAATGGTGAGCCTTGCTTAATACCTCTTGTGGGATGTTTCGTGTCAGTTCCATTTCCGTTTCAATAGGAGTCTTGGCGTTGTTGGTGAGTCCTATTCTGTTTGAAACTCTGAATACGTGTGTATCAACTGGCATAGCGGGCTTGTCAAATGCTACGACTAACATTACATTTGCCGTTTTTCTGCCCACCCCTGGTAGGGAAAGTAGGGCGTCGAAATCATCGGGTACAGTTCCGTTATAGTCCTTTACCAGTTTCTCGGCCATGTTATGTAGATGCTCAGCTTTTGCGTTCGGGTAGGATACGCTTTTTATATATTCCAGAATCTCATAAGATTCAGTCTTTGCCATTATTTCTGGAGTGGGACATGTCTTGAATAGGGCAGGGGTCACTTGGTTGACCCTTGAATCAGTGCACTGAGCTGACAGCATGACGGCAACCAGCAATTCAAAATTGTTGGTGAAATTAAGTTCTGTTGTGGCATTCGGATTTGTTTGTGCCCACCATGCTAATGCCTTTTCATATCTTTCTTTTTTTGTCATATTGTCCGTGTTTTCGTAATCCTCCAAAATGAGAAAGCTACCGTCCGTTAAGGGGGTAGCTTCTTCTATTTTATATTCAGAGAGACCTTCTTCAAAAGGGCAGGTCACTGCTTTCATCATTGCCAGCTGCTGGAGCTTGAGTCTCGCCATTGGCAACGGGAGCGGCAGGGGCAACAGGAGCGGCTGGAGCTGCACTGAAAGGCTCCGATGGGGCTGCACCTGGGGCCATAGGCTGTGCTTGTCCTTGGGCAGATGCGTTGTATGGAGCAGAACGCCATGCTCTTAGGTCATTGTACCAGCGACCATTGTATTCACGGGCAGAAAAGTCTATGCTGACTGTCAATTCTTGTTCTTTTTGTATATTCAGCTGCTGAATTTTTTCTTCTCCAAATATGGTAAAACAAACTCTGCTTGGATATTGAGTGCCTTGTTTGCCATCAAATAGTTCCATTACGTAGTCTTGTTTTTTCCAATCTCCTCTGCTGCTTGTTCCGCTTAAAACGGGCAACACTTCAATGATTTTACCTGAAATATCCATGTTTCGTTTTTTTATGTTTATTTTCCGTAGTTTGCCAGGGCTTTTATCAGTTGGCTGTTTTCTTCTGGTTTGCCCACTGATATTCTCAAGCACCCTAAACACAAAGATACATTATTTCTGTTACGTACGATGATTCCTTTATCAACTAAATATTGATAAATTTTGTTCGCATCTGTAACTTTTGTCAGTATAAAGTTGGCGTCAGTAGGGTAGGTGCCCAATACGACATCCAGTTCGTTCAGCTGTTTTGTCAGTTTACTCCGTTCATCCAAAAGTATTTTTACCCAATCTTTTTTTAGTGTCTCATTGTCAAGCATTTTCAGGGCTTGCTGTTGTGTCAGAATATTTATGTTATAAGGGTATTTCACCTTGTTCATTATTCCGATTATATCTTTGTTGGCAAAAGCCATACCAAGGCGTAAACCGGCACTTCCCCATGCTTTTGAGAATGTTTGCAGCACCACAAGATTGGCATATTGGTCGATATCCTTTAGCAAACTTTCGTGTGATGAAAAGTCAATGTATGCTTCGTCAACTACCACTATACCATTGAAGCTTTTTATTACTTTTGTCACTTCCTTTTCTGGCATTGCGTTTCCCGTCGGATTGTTGGGTGAGCATATCCAAATGACTTTTGTCTTATCATCGGTCTTTCCCAGCAAATCTTCGGCCTTGAACTCAAATTTATTGTCCAGTTTTACGGCGCGGTATTCAACATCGTTAACGTCGGCGCATACTCTATACATTCCATAAGTAGGCTCTATAGCTACTACATTGTCAACCCTGGGTTCACAGAATATGCGGTACATCAAGTCTATGGTCTCATCGCTACCATTACCTAAACAAATTTGTTCTGTCGTTGGGCCCTTGATAGGGCTTAATTTTTCCTTCACCTTTAATTGGAAAGGGTCGGGGTATCGGTTGTATGGTTCGTTATAGGGATTTTCGTTGGCATCCAGATATACCGAGGCTTGTCCCGTAAATTCAGTTCGGGCGCACGAGTAGGGGGCCAAATTCCATATATTCGGGCGAACCAATTTTTTCAAATCAAATTTTGCCATGTTCATGGTTGATTTTGTTATTTGTAAGTCATTACCATAAAAGCAATTTCACTTTTTCAGTCGCAGAGTTACTGCATTTTTGTGTGCGAATAGCTGCTCGTTTTCGGCCATGATTTCAATGGTGTGACCAATGTTTTGCAATCCTTCTGGGGTGATTTCCTGATAGGTGATTTTTTTCCGGAAGCTGTCCAGATTAACACCACTATAGGCATGAGCATAACCACTGGTAGGCAATGTGTGGTTGGTGCCAGAGGCATAATCTCCTGCACTTTCCGGGGTAAGATAACCCAAAAATATGGAACCTGCGTTGTTGATTTTTTCAGCAATTTCTCTGTAACCGTTTGCTGAAATGATGAGATGTTCAGGAGCGTAGCTGTTAGTCAGCTTTATGGCTTCATCCATGTTTCTCAATACAAATATCTTGCTGTTGGCAAGGCTCTTTTCTGCTATTTCGTGGCGAGGTAGCAGTGCGCATTGGCGTTCCACTTCTTTCATCGTTTTTTCTGCCATGTCTTCGCTGGTGGTTACCAATACAACTTGGCTGTCAACTCCATGCTCAGCTTGTGATAATAGGTCAGAGGCCACATATACAGGGTTCGCGCTTTCATCAGCAATGACTTCAACTTCAGAGGGGCCAGCTGGCATATCAATGGCAACATCGCGCAGACTTACCAATTGTTTGGCCGCAGTTACATATTGGTTGCCTGGACCGAATACTTTGTAGCTTTTAGGCACACTCTGAGTACCAAAAGCTAGCGCTCCGATTGCTTGAACGCCACCAATTTTGAATATTTTTTTTACGCCAGCTACCTTGGCGGCAAAGAGTACAGCTGGGGGAACTTTTCCTTCTTTGTTAGGAGGTGTACAAAGGGTTATTTCTTTACAGCCTGCTATTTGAGCGGGTAAGGCAAGCATCAACACCGTAGAAAAGAGAGGAGCTGTTCCTCCTGGTATATATAGTCCTACTTTTTCAATAGGTTTCGCTTTCTGCCAGCAAGTTACGCCCTTGGTCGTTTCTACACAAGGTAATTCCTGATCCTGCGCTTTGTGAAATTTTTCTATGTTGTCCTTTGCTTTCAGTATGGCCTCTTTCAGTTCTGAATCCAGCGTTTCTTCTGCTTCTTTGATTTCTGGTTCGCTTACCTGCAAGTCATTCAGTTTGACATGGTCAAACTTCTCTTCATATTCTTTGACTGCCTCGTCTCCCCGTGTGCGTATGTCATCAAGTATGCCCTTGACGGTGGCAAACAGTTGTGTGTTGTCAAAGTGCGGGCGTTCTAGTAAAGTAGCCCATTCATTTTCCTGTGGATATTTTTTTAATTGCATCTTATCGTTTTTTTTATAAAATCATTTTTTCAATAGGGACGACCAAGATACCTTCTGCTCCGAGAGCTTTCAGTTGATTGATGATTTCCCAAAATGAATCTTCTTCAATTACGGATTGCAGTGAAGACCACCCTTTAGTGTTGAGCGGTGTGATGGTTGGAGCTTTCATTCCAGGCAGGATTTTGCTGACTGCTTCAATCTTGTCATTAGGGATATTGAGAACAATATATTTTTTGCCATCAGCATTTTTGTAAGAGTCAAAACGGAATAACAGTTCATCCAGAATTTCTTTTTTTTCTGTAGTTAGACCCTTGTGAGCTATCATGATTGCCTCGGAACGCATCACCACTTCAACCTCTTTCAAATTATTGCTGACCAGAGTGCTGCCTGAACTTACAATGTCAAAGATGGCATCGGCAAATCCTATACCGGGCGAAACTTCCACCGATCCCATGATTTCGTGAATTTCTGCATTTATCTTGTTTTTGTCGAGGAAGTCTTTCAGTATGCGTGGGTAGGAGGTCGCAATGCGTTTCCCATTAAACCATTGCAATCCAGGGTAGTCAATTTCTTTGTGAATAGCAAGTGAAAGGCGACATTTGCTGAAGTCAAGTCGTTTGATAATCTCGGCATCTTCATGTTTTTCCACAAATTCATTTTCTCCTACGATGCCGACATCGGCAATGCCAGAGGCGACTATCTGAGGAATATCATCGTCACGCAGGTAGAGTATTTCCACTGGGAAATTTTTTGCTTTTACCAGCAGGGTGCGTTTTCCGCCATCTACTTTGATGCTTGACTCTGCCAACATTGTTGATGTCTCTTCAAACAAGCGGCCTTTTGATTGAACTGCGATTCTTAACATGGTTGTATATTATTTATTTGTTATTTTCTTCTTCGTAGGTAAAATCCTGATAGTAAAAATTCTTTACTGATTCTTCTGGTGTGAATGTGTAGTATGTGGCTAGGGCCTGAGCGCACACTTCGCCTTTACTGTTTTCAATGCTCACATCCACTTGAGCTAGACGGTGGACCGCCTTTCTCAGTTTTCCTCTGATGGTCAGAACCAAATCATCTGTATGTAGTGGTTTGAGAAACTTGGTTTCCAATTTGGTGGTCATACCCGAAACTTTCAGGTCATGCAGTATTACCCATGCCGCCATTTCGTCCATCAATGTGCATTGAATTCCTCCGTGCAACACATTCACCCACCCCTGAAACTGTTTTTGAGGATGCCAATGGCAGACCAGTTGCCCATCTTCTTCCTCAAACTTCATTTTCAATCCGTCTGCGTTGTTTTCACTACAACCGAAGCAGTTGAACTCTGGTATCCGTTTCCAAGGGTTTATTATTTTTCTCATTTTTTTGATATATAAGTAAAATAAAAAAGCTCACCGAAAAATCGGCAAGCTTTATCTTGTTAGACGCACATACATCATTGCTCACCGCTATCAACGTTGATTATGATGGTGAAGATGTGTCTCGTTCTTTCTCATACTATCTTTATTGCTTTTGCAAATTTAAAAATAATATTTAGGAAAACAATGTTTTTTCTTTGGTTTATTGATATGGAAAACAAAAAAGCCTGATACTTAAAGTACCAGGCTTTCTTGAATATTTTATCAATTAATATTGAACTTCCGCTTTAAGGATGTTGCCATCAATAGAAAGAAGATGTATCAAATAGTATTTAGTGCTGCTGTATTGATATATTAAATAAGGATTATCCATACTTAAATTCAAATTTACAAATGTTGACTTGGCTGCATCAGAGTTGAAATCAGTAAGCATATAACCAGAAATCTCGTCAAATTTCGATTTTTCAATTTTGGCTATTTTTTTTACACTAAAATTTTTGGTGTCTTCATCGTTGTTGACTTTATAAGTCAAACCAAGCGCACTTGCAGAGTATTGTGTCCCAGAGGCATCAAAATATATTATCTGTTTATTGCTTAGCATTCGCGTTCCGCTTTTGTAAGTTTGGTTTCCACTCTTGTTTGTGAGTGTGAACTTATAAGATTTACTGCCATTTGAAGTAACAACTTTTACTGTATATTCACCATATACACCAATGAATCGTATGATTTTGCTTGTTGGCTCACTGGTTTCTGCGTATTTGTCGTTGTGGCATACTCCTAAAATGTCGCTTACACTAACTTTGTCTTCGTAATCATTACTTACCGAAATTTCAACACGTTTTATTTTTTCAGTTTTGCAAGTTAGATTCAGTTTTACAGTGTCGCTACCAGTTTCAGATGGAACAATTGTTCCCTTTCCCAATTCATAGGTAGATCCACTTTTAAGTTCTACATCGTTGATGGTTTCTGCTGACATGTCAGGAGTGCTGTCATCGTCATCGCTTCCGCAAGAAGCCAATGTTGTCAGACTCAGAATACTGAGTACTGATAAAAGAGATAATAAAGTCTTTTTCATTTTAAAATAAATTTCTATTTAATAAGTTTATGCAAAATTGGATGCTCAATATAAAGGGCAATCTCAACTATATTTTATGCAAATCTCGTGCCTGAATATGGTATCAAGCTTCTTCCTCGCCTTCCTCTTCAGGCTCAACCATATTATGATAAACGTTCTGCACGTCATCATCCTCCTCAATCTTGTCGATGAGTTTGCGGACTTGTTCGCGCTGATCGTCGGTCAATTCTCTGGTGCTGTTTGGCACGTATACCAATTCAGAACTTAGAATCTCAAATCCGTTCTCCTCAAAATAGTTCTGAATTTGTCCGGAACCTTCAAATGTGCCTTCCACCAATATTTCATTAGACTCCTCGTCCAATTCCACATCGTCAGCACCAAAGTCAATCAGTTCCAATTCCAAATCCTCAACATTTACGCCCTCTTTTGCTTTGACGCGGAATTCACTACGATGTTCAAACATATAGTCCAGACTTCCCTGGTTGCCCATTTCACCACCATTGTGGCTAAAGTAGTTGCGGATATTACCCACGGTACGGGTGGTGTTGTCGGTGGCTGTCTCCACCAATATGGCAATTCCGAAAGGCCCTGTGCCAGCATATACAATTTCCTTGTATTCTGAAGAGTCCTTTTCCATTGCCTTTTTAATGGCACGATCGATGTTGTCCTTTGGCATGTTCTCGGTCTTGGCTGTGGCTATCAGCGCACGCAGACGTGGGTTCCCACTTGGGTCAGGACCGCTGGCTTTTACAGCAATAGAGATTTCCTTACCAATTTTTGTGAACGTGCGGGCCATATGTCCCCACCGTTTAAACTTTCTTGCTTTGCGGAATTCAAACGCTCTTCCCATATTTTGTTTGTCTGTAAGACCCATTGACGGGTCTTGTTGTTATTTTATATGTTTATGTCCTTTTTGTTTTTATCGGATAGAAGCTCCGACTTTCTGCTCATAGTTGCCAATGAGTTTCGTCATTATTGCCTCTATTTGCTGGTCTTTCAGTGTCTTTTCCTCATCTTGCAATATGAAACTGACAGCATATGACTTTTTGCCCTCTGGCAAGTTCTTACCTTCATATACATCAAATAAATATACATTTTTCAGTATCTTCTTTTCAGTATCTTTGGCTATCTGTGCTATCTGAGCAAATGTTATGTTTTTGTCAACTAGTAGGGCCAAGTCTCGTTTGACCTCTGGGAACTTAGGAATATCGTAGAATAAAACCTTATTGTTTTGAATCTCTCTTAGCAAGTTCTTCCAATTAAGGTCGGCAAAGAATACGTCTATGCCAATATCCATTTTTTTGAGGATACTTGATTTTACGCTGCCAAGTTTTGCAAGCGTTTTGCCATTCACCGTTTTTATTTCGAGACCATTGTTGAAGATGTCCTCTTGTGTCTCTTCTGTCTTGATTCTGTGTTCATTTATACCCAGTCTCTTCAGAATATTGTCAACATAGGCATGCAGTTGGTAGAATGAGGAACGCTCTTGTTTTACAATCCAGCTTTGTGCCGTCTTGTTACCACAAATCCAGATGCCTAAATGGAAATCCTCTGTGTATTGGGCCAACGGATTTTCTTTGGTTTGTTGTTTTGCAGGATCAAAGTAGTCGCAGTTGCCGTATTCGTAGAATTTTAAATCCTCATTTTTGCGGTTTGCATTGTGTTCGATGCTTTCCAGGCCACCAAACAATAAAGTCTGTCGCATGCAGTTCAAGTCTGAACTGAGTGGATTCATTATCATTACCAGATTCCTTGATTGGTATGATTCCAGTCCGTCGTAATAACCAGATTTGGTGAGGGAGTTGTTCATGATTTCACTGAATCCGCACCCTGTCAGTTGCTCTGCTATAAGGTTCTGAAGTTTCAGACTGTTTATTTTAGGTGAATATGTGATAGAAGAGTTTACTCGGGTTCCACATTCCACATTGTCGTATCCGTAGATGCGCAGCAAGTCTTCAATGACATCACAGTCGCGCTGAACATCTACACGGTAAGTCGGAACATTCAGCACCAAACCCTGTTCATCTTCTTTCTCAATATTTATTTCCAATCCTTTCAGAATGGTTTTGATGTCATTTTTTGCAATGGTCTTTCCTACCAGCGTATTGATTTTGTCGTAAGAAATCTCAACATGGAAAGGATTGACTTTGGTAGGGTAGTAATCATAAATATCGCTGGCGATTTCTCCTCCTGCGATTTCTTTTATCATCATGGCTGCCAGTTTCAGAATGTAGTCGCACCCATTTGGGTCGCAGCCGCGTTCAAAGCGGAAAGAGGCATCTGTGCTGAGTCCATGGCGGCGGGCAGTCTTGCGGACAAAGACCGGGTTGAAACAAGCACTTTCCAATAAAATATCCTTGCTTTTTTCTGTCGTTCCCGAATTCAGACCGCCAAAAACACCGGCAATGCACATAGGTCCATTTTCGTCACAGACCATCAGGTCGTTCTCGTTCAACTCGCGTTCTGTTCCATCCAGTGTGGTGAATTTAGTACCTTGCGGCATTGTCTTCACAATGACGTGCTTGTTTGCAACGGTGTCGGCGTCATAGGCGTGCATTGGTTGCCCCATGGCAAACATGATGTAATTGGTGATGTCGACCACATTGTTTATAGATCTGACGCCGATGGATTGAAGAGCCTCGCTCAACCATTCCGGTGATTCCTTAACTGTAACACCCTTGATGGCCAATGCGGTATATCGGGTACAGGCTTCGGGTTTCTCAATGTCTATTTTGAATGGAAAGCTGTTGTTGTCTATTTTGAATGAGGAAGCATCCGGTTTTGACAGTTTGTATTTGGGGTTATGTAGTCCGAAATAAGCAGCCAAATCTCTTGCAACGCCGAAGTGTGATGCGGCGTCGATACGATTTGGCGTGATGTCAACAACAAACAGCGCATCATTTTCTATATGATAGTATTCTTTGGCAGGTGTACCTATTTTTGTATCTTCTGGTAATTCAATAATGCCTGCATGGTTGGTGCTTACGCCTATTTCATCTTCAGCGCATAGCATACCATACGAATCCTCGCCTCTCAGTTTTGACTTTTTAATGACGATTTCTTTGTCTCCATCATATAATTTTGTACCAATAGTGGCAACAATGGTTTTTATGCCTTTTCTACAATTGGAAGCTCCGCATACTATCTTGATAGGTTCCTCTCCGTTTCCTACATCCACTTTGGTAATGTGCATGTGGTCAGAATTGGGATGGGGTTCACACTCCAACACCTGGCCTACAACCAAACCCTCCAGTCCTCCTTTTATAGACTGTATTTCTTCCATGCCGTCTATTTCAAGACCGATGGATGTTAATATCTTAGAAACTTCTGTGGGCTCAATATCCAAATTGATGTACTTCTTAAGCCACTTGTATGATATGTTCATTATTGTTTATAATGTTTATTATCAGACTATTATGATGCGGAACCTATGGCTGACCGCATTTTGACTAGCAAAGTTAAAAATTTTTTCTCGAAATATGAAATATTGAGGGCTCCCTTACTTCTTTGCAGATTCAAATATCAAGTGCAAAAATAATCAAAGGGAAAGAAAGAAGAGTTTC
>OCVT010000350.1_pt1 | contig 18419 bp, 19 predicted proteins | sample 1539111 | NCBI WGS metagenome assembly OCVT01 (sample SAMEA3991482, study PRJEB22521) | metagenome | biome: anthropogenic terrestrial biome; feature: sewage plant; material: raw primary sludge | place: Sweden | collected 2012-09-26 | reverse complement strand
GATCGCGGCCGCCCTGCATCCCTCCCCCTGGCAGCACGTGCTCGGCTTTGCCTGCCTGGGGGCACTGGCGGCGCTGTTCGGGCGCTGCGCCACGGTAGCGCAGCGCCGGCGCATCGTGCTGATCGCCGGTGCCCTCCTGCTCGGGCCGGTGGCGGTGCTGTCCTGGCTATCCTGGCTGGGCCTGCCCGCCCTGGCCCTGCTGCTGGCGCTGGCTGCCATTACGGGGGTCATCGCCGCCCTGGCGCACCGCCTGCAGACCGGGGTGCCGGGGGCGGTGATTTTCATTTTTGCCGCCAGCGCCGCCCTCAGCCCTGTAAGCAGCCTGCAATTGCTGCTGGAACGCTGCATCGCCACCGCGCTGGGGGTGGCCGTTGCCTGGGTGCTGTGCCTGCTGACCGATCGCCTGCGGGATATCAGCGCCCTGCCAGCGCACCCTGGGCACCCTGGTGGGTGCCGCCCTCGCCTGGGCCTTCCTGTCCGCCGCCCCCTCGTTCTGGACGGTGCTGCTGGCCGCCGCCGTGCTGCAGATTTGCACCGAAATGACGATCGGCATGAATTACGCCCTGGGGCAGATCTTCGTCACCCCCATGGCACTGCTAATGACCACCTTGGCCGTCCCCGGCGAAGCCGCCGACATGGCGCTGGCGCGCATCCTCGACACGGTCCTGGGGGCTGGTGTCGGCACAGTGCTGGCCCTGGCGTTTTCGTCGGTGCAAGAGCGCATCGAGCTGGCCCGCCACCATCGGCGGATGGCGTAAATTTCCCCCCACCCAACCCAACCTGGCCAGCCGTACCCATGCCATCCACAGCGGGCCGAAGGGCACCAACAAAACGAAAGAGCTCAAAAGAGCGCAAAAAACATCCTATAATGTTGCGCTTTGCTGGCAATCCCCCGCCGTGCCAATACTAGTTTTTAGGCGGGGAACAACCGCTGACCCATGGCTTGCAGGCCCGATCTTCCCGCAAACCCTCTGACAGCACAGATATATCTGGAAATTGAATGACCACCATCCGCGTTAAAGAAAACGAACCCTATGAAGTTGCGCTGCGCCGCTTTAAGCGCACCATCGAAAAACTTGGCCTGCTGACCGACCTGCGCGCCCGCGAGTTCTACGAAAAGCCCACCGCCGAGCGCAAGCGCAAAAAAGCTGCTGCCGTCAAACGCCACTACAAGCGCGTACGCAGCATGCAACTGCCCAAGAAACTGTACTAAGCACAGCGCAGTTCTTCACAAAAAACCGCACCAGGGACGCCGGGTGCGGTTTTTTTGTGGCCGCTCAGCGCAGCGGATGCAGCAACAGCAACCCACACAGCACCAGCATAAACACAGCAATGCACGCATCCAGCACCCGCCACGCATGGCGATTGCGAAACACGGGTTGCAAAAAGCGCGCCCCAAAGCCCAGGGCAGAGAACCACACCACGCTGGCCAGACACGCCCCCAGGCCAAAAGCCCACTGCGCCGTGCCGGCATAGCGGGTGGAGATGGTGCCGATCAACACCATCGTATCCAGGTACACATGCGGATTGAGAAAAGTGAACGCCAAACAGGCCAACAGCACACGGCGGCGGCTTTGCGGTTGGCCTTGGCCGGGCTGCAAAGCCCCCGTGCCGCGCCAGGCCCGGTGCGCGGCCAGCAGGCCATAACAGGCCAGAAAAGCCGCACCGCCAAAGCGCAGCCCTTGCAGCAACTGCGGCCACGCCAGCACCAAAGCGCCCATGCCCGCCACCCCGCACACAATCAGCGCCATATCGCTGGCCATGCAGACGGCCACCACCAGCCCCACGTGGCTGCGCTGCACGCCCTGGCGCAGCACAAAGGCGTTTTGCGCCCCAATGGCGATGATCAAACCCGCACTGGTGACAAAGCCAGCAGCGGCAGAAGAAAGCAACATTCTGGTATCCAACAGTTCAAGAAGGCGCGTATGGTGCAGCGCCCAAGCGATGAAGTAAAACTAAAAATTCTTCATACCATCCAGAAAATCTAATCTCACAAAAACACCCTCATGGATTTGCTCCACCCCCAACTGGCCGCCTTTGCCGCCGTGCTGGAAGAAGGCAGCTTTGAAGCGGCCGCCCGGCGGCTGTGCGTGACCCCTTCGGCCGTATCCCAACGCATCAAGGCGCTGGAAGACCGGCTGGGGCAGGTGCTGCTGGTGCGCCAGCCACCCTGCCGCCCCACGCCGGCCGGGGCGCTGCTGCTGCGCCGCGTGCGCCCGATGCAGTTGCTGGAGGCCGAGGCCCTGGCCGACTTCCTGCCGGAAAAAAACGCACACCACCCCGGCGCAGCCCTGCGCCCCATCCCGATTGCGGTCAATAGCGATTCGCTGGACACCTGGGTGCTGGGTGCGCTGGCGCAACTGCACCAGCAGCATGGCTACCTGTTCGATGTGCGGGTGGACGACCAGGACCACACCCTGGATTTGCTGCGCGACGGCTCGGTGCTGGGCGTGGTCACCGCCAACGGCGTGCCGGTGCAGGGCTGCACGGTGCAGGCGCTGGGTGCCATGCGCTACCAAGCCATTGCCGCGCCGGAGTTTGCCGCGCGCCACTTTCATGCCGGGGTGAATGCGGCCACGCTGGCGCGGGCACCCATCATTGTTTTCAACCGCAAAGATGCCTTGCAGTGGCGCTTTGTGCGCCGCATCACCCGTGCCCGGCTGGCACCGCCCATGCATTACCTGCCCACGGCCACCGGTTTTATCGATGCCGCAGCGCTGGGCCTGGGCTGGTGCCTGGCCCCGCAAGCGCTGGTGCAGCCCGCCTTGCAGGCGGGCCGCGTGGTCTGCATTGATCCTGAACGCTGGCTGGACGTGCCCCTGCACTGGCAGCACGCTGCCGTGCGCTCGGACACCTTGCAACACCTCAGCACGGCGCTGTGCCAGGCCGCAAAAACGGCTTTGCAGCCCGCCCCGGGCAGCTAGTCGCACGGATTTTTGCGAGAGCAAAGCACAAAGAATGGGCACAATTGCCGCTTTACCCAGGACGATTGTGATGAGCCTCAAAGCCCAGATTACCGAAGACATGAAAACCGCCATGCGGGCCAAAGACAGCGCCCGCCTGTCCACCATCCGCCTGCTGCAAGCGGCGATGAAGCAAAAAGAGGTCGATGAGCGCATCGAGCTGGACGATGCGGCCATCGTCGCCATCATCGACAAACTCATCAAGCAGCGCAAAGACAGCATCAGCGCCTTTGAAAGCGCAGGCCGCCAGGATTTGGCCGATATTGAAAAAACCGAAATGGCCGTGCTGCAGGTGTACCTGCCCCAGCGCATGAGCGCCGAGGAAGTTACCGCCGCCGTGGCCGCCATCGTGGCGGAACTGGGGGCCAGCGGCCCAGGCGATATGGGCAAGGTCATGGGTGCCGTAAAAGCCCAATTGGCCGGTAAAGCGGACATGGGCCAGGCATCGGCGGCCGTCAAAGCTGCGCTGAATCCTTAACCGCTTTCAACGCCTTCAACGCCCCCAGCGCTCTGATTAAAGAAGCTGTTTGCGCTTGACTATTCGCCATTTTTAATGGTTTTTAACCTAAAAATGGTGAATAGCCTGCGGTAGTAGCTTCTTTAATCTTTTGCTTCTTTAATCTTTTCTGGCCCAGCGCCCACCCCATTGGTTGATGGCCATGCCCACCAACACGCCCAGGGTGCCCAGCCAGTGCTGCAGCACCGGGCGTTCGCCAAACGCCAGCATCCCCGAGACGATGCCAATCACCGGCACCAGCAGCGACAAAGGGGCCACCGTGCCCACGCTGTAGCGCTGCAGCAGCTTGGTCCACAAACCGTACCCGAGCAAGGTGGAGGCCAGCGCCAGATACGCCACCGAGCCCACCGCCACCCATCCGGCGGCCTGCAGCTGCGTGGCAATGCTGCCAAAGTGCGGGCTTTCCAACCATTGGGACAAGATCAGCAGGGGAATGATCGGAAAGATGCTGGACCACACCAGAAACGGCAGCGGCTCATACGGCCCGCTCTTGGCGGCGTGGCGGGTAATCAAATTGGCCACCGACCACAGCGCCGCCGAGCCCAGCGTCAGCACAAAGCCAATCAAGCTCATGCTGCCGCTGCCCTCGCCCCGGGCCATGGCAATCACGCCCAGGCCGGCGCTGGCCACGATCAGGCCCATCCATTGCCAGGGCTTGGGCTGCTCGCGCAAAAACAGCGCCCCCAGCAGCATCGAGATAAACGCCTGCGCCTGCAGCACCACCGAGGCCATGCCCGCCGGCATGCCCAGCGCCAGCCCGGCAAACAGCAGGCCAAACTGCCCCACCCCCTGCACCAGGCCGTACAAGGCCAGCAGCCGCCAAGTAAGGCTGGCGGGCTTGCGAATAAACAGCAAAAACGGCAGCGATGCCAAGCAAAAGCGCATCGCCGACAGCAGCAGGGGCGAGAGCTCTTGCAGCCCCAGCTTCATGGGGACGAAGTTCACGCCCCAAATCACGATCACCAGCAGCGCCCAGCCCCAATCGGCGCGGCGCATCATCCGCCGCCTGCGACTTTCATCCGATTGATCAGCATCGAACCCACTGTTTTGGCCCCCATGGTGTAGGCATCGGCACCAATGGCAGTGATGCCTTGGTACATGTCTTTCAAATTACCGGCGATGGTGATCTCTTGCACGGGGAAGGCGATCTGGCCGTTCTCCACCCAAAAGCCCGAGGCACCGCGCGAATAATCGCCCGTGACGTAATTCACGCCCTGGCCCATCAGCTCCACCACAAACAGGCCGGTGCCCAGCTTTTTAAGCATGGCGGCCAGGTCATCGCCTTGCTTCGTGCGCTTGGAAGTCATCACCAAATTGTGCGACCCCCCGGCATTGCCCGTGGTGCGCATGCCCAGCTTGCGGGCGGAATAGCTGGACAGAAAATAGCCCTGCACCCGCCCATCTTCGACCAGCTGGCGCTGGTGTACTTGCACGCCCTCATCGTCAAAGGGCGAGCTGCCCTTGCCGCCGAGGATGAAGGGGTCCTCCTCAATCTGCACATGCTTGGGGAAAATTTGCTTGCCCAGGCTATCGAGCAAAAACGTGCTGCGCCGGTACAGCGCCCCGCCACTGACAGCTTGCACAAAACTGCCCAGCAAGCCAGCGGCCAAGGTGGATTCAAACAGCACCGGGCATTCGGTGGTGGCAATCTTGCGGCTGCCCAGGCGCGACAGCGCCCGCTCGGCGGCGTAGCGGCCCACCGCCTCGGGGCTGGCCAGATCGGCGGCGTTGCGCTCGGAGCTGTACCAAAAATCGCGCTGCATCTCGCCATTTTTCCCCGGCAGCGACGCAATCGGTGCCACCGACAGGCTGTGGCGCGAGCTGGCATAACCACCGCGAAAGCCGCGCGTATGGGCGCTGAAAAAGTGGCTTTGCTGGGCCGAAACGCTGGCCCCCTCGCTATTGGTGATGCGCTTGTGCATGCTCAGTGCCGCCTCCTCGCAGCGCAGCGCCAACGCGGCGGCCTGCTCGCTGCTGAGCAGCTGGCCATCGACCAGCCAGGGGTGGAATAAATCCAAATCACGGTGCGTTGCTTGCGGGGCAATGTCTTTTTCATCCGGCAGCCCGGCAGCGGGGTCTTCGGCGGTAAAGCGGGCAATGTCAAACGCCGCTTGCACGGTTTGCTGCACCGCCGCTTCCGAGAAATCGGACGTGCTGGCATTGCCCCGGCGCTGGCCGACGTACACCGTCACGCCCAGCGATTTGTCGCGGTTGCGCTCCACCGTCTCCAGCTCGCCCTTGCGCACGCTCACGCTCAGGCCACAGCCTTCGCTGGCATCCGCCCCGGCATCGGTGGCCCCCAGCTTTTTCGCGTGGGCCAGCGCCAAATCGACTAAATTTTCAAAAAAAACCGGGCTGTAACTAAAGCCCGAATCGGCCTGCCCGGCGGCAGTTCTTCCATCACATTGGCGCAGATTTTTCATAGCGGCGGCTATGATACCCAGCCGCGCAGCCCCCACCGGGCTGCCCTTGCAATTGCCCTGTGTTTTACTCATGCCCCGCAAACCAAAAAAAGGCTATTACGTCAAAGGCGAATTCGTTGCCGAAGGCAGTCCCCGCGATTTGGAACTCAAAGCCGAACTCAAAGGCCTGCGCGATGCCGACGACACCACCCGCTCCGACCAGAAAAAAGAAAGCGATGCCCTGCAAGCCCTGGGCGAAGCCCTGCTGGAGCTGCACGCCAAAACGCTGCAGCGCCTGAACCTGCCGGAAAAGCTCACCGATGCCCTGGCGGAATACAAGCGCCTGACCAGCTTTGAGGCCCGCCGCCGCCAAATGCAATTCATCGGCAAACTGATGCGCAAGATTGAGGACGAAGATGTCGCCGCCATTCGCGCCGCCCTCGAAGAGCAACGCAGCGGCACCGGCACCGAACAAACCCAAACCCTGCTGGCCGAGCAGTGGCGCGACCGCCTGATTGCCGACGAGGCCGCACTGACCACTTGGCTAGAGCACTTTCCGAGCACAGATATTCAAGCTTTGCGCAGTTTGATTCGCCAAGCCCGCAAGGATGAAGCGCAAACAGCTCCTGAAAACGAAGCACCTGCGAAAAAAAGCCGCGCCTACCGCGACCTGTTCCAGCTGCTGCGCAACAGCCTGCGCACGCCCACGGCCAACGAGCAAGAGGCCAACGATGCTTGAGCAACCCACCGCACCCACACCCACTGGCTTTGACGGCATCCAGATCGGCATCGTCTCCATCAGCGACCGCGCCAGCAGCGGGGTGTATGAGGACAAAGGCCTGCCCGCCCTGCAAGAGTGGCTCACCCGCGCCATCCGCAACCCCCTCACCTTCGTGCCGCGCCTGATTGCCGATGAACAGGCGCTGATCAGCCAAACCCTGCGCGAACTGGTGGATGCCGGGTGCCATCTGGTGCTGACCACTGGCGGCACCGGCCCGGCGCTGCGCGATGTCACCCCCGAGGCCACCTTGGCCGTGGCCGACAAGGAGCTGCCCGGTTTTGGCGAGCAAATGCGCCAAATCAGCCTGCGCTTTGTGCCCACCGCCATCCTCTCGCGCCAGGTGGCGGTGGTGCGGGCAAGCAGTCTGATCATCAACCTGCCCGGCCAACCCAAGGCGATTGCCGAAACGCTGGAAGGGCTGAAAGACGCACAGGGCCACAGCCTGGTGCCCGGCATCTTCGCCGCCGTGCCCTACTGCATCGACTTGATTGGGGGGCCCTACATCTATACGCACGAGGCCGTTTGCGCCGCCTTTCGCCCCAAAAACGCCCAGCGCCCGCTGCCAGCATAAGCACAGCATCCCCCCAAAAAAACAGGCAACCCGCAGGTTGCCTGTTGTGTTTTCCAGAGGGTTAAAGCGGCTTACAGCTTCTGGCCCATCATGAAGTTGTCAAAGCGCGATTCAGCAAAGCGGAACCACAGCACTTGGTCGCGCTGGAAGTTGCGGTAGTCGGCGTAGATTTTTTTCCAGTCGGGATTGCTGCCATCGAGCTCGCGGTACAGCTCCATCGCCGCTTTGAACGAGGCATCCATCACCTGCTGCGGGAAGGGCAGCACTTTGGCCTTGGCGGCCACCAGTTGCTTCAAAGCACCGGGGTTGAAGGTGTCGTACTTGGCCTGGGTGGTGACATGGGCCTCCAGGGCTGCAGCACGCACGACGGCTTTGTTTTCGTTGGACAGGCTGTTGAATGCTTTGTCGTTGATGTAGAACGACAAGTGCAAGGAGCCTTCCCACCAGCCGGGGTAGTAATAGAAGGGGGCCACTTTGTTCAGGCCCAGCTTCAGATCGTCGTAAGGGCCAATCCACTCGGCCGCATCAATCGTGCCTTTTTCCAGCGACTGGTAAATTTCACCGGCAGGAATGTTCTGCGGCACCACGCCCAGGCGCTCCAGCACCTTGCCAGCAAAGCCACCAGCGCGGAATTTCAGGCCTTTAAGGTCGTCCAGGCTCTTGATTTCCTTGCGGAACCAGCCGCCCATCTGGGTGCCGGTGTTACCACCGGGCATGACGACGAAGTTGTACTTGGCGTAGAACTCGTTCAGCAGCTTTTCGCCATTGCCTTCGAGCATCCAGGCCGTCAGCTGGCGCGAGTTCATGCCGAAGGGGATCGCACCACCGATGGCAAACACCTCGTTCTTGCCAAAGAAGTAATAGGGGGCGGTGTGGCACATCTCCACCGTGCCGCTTTGCACGCCATCGACCACGTTGAAGGCGGGCATCAACTCACCGGCTTGGTGCACCGAAATATCAAACTTGCCACCGGTCATGCGCTTGACGGCGCTGGCAAAGACATCGGCCGACCCATAAATGGTGTCCAGCGATTTGGGAAAGCTCGAGGCAATGCGCCAGCGCAATGCCGCTTGGGCGTGTACGGCGGGCGCTGCACCGGCAGCCAGGATGCCGGCGATGCCGGCGTTTTTCAGAACTGAGCGACGATCCATGGTCTCTGTCTCCTTGTAAAAATTGAACCGATTGCATTCTGAAGGCTTTTTCCCCAATCTCTCATTAAAAGTATTGAATCTTTTTCAAAAAAGGTTGCAGTAAAAAACAGAGGACTTGCTTTCCCGTATTGACACGGTTCGGCAAGTCCTCGTAGTTTTTTTAGATATTAGTGATCTGGGTTTTTTAGCAGTTAATCCGCTTTACAACTTCACGGAACTCATATACAGGCTAAAGCGTTGCTCAGAGTAACGGTCCCACAAAATCTGGTCGCGCTGGAAGGCGCGCATATGGGCGTGAATTTTCTTGAACATGGGCGACTTGGCTTCGTTCTCAGCAAATACTTCCATCGAGGCTTTGTAGCCGGCATCCATAAAGTCTTTGGGGAAGGGCAGCACCTTGGTGCCGTCGGCCACCAGTTTTTTCAGGGCAATGGGGTTGAGCGTGTCGTATTTGGCCGTCATATCGCGGGCGGCGACCTGGCAAGCGGCATCGACCATGGCCTGGTATTCCTTGGGCAAAGCGGCGTACGACTTGGTGCTGATAAAGAACTCCAGCTCCGCGCCACCTTCCCACCAACCGGGGTAGTAGTAATACGGGGCCACTTTGTTGAAACCCATTTTTTGGTCGTCGTGCGGGCCAACAAATTCGACCGCATCCAGGGTGCCTTTTTCCAGGGCCTGGTAAACCTCGCCCACCGGCATGTTTTGCGAAACCACACCCAGTTTGTGCATGGCATCGCCAAACAAGCCGCCACCCAGGCGCATTTTCAAACCATTGATGTCTTTGATGGATTTGATTTCTTTGCGGTACCAGCCGCCCATTTGGGTGCCTGTGTTACCGGCGCTCATGCTCTTGATGTTGTAGTTGGCGTAGAACTCATCCATGAGCTTGCGGCCACCGCCGTGCTCCATCCAGGCATCCATTTGGCGGGCGGTCAGGCCAAAGGGCACAGCGCAGCCAAAAGCGAAAACGTAGTCTTTGCCGGTGAAGTAATACGGGGCGGTCAAGGCCATATCGACGATGCCATTTTGCACACCATTGACCACTTCAAAAGCGGGCATCAACTCACCAGCGGCGTGCAAAGAAACTTCAAATTTGCCGCCGGACATATCTTTCAGCGTCTGGGCAAATTTTTCGCCACTGCCAAAAATGGTATCCAGCGATTTAGGAAAGCTGGCGGCCAAACGCCAGCGCACCGCAGTTTGCGCTTGCACTGCGGGGGCCACACCAGCGGCCAAAATGCCAGCGATACCTGCTTGCTTAATCAGGGAACGACGATCCATAGTATCTCCTTGGTATTTGATTGGAATCAACGCGCCAGCGCGGTACGCAGCGCTACGGCGTTGTGCAGTATTCCACAGCCAACACGGCTTTCAAATCAAAGCTGGTACCAATTGCACCCAGAAGACCACACAAAATGCTATGTCCCCCATAGCAATTCGGGAAATCCCTAGGATATTCGCGCCCCACTGCAATAAAACCGTGGCATTACTGCGCCATAAACCGCTGGCGAATGCGGGCCTCGATGCCTGGGGCATCCAAACCTTGCAAAGCCAATAATTTGGCCGGATCGCCATGTTCGATAAATTGATCGGGCAAACCCAATTGCAAAACCGGCTTGACCACGCCCGCTTGGGCCAAGGCCTCCAGCACAGCGCTGCCCGCTCCGCCTTGGAGGCAGCCTTCTTCGACAGTCACCAAGGCATCGTGGCGGGCCGCCACATCCAGCAGCAGCGCGGTATCCAGCGGTTTGGCCCAGCGCATATTGACCACGGTGGCATCGATATTTTCTGCCGCTTGCAAGGCCGGATAGAGCAAGGTGCCAAAGGCCAAGATGGCGATTTTTTGTCCCTCGCGCCGGCCTTCTCGGCGAATTTCACCTTGGCCAAAGGGCAGGCTGCCCAGATCGGCCAGCGGTGCCACGCCCACCCCCGCGCCGCGCGGGTAGCGCACGCACACGGGGTGGTCTTGTTCGTAGGCGGTGCTGAGCAGTTGGCGGCATTCACGCTCATCGGCGGGGCAGGCCAGGCTCATGTTGGGAATGCAGCGCACAAAGGCAATGTCATAGGCCCCGGCGTGGGTCGCGCCATCGGCACCGACCAAACCAGCCCGGTCCAAGGCCAGCACCATGGGCAGTTTTTGCAGGGCCACGTCGTGGATGAGCTGGTCGTACGCGCGTTGCAAAAAGGTGGAATAAATGGCCACCACGGGTTTTACGCCCTCGCAGGCCAGCCCGGCGGCAAAGGTGACGGCATGCTGCTCGGCAATGCCCACGTCGTAATAGCGGTCCGGGAAGCGCCGATGAAACTCCACCATGCCCGAGCCTTCGCGCATCGCCGGGGTGATGCCCACCAGGCGCTTGTCCTGCGCGGCCATGTCGCACAGCCACTGGCCAAACACCTGGGTAAAGGTGGGCTTGGCGGGGGTGGCGGACGGGACGATGCCCACCTGCGGGTCGAACTTGCCCGGGCCGTGGTAGGTGACGGGGTCCATTTCGGCCAGCTTGTAGCCCTGGCCTTTTTTGGTGACCACGTGCAAAAACTGCGGGCCGTCCAGCTGGCGGATGTTCTCCAGCGTGGGGATGAGGGAGTCGAGGTCGTGCCCGTCGATGGGGCCGATGTAGTTGAAGCCGAAATTCTCAAACAGCGTGGCCGGCACCACCATGCCTTTGGCATGCTGCTCCAGCTTTTTCGCCAGCTCCAGCAGCGGGGGGACATTTTTCAGCACGCTTTTGCCCACGCCACGGGCGGCGGCGTAAAACTGGCCACTCATCAGCTGCGCCAAATAGCGGTTCAGCGCCCCCACCGGTGGGCTGATGCTCATGTCGTTGTCGTTCAAGATGACCAGCAGATTGCCATCGAGCACCCCGGCGTTGTTCATGGCCTCAAAGGCCATGCCGGCCGTCATGGCCCCGTCGCCAATCACAGCAATGGCGCGGCGCTTTTCGCCCTTGCGCTTGGCGGCCATGGCCATGCCCAGGGCGGCCGAGATGCTGGTCGAAGAGTGCGCGGTGCCAAAGGTGTCGTACGGGCTTTCGCTGCGCACCGGAAAGCCCGAGATGCCGCCCAGCTGGCGCAGCGTGGCCATGCGCTCGCGCCGACCGGTGAGGATTTTGTGCGGGTAGGTCTGGTGGCCCACGTCCCACACGATGCGGTCGTAGGGGGTGTTAAAGACGTAGTGCAGCGCCACCGTCAGCTCCACCGTGCCCAGGTTGGAGCTCAAATGCCCCCCAGTTTTCGAGACGCTGTCGAGCACGTAGGCCCGCAGCTCGTCGGCCAACATCGGCAACTGGGCGCGGGGCAGCATCCGCAAGTCGGCAGGATCGTTGATTTTTTCTAGCAAGGGGCGTGCGTTGGCATTCATGATTCCACTCTTTCTGGGCTAAAAAGCCCAAGGTGCATGCGGCACCAGCTATTCTTTATTGAGATTTCCAGGCTCAATGCGAGCGCCCCACCACCTGGTGGGCCAAGGCGCGCAGGGCCTGCACATCGTCCTGGGGCAGGCCCGATTGGTCCAAGGCCGCACAGGCTTGCACCAGCAAGTCCTGGGCCAGCGCCTGGGCTGCGGGCAAGCCCAGCAGGGCCACATAGGTGGGCTTGTCGTTGGCGGCATCTTTGCCTGGGGTTTTGCCCAGCGTGGCGGCATCGGCCACCACATCGAGCACGTCGTCCACCACCTGAAAGGCCAGCCCCAGCACTTCGCCATAGGTGCTCAGGGCCGCCAGGGCCGGGGCGCTGGTGGTGCCGCAAGCCGCACCCAGCAGCACACTGGCTTGCAGCAAGGCCCCGGTTTTCAAGCGGTGCATCTGGCGCAGCTGCTCTTCATTCAGGGGCTGGCCGACACTGGCCAAATCAATCGCCTGCCCGCCCGCCATGCCTTGGGCACCGGCGGCGTGGGCCAAGATGCGGCAGCAATGGGCCTGCATGGCAGCGGGCACTTCATCGCCGGCGGGGGTCAGCAGCTCAAACGCCTGGGCTTGCAGGGCATCGCCCGCCAGCAGGGCTTGCGCCTGTCCAAAGGCAATGTGAACGGTGGGTTTGCCCCGGCGCAGCACATCGTTGTCCATGCACGGCATATCGTCGTGTACCAAAGAATAGGCGTGGATCAGTTCAACGGCACACGCGGCCCGCAGGGCGGCCGGGGCGTGGCCCTGCACGGCTTGCGCCGCTGCCAGCACCAGCAAGGGGCGCAGGCGCTTGCCCCCATCCAAAACGGCATAGCGCATGGCTTCACCCAAACCCGCCGGGGCACCCTGCCCGACCCAGGCGGTGAGCGCTTGCTCTACCAGCGCACCCTGGGCTGCAGCCCAGGCGGAAAAATCAAAATCGTGCAAATCGTGCATTACTGCTGCCCCGTCCATGGTTTCAAATCGCCGCCGTCGAGCTGCTGAATTTGCTGCTCCACCGCATCCAGCTGCGCGTGGCAGTAGCGCAGCAATACCGAGGCGCGGCGGTAGCCGTCGAGCATGTCACTGAGCGGCAGTTGCCCCGATTCCATGGCCTGGGCCAAGGCTTGCAGCTCGGCTTGCGCCGCTTCGTAGCTGGCAGGTTCATCAACAGGGGGTTTTTCAGCAGAGCGCTTGGCGGGCATGGCAGGTGTTCACGGTCAAAGGCAAACCGGGCATTTTAGGGGCTTAGACATGCTGCACTGCAATAGCGCCTTTACTGGGCATCCACCGCGCCCAGGCCCAGCCCCGCCAGCAAGGCCCGCACTCCGGCCCACACAATCTCGACCCCCACACACAGCAAGATGAACGCCATCAGCCGCATGAACACCACTTGCCCCGTGTCCCCCAAGCGGCGCAGCAAGGTGGACGAATAGCGAAACGTTACCGCCACCAGCAGGCCCAGCAGCAAAGAGGCCACCAGACCACCGGACAAATTCACCAAAGACATCGGGATGCTGGTGCGCGAATGCAAGCTGGCCCCCACGGCAATGGCCACCGAAATGGTGCCCGGCCCGCAAGTGAGCGGAAACGTCAGGGGGTAGAAGGCTTTGACGCGGGCCTTGTCCTCGGTCAGGGCCTGGGCCATTTGTGTGGCATCGTCGGTGGTGGCCTGCTGGGTATTGAGCATGCGCCAGGCAATCGAGGCCACGATCACCCCCCCGGCAATGCGCACCGCAGGCAAAGAAACACCAAAAAACCGCAACACGTACGACCCGGTCAGCATGGTGACGGCCAGCAAAATGGCCACGTTTTTCCCAATGCGGTGGGCCAGCATGACCCGCCCCTGGTCGCTCAAGCCGCGCGCCTGGTCCACAAACAGGGGGGCCGTGGCCAGCGGATTCAAAATCGGCAGCACACCAATAAAGGCAAACAACAGGCTTTGCCCAAAGGCGGTGAGCAAATCCAAAAACGGTAAATTCATGAATAAAAATGGTTAAAACGCTTATCCATCCAGCGGATAAAGCTATTTTTTTATCGTATTTTCCAGCACCCACTGGGCATACGCCGGGCTGGCATGGGCCAGCGGCAGCGCATACATGGCCGGCAGTTCATAGGGGTGCAGGCGGGCAATGAGCTGCTGCAGCGCCGGCCAGGCGGCGGCCGTGGTTTTCAGCAGCAGGCGCACCTCGGGCTCTGAGTGGATCTGGCCCTGCCACGCATAGGTGCTGTGCACGCTGTCTTGTTGCACGCAGGCGGCCAAGCCCTGCGCGACCGCCGCCTGGGCGATTTTTTCAGCGCAAGCCCCATCGGGCACGGTGGTAAAGACAGCGAGCAGTTCCACGGCGGGGCGGGCCTTATTCGATTTCAGCAATCAACTCGATTTCTACGCAAGCGCCCAGCGGGATTTGCGCCACACCAAAAGCGCTGCGGGCGTGCTTGCCTTTGTCACCAAAGACTTGGCCCAGCAGCTCCGAGCAGCCATTGGTCACCAGGTGCTGTTCGGTAAACGTGGGGGTGGAATTGACCAAGCTCATGACCTTGACGATGCGCTTGACGCGGTTCAAATCGCCGCCGCAAGCTGCCTGCAGGGTGCCCATCAGCTCAATGGCAATCGCGCGGGCCGCTTGCTGGCCTTCTTCGGTGCTGATGGCACCGCCGAGCTGACCTTGCCAGACCTGGCCATCTTTGCGCGCCAGGTGGCCACTTAAAAAGACCAAATTGCCTGTTTGCACAAAGGGCAGATAGGCTCCGGCAGGGGCACCCAGGACGGGCAAAGTGATGTTCAAGGCTTGCAGTTGATCGTAAACGCTCATAAAAAAATGCTTTCTTTCACAGAGGCCAGTGTGGGGTTTGAGCGCATGCCCAAATTCATCCACCCCCACTAGCATAGCCCGCAAGTATGCCAAGAGCACAAAACCCTGCGGGGCCACCCGCCTCCGATCTTGCCCCCTGGTACACCAGCTGGCCGCTGCTGGGTTGGGTGCTGGGCTGCGCCGTGCAGCTGCAGCAAGGGCAATTGGGGCCCTGGTGGACGTATGCCGGGGCCGGGTTGTTGGCCCTTGGGCTGGCCATGGCCGTGCGGCGTGGGCCGCCAGGGGCAAGGCAGCGCGCGGGCCTGGGGATTTTTCTGAGCGTGGCCTTGCTTGCCTGGGGCAGCACCGGCATGCGGGCCATGCTGTTTCAAGCACAGGGCTTGGCCCCAGCCCTGGAGGGGCGTGATGTGCTGGTCGAAGGCATCGTCACCAGCCTGCCGCAAACCACCGACCGGGGCCAGCGCTGGCTCTTCACCCCCACGCAGGCCTGGGATGGCGCGGATACCACCCACGCCCCCGCCATTCAATTGCCCCCGCTGATAGCCCTGCAGCACTACCAATCCCGCCCCACCGAGGCCAGCGCCACCAAGCTCCCCCCTTCCCTGACCGTGCGCCCCGGCGAGCGCTGGCGCTGGACGGTGCGCTTGCAGCGCCCGCACGGCAGCCGCAACCCCCACGGTTTTGATGCCGAGCTGTGGTGGTGGCAGCAGGGGGTGCAAGCCACCGGCTATGTTCGCGCCCAACCGGCGCCCCAGCGCCTGGGCCTGACCTCACACGCTTGGCTGGAGCAAGCCCGCGACCATGTGCGCCAGCGGCTGCTGGCCCACGCCGGGCCATCGCGCGCAACAGGGGTGGTGACGGCGTTAATCACGGGCGATCAAGCCGCCATCGCCAAAGCCGATTGGCAGGTGTTTCGCACCACCGGGGTGGCGCACCTGGTCAGCATCAGCGGTTTGCATATCACCATGTTCGCCTGGCTGGCCGTGGCCGTGGTCGGGTGGATGTGGCGGCGCAGCGCCCGGCTGTGTCTGCACTGGCCGGCTGCCTTGGCTGCGGCCTGGGCTGGCTTGGCGCTGGCCCTGGCCTATGCCCTGTTTAGCGGCTGGGGCATCCCCGCACAGCGCACCTTGCTGATGCTGCTGACGGTAACGGTGCTGCGCAGCCTGGGCATGGCCTGGCCCTGGCCGCGCACCTGGTTGCTGGTGCTGGCCGTGGTGGTGGCCTGGGACCCCTGGGCCTTGCTGCAAGCGGGGTTTTGGCTCAGTTTTGTCGCCGTGGGCATTTTGTTCATGACCGATCCGGGGCCGCGTGCTGCGCAAGCGCCTGGGCGGTGGTGGCAGCCCCTGTGGCGGCTGCTGCGCGAGCAAGTGCTGATTGGCCTGGCCCTGGCCCCCTTGACGGTGCTGCTGTTTGGGCACATTTCCATCGTGGGCTTTGTCGCCAACCTGTGGGCCATTCCCTGGGTGACCATTGTGCTCACCCCGCTGGCCATGCTGGGCGTGCTGTGGCCCCCCATCTGGACTGCGGCCACTGCCTGCGCCCAGGCCCTGCTCACCGGCCTGGGCTGGATGGCGCAATGGCCGGGGGCCGTGGCCACCTTTGCGCAGCCCCCGCTGGGCTTGGGGTTGTTGGGCATGCTGGGCTGCGCCTGGCTGTTAGTGCGTTGGCCTGGGGGCGTGCGCTGGCTGGGGCTGAGTTTGGTGCTGCCCTTGCTGCTGTGGCAGCCCCCGCGCCCAAAGCCTGGGGAGTTTTCCCTGCTCGCCCTGGACATTGGCCAGGGCAGCAGCCTCTTGCTGCAAACCGCCCAGCACGCCTTGTTGGTCGATACCGGGCCACGCTGGGCCAGCGGCGATGCGGGCAGCCAAAGCATTGTTCCCCTGCTCCAGGCGCTGGGCGTGCGCTTGAACCGCGTGCTGCTCACCCACGCCGACAGCGACCACACGGGCGGCGCTTTGTCGGTGCTGGCCGCGCAGCCGCAAGCGGACTTGCTGGGCAGCGGCATTGCCGCCCTGGCCGACCAGGCCCAGCGCCCCTGGCAGCCCTGCGCACGGGGGCAGCAATGGGCTTGGGATGGCGTGCATTTCAGCGTGCTGTGGCCGACATCCGCCACCGTCAAAGCCGCCAACCACAAAAACACCAATGCCCAAAGCTGCGTGCTCTTGGTGCGCTCGGCCCACGGCGCAACAGCCTTGCTGGCGGGCGATTTGGAACGCGCACAAGAGCACGCTTTATTGGCCCTGCACGCGGGCCAAACCAGCGATTTGCAGGCCCACGCCCTGGTCGTGGCCCACCACGGGAGCCAAACCTCCACCTCCGCCCCGTGGCTGGCCGCTGTGCAGCCCCAGGTAGCCCTGATTCAAAGCGGCTGGCGCAACCGCTTTGGCCACCCTGCAGCCGCGGTGGTGCAGCGCCTGACGGCGGCCCAAGCCCGCATTTTCAACACCGCCCAGTGTGGTGCGATAGATTGGCAATCCTCCCGCCCCGACCAAGCCCAGTGCCAGCGCCAGCGCCAACCGCGCTATTGGCAAACACTGCCACATCCCACCCCCACCGCACTGGCGACAAACACAACAGGCCCGGAGTAAACACCCCGGGCCTGCCATCAAATAAAACAAAAGTAATAGCTGTTAGCGCTTAATACGATTAGCTTTCACCCATTTTTGACTGCAAATAATTTTGCAAACCGATGCTCTCGATCAGCGCCAACTGGGTTTCCAGAAAGTCGATGTGCTCCTCGGTATCGTCCAAAATTTTCAGCAGCAGCTCGCGCGAGACAAAATCGTGCGCCGCCTCGGCCACGCGAATGCCGTCTTTGATGCACTGCTGGGCCGCTTGCTCCAGGCGCAAATCGCAGGCCAGGGCCTCGGGCACATCTTCGCCAATCTGCAGCTTGCCCAAGTCTTGCAGATTGGGCAGGCCATCGAGCAGCAAGATGCGGTCCATGAGCAAATCGGCATGCTTCATCTCGCCGATGGATTCTTTGTATTCCACCTTGGCCAAGTCCTCAAAGCCCCAGTGCTTGAACATGCGGTAGTGCATGTAGTACTGGTTGATGGCGGTGAGTTCGTTTTTCAATTGCGCCTGCAGTGCCGCAATAACTTGAGGGTCGCCTTGCATAGTGAATACTCCTTGAGAATGCAACAGAGGGGGCTGGTATGCCACGATTGTGGCCTTCGCGCAGGCATTGCACGCAGACCGGGAACTTATTTAGTCTAAATCAATCAAAACGATCAAATCAATTGATTGGTTTTATTTCTTAATTTCACTACACTTCAGTCCTGTGTTCAATCGACACCGACTTTAAACCGAAAGGAAACTGCAATGACTTTGATCAACACCCAAGTGCAACCGTTTAAAACCCAAGCTTTTGTGAACCGCAATGGCAAGGGCGAATTTATCGAAGTGACCGAGCAAAGCCTCAAAGGCAAGTGGTCGGTGCTGATTTTCATGCCCGCAGCCTTCACCTTCAACTGCCCCACCGAAATCGAAGACGCGGCCGAGCACTACGCTGAATTCCAAAAAGCCGGTGCCGAGGTGTACATCGTTACCACCGACACGCATTTCTCGCACAAGGTGTGGCACGAGACTTCCGACGCCGTGGGCAAGGCCAAATTCCCGCTGGTGGGCGATCCTACCCACCAACTGACCAACGCCTTTGGCGTGCACATCCCCGAAGAAGGCCTGGCCCTGCGCGGCACCTTCGTGATCGACCCCAGCGGCACGATCAAGACCATGGAAGTGCACAGCAACGAAATCGCCCGCGACGTGAAGGAAACCGTGCGCAAGCTCAAGGCCGCGCAGTACACCGCCGCGCACCCGGGTGAAGTCTGCC
>OCVT010000349.1_pt1 | contig 18435 bp, 18 predicted proteins | sample 1539111 | NCBI WGS metagenome assembly OCVT01 (sample SAMEA3991482, study PRJEB22521) | metagenome | biome: anthropogenic terrestrial biome; feature: sewage plant; material: raw primary sludge | place: Sweden | collected 2012-09-26 | reverse complement strand
CGATCTGTTGGCGTGTCTTGGGACAATGTCACGGCTTCTTTGCGCAGATAGCTTATCGCTTGTTGATAATCAAGTTCGGTTTTTGGGAAAACATCTTTTGCAATGGACGTGGACAATGCAAGTGATTGGGAGGGAATGATATCCTTTCCTTTTATTTCACCCAATCTGATTCCTGCATGTAAAACTTTCAATGACTTACTGGCAATGTCGTAAATGTTGCTCCATGCCTTAGGAATTGCTACAAGTGATTGGCTTTCATATTTTATATCGAAATCATCGACATTCTTCAACCATGTCATGTTTGGTTTTACAGATGGTTTCGCCTGCTTGTTGTTGCGCTCTTTTTGTTTATTTTCTTTTTTGTTTTCTGTTGAACATTCTCCATGCTTTCGGAGAACTGCCATAAATAGTCCTTCGCCTTTGGTGCGTCCTGGTATGAATCGATAAACGGGCTTATCTAATGATGACATAAGAGAGCCTGTGGTATTCCATTCCTTACATATTTCAACAGGTAATATTTCCGCTCCAAGTTCTGTCGTAATCCATTTTACATTCTCTTCATTTTCCTTGGTGTTGTATGTACATGTGGAATATATCAGAATACCTCCTGGTCTGAGGCAATTCCATATATCAGATATAATTTTGCGCTGTTTAATCCAACAGTTTTCCACATTAAGTGTGTTCCATTCTTTAATCGACCCTTCATCTTTGCGAAACATTCCCTCACCACTGCAAGGCACATCGGTAAGTATAACATCAAATTGCATCCCGAATTTTTTATAGTCAATAGGGAAGTTGTTCGTTACTATTACATCAGGGTGTCCAAATTTCTGAATGTTTTCGGTCAGTATTTGCGCACGCGTGCGCATTGGCTCGTTGCTGAAAAGCATACTACCTTCGGGCAATGCAGCTCTGGCAACAGTCGACTTTCCGCCAGGTGCAGCACATAGATCAAGCATGGTAACTGGTTCTTCTACATATTGTTTTAGTACGTGATGAAGAAACATTGATGATGCCTCCTGTACATAATACAATCCGGCATGAAGCAAAGGATCGAATGTAAAGTTGGGTCTTTCTTTCAGATAAATTCCCGTCTCGCACCAAGGTACAGTCTCGTCTTTTAATTTTATATCTGGGGCATGGCATTTAAATGGATTCAATCTGATACTCACCGGCGGTTTTTCAGCCAGTCCTTCAACGAACTGCCCGAAGAGTTTGTTACCCATCAGTTGTCGCGTATATTGTTTGAAATCTTCTGGTAAATTCATCTTTATTGATATTCAGTTGCAAAATTAAAAAAAAAAATGTTTCTTTGCAACTAAAATCCGACTTGTTGCGTCAAACAAACAGAAAATAAAACAAAACGGATATGAAACACTATTTTATAGCATTGACACTGATGCTTACTCTCAGTGCAACGATGATGAATGCCGTGCCTAAGCACCGCCACCATCAACAGACCACAGCTATAGTTGCTGCTCCTGATTCTTCTTCTGAAGGTGTGGATGCCTATTCGGACACCACGAGTGTGAATAATAATGACACTACAGTGGATGCTGATGATTCTAAAGTGGCGGTTAGTAATAATCCTGCTGATTACGACAATCCGTTTTCGTTTTGGAGCAATACTGTAGGTTGGGGATTCGGAGGCGTACTATTGGCTATTATTATTGTCGTACTTTGCTTCTTGTTCTTGTTGGCTCCGTTTATCATCTTGGCAATGATATTGAGATACTTCATTAAACGGCATAATGACAAGGTGACACTTGCCGAGAAGGCAATGGAGACAGGGCAGCCGATGCCAGAAAATATAAAGGAGGTGGACAAGCAGAGCGATGACTATCTTTGGAAACGCGGGATCCGCAATATGGCAATCGGTTTCGGATTAATGATAATGTTCTTGTTCTGGGATGCCAGTCCGCTTGCTGGCGTTGGAGCGTTGGTTCTCTGCTATGGTGCAGGACAAGCGATAATGGCCCGTACGTCGGCAAACAAAAAGCAGAATAACAATGACGACGAATTAAAATAGTCTGAAGGTGAACAATCTGAATGATATCTCTCTCGTTACGCAGGTGGCGGTATTTCATAACAAGCGGGCTTTCGACCGCATTGTTGTAAAATACCAGTCACCTATACGGCGGTTTTTCTTGAACCAGACGTTGGGGGATACTCAGCTGAGTGACGACTTGGCTCAGGACACCTTTATTAAGGCATACACAAATATTGCACAGTTTCGTGGTATGTCCAGTTTTAGTACATGGCTGTATCGTATAGCATATAATGTGCTGTATGATTACACTCGCAGTCGCAAAATAACAGACGACATCGATGCGTTGGCTGTGGCGCGACAAAATAGTGACAGTACAGATAGTAATTTGAAGATGGATATTTATGATGCCATGGCAATATTAACGTCGAATGAATGTTCTTGTATCACACTGCAGTTGGTAGAAGGACAGCCTATAGATAAAATCGCGGAGATTACCGGTATGGCTGAAGGAACAGTTAAGTCGCATCTCTCACGTGGAAAACAAAAGCTTGCAAGTTATTTAAAACAGAATGGATATGATAGAAAATGATGATAAATTGATTGCTGAGTTCTTTAATGAGAACAGGCTGGAGATTGCTGACAAAGGTTTCTCTGAACATGTAATGCGTCATTTTCCACCATCACGTGTCAGCTGTCTGAATCGTATTTGGACGGTACTTTGCTCGATTATTGGCGTGGCTTTCTTCTTACTCATTGATGGCATTGATAGTTTGCGCACGACTTTGGGCAATGTGCTTGGTGATATTATTGGATATGCTGCATCAATAGATTTGTGTGGAGTATCTCCCTTAATGATAGTATTGACACTGTTTACTATAGTGTTAGTAGGTGTTTATAATTTGGTGGTTAGTGAATAAAGTTGTAGAAAAGTCGAACGGGGGAAAACTTTGCATAAAGTTTTTTCCCGTTTTTCGTTAGTATAACCCCGTTGGTGGAATTATATTAGTGCGTATTTTACTTATCCTATTGAATGGCAAGTGCACTAATCTTGCTAACTATTCCGGCAGACAGCTCATCCATATTTTATCTTTGTCACACCAATCAAAAAAGCTTACAAAAGCCTCTAAAATGTAGGCCTTATTTCAAAAAAGTTTCCCCACGGTCGCAAATATGCGATTTTGGAGCTATTTGCAATGTGTTGATATTCATATCATTAATAGTTTTTGACAAAATGGTGGTCCCCAAAATGTGTTATAAATGACGCCGTTTTGGTCTTCATTTAATAGTAAAACGCGTTTCAAGTAACGGTTAATGGTTAACTAAGTAGCTGTTACTTGCATTTTAGTATGCCGAAATCATAAAAAATGGGTGTGTTTGCCACGTATAAACGTTCCCTTTTCGGTTTTTCTTTTTCTAGATTGTAACCTCCGGAAGGGTTGAATTTTGGTATACAATTTTTACAAATTCTTCTATCAAAATTGTTAGAACATATTTCAACTATGCAAACGTTTTTTGGTAATATATAATTCCGTCAACGTGTTTAGTTGTATTTTATTTGATATCTTCACTCCATTAGAATATTGTATCCGTCTTCATTAAGTTTTTCTTTCTGTTTAGGTTTTGGGCGATTTTTCAACTGTCCATTTTTATCGAACATGCCATAAGTTGTGCGTAGCACTTGGAACTCTGTGCGGCGATTCAACTGATTGCAAATCTCTTGCTTGTCTTTGTCTTGCTTCTTGATGTATTCTTCTGTCAGTACATCACCTTCTTTCAGCCATAGATATTTATTGGATATCTTTTTGTTAATTGTTTTTGACCTCTCTTTGCCGTAGCCTACAGGTGTGAGGCGATCCTTTACTATGCCATGTTCAATCAAATAGTTTACTACAGTCTCTGCACGTCTTTGTGATAGCTTTTTGTTATATTCAGCACTACCGATATAATCACAATGGGCGCTTAACTCTATAGTAACGTTCGGATTTTCATTTAGTAGAGCCACCAGCTCGTCTAGTGCCTTTGCAGATTCATTCCGCAGTGTAGCCTTGTTAAAATCATAGAAGATGTTGTCAATCAATACAGGAGCCGTGATTGATGCTAACGGAAATTGCAGAGTATATTCTTTTGATTCATTTTCATGCTCAACTTTCAGCTCCTCTTTATGATTTAAAAATCCTTTGCATGTAGCAAGCAACAAATAATCCACATTTGGATTTATCACGTGTGTGAACGAACCGTCACCCTTGACGCTGAGTTTCGTATTAGTGCCGTCATTGCCTATTAAATATACTTGTGCGGCTGGCAATTCGTAGCCGCCCATTTCGTAAACCCAACCTTTTATTGTTTGTATAATTTCAGGATTTTCAAAACTGTAGATATGGTCCCATCCTCTGCCATCTCCTCTGTTTGATGAGAAAAACCCACGATTGTGCGGGCCTTCAAATGTCATTCCGAAGTCATCACCTTGGGAATTGAGCGGGAATCCGGGATGTTCAAGTCTATAATGTCCTGATTTGTCCACTTTTGCTATATATATGTCCAATCCTCCCATTCCTGGGTGCCCATCAGACGAGAAATATAGGTCGCCATTTGGTCTGAATGTAGGAAACTCTTCGTTTCCTGGTGTGTTGATTGGTTCTCCCATATTTTCCACGCCACCTAATCCTGCGGATGTTATACGTACTCTCCAAATGTCCAATCCACCTTGTCCACCCGGCATGTCAGAAGTAAAATATAGCCATTCTCCATCTGGAGATATAGCAGGATGGGCATAACTCGACAATGTGTCGTGTGTTATTTCTAGTGTGGTGGCCTTCCCCCATGCTGCATCAGATCGGCTGGATTTTACTATTTGTGAGTATTTGGGATATAACGGATCTGTGACGCATTGTGTGAGATACATCTCGCGTTGGTCTGGCGATAAAGCAGATGCACCCTCATCATAGTCCGTGTTCAGTCCTCCGCTCACAGCTTCTGGCTTGCCCCATTTCCCCTTATCATCTTTTTCAGAAAAGAATATATCACCTGCTTTTGTACCTGTAATACCGCTCAATTCATCTCCTTGTGCCTCGTTGCGTGTGGATGTAAAATACAGCTGTTCGAAGTTGTCACCAGCAAGCATAGGTGAATAGTCTGCCCTGCGTGAATTAAAGATGTCCATACGTTTCACGGTGTATCTGGAACCGTCTTTTTTCCATTGTGGAGCATTTTGGGCAGAAATCAATCCGTTTTTTGCAAGAGTGTTATCTGGCATTGAATCCAGCACAAATTGAAACTCCTGCATCGCTGTTTTATATGTTCCGTTTCTAAGCAATTGGCGAGCATATGCAAGATGAGTGTCAATATTGCCTTGATTATACCTGATTGCGTTGATGTATGCTGCAATTGCCATTTGGGTGGAGTTTGTCTTGTCATAACAATAAGCCATTTTTATGGATATGCGTCCTCTCTTGTCGCGTTCTTTTGGTGGTGTCTTTCTGTATGCTTGCCTAAATTCATTTGCTGCATCATAATATTCTCCTATGGCAAGATCTTTCTCGCCATTTTTCATATTCTTGTCTATCCCACATGCTGTGATTACATACAAGATTAGTATTATGACAGCTGTAATATTATAGTTGCGCATTCGTTTCTTTTATAGAATTAACGCATTATTCCCTGTTTTATTGTGGATTAAATGGCAATCTGAACTTGCATCCGTTTTGCCAATTGCTGCATCCGTATGCAGATTTACCTTTGATGATCGTACCATTTCCGCAAATCGGACACACCTTTCCTATGATACTGTCGTCAGCTGGCAATGTCTCAGGAATCGTTTGTTGAGGCTCATCCTTTGGCTTATTATCCCTTTTACGTGATTTTTTTATGTCTTCTTCTGATAATATGGTCATACGATGGTTGCTGTTGTCACGCAATACATCATTTACTATTTCTGTGATTTGCTCTTTTAATTCGTTGACAAATTGAGCAGGATCGTATTTGTTGTGTTCAATGTCGCGTAATTTCTTTTCCCAAATACCTGTCAATTCACAGCTTTTCAGAAGTTCTTCTTTTATTGTATTTATCAGTTCTATACCCGTTGACGTGGCAAGAAGATTTTTGCGTTCGCGACGGATGTAATGACGTTTGAATAGGGTCTCAATTATTCCAGCGCGTGATGAAGGTCGTCCGATGCCATTCACTTTAAGAGCTGCACGCAACTTCTCGTCTTCGACAAACTTTCCAGCTGTTTCCATTGCACGTAGTAATGTTGCCTCTGTGTAATATTTTGGGGGAGTGGTCCATTTCTCGGTCAATGTCTGGGTATGTGGGCCTGTCTCTCCTTTGACAAAGGTTGGCAATGTGCGTTCATCATCGTCTTTCCTTGTATCATCGTCATCTTGAGTCTGCACTTCTTTGGCATAAATCACTCTCCACCCTGGGTCGAGTATTTCTTTGCCGCTGACCTTAAATTCAACTTTTTCCACTTTTCCCAAAACTGTGGTTGTGGAAAATTTACAATCAGGATAAAATACGCTGATAAAACGTTTGACTATCAGATTATAGACATTTTTTTCCATATCTGATAGTCCTACGGCTGGTACACCTGTTGGAATTATGGCATGGTGGTCGGTCACTTTCGATGTGTCGAAGACTTTCTTGCTCTTTGGTAGTTGTTTGCCGGCAATGGGTTGCATCAACGGTTCATATCCTCGGAGTCCGTTCAGTATGCTTGGGCACTTGGGATAGATGTCATCGCTCAGATATTGAGTGTCCACACGTGGATATGTGGTAAATTTTTTCTCGTACAGACTTTGTATCAGATTGAGCGTCATCTCTGCTGAATAGCTGAACTTTTTGTTGCATTCCACTTGCAGGGATGTTAGGTCGAAAAGATGTGGTGGTGCCTCTGTGCCTTTTCTCTTAGTTACATCTGTTACACAAAAAGGCTTGCCGGCAATGGTTTCAAAGGCCTGCTCGCATTCCTCTTTACTTGTGAATTTGCCTTTTGTGGCTGTAAACAATGTTTCGCGGTATATCGTGGACAAAATCCAATATCGCTCTGGTTTGAAGTTGTCAATTTCCTTTTGACGATTTACAATCAGTGCGAGGGTAGGTGTTTGCACGCGGCCGATGCTGATTACTTGACGGTTTTGTCCATATTTCAGTGTATAGAGTCGTGTGGCATTCATACCGAGAACCCAGTCACCGATTGCTCTAGACAGCCCTGCAAGGTACAGCAGTTGATATTCGCTTTGGTCTTTTAGTTCGTTGAAGCCCTGTTTGATGGCATCCTCAGTTAGCGATGAAATCCATAGACGTTTTACCGGGCATTTGGCCTGTGCCTTTTGCATAACCCATCTTTGGATTAGTTCACCTTCTTGTCCGGCATCACCACAGTTGATTATACAGTCTGCAGCTTGCATCAGTTTTTCTATGATGTTAAATTGTTTTTGAATGCCCTTGTCGTCGATGACCTTTATACCGAATCGCTGAGGTATCATAGGCAGTGCAGCCAGACTCCAATGCTTCCAATTTGGGGTATAGTCGTTAGGCTCCTTCAACGTACACAAGTGACCGAATGTCCATGTTACTTGATATCCGTTGCCCTCCATATACCCGTTGTGGGAACTGTTGGCTCCTAGAACGTGTGCAATATCTTTGGCTACACTTGGTTTCTCGGCGATGCAAACTATCATCATATTTTTGTTTAGGAATGCAAAAGTACGAAATTTCTTTTAATATCCCAAATCTTCATCCACCAAGATGATAATGTGCCGTTTTGCCGGATGCGACATTCTTTGTATACTGATGTAGTTGCAAATACTGTTTGATGATTTGCAGTCGTGGCACATGCCGTCTATCTGGCATGGCGTTTTGAAGTCAAAGCGTGCCATATTGATGGGGGCTGCTGTGGAACGTGCACGTTTTATGGCTGAATCCAAGTCCTGACACACCTTGTTAAGTCCCACAATCAGAATGACGTGTTCTGGTCCCCATGTGATTGCAGCCACACGATTGCCGTTGCCGTCAATATTTACAATTACCCCATCCTCAGATATTGCGTTTACGCTGGCGAGATAATAATCGCATTCGAAAGCCTTACGGTCAATTTTTACTTTATCTTCTTGTGTGGTCACGTCGTCACTATCGAAGACATTATAGCTGCCGTCTTTCAGCATTTTTGTCACACCAGTATTACGGATTGTCATAGAGCCACCCCAAGAGATGCTGCTGCACTTTGGTATTATCTCTTTTATTTTATTAATAACGTCATCTGATGTCTTGCAGAAGTAAGTTTCATAATGTCTGCGCTCTAGGTTTTTCATCATCCTTTGAGCCAGCTTTTCATTGCGTATTTCACTTGGTGTCATATTTTTATTTTTATATTTTGAGAAAGCAAAGATACAATAAGAAAATGAGAAAATGAATTAAATAAAGATGTTTTCTGTGCAAGATTTATTAATTTTGCAGTTTAATGAACAAAAACTTATAGTATATGCGTAGGATTATTATATTATTTATGGCTTGTATTTCTATTCTATTTACGGGGTGCCTTATATCATGCACTGTGGATGATAGTGATAGTTATGATCCATCAAATAGTGGAGAAGACCCAGGTTGGTATGGACAATTTAATGGGAATTGGATTGTAGAAAAACAGATTGTTGACACTTCTCTTTTGGGTGCTTTCCAACAATTTTATGTTGCGACCATGCCAGACCAGCATATTGTTAATCAGGTGTTTCCTGCAGTAGCAAAGGCTGATTCAGTGAACGATACAGGTTGTAACTGGGGGTATGCGTTAGCTGGCTATTCTGAAAATTCGTATTATTTTAATATATTGCTCAAAAGTTATGGATTTACTGCCAAAATCAATGGTACGTGGTACCAGTTTCATATGAACCTTACGCCCGATAAGTCTGTAGCGATTTATGACAAATCCACGGATGCCTGGTTGGTGCTTGTGTATATAAACCAAATACTTGTAGAATGTCGCAAAGGTGATTATTCTACTTGGAAGACAGAAACAATAAACTATTCGCCGGATTTGCAATATCAGTTTGTTACAATAAAGCGAGCCCTAAGTTACTAAGAAAAAGCAGACAGACAGTGGAGAAGGAAGAGAGCCTCTTGCACAATATAGCACAAGGAGACCGCACTGCAATGAAGCGGCTTTACGATCGATATTCTGGTTATGCCATGTCCGTGGGTTTGAGGTATGTGCCAGAAAAGGATGCTGTGCGTGATGTTGTGCAAGACAGTTTCGTGAAGATATTTACATCCATAGGCTCCTTTGAATTTCGTGGTGAGGGTTCGTTGAAGGCTTGGATTACGCGCATTGTTGCTAATGAAGGCTTGGATCATATTCGAAAAAACAGCAGAATAACATTTACTGATGACATACCTGATAATGCCGACGAGGGTGAACCGCCTGTGAGTGATGTTCCACCTGATGTGCTTACAAGAATGATTGGACAGTTACCTATGGGCTATAGGCTTGTGCTTAATATGTTTGTTTTCGAGCAGAAAAGCCATAAGCAAATAGCCATGGAACTTGGAATAAAGGAGAATAGTTCGGCATCACAATTCTTCAGGGCCAAGAAAATGCTTGCTCAGATGATTCGGAATTATGAAAAAAGGAAAGGAATATGAAAAAGAACGATTGGACACAACGACTGCCTGACCTGTTGGCAAACCATCAGGAGGCTGTTCCTGATGGTTTGTGGGCTGATATTGAAAAGTCTCTCAATAGTCGAATTCCTGTCGGTCCTCCACCAACAGTCAAGTCTGACCGTGTCATATTATTTCGTCGGATGATTGCCGCCGCTGCCGTATTGTTGGTTTTTATATTGGGTGGAGTATATCTATATATGCATGACTACAATGCACTGGTGATAAAACCTGTGATTACTAAGATGTCCACATTCCCATCCAAAGAGGGGGGGAGGGTAGCGCGCCATTCCATTCTTGGCAAATATATGCTGGCTAATGTACAAAATGTGAAAAGAAATGGCCATTCTGTTCTTCATAACTTGGAAACAGAACAATCTGTTACAAAGCAAAATAAGCGACAAATAATAACGGAATCGTTACAAAATAACGATGTTGTGTCTCCCTCATCAACCAATGAGGCAAATGAAATAAAAGTGGCGAAACAGCACATTTTTGTCTGCCCAAACAATTCATCTGTTGTCTCTTCTCATTCATTACATGTTTATCATCGCAATCATACTAATGGTTTGTCGTTAAATCTTTATGCTTCTAATGCAGTCATTGGAAACAATACCGCCAATGGTGTGCAGATGAGTGATCAAATGCTTAATAATTATACTTCGGCCAGTGCAAAGAAACAACCTTTTGGTCCTGTTTATTTAATGAATTATAAGGAGACAGAACATCATCATCAACCTGTTTCGTTCGGTCTTACTGTGGAGTATGGCATTACCACCCATATGTCGTTAGTCACGGGTGTTGTCTATACAAATGTGAGTTCTGATTTTAAGCGTGAAATGAAAGGTTCTGTTATTATGAGAGAACAAAATTTACAATATATTGGAGTCCCATTAAATGTGAATTATCAAGTATGGGACTACAAAAAATTGAAAGCATACATTACCGTTGGAGGCGAATGTGATGTAAACATTAAAGCTAAATCTACTACGGATGGTGTGGATGTGGGGATGGAATGTGACCGTATGCAGTGGTCTACAAATGCTGCCGTGGGTGTGCAATATGATATTATTCCGCATCTTGGTATATATGTGGAACCTGGTTTGAAATATTATTTCGATAATGGCAGCAAGGTCAAGAATATATTCAAGGACAAGCCTTTGAACCCAAGCTTACAACTGGGTCTACGTTTTTGCGTAAAGTAGTTTAATATTCGTTCCCTGTCGTAATGCTAGGACCGTCAATTAATTCGGGGTTTGGCGTGCCAGGATGAATGTCGCTATATGCCTTTTGTATGTCTGCCATACCAATGGAAATATTCTTGTTCACAGGACGGTTCTTGTCTAATAGGCAATGAGAAAATAGCCATTCGTATGTCTTCTTTAGATAGAATATGCGTGCAGGCGTGCCATGATTCCCGCCTTCAAGCCATTCATATTTCAATCTGCTGTCTTTGCCTGTATTTTGCAACTGTTCCACCACCACTTTTGATTGCTTTATAGGAACAGCCTTGTCGGCTGTCCCGTGTATAATCCAGAAAGGTAACTTACCCAATCCGCTCACATCCCCTAGTGATGTGCCACCACACAGAGCCATGCCTGCTGCAATCCTATCGGGATATGTTCCGCAAACATCCATCGTGCCATAACCTCCTAGACTCATTCCCAAGACGTATACGCGTGTGGTATCACACTGGTAATTTTTTTTGACCCAGTCCAGTACCTCCATTATCTTTTTTGGATTCCAAGCCCCACCAGGATTTTGTGGCACTATGGTAAGAGCGTCAATCTCCCTTCCTTTAACAATCGCATCTAGTGGTCCATAACGCTTTACTCGGTTGAGATTGTGTCCGCAAAGACTGGCGCCATGTAGGAATATAACAATGGGAGTATTTTCTAATGAGTAGAAATAATCCTGTGGGGTGTATACCCAAAAATCATATCCCCCAGGTATCTGTCCCTTTACCTGACGGAGAAAATCGTATGCTGATGAGTTGAGTGAAGCAATCACTAGCAAGATTACAAATACTATCTTTTTCATCGTTCTAAATACAGCCTTATTTTGAAAAACAGTTTGGCAAAGATAGCGATAAAATTCAGATGGTACAATAAATCCAACTTAATTTATAAAATATTGTACAAATCGATAATGAGTGTATAATCGTATTTTTGCTCTCTCGTAAATATTATATGAATATATAATGTGATGTTTTGCCACAAAATACTAAATTTGGCGATAATAAAATGATTGGTATTGATTAACAACTTTTGTAGTTTGTTTTTGTCTCATTATCAAATTAATTGGTTAATTTTGCCAACGTAATAACTTTTAAAATTCAAACGAAAATGAAAAATGGAATTTTGATTATAGGACTCTCGCTTTTATGTATTACTATGCAGGCGCAGACGGGAAGTGTGAACGCATATCTTGTAAAGTACAAAAACTTTGTGGAAAGTCTGGAGAAGATGAAAACCATCAATAATGATGAATATCTGATATTGGACTCTACTTATGAAGCACTGACGGACGAATATCACGATATGTATAAGGTAAAAATGACTAACAGCCAGATTTCTACCTATATGCAATACCGAACGAAATACAAGAAATTGTTGACGGTTAGACGCACTGCCGTGTTGTCAAACTCACTGGACACCGTGGGCAATACCGTGAAAAAAGCAGTGAAGCGAACTGGCTCAAAAGTCTCTGGATTCATAAAAGGAGTAATAAAAAAGTGATAAAAGAATGAGAAAGATATCATATTTTTTAACTATGATAGTTTTTTTTGCCATTGTATCTGTGTCATGTGCATCTAAGAAGCCCGTAAGTACAGTGAACGTGCATTGGGGCACAAGTCAGGGCTCGATAGACACAAATTTTGGCATGAAGAAAAAACATGGTAAGCAAAAAAATGTTGGCGGCACGTATAACGTGAATTTTAAAAATGATTCCATCGGCAACGTTTCCGTGGGCGGCGACCTGAAAAATGGTGGTGTGAACGTAAACGTTGACAATGGAAAATGAATAAAGGAGTGAAATGCTGCATTGGATTGGGTGTGGCTATATTGCTGCTGTTAGCTCTCAATCTATGCATCGGGTCTGTAAGGATTCCGGTAATGGATGTCGTTGCAATACTTTTCGGAAAAGGAAACGTAGACGAAAGTTGGCGGTTTATCATCATACAGTCGCGATTACCACAGGCAATTACAGCAATGCTTTGCGGTGCAGCACTTGCCGTGAGCGGACTAATGCTTCAGACAGCATTCAAAAATCCGTTGGCAGGGCCCTCTATCTTCGGTATCAACAGCGGTGCAGCACTTGGTGTGGCTCTTGTTATGCTGTTGTTCGGAGGTAGCGTTTCTGCACTAGATTTTTCAGTCACAGGATATATTGCCATATTATTTGCGGCTTTTGTTGGTGCAATGATTGTGACGTGTATCATATTCATTTTTTCAACAGTGGTGCGCAACAACTTGATGTTGCTTATCATTGGCATTATGATTGGCTATATTTCCTCGTCGGCAATCTCGCTGCTCAATTTCTTTGCTACTGAAGAGGGTGTGAAATCATTTATGGTTTGGGGTATGGGCAACTTCGGCGGAGTGTCGATGCAACAGATGCCAATGTTCGCGCTGGTTACAATTATTGGATTGCTTGCATCTATAGGTTTGATAAAGCCACTTAACGCTTTATTGCTGGGTGAGCAATATGCCGAGAATCTAGGCATAAACACAATATTGGTGCGCAACAGTCTTCTCGTGGTGACGGGTTTGCTGACAGCAGTAACTACAGCTTTTTGTGGGCCGATAGCTTTCATCGGATTGGCTGTGCCGCATATTACACGATTGCTGTTGTCTACAGAAAATCACCGACAACTATTGCCAGCAACGATTCTTTCGGGTGCGGTTATTGCGTTGCTTTGCAACGTGATTTGCTATTTGCCTGGCGAGAACGGAATTATTCCTTTGAATGCGGTGACACCTATAATGGGTGCACCCGTGATAATATATGTGATAGCTAAAAAAAGATAGAGCATGGGCAAGATATATACGAAGACTGGAGATGCCGGAATGACTAGCATTCGTGGCGGGGAACGTGTGATGAAGAATGACATTCGGATCGAAACTAATGGAGAGCTGGACGAATTGAACTCGTTAATCGGAGTTGTACGTTCGATGATGCTAGAGGATGATGCGCGTCGTGAGAATATGGAACGTGTCCAGCGTGCTCTGATGGCAGTGATGAGCTATGTGGCATCTTCCGGAAATTATGAAAAACTAATATTGGAAGATTTGCCACCACTCGTTGCAGATATGGAAGAGCAAATCGATAGGTTAATGTGTGATTGCAAATTCTGTTTTGTTTTGCCAGGTAGTAATCAATTGTCTGCATTCATGCATCTAGCCCGTAGTAAGGCACGTACCGCAGAGCGTCGCTTGTGTGTGGTCAATCAGAAATATCCGCTCAGTCCTGATGTGATGAAGTTTATTAATCGTTTATCAGATTATCTATTCGCAATGGCTTGTAATTGAAAAAGGAGGACAATGCGACTTGTCCTCCTTCTTTCATTATTAATAAATATGTGATTAGTTTGCTGATTCAAATTCACGAAGGAAACGTATGTCGTTCTCCGAGAACATGCGGAGGTCTGCAACCTGATATTTCAAGTTGGTAATGCGTTCTATGCCGAGACCAAAGGCATATCCGGTGTATACATTGCTGTCTATGCCACAAGCCTCAAGCACATTGGGATCTACCATGCCACAACCGAGGATTTCTACCCAACCGGTGTGCTTGCAGAATCCACAACCCTTGCCACCGCAGATGTGACAAGATATATCCATCTCCGCACTTGGTTCTGTGAATGGAAAATAACTTGGGCGAAGACGAATCTTTGTGTCTGGACCGAACAGCTCGCGGGCAAATGTAAGTAGCACCTGCTTAAGGTCTGTGAATGATACGTTCTTGTCTACATAAAGACCTTCGAGTTGATGGAAGAAACAGTGCGCGCGCGCGCTGATGGCCTCGTTACGGTATACACGTCCAGGACAAATCACGCGGATTGGCGGCTGGTGTGTTTCCATATAGTGACTTTGGTCATTGCTGGTGTGCGAACGTAACAGTATGTTCTTAGTCACATCTTTAGGATTTGTCTCGACGAAGAATGTGTCTTGCATATCACGCGCAGGATGGTCAGCAGCGAAATTCAGTTTTGTGAACACGTGCAGGTCATCGTCAATCTCTGGTCCCTCAGCCAATGTGAAGCCCATGCGTTGGAATATGTCGATAATCTGATTCTTGACAATGGTTAGTGGGTGGCGTGTGCCTAGCTTTATCGGATATGCAGTGCGCGTGAGGTCAATGTCATTGCTTTGGCTTTCTGCTGTTTCTGTTTGTTCTTTCAACTCGTTAATCTTTGCGACAGCAGTTTGTTTGAGTTCGTTGATTTTCATGCCGACAGTTTTTTTCTGGTCGGATGCAACATCACGGAAGTCAGCCATCAAGGCAGTGATTTTGCCTTTTTTGCTGATATATTTCAGCCGCAACTGTTCAATCTCGTCAGCGTTTTTTGCAGAGAGACTACCAACTTCTTTGAGAAGCTCGTCTATTTTATCAAGTATCATATTATTATTGATATTACAATTTTCGTGCAAAGGTAATATTTTTGCGCCAAAATAAGAAATATATCGAAATAAAGTTGTAATTTTGCACAAATTTGAGAGATGGTGTTATACCTGGAATAAAGTTGTAAAGGAATAAACAAAAATGAGAAAAGGTATTTTATTATTTGTTTTGCTGGCAGTTTTGACCATTATTTGTTTTTCTACATCGGGATGTTCTGATAAGAAACCTGTTGCAGATTCAGCGTCTGTTGACTCAACTAAAATTGATTGCACAGCTCAAGATACACTTGAAAGCATTATCTCGGAAACGCCAATGCCAAAGGCTGCAGATGAGTTGTTTGATGATTTTATTTTTAATTTTGCCGCCAATAAAAAATTGCAATATAAGCGCATTAAGTTTCCCCTTAATGTCTATGATGGCAACAAGATGGTGAAGCTGGAGAAAAATCAATGGAAAATGGAGCATTTTTTTATGCGCCAAGGTTACTATACATTAATTTTTGACAACATGAAGCAGAAAAATCTGGTCAAGGACACGACTATAAATCATGTTGTTATTGAGAAGATCTATTTCAGCATTAAAACGGTTAAGCAATATATTTTTGACCGCATCAACGGACAGTGGATGATGACAGCTGTTAACAACAAGGCTATGTATCAGAATACAAATGCATCGTTTTTGAAGTTTTACCAGCGTTTTTCAGTGGATAGTGCATTTCAGGTGCATAGCATGAATGATTTGGTTGAATTTACTAGTGCCAACCCAGATGATGATTTCAGCACTCAGACAGGTTCAATTTCCCCAGACCAATGGCCGTCATTCAAACCAGAACTGATACCATCTGGTATTATTTATAATATTATATACGGTCAGAAATATACAGAGAGTAATTTGAAAATATTTGTTATTCGTGGTATTGCCAATGGTATGGAAGAAGAACTTGTGTTCCGTAATAGGGGTGGAAAATGGAAGTTGATGAAATTTAATGGATAATGAATGATGTTAGTAATTATAGTCTGCTAGAGCATAATACATTTGGCATCAATGTCAAGTGCGACAGATTTGTAGAATTTTCGTCTGTGGACGAGTTGAAACAAACGGTTCTTGCTCTTTCTGACAATGACAAACCGTTGCTTTTTATTGGTGCGGGTAGCAATCTCTTGCTCACGGGTGATTATCATGGAACAGTGTTGCATTCTGCAATAAAAGGCGTTGAGGCAGTTGCTGATGGCACAGACAATATGCTCATCCGTTGTGGTTCAGGCGAGATATGGGACGATATTGCTGCTCAGTGTGTTGAAAATGGCTGGTATGGAACAGAGAATCTCTCGCTAATCCCTGGTGAAGTGGGGGCGAGTGCCGTGCAAAATATCGGTGCATACGGAGTTGAGATCAAGGACTTGATTGTAAAGGTTGAGGCAGTGGAAATTGCCACAGGCAAAGTTGTCGAATTTTCTAATGCAGATTGTAAATATTCATACAGACAAAGTAAGTTCAAAAATGAATGGAGAGGCAAGTACGTGATTACTTATGTAACATATCGTTTATCCAAGGCTTTCACCCCACATCTTGATTATGGCAATATCCGTGTTTCTATTAATGCAAAGGGAATTGTAAATCCCACCGCGGTTGAATTGCGTGAGATAATAATTGAGATACGCAATGCAAAGTTGCCGGACCCGAAAATGGAGGGCAATGCAGGTAGTTTTTTTATGAATCCAATAGTGTCGAAATCCAAATATGAAGAGTTGGCTGCACAATATCCAAATATGCCGCATTACACTATTGATGAGAAGCAAGAGAAGATTCCTGCAGGATGGATGATAGACCAATGCGGTTGGAAAGGTAGGTCGCTCGGGCCTGCTTGTGTACATCCCAAACAGGCTCTCGTCTTGGTTAATAAAGGTGGCGCAAATGGCGAAGATATAGTTCTTCTATATATGGCCATTCGCAAAGATGTGTTGAACAAATTTGGCATAGAGATAAATCCTGAGGTAAACGTGATATGAAGTTTACGTTTTTAGGCACAGGAACATCTGGTGGCGTTCCTTCACTAGGATGTGATTGTGATGTATGCCATAGCACCGATCCGCACGATATGCGGTTAAGAAGTGCTGCTTTATTGGAAACAGCTAGTACTCGCATTTTGATTGATTGTGGTCCTGATATCCGCCAGCAATTAATGTCTTTCCCTTTCAAAAAACTGGATGCAGTGTTACTCACTCATGCTCATTACGACCATATAGCAGGTATTGATGACTTGCGTCCTTTCTGTAAATTCGGTGATATAAACATTTATGCCAATGACGGGACAGTGACAGGATTAAAAAAAATGATGCCTTATTGTTTTACCGAAAAACTTTATCCAGGTGTGCCCCTCTTGAAACTTAATACAATATCGTCTCACCAACGGATTACAATTGGCGATATCGATATTGTACCTATTCAGGTAATGCATGATTGGTTGCCGATATTTGGTTACAGGTTTGGCAAGCTTGCTTATATCACTGATATGAAAACCATCGATACTGGTGAGATTAAATATCTCAAAGGAGTTGAAATCCTTGTGGTTAATGCACTGAGGTTTGAAAATGAACACCATTCACATCAGTTGGTAGCTGATGCAATAAAATTTGCACGAAGAATAGATGCAAAACATACATATTTTATACATTTAACGCATCAGATAGGTTTCCACGATCAAGCCAACAAACGTTTGCCCAAAGGCTTTGAGTTCGCTTATGATGGTATGGTTCTATATATGTAGTATCGTAATCAGCTAAAGACCTTAATTTAATTATATTGCTGTCCGGTAAAACCTTATAAGCACAAATGACAGGTTCAAATTGCCTAAAAAAGGCGATCTGAACTTTTTTTAATGTCTTGTTTATACATATCCAAAGGAAATTAATCTTGGGGAGATTCAGAGGTTTACTCTTTTCATTTTGTTTGGGAACTTAACTCTGCCCATGGGGACGGGACTGCGAGCCCATGCCGCAAGGCAACATTTTGTGGTTTTGTAAACTTTTATACACCAAAAAGTAGTTCACTTGCTACTTGAATCTAGCTTTAATTTTCATCAAACCGGAAAGAGAAAAACCGAAAAGGAAATATTAATACGTGGAAAATATGCTCCAATTTAGTGATTTACGTCTTCCAGAGATGCA
>OCVT010000345.1_pt1 | contig 18557 bp, 18 predicted proteins | sample 1539111 | NCBI WGS metagenome assembly OCVT01 (sample SAMEA3991482, study PRJEB22521) | metagenome | biome: anthropogenic terrestrial biome; feature: sewage plant; material: raw primary sludge | place: Sweden | collected 2012-09-26 | reverse complement strand
AGCAGTCACCACCGCGCTTGCACCCGCAATCGGTATCACGCGCAGTCCCGCCTCGCGCACTGCGCTGACGACACGTGCGCCTGGGTCAGAAATCGCGGGCGTGCCCGCATCGGTGATGAGCGCGATGCGCTCGCCTTTTTGTAGGCGTGTGATTAAGTGTTGCGCCGATTCGTTTTCGTTGTGCTCGTGCGTGGCAACCAATGGCTTTTGAATGCCGTATTGATTAAGTAGGGTTTTGCTGTGGCGTGTGTCTTCGCAGGCGATCGCGTCCACGCGCGCGAGCGTCGTTAGCGCACGCACGCTGATGTCGGCTAAGTTGCCGATTGGGGTGGCAACGATATACAATGTGTGGGTGGGAAACTGCTGTTGCAGGGCTGAGTCCCACAAGGCGTTCAGTACCGATGTTGACATGATGTTGGCTCAAAAAAATAGATGCACACTCTACCATGAAAAGCATGGAAAGCGAATGAAACCGACCCTCAAACAATTTTTAAACCTTCTAAAACCCTCGGCAAACGCCGCATCCAAGGGCGTGGTGCAAAGGCATTACAACGCTCAATCACCCACTCAAAAACTCGGCGAGCAGGGTGAGGTCATCGCCCAGCGGTATTTAGAGCAGCAGGGTTTGCGCCATATGGACAGCAACATTGCCTCGAATTTGGGTGAGATTGATGTGCTGATGATGCATGGCGAGACCTTGGTGTTTGTCGAGGTCAAAATGCGTAAAACCGCGAGTTTTGGTGGTGCGTTGGCGGCTATAACACCGAGCAAATTAAAACGCTTGCGCCAAGCGATTGCCTTGTATTTGCAACAAAACCCGCAACACGCTCAGCGCGATTGCCGCATCGATGCGGTATTGATTCAGGGTGTGGTGGCGCGGCGTGAGATTCAATGGTTACAAAACATTGATGCCGACTGATTCCAAGTGTGGTGCATCTGTCCACCGCACATCTATCCGCCACGATTTACAGTTATAATCACGCCACGCAACCCACACGACGGAGAAAACAATGAATTCATACCAACGCGCCTTATTGGCAGTGAGCATGATGGTCGCACTGCAAGCTTGTGACAGCAACACCGCGCACAAAACCGACACAGCCAGTTCATACGCACAACTCAAAACCCTCACCCTTGACACACAAAAACCCGTGGATATGGGCGCAATGCAGCAGGCGGGTAAGGTGGTGGTGGTCAATTTTTGGGCAACCAATTGCGCGACTTGTAAAAAAGAGATGCCCAAAATGGTTGAAATGTTCAATCAATACCATCCCAAGGGTGTCGAATACGTGTCGGTCGCCATGCAGTACGATGAGCCAGAGATTGTCAAAAATTACGCTCATGCGAATAAATTGCCGTTCCAATTGGTGTGGGACAAAGATGGCGCATTTGCCAATGCCTTTGGCGACATCATTGGCACGCCGACCACTTACATTATCAACAAAAAAGGTCAGACCAAAAAATACATCGGCGAGCCTGATTGGTCACAGTTTTATGCGGATTTAGACCGCGCTTTGGCGAGTTGATGAGCGCAGTTGCGGAAAGTAGCAAACACAGCATCATCGAGGATGTACAAGCGATTGCCAGCGCGACCCTGATTATCGCCTTGGGTGTGATGGTGTTCAAAACTGCGGGTTTGATCACAGGCGGTACGACTGGGTTGGCGTTGCTGTTGCACTATATGACGGGTTGGCGTTTCGGTCTGTTGCTGTTTGTCATCAACCTGCCGTTTTATTGGTTGGCATGGCAAAAAATCGGTGCAGACTTCACCCTCAAAACCTTTATTTCAGTGGGCTTGCTGTCGGTTTGGTCAGAGTTGTTGCCCAATTGGTTGGTGTTTGCCAAAATCAATCCGTGGTTCGCGGCTGTACTGGCAGGGCTTTTGGTCGGTATCGGTTTGCTGATGTTGTTTCGCCATCAAGCGAGTTTGGGCGGCGTGGGTATATTGGCGGTGTACTTGCAAAAAAGTCGTGGCTGGCGCGCAGGCTATGTGCAGTTGTGTGTCGATGCGGTGATTATATTGTGTGCGTTTTTGGTCGCAACGCCAACTCAGGTCGGTATTTCAATTATTGGCGCGGTGGTTTTGAATATATTACTGGCGATTAACCACAAACCGGGTCGGTACATCGCCACGTAAAATATGTTTGGCATCTACCTAATATTCAATTGGTTTAAGAGACTCGTTCAATCAATTCAATTTTGTAACCATCAGGGTCGGCGACAAAAGCAATCACCGTTGTACCACCTTTGACTGGTGCGGCCTCACGGGTGACACGACCGCCAAATTGACTCATGGCGCGCACACGGTCACACGTTTGCGCCACGTCGGGCACGCCAATAGCGATGTGTCCATAACCTGTGCCCATCTCATATTCGCTGACACCGTAGTTATAAGTCAACTCAATCGTTGCTTGTTCAGGTTCATCGGCATAACCGACAAACGCCAAGGTGTATTGGTATTCAGGGTTGTCGCGCGTGCGCAAAAGGCTCATCCCAAAAACTTGGGTGTAAAAATCAATCGAGCGTTGCAAATCGCCAACGCGTATCATGGTGTGCAGTAAACGCATCCATCGTCCTTTAAAAAGTGAACTGGGTCAAGCCGTTGACCCAGTTGTTTGCCATAACGAATTACTCGATCATTGCCTTAATGCGCACCACCATCGGTATAGCACAAAAAGGTTTTGTTCAAAGAGTGCGGCTGAATCAGGTTTTCAAAACTGAACAATTCGTCCCACTTTTCTTGAGTAATCAATTGTTGCTCAACCACTGCGATTTGGTGAATGGATTTGTTTTGCTCAAAACCTTCACGCGCAATGCTAGCGCATTTTTTGTAACCCAAAATCGGATTGAGCAAGGTCACAATCCCCAAACTTGCCAACACCATGTCACGCGTGCGATCGGCGTTCGCGGTGATGCCAACCACGCATTTATCGCGCAGCGCAACCATCGCATTTTCCATCGCTTTGATGCTGCTAAATAACGCAAAACCCAATACTGGCTCCATCACATTCAGTTGCAATTGTCCCGCAGATGCCGCCAATGTCACAGTCACGTCATTGCCAATCACGTAGAATGCTGCTTGGTTGACCACTTCAGGAATCACAGGATTGACTTTACCTGGCATGATGGATGAACCGGGTTGCAACTGTGGCAGGTTGATTTCATTGAGCCCTGTGCGTGGCCCTGAAGCCAATAAACGCAGGTCATTACAGATTTTAGAGAGTTTGACCGCAGTGCGTTTGATGGTCGCTGACAATTGTACATATGCGCCGCAGTCTGAAGTCGCTTCGACCAAGTCGGGCGACAAACGCAACTCAATACCCGTCAATGCCGACAAATGTTTGACCACCAATTCAGGGTAGCCAGCAGGTGCATTGACCGAAGTGCCAATTGCAGTTGCGCCCATATTGACTTCGGTGAGTAAACCTGTGGCCGCATCGACGCGGTCGATTTCTTCGGACAAGTTGGTGCCAAATCCACGGAATTCATCGCCCATGCTCATGGGTACAGCGTCTTGTAGGTGTGTACGCCCCATTTTCAGCACGCCCGAGAGTTCATCGCCTTTGGCGTTGAACGCATCCTTGAGTGTGGTTAGGGCATCGCGGTAGCTGTGCATGCGGTTAATTAACGCCACGCGAAATGCGGTTGGATACGCATCGTTGGTGGACTGTGAGCAATTGACATGATCGTTCGGGTTGATGACGTGGTACTCGCCTTTGGCATGTCCCATGATTTCTAAAGCGACATTGGCAATCACTTCATTGACATTCATATTGGTCGAAGTGCCCGCGCCGCCTTGAATCATATCGGTCGGAAATTGGTCGAGGTAACGTCCCGCAATCAATCGGTCGCAGGCTTCAATAATTGCAGGATAAATGTCCGCAGGCAAAACGCCCAACTCGCGGTTTGCCATCGCGGCGGCTTTTTTGACATAACCGAAGGCGGCAATTAAATAAGGCTCGTTGGAGATTGCAATGCCCGTGATGTGGAAATTTTCAATCCCGCGCAGGGTTTGCACGCCGTAGTATTGCGAGTCATCCAATTCACGCGGCCCTAAAAAATCGGTTTCGGTACGCGTGGCTAAGGTTTTGTTTTGTGTGTTCATGGGTTTGCTCCTATGTGTTTATTTTTTATGAGTTTATGGGGTGAGTTTTGATTGATTTGGCTCACCCTATGTTGGTTTATTTCTTTAAAAGTGTGGCTGCCTCCAATGCAAAATAAGTCAAAATTCCGTCCGCACCTGCGCGTTTGAACGACATCAATGCCTCTAACATACAGGTGTCTAAATCCAACCAGCCATTTTGCGCCGCGGCGCAGAGCATGGCGTACTCGCCGCTGACTTGATAGGCAAAGGTTGGGGCTTTAAAAGTGTCTTTGACCGTGCGAATCACATCCAAATATGGCAAACCAGGTTTGACCATCACCATATCCGCGCCCTCAGCCAAATCCAAACCGACCTCGTGCAAGGCTTCGTTTACGTTTGCGGGATCCATTTGGTAGGTTTTTTTATCGGCTTTGCCTAAGTTTTCTGCTGAGCCGACGGCATCGCGAAATGGTCCATAAAAATGCGAAGCGTATTTGGCCGCATACGACATGATTTTGGTGTGCACAAACCCGTGCGCTTCCAAGGCGCGGCGAATCTCGCCAATGCGTCCGTCCATCATGTCGGATGGGGCAATCACATCCGCGCCTGCCCGCGCATTGCACAAAGATTGTTGCACCAGTACTTCAGTGGTTTCATCGTTCAGTACATAGCCTGTCTCGTCAATCAAACCATCTTGACCGTGCGAGGTATAGGGATCCAGCGCGCCATCGGTGATGATGCCCAACTGCGGAAATTCTTTTTTGAGCGCGCGCACCACGCGCGGAACCAAGCCGTCGGGGTTGAATGCTTCGCGTCCATCCAAGGTTTTTTTATGCGCCTCCACCACGGGAAACAAAGCCAAAGCGGGAATATCCAAAGTCACAGCCCGCTCCGCCACGCGCAACAACTCATCCAAAGACAAGCGAAATTGATTGGGCATGCTGGGAATCGGTGTGCGCAGACGCTCTCCTTCGGTGACAAACACAGGGTAAATTAAATCGTGCGCAGTCAGTGTGTGCTCACGCATTAAATTGCGAGAAAAGGCATCGTGGCGCATACGGCGCATACGGGTTTGGGGAAACGTTTGATTAAATGAACTCATGGTCTTTGAATGTTTGCAAAAATATGCTGCTATTGTACCGCGCTATTGTACGGATTGTAATAGCTAAGGGACGATGGATGAACTTGTCGATATTCAGGCGGTTGGGTATGCGGTTGGGTATGCGGTTTGGTATTCATTTTGGTATCATAGCGCGCTGTAAAAACCATTTTATTCATCCTAACATGAGCGATTCAAATCCCTGTACCCGTTGCGGTGCGTGCTGTGCGTATTTCCGCGTATCGTTTTATTGGGGCGAGACCTGTGCGCATCCCAATGGCTCAGTACCAGTTGAGTTAACCGAGCCCGTGAGTCCATATTACGTTGCGATGCGTGGTACAAACCAAGTAAAAAAACGTTGTGTGGCATTGTCGGGCGAAGTCGGGAAAGAAGTCAGTTGTACAATTTATGCGGCGCGCTCGAGCAGTTGCCACGAATGCCAAGCAGGCGATGCGCGCTGCAACCGTGCACGACGTGCTTGGGGTATGGCTGAAATTGATGCTCAGGGTCTTACTCAGAAAGTGTGTGACACCAACGATGTTGCCAATCTTCAGGGCAGGTCTTGAGCCATTGATTGAGCGCATCGCGTTCGGCTGAGTTCTGCGGACAAGCAAACACAGTCGCGCCTGAGCCGCTCATGCGCACGTAGGTGTGTGGCACGAGGTGTTGCAAAGTGTCGTGTACGCGTTTGATTTTTGGGGCAATCGCAAACGCCGCCGCTTGCATGTCATTGCTCAATGTCGTGCGTGCATTCAAAATTTTCAGTTGTTCGCTCAATGCGCTTGCACCCATATCCAAGGGTACATGGTCACGCACCAACAATGGGTGCTGATACACCTCACGGGTGTCGGCATGTACATTGGGCTTGATTAACAGCAATTCACGTGCGGGCAGTTCGATTGGGCTCAGTTGTTCGCCAATACCTTGCGCATACGCGCTGGGGTGTGGGCTGACGAAAAACGGCACGTCCGCACCGAGTTGCAGACCAATGGTTTGCAAAGTGACGTTATCGAAATGAAGTTGCCACAATTGATTCAAAGCGGTGAGTACGGTTGCGGCATTGCTGCTGCCGCCGCCCAACCCCGCACCTGTTGGGATGTTTTTGCGCAAATGAATCTCTGCGCCCAAATGACCCGTGTCTTTGCCTTGCGTTTGTGCGTAGGCTTTCAGTGCGCTGGCGGCGCGATGGGCTAAATTGTGTTCAATCGCAACGCCTGATAAATCACCTTGCAAGAGAATGAGCCCAGTTTCATTTGGGCGGATGCGCAATTCATCGAACCAATCGATTTTTTGAAATACGGTTTCTAATAGATGATAGCCATCGGCGCGTTTGCCTGTGATGTGTAAAAACCAATTGATTTTCGCGGGCGCAAGGTAAGTTTGGGTGCGGGGCATGATGAGGTTGAATTATGGGTGGGCTGGTTTGGGCTTGGGCAATAAATCATCTAAATTGATGTCATTACTTACTGGCTCAGGGTTTGCCGCGACATTATCCGAGCGGTTTTCAATCGAGACGTACAGACTCAAGGCATTCGGTGAAGTGCGCGAGACTTCGAGTCGGCGCGCCAAATTAGGATTGGTAAACGTATCAGTGACCAACACGCGCCAACCATTTTCGTTGCGCTCCTTGACCAAAGGGTGGCTCGGCGTGCCTATCCAATCGCGCAAATTGGCAATCGGTAAATCCATACCGAACAAACGATAAAATAATTCATCGGGCGTGTCCTCAATCACCACGCTGCCATCCGAGCCCTTGTAAGTCGCTTGGGTTGGGGTGATGTGTACCAAGGCAATGGTGTTGCCAAAAGGTGTGGACAAGGTGATGTCGGTTGAACTCGGGTATTCTTCCCAACGCAGTTTGCCCGATGAGTTTTTGTCTGAGTTGGTCTCTTGGAACTGCACCGCCATGCGTGCATCCATATCAAAGGTGATTGACTCTGTGCGCTCAATCGGCTTAAGTGTGGTACACGCAGCAAGGCCGTATAGAGTAAAAAGTGCGAATAAACTGCGTTGTAGGTGTAATCTCATAAAACTTGTCGACTCATGGCTGGTTTAGGGTGCAACAGGGGTGTTCAAACCCACACCCAAACGTTGTAGGGTTTTTTTCAATTCAGTTTGAAAGGTATCGTCGGGATTGATGACGGGTAAATTTTGCAGGTCTTTAAACAACTTGTGTGCTGCATCAACATCCCCCTTGACCCATAGAATTTCTGCCAAATGCAAAGTGATGTCAGGTGAGGTGGACAACGCTTGCGCTTTTTGAGCCAGTTTGAGTGCTTTGTCAAGGTCGTTTTTGCGATAAGCAACCCATGCGGCAGAGTCAATGATGTGCGGGGCTGTGGGCGATTTTTTCAATGCTTGGGTAATCAGTCTCTCCGCTTCATCCAAACGGATGTTGTGATCGGCCAAAAAATAACCCAAATTGTTCATTGTTTCAGGGTCGTCGGGTGATAGTTTGTGGAGTTGCTCAAAAGCGTATAAAGTCTCATCATCCAACTTCAGTTTGCTGGCAATATCTGCCAACAAGGTCAATCCGAGTTCATGGTTGGGGTAGGTTTTTAAAAACGCCTTGGTGGCTTGGTGGGCCTCACGCAACTGCCCTGCTTCGGATTTATCGAGAATTTTTTTGATATACACTTGCTCAACCAAATCTTGTCCCAAGGTGGCTTCGGGCGCAATCGATTTGAGTAGGTTTGCAGCACGCAGTGCTGCGGTGACATCATTGGCAAGTGCTGCCACCCAATATGCCCGTTCGGCGTAGCGCGGGTCGCGGGTTTTTTTCGCCAATTGCGTATAGCCGTCATAAGCGATTTGTAGATCACCCCGACTGAGTGCCAGATCACTCAAAATTTGAAACATGGTGATTTCATAAGTGAGTTTTTGTTTGGGCAACACATAGGCGGTGCGGGCATTGTCAATCGATTCAAGTGGCTCAACCGCACTTTGCGTTTGGGCGTGGGCGAAGTTTGAAGATACGCCACTCGCCAAGCACAGCGCAATGGCTGTTACAATACGACGTGGTGTGTATCGGGGTGAAACGATTGCTTTCATTATCCTAAACGTCCCTTAAGTTTTTGAAGGTTACTTGCTGAAACCGCATTGTAACCAAATTATCCGATCAACCGAATAAATCCGAACCAATCCAAACAAGATGCCTGAATTACCCGAAGTCGAAGTCACACGCATGGGGATTGCGCCCCACGTTGAGGGACGCACCATTGAGCGCATGGTGGTGCGTCAGCCACAGTTGCGTTGGCGCATTGAGCCAGCACTTATTAAACACCTAAAAAATGCACAAATCATGCAGACTGCGCGACGTGGTAAGTATTTGGCTTTGTTTTGTGCGTGCGCAGATGGCGTGCGTGGTGTGTTGTTGATTCATTTGGGTATGTCGGGCAGTTTGCGTGTGGTGCAAAACAATATTGCGCCACAAAAGCACGACCATGTCGATTGGGTATTTGCCACACACACCTTGCGCTACCACGATCCGAGACGGTTTGGCGCGGTGCTTTGGCATGATTTGGCCGATGGCGATTGGCAGGCGCATCCGCGTTTGCGTGGTTTGGGCATCGAACCCTTTGATGCGCGATTTGACGGTGCGTATATTTATCAAGTTACGCGCAGCATCAAACAAGCGATTAAAGTCTCACTGCTCTCGGGCAAATGGGTGGTCGGCGTGGGCAATATTTATGCCAGTGAAGTGCTGTTTTTGTGCGGCATTCACCCCGAAAAACCCGCGTGTGCATTGACCCGTGCCGAATGCCGAAAATTGGCGCAGCACGTTCCCCAATTATTACAATCTGCCATTGAACGCGGCGGCAGCACACTCAAAGATTTTGTCAACAGCGATGGCAACACTGGGTATTTTCAAATGAATTTCAATGTTTACGACCGCAGTGGAGAACCATGCGTGCGCTGTAAAACCCCGATTACGCGCATCGTACAAGCGCAACGCGCCACTTACTTTTGTGCCCAATGTCAAAAATAATTCCATCCAGCACGCTGGCCGAAAAACTCGTGTACTGGCAATTGTCGCACGGGCGACACGAGTTGCCGTGGCAAAACACCCACGATGCCTACCGAATTTGGCTCTCGGAAATCATGCTCCAGCAAACCCAAGTGGTGACTGTGATGGATTACTACGCGCGATTTTTGGCGCGCTTTCCCACGGTTACAGATTTAGCCAATGCGCATTTGGATGAGGTGCTTGCGCTGTGGGCGGGTTTGGGTTATTACAGTCGCGCGCGCAATTTGCACGCTTGCGCGAAAACGGTGGTGGCTGATTTTGGTGGGGAATTTCCGCGCACGCCTGAGTTATTGCAAACCCTGAAAGGCATTGGCGCATCCACGGCGGCGGCGATTGCCGTGTTTGCCTATGCTTATCCCGCACCGATACTCGATGGTAATGTGAAACGGATTCTCAGTCGAGTATATGGCATAGACCATGCGCCCAGTGCGCAGACCGATAAAATATTGTGGCAAAAAGCGCGTGAAACCCTCATGACACCAAAGGATGCGGCGCGCTTGGCGTTGCCGTTCGATACTGCGTTGCGCGCCTACACCCAAGGCGTGATGGATTTGGGCGCGGGTTTGTGTCGCAAAAACCAACCCGATTGTGGCGCATGTCCGTGGCAGGGCGATTGTGTGGCATTCAAATCCAATCGCGTGCACGAAATACCCACAGCCAAAGTCCGCACCGCGGTCAAAACACTGGCGTTTGATTGGTATGTCTATCGTTGTCAAAATCAAGTCTGGGTCGAGCAACAACCTGCGCAAGGCATTTGGGCGAAGTTATGGGTATTTCCGCAAACCGCACGCATCGCGTCTGCGTCAAATGTGCAAAAACTGCCCTTAATCAAACACCGCCTCACGCACCGCGCATTGGAGATTTACCCGTATTTGATTGAACTCGATGAGTTGATAGATATGCCGCAGTCAGGGCAATGGTTGCACATCACGAGTGCAGAGCGTTTAAGTTTGGCACTGCCCAAACCTGCGGTGGGGTTGATTCAGGTTATTTTTGAATGGTAGTATTTGCGAAGCGTGGGCACTTAATCTCAAAGGGTATTTGAAATCAAGGGGGTGGTATGATAAAAAGGTTGTTGGTCGGTATTTTGGTGCTGATGTTGTTGGGATTGGGTGTGCCGACAACTGTGTTTGATCAAGCCATCGCCAAACAAACCTCTGCAAGCGACGCGCAACTATACGATGCTTTTGTCAATCACTCAAGGGATGTGTCCGTCGAAGGCTCAGGCGCGGTTGAAAAAATTCTGACCGATGATTTGGACGGTAGCCGACATCAGCGATTTATTTTACGTTTATCGACAGGTCAAACGATATTAATCGCGCACAATATTGACATTGCACCGCGGGTGGCTCAATTGCGTGTGGGCGATAACGTGATATTCTCAGGCAGATACGAGTGGAACCCACAGGGCGGCGTGGTGCATTGGACGCATAAAGATCCACAAGGGCGAGAGATTGGTGGTTGGCTAATTCACAATCGTGCCGTTTATAGATAGCACAACCACCAGCATACTTTACACAGGATTGTTTTCATCAAAAAATTGATAGTCCAATCCAAACTGTTGCGCCAAATATTCCCCCAAAGCCTGTATGCCAAAACGCTCAGTGGCATGGTGACCGCAGGCAAGGTAGTTGATACCCAGTTCGCGCGCTTCATGGTAGGTGCGTTCAGAGGCTTCACCCGAAATGTACGTGGTTGCGCCGAGTTGCGCGGCGATGTGGATGTAATCTTGCGCGCCACCTGTGCACCACGCTACCCGACCCAAACGCGCGCGTGGCTCACCAATCAGCAAGGGCGTGCGTCCCAATACATCGGTGATTTGGGTACAAAATTCGCCGATGGTCGGATTGGCAGTGTGCTCGCCAAACCACACCAGTGGCTCGATGGGCGATTGCCCTTGCGCGCTCAAGCCCAATTTCAATCCCAATTGCGCATTGTTGCCCAAAACGGGGTGCGCATCCAGCGGCAAGTGGTAGGCGATTAAGTTCATGTCCGCTTGCATCAGACGGCGCACGCGTTGGTATTTCATCCCCACAATGCTCGCATCCTCGCCGCGCCAAAAATATCCGTGGTGTACCAACAACGCATCTGCCCCCCAAAGGGTGGCTTGCTCAATCACAGCGGCACTGGCTGTGACAGCGCAGGCAATTTTGGTTATACTGTTGTGCCCTTGTATTTGCAAGCCGTTTGGGCAATAGTCTTTGAATTGTGCGCAATTGAGTAGTGTTTCAATTTCCGTTAATAGTAGGGTACGTTCCATGTTTAAAAAAGTTTGGTTAGGGTTGACGCAAATCATCACGGTAGTGGTGTTGATGGCGTTTGTCGTTGTGACGCTCAAACCACAATGGATACCAGATGGTCTGACTCGATTGACCAATGCACGCTCGAAATTGGTGACGACCACGGCTGACCCAAACGCCAATTTAATCTTTAAACAAGCACCTGCAAATTTGGCGGGTTTGTCATTCCACGAATCCGTCAATAAGGCCATGCCTTCGGTCGTGCGTATTTATACCACAACCAACGCGCCTGTGGGCATATCTACAGGTATGGATAAAGGCAGTGGTTCGGGTGTGATTATTGATGAGCAGGGTTATATTGTGACCAATCAGCACGTGATTGAAGGCGCGACGCAAATTCAAGTGGTACTCAATGATGACCGCGATGCCAGCGCGAAATTGGTCGGCATTGACCCTGACAATGATATTGCGGTGCTTAAAATTGATTTGAAGGATTTAATTCCCATCACCATGGGGCGCGAAGAAGAATTGCGTGTGGGCGATGTGGTCTTGGCGATTGGTAATCCGTTTGATGTCGGACAAAGTGTGTCAATGGGCATCGTCTCGGCACTGCACCGCACACAAATGGGGGCGAACACCTTTGAGAACTTCATTCAAACCGATGCCGCGATTAATCCAGGTAACTCGGGCGGCGCATTGATTAACTCAAATGGTCATTTGGTCGGAATCAATGAGTTTATCGTCAACGGTGGCAATAATGAAAGCGGTGGTAATGCGGGTGTGGGTTTTGCCGTACCTGTGTCCACCTTGCAGCAGGTGGCGCAAGAGTTGATTAAAACGGGTAAAGTCTCACGTGGCTTTATCGGTGTGACCAGTCAAAATATCACGCCACAAATGGCTAAAGCCTTTAATTTAGTCAGTGCGGATGGTGTGATTGTTGCCAGCGTGGCCTCGAATGGGCCAGCTGCTCAAGCGGGTGTTCAGGTCGGTGATATTTTGACGATGATCAATGACATCCGCATTAAGGATGTCACCTCAATGGTCAATGAGGTTGCCAAACTCAAACCAGGCTCATCGGCGAAAATTTCACTGCAACGCAATGGACAGACGATACAGTTACCCATTGTGATTGGTGAGCGTCCGACGGTCAGTACAACGCGCAATTGATACCACTCATCCATCCAGCAATACGCGTACTTGTACGCGTATTATTTTTTCTCAATTTCTCTTGGGTTGCTTTGTGCGGAGGTTTCAGACTGAGTTGGGTTGAGCAAAGCATTGATGTATTGCACATCTTCATCGGTCAAATTGCCCACGGCAGATTTTAAATGAACATTGCCTAAAATCGTGTTGTATTGTGCTTGAGCGAGGTTGTATTGTGCTTGTGCATAGGTGTTTTGGGCGTTTAACACATCCACATTGATGCGCATACCCAATTGGTAACCCAGCAGATTGGAAGCGGCAGATTTTTTAGCCGCCGCCTGTGCCGATTCCAAAGCCGAAATGGTCGCCAAACCACTGACCGCTTGGTTGTATGCCACTCTGGTGTTTTGTGCCACACTGATTTGCGTGGCACGCAGTGACTGGGCACTGATGGTTTTTTTGGCTTCGGCTTCACGCACTTGTCCACCAATCAGACCGCCATCAAAAATCGGCATGGACAACTCCAAACCGATGGTATTGGTGGCTGTGCGCTCATCGTTGATTTCACGATAATTGCTGGTGTTCCATTTGCGGCTGGCGACGATGCTGATTTGTGGCAGGCGTTGTTGCGCCATGCGTGTGCGCTCTAAGTCGGCCACTTGATAACCCAGTTGTGCAATTTTCACGTTGTAATTCAATTCGCGCGCACGCTCAACCCACCTCTCCGCGGTGTCTGGCACGGGCATTTTGAGTTTTAAGGGCGCGTTTATGCCTGCAAGTGGTTCGCTGATGGCACGTCCGACCATTGATTCTAAATCGGCTTTAGCATTGTCTAAATTGGACTGCGCGTTGATGAGAGCTGCTTGCGCGTTGTGCCACATGGTTTTTGCTTCATGGGTGTCAATCACGGTGGTGTTGCCAACCTCAAAGTTTTTTTGTGCCATTTGGTATTGACGTTCGGCGGCAGTGAGCACATCTTTCGCCACCTGCATATTGTGCTCGGCAAGCCACGCGCTGAAGTAAGTCTGCACCACGCGGGTGATGAGGTCTTGCTTGGCTTGTGCCAGTTTTAATTCGCCGATTTGTGCGTTCACCGACACCTGTTTGTAGCCCGTGAGTTTGTCCAAGGCGAAAATGGGTTGATTCAAGGAAATGGCAAAGTTGGCAGGCTTGGTGCGCGTGTCGGGTAATTGGTTGTGCCAAAATTGTTTGCGCGTTTTATACGCTCCGCCTGCGACCATAACAGTTGGCAGGATGACCGCGCGTGCCTGACTTTTTTGTGCGTCATAGACTTCTTTTTGCGCCATGCTAGACAAATACGTTGGATCGTTTTGTTGCGCGTCTTGATAGGCTTGCCATAAATCGTAGGCGAGTACCGATGGGCTGGCAGTCAGCAAACCAAAAACCATCCACCACGCGTGTATGGCAGTGTGGCGAATAGGACGATGGACATTTGAGTGAAACAAATTCATGGTGCCATTCATTAAAAGGTGAAAGATGTGACAGTGGATGGCTGCTCGTTCGCTTGGGTCAAAGGCGCGAGTACGGTTTCAAACAATACTTTTTGCGACCATGCTGTCTCGTCTGTGCGGGTAATCATGGTGGCGCGCATAGAAGGCGAATCCGCCTGCCCAATCACAGCAAATATTTGGCCGCCGACTTCGATTTTATGCAGCAGTGCGGGCGTGAGTTGCGCGATGCTACCCGCTAAAACCACCACATCAAATTTAGTGGTGCTGGCTTTTAAGCCATCGGCCAATTCATAATTGATATTGCGCACGTTTGCGTGGTTTAAGTTGTCTTGAGCGAATTGCATAATGCGCTCATCAATTTCAAATGCCGTCACGCTGCGGCTGAAATAGGCAATTAGGGTTGCCAAATAACCATCACCCAAGCCGACCAAAGCCACATTTTCAGTGCCCTGTAAATCCAACTCTTGTAAAATTCGGGCGAGTAAACGCGGTGGCATGAGTTTGGTGTGGGTGTTTTGACCATTGATGCTCAAAGGCAATTCAACGTCCATATATGCGTAGGGTTTCAAATCAGTTGGTAAAAAATCCACGCGGGGAAAGTCGTGCAGGGATTTTAAAATCGCTGGACTGTGTACATCCCACGGACGGATTTGTTGTTCGACCATGTTAAATAAAGCATCTCTTTTCATAAATTTCCCCTTGCTTGTTTACAGTGTTTCAATATCATTGCGATTGCTGGCATCCGTGGTTTCATGAGGGACGTGTCGATGCCACCATTGACTCAAACGTTCAGACCAGTCATCCAAATAAGTGTAAACCACAGGCACAACCACCAAGGTCAATAGCGTTGAGGTAATCACCCCGCCAATCACCGCTTGTCCCATCGGCGCGCGTCGTTCTGAGCCTTCGCCCAGGGCCAGTGCCAAGGGCAGCATCCCAAAAATCATCGCCAATGTGGTCATTAAAATCGGGCGCAAACGAACGTGAGCGGCATCGATGATGGCTTGGGTGCGCTCAATACCTCGTGCGCGTTCTTGATTGACAAAATCAACCAGCAAAATCGCGTTCTTGGTCACCAAACCCATGAGCAGTACAAAACCGACGATGGAAAATATATTCAAGGTCGAGTTGAACATCAATAAAGCCAAGAACACACCCACCAAAGACAAAGGCAATGAACTCATAATCGCAATCGGTTGCACAAAACTGTTGAATTGCGATGCCAAAACCATGTAAATGAATATCACTGCCAAGATGAGTGCACTCGCCGCGTAGCCTGCAGATTCTTTGGTATCTTGCGCGTCACCTGCAATTGAGTAGCCGTAGCCCGCATCCCACTTGATGCCTTGCAATACTGCTTCAACCTCGCTTGCAACCTCGCCAGTACTGCGCCCCATTGGGTTGCCGTCGATGCGGATTTGTCGGCGCAGATTTTCGCGCACGATTTCTGCCATCGTCGTGCCCTGTTGCAATTGCGCCACGTCACCAATGCGCACCAAATTGGGTTCACCTGTTTGTGGGTTGATGCTGGTGGCGATTTTCATGTTGGCAACATTCTCGGGACTGTTGCGTTGTTCAGGTGGCAAGCGCAGCAAAATATCGTAGTCTTCGTTATTCGGTGCGCGCCATGTGCCTGCTTTGGTGCCTGTGACCACGCCCGAGAGCACCGCCGATACCGCGCTGGTGTTCACGCCCAAATCGGCCGCACGTTGCTGATTCATCACAATATCCACCGTGGGTTTTTTATCAGCAACCGAGGACTCAACGTCCATCAGACCAGAAATCCCTTTGAGTTTACCCATGATTTCAGTACTGTAGGCTTCGAGTTTATTCAAATCAGGGCCATAGACATTGTAAATCAAGCGTTTGTTTGTACCCGATGGACCAGCCTCTTGCCCAGTGACTTTGGAAACCGTGATGCCCGCGATGCTCGAGAGCGTTTGACGCACGGGCGTGAGCAATTCCGTGCCTGTGCGTTTGCGTTCAGACAGGGGTTTGAGTTGCACATACATCTCGACCGAACTCGCACTGGCGTTGCCCCCACCTACACGCGCAAAAGTATAGAGAATTTCATCGGGGAATTTTTGTTTCAATAAATCCTGTGCCTGACGTGCTTTGAGCGTGGTTTGCTCCAAACTTGTGCCGACAGGGGTTTTAAATTTGATGTTGATTTCAGACGAATCGGCTTGCGGTACAAACTCTGAACCAATCACGGGCACGATGAGCAAACTGGCGGCAAAGGTCGCCACTGCAATCACAAGCGTCATCACGCGGTGGTGCAAGGCTTTTTTGAGCAGGTTTTGATAGGTGTCAGAAAACGCTTCGACTTGACGTTCAAACCAGACTAAAATTTTGCTACCAAAACGTTTTTCCAAGGGCTTGATTGTATCAGGGTCATGCCAACGCGACGACAGCATCGGGTCTAAGGTGAACGACACAAACATGGAGACCAACACCGCGACCACCACCGTCAAACCAAATTCATGGAAAAATGAGCCAATCGTACCTTCCATGTAGGCAATTGGCAAAAACACCGCAACAATACTCAAGGTCGTTGCCAAGACCGCCAAGCCAATTTCTTGCGTGCCATCCATTGAGGCTTGATAGTGGTCTTTGCCCATGCGCATGTGGCGCACGATGTTTTCCCGCACCACAATCGCATCGTCAATCACCAAGCCGATTGAGAGCGAGAGTGCCATCAGTGTAATTGTATTGATGGTAAACCCCATCACAAACATAAAGCCAAACGTGGCAATGATGGATACGGGCAAACTAAAGGCGGTAATCACCGTGCTGCGCCATGAGTGCAGGAATAAAAACACAATCATCACCGCTAAAATCGCACCCTCATAAATCGTCGCGGTCACATCATCGACATCGGCTTGAACGCTCAAACTTTGATCGACACGCGCGGTGATTTGCACATCGGCTGGCAGTGTGCTTGCCAATTCAGCTATTTTTGCTTTGACGTTATTGGCAACATCAAGGGTGTTTGTGCCGCTGGCTTTGAGTACATTGATGGAGAGCGTGGTTTCGCCATCGGTCAGCGACACGCTCGATGGTTGTGCGCTGCCGTCTTCAATCCGCGCCACTTGCTCCAAATATACGGGCGCGCCGCCACGATTGGTGACCACCAAACGGCGAAAATCGGCGACGCTTTGTAGTCGTCCATTGACTTGTACGACCAATTCTTTTTGTGAATTTTCAATGATACCTGCGGGCAATTCACGATTGGCTGCTTGAATCGCTTCGCTGATTTCATTCACGCCCACGCCCAAAGCATCCATTTGCGCGGTGTCGAGCAGCACATTGATTTGCGGTTGCACTTCGCCCAAAATATCCACTTGACCGACACCCGTCGCGGTTTGCAAACGCGGTTTGATGGTGTTCTCGGCGATGTCGCTCAATTCCTTGAGGCTGCGGTTTTGCCCACCTTTAACCACCAAGGTCAGAATCGGCGCGCTGTTCGGGTCATTTTGGCGCACAATCGGGTCGTCCACATCATCGGGTAGTTTGCGGCGCACAAGGTCTAATTCGGCACGGATGTCTTGCAACGCCGTATCCATATTCGTGCCAGTTTGGAACTGCGCAACGATGACCGAAATATTTTGATACGAGCGCGAGGTCATGGTTTTGATGCCACTGACGGTATTGAGGCTCTCTTCGATGGGGCGCGAGACTTCGTTTTCAACTGAGGTCGGTGCGGCACCTGGATAGGTCGTTTGTACCACGATGACAGGTAACTCGACATCGGGGAATTTATCCACCGCCATTTTTTTAAAGCCAATCACACCCAAGACGATTAAGCCGAGCATGACCATCACGGCAAAAACGGGGTTTTTGATACTGACTTTAGTGAACCACATGGAGAACCTTTTAAACGTGTCGTGTGAATGGGCGGTTATTTTTTAGAAAACCATGTTTTGATTTTGCTCATTAAACCTTGTTGAGGGGCAGTGCCGTCTTTGGATGACTCTGCGGACGGTACTGTACCTGTATCGTCAAGCAACTCGACTTTTAAATCGGGTTTCATCATACCTAAATCCAAACGCACCACACGCTCACCTGCCGACAATCCAGAGGTGATTTCAATCGGTGCGTCAATCTGTTCACTGGCACGCTCACCGACGGTCACGGTGCGTTTTTCTAAAACACCATTGTTCACCACATACACGTGCGATGCGCCATCCGCGCTGCGCACCGCTGTTGCAGGAATGCTCAAAACATTTGGACGACTGCTCAACAAAATCGTGCCTTCGGCAAACATGCCTGAGCGCAGTTGCCCGTTGTTGTACACACGCACATATACCATGTAACTGCGTGAGCCTGCTTGTGTGGCTGGGTTGACGCGTTCGATGGTGCCCGCAAACTCATTGTCAACACCTGCGGTGCGCAATTGCACCGATTGCCCGACTTGTACCTGCCCGATTTGCTCTGCTGGAATGGGCGAGGCGAGTTCAAACGTGCTGTCATTGACGATGGAAAACAAAGG
>OCVT010000342.1_pt1 | contig 18582 bp, 18 predicted proteins | sample 1539111 | NCBI WGS metagenome assembly OCVT01 (sample SAMEA3991482, study PRJEB22521) | metagenome | biome: anthropogenic terrestrial biome; feature: sewage plant; material: raw primary sludge | place: Sweden | collected 2012-09-26 | reverse complement strand
AATATTATGGCAGATAAAATACTAGTTTACGGAAAATCACAAGGGCGTACAGCTTTAGGAATTGTGGATGCTTATTTGGTAATGCATCCGCACGCATTGCTGGACGATTTGAACAAGGCTTTTCCTGTTACTTTAAACGATTCTTGCGTGCATAGCAAGGTTAATACGTTGTTCAGCACCGGCTCCAATATCAGGGTCGGATTGGATACGTTTGACAATCCAGGAGAGGAATTGACATTGGGTGACAATACCAAAATCCATCTCGTCCAGATGTGGGACGCTGCATCGTTCAAGTGCATTGTGGAGCAAGCTAAACTGTATGAAATAGTGGTGGCGGACTATAAGCCAGTACAGCCTTTTGAAAAGGGTGGCTACCGTCTCGAATATCTGAATGGATATATACCGCCTGTACGGGAGGAAAAAAAGAGCAAATGGTGGCTGTGGACTCTTCTTGCTGCCGCTGTCATCGCTCTTGTTCTGGTTTTTCTTTTAGGCAAAAGCTGTTCCAAAGATGTGGTGAAAACGCAAGTTGTCACAGTCAGAGATACTGTTTATGTAAAGCAAGTGCAGGATTTAGAGAAGGAATTCAATACGGCTCAGTTTAATGTGAACAGTGCTGACTTGACTGACCAAGCCAAAGCTGTGTTGACCAAACTCAGTGATGTGCTCAAGAAAAACAAAAACGTAAAATTAACTATCGAGGGCCATTCGTCTAAGGAGGGTGATGAGGCTTTCAACCAGAAACTTTCGTCCGACAGGGCCAAAGCAGCTGTTGATTTTCTGATTGGCAGCGGCATTGAGTCTTCCCGACTGAAATATGAGGGGAAAGGCAGTTCTGAACCTGTTAGTGAAACTGACCTCTCTGCAAATAGACGTACTGAGTTTATTATAGCTACTAATTAAATTGAATTTATGGCAACAACATTGAAAAGAACAAAGAGCGGTAGATTGGATAAACGTACCAAGGAAGGTAAAGAAGCTGCTGCACGTATGGCTAAGGTGCGTGCCGCCCGTGGTGGTTTGATGACTAGAATTAAAAAACTATTCAGCTAAATATATGAAAACAAAAGTTGAAAATATTGTGCCTTTTGTTGCCATTGCAGCTTGGGCTGATGACGAATATAACGAGGCTGAACAGGTGGCTATGGAAGAGGTGGCCGAGGTGCTGAATGTGGATAAAAAAACATTCGGACAGCAGGTCGCTTCTGAAATAGATGCTTTGAAGAACATGTCTGACGAACAGGTTAATGAGGTGGCTGCAAAGGCAGCCGCTGGTGTGGATAAGCAGGAATCGAAGATTGTGCTCGAAATGTGTCTCGAGGTTGTCCTGGCCGACAGCGAGTTGGCGCGTGACGAGGTTTCCTCCATTTTGGTTTTGGCTGATATTCTTGGCTTGCAGCCTGAAGATGCAGTCCTTATGATTGCCGACATGATTAAAACAGAACCCGATATTACAGTTGAATTATAAATCAAAATATTATGGCTATAGTAAAAAGAAAAAGCGACGGATCCATTGACAAACGCAGCATACCTCATACATCTGATGGTACACTTGACAAACGTTCAAAGGAATACAAATTATTTGTAAGGGAAAATTTGGCAAAGGCCAGAGCTGCAAAAAGAAAAAAATAAATATTAATTTTAATAAAAGCATTAAATTATGGAATGGAAACATATTAGTGACAAAGAGGTTTGGTCTATACCTGCCGGTTCTACGATTGCCGCAATTGAAGACCCGGAGTGCCGTATATACGAGTGCCCAATTGATTATGCCGAAGTTGAGGCTTCTTACATCTCTTTCAGAGGTAAGGCCGGAGGCAAGGCTGATACCGTTTATAAGATTAAGGACATTTGTAATGGTGTCAATGTAAGTGACCCTAATGAATTGAATGCGTTATACGCTGAAAAACCTGAATATAAGGCAAGATTGCAGAAATATTTGTCTATTGTTCATCCTGAAGGTGTAAGACGGGTATTTTTCCTTGATGATGCCAGCTCTGATATCAATTTGCTTTATCCGGTTATGCCTAAACGTAACAATTCTTTCAAGTCTTTTTATCACATGGCCGATTTCATCAAGGAGCCAGACGGAAAAGACGAAGCAGGAAAACCTTGCATTTTCTTACCTTCAAAAGCGTAACAGGATTGATTTTTTAATAATTCGATAAAATTATGGCAGAATTAAAGGTAAGCGGGCGTATACTCGTAAAATCATTAAAGGCCCAGTTTAAAGCGGCTTTTGGTTCCACTCTTCGCGTCTACAAGGGTAATAACTTTGCTGATGAGAATGCCACATTGGCATCTCTCCGCACTGGCGATGTCAAAGGTGGCGAATTTTCAGCTAACGGGAATATGCTGGTAGGCAATTTTGAGAAGAAATTCAAGGAAACTTTTGGTATTAATGTCCAAGTAGCTAATGCCAAAGATTCAGCTTTGGCTGATAACGGCATTACACTGACGGCAGCTGGCAAATAAATTTGTCATGTCTTTATGATAAAGGTCAGGCTGCCAGCTTGGCCTTTTGTTCATTATTTAATATTTAGCATTTAAAATATTATACTATGTCTTTGATTCCAGGTTTGAGTTTTTCATGGAAAAGGGCTTTGGGTGTAACCAAAGTCAAACAGAAGGTGGCCCGTGCTACAGGTATTCCCACTACCAAGCAGGGGGCTGAACGCAAATTGGGTGGCATGATTTTCAAAGCTCTTTTCGGTAAATAGATCTTTATTGATGAAAAGAATTGATTGGCTGAGAAAGGATGTCGCTCAATTGTTCAGAGACGACTATACCAACCAGGAAAAGGATTCGGTGGCCTATCGCTGTAAAAAGCTGACGGACTACACGGTCCTTTTCTTTTTGTTATTGAGTGCACTTGAAATTTTTCTTTCTACTTTCGATTCTTTTTCTGCCAGCCACCATTCTTTGTTGAGGGTGGTCGATGTCGTCACCACCATTGTGTTTACCATTGAGGTCTCTGCCCGGATATGGACGTGCGGAGAGATCGATGAAAAATACATCGGATGGAAGGGCCGCATAAAATATTGCTTCAGCTTTTATGGACTTATTGATATCATATCCACTTTCCCTTTTTATGTCAATTTCGTTATTTCCGTTCCGTATGATTTACTGAAGGTGTTGCGTACGGCACGTCTGTTCCGGATATTCCGTTTTCTGGCTTCGGTCGATATCCTTTACAAGGCGTTCTGCTCCAAACGGAAGGAATTGGTCATCTCGTTGCAGTTGTTATGCATCATGACTTTTATTCTTTCCATTTTGCTCTTCTCGGTTGAGCATAAGGTGCAGCCCAATGTGTATAGGGACGGCCTGCAAACACTGATATGGGCTTTCTCTCAATATATTGGCCAACCTCAGACGGTGATTGATTGCACTCCGGTTACTACGGCGGGACATGTCATCTCGTTCATGATTGGTATACTGGGTATCGCCATTTTTGCGGTTCCTGCCGGTTTGATTGGCTCCGCTTTTCTGGAAGTGATTGAGACACAGCAAAAGGAAAATGAGACGAAGGAGAATGCTTCCCGTATCGAAAGCCTGATGCTTCTGCGCAGTGTGAAACGGGAGAACCTATATTGGCCCGCTATCAACCTGACGCTGGGCGAGATTAAAATAACGTTGGGCATATCGGAGGAGGAAGTGCTGGATGCTGTCAGTTATTCCGATGGCCTTCGCATTAAGGATTTAGGCAGTGCCTTGCCCGATGACAAGAAGGAGGAGGTGTTTGTGGTTAACGGATTTTTCAGTAACACTTCTTATGGCTCGTGCGTTGACCGTGATTCCAATGTGACTTTGGTCAACGCTTTTGGCCCGAGTGCCAATGGCTTGAGTTATTTTGCCTGGCATGTGGCCAAACTGGGAGGATTCAACTATGTGGCCAATGAGAATTTTTCAAGAATAGCGGGGAAGGAGGGCTACCGGTGTGCTTTCTGGGGGGTTACTGACGAAACAAAGGCCAATGAGCATTTCCAGCAGTTTGCTACTGATATTCTGGATTTTTCTGAACGTAAGGATGCGTGGGTGGTTATTTTGGCAGCCGAACAGCCTTCCCGTGGCACCGAGTTTGATTTCCATTTCGCTTTTGGTGGTGAACTGCACGAGTCTTCTTTCGATTTGCCTAATTCCACTGTCCATGATAAGGAGAAGCTCAAAACTTTGTTTGATGATTTCTCCAAGTCGGTGGAGGCTGCATCTGGTTACAAGACCGATGCACACCAGGTATTGGCTCCTCCTAAAAACAATTTGCTTTATTATCTGCATCAGCAGACGCCTGTCAATATGTTTAATCTGTATGCTACCTATAATGCGATGCTGTTTAATAAGAATAATTATAAGGGTATGATTGCTGTGGCTGATGCTCTGTCTCGTAATTTGGAATCGATGCAGACGCCAGGCCTGCATACTGATGATTATAAAGTGAGGCCGTTGTGAAAATGTTGAATTGATTAAAAATATGGACAAAAGTATCTGAGGATGAAAGATGCCGCCAAATCAGAGTGGCTACTGATGACAAAAAATATCCGATGGATATGATAAAACAGCTGGAATCTGAAATATCAGATTTATAAGTAAAGTTAGGAAAGATCAAATAGGAGGCAATCAGTAAATATTTCCTCCCTTCATCAGGTGCTGCGCCGATAACAAGGAGCAGCACCTGCTTGCATTTTTTTATAAATGGTCATTGGTGATGTCCGGTTCGCTTTTAGTATAATGTCGATTAATTTGGTTTGCAAAACAACAAATTTCAATAAAAAATCAGCCCAATGAATAAAAGTTGAGATTTTTAGGGTTGACAATAATAAAAAAATAGTAATTTTGTCAATATACTAATTTATGAAGCCTATGGTCTCAGATGTTCAAATATTTGCTCAGCGATTAAGACAAGCAAGGATTCTCAGAAAAATCTCCATGGATCAGCTTGTAGCTCTTATAGGAGGTTTGGTTTCAAAGCAATCCATTTCCAAGTACGAATCAGCCAAAATGTTACCTAATAGTAGTGTCCTTATTGCTTTGGCTACCGCATTAAATGTGGATGTCGATTATTTTTTCCGTTCATTTGGTTTTGACGTCAATCAGTTTGAAATCTCTTTTCGAAAAAAGTCAGATACTTGCGCCAAGGATGTAAATGCACTAAAAGTGAAAATTCAGGATCAGGTGGAACGCTATCTTGAAATAGAGGAAATATCAGGCAAGGATGAAAATAAGGTATTGAAATCTGAAGGTTCTGTCATTACTTCTCCTGATGAGATGAGGAAACTTGCCATTGAGGTCCGAAAAGATTGGGACTTGGGATGTGATGCTATTGCCAATGTACAGGACATATTGGAGGCGCATGGCGTAAAAGTAATCTCAACGGAGGCCTCATTGAAATTTGATGGAGTGAGTGGAACTGTAAACGATAAAGTCTCTATTATTGTTCTGAATAGCAATAGAGAACATGTGGAACGTAGACGTTTCACCGCATTGCATGAATTGGGGCACTTGCTATATAATGGACGTTTTTCTGGCGATCTCTCTCTCCGTGAGAGGGAAAAACTTTGTGATGCTTTTGCAGGGGAGATGCTTTTGCCTTCTTCTAATTTGCAGGGCATTTTCAGACCAGGTGACAAGATTTCAGCCTCCGAGCTCAGGCAGTTGCAGATGATGTATGGTATTTCAATCGATGCCGTTATGCATAAACTGCTAGAACTTGGCATTGTAAGCGACAGCAAGTATAAGACTTATTGTATCCGCAAGAATCAGAATCCAGATTTGAAAAAGTTTGTAGAAGCGAGCCGCTATAAAGAAGCAATTACCAACAAATTTGAAACAATGGTTTATGCGGCAGTCGCAAAAGATTTGATTTCTACCTCAAAAGCCGCGGCTCTCCTACAAAATTCTGTAGGTGTTGTCCGCAAACATCTAAATGTGATTTGATGCAGAATATTGTAGTAAACGATGCAAATATATTCATAGACCTTCTGGATATTGGTCTGTTGGATGAATTCTTCCGCCTGCAGTGGGAGATTCATACTACAGACTTTGTTATGTTGGAATTGCTTCGCGAAGGGCAAAAGGAAGCTGTGACCCATTATCAGAATGGGAATAGACTGCACGTTAAAGGTTTTGAGGTTCCGGAATTAGTTGAAATCCGCAACCTCCATAAGGTTCACGAAAACAAAACCAACATTTCATTGACAGATTGCTCTGTATGGTATTATGCCAAAAAAAATGGGTACGTTTTACTGACGGGCGATCGTAAACTCAGGAGTATATCTCAAAGGGATGGCGTTGAGGTTAAAGGTATTTTGTATGTTTTTGATGCTCTTGTCGCTGAAAATCTAATATCGCCTGCGTCAGCTGCAGAAAAGCTCTCCTTGCTGCATGAATTAAATTCTCGTCTGCCATTGGAAGAAATTGAAAAGCGAATAAAGTCATGGAGAAATATTTAATGAGATGAGTAGGATGGCTTTACCTAATATCCTTTTCATTTAAATAAAAATTCCAAAATATCTTCCTCGAAATTAGTTTATGCCAATTATTCATTTTATCTTTGTCGCCTAGTAGAACAATCGGGTTTTTTGAATCCTTCTTGAATTTGTATTATCGGCTGATTCTCGGCCGATTACTCCATTCCAAAATTGACATCATAAATCCATTCCTTTGTTGGGACTAGCCGCGAAGATGCTTAAAACAACGTCTGCGTGACGAATGTAATTATTTATGGTGAGATTAATTTCAATTGGCAGTTTATGTATTTACGATGAGATGCAGCCCAATAGCAGGGTGCTGCAGATGGATAATTTTGCCAAATGTAAACCTTCAAGCGTGTGCCTGTCTGTTGCAACAAACACATCCTTCAATCGGGTTCCCGCCCCACTGAATGCTGCCTTCCGCAGCTGCAGTCTTCTTAATCAAACAGCTTTTTATGACTTTTAAGGAACTAAATATTTCGGCACCCGTCATGCGGGCCCTGGCCGAGAAAGGATATGAGGAGCCCTCTCCCATTCAGCAGCAGGCCATCCCTGTGGGGCTGATGGGGAAAGACATCATGGGCTTGGCACAGACCGGCACCGGCAAGACGGCCGCCTTTGCCATCCCCATCATTGAACAGCTGGTGAAGGGCATTGCCGAAAAGGGCAACCGCCGCGACATCAAGGCCCTCATTCTCACTCCCGCACGCGAGCTCGCCATACAAATCAACGACTCGTTCACCGATTATGCCAAATACACCCCTCTGCGCCACACCGTCATTTATGGCGGAGTGAACCAGAACCCTCAGGTGCGTACCCTCAAACAGGGCGTCGATATACTTGTCGCCACTCCAGGCCGTCTGCTCGACCTTATCGGACAGAACGTCATTCATCTGGACCACGTCACCCACTTCGTGCTCGATGAGGCCGACCGTATGCTTGACATGGGTTTCATTCACGACATCAAGAAACTTGCCACCCTCCTGCCCAAACAGCGGCAGACCATGCTCTTCTCAGCCACCATGACACCCGACATCGAGAAAGTGTCAAAGATGCTGAGCAAGAACCCTGTGAAGGTGGCAGTGACTCCCGTATCGTCGGTGGTCGATACCATTGAGCAGCGTCTGTTTATGGTGGAGAAACCCCAGAAGACGGACCTCCTCTTCAGTCTGTTGCAACAGCAGCAGGGCAAGTCGGTGCTCATCTTCTCACGCACCAAGCACGGAGCCGACAAGATTGCCAAGGTGCTCAACAAGCATCAGGTGCCTTGTGAGGCCATTCACGGCAACAAGTCGCAGAATGCGCGGCAGAATGCCCTCAACGATTTCAAGTCGGGACGCATCAACGTGATTGTGGCTACCGACCTTGCCGCACGCGGCCTCGACATTCAGGACCTCGGCGTTGTTATCAATTACGACCTCCCGGAGGTGCCCGAGACCTATGTGCACCGCATCGGACGTACCGGACGCGCCGGAAACTCCGGCTTGGCCCTGTCGTTCTGCTCGGAAGAGGAGCAGGGACGGCTCAGGGACATTCAACGGCTTACTGGCAAGAAAATCCAGAAATTACCAATTCCAGTTTAATTCATATTAATGTCAACAAACAGAATAACATCTAACAAACGTGACCGCGAAAAGGCCAAAGAAGAAAAAAGGAAAGAAAAACAATTAAGAAAAGAGCAGCGCCAGAGTGCTGGCACCAGCTCATTTGACGACATGATTGCCTATCAGGACGAGTTCGGGCAATTTCATGACACGCCACCCGAGAAGCCCAAGGAGGAAATCGATGTCAACGACATCGAGATATCAATCCCTAAGCAGTCGGAGATGGCCGACGATGACCTCCCGCTGAGCGGCTGTGTCGATTATTTCAACTCATCCAAGGGTTTCGGATTCATCAAGGCTGATGACTCGCAGGAGAAGTTCTTCTTCCATATCAGCATGGCTCCGGACAATATAGCCGAGGGTGACAAGGTAACATTTGAAACAGAACGTGGACCGCGCGGTATGAACGCGGTAAACATTATAATAATTAAATAATTTTTTTAGATGAACATTTATGTTTCTCATTTGAGCTGGGGCACCGAAGATGCCAGCTTACAGGATCTTTTTGCACAGTTTGGCGAAGTTTCTTCAGCCCGTATCGTTACTGACCGTGAGAGTGGCCGTTCACGCGGTTTCGGTTTCGTGGAAATGCCTAACGATGAGCAGGGCCAGGCTGCTATCGACCATCTGAACGGCACTGAATTTGATGGCATGACCATCAACGTCAATGTAGCTCGTCCTCGCGAGGAGCGTCCAGCTCGTGGCGGCAATGGCGGTGGTTTCAATCGCAGAAGATATTAATAATTGACAGGAGGCTCCGGTCTCCATTAATAACATGAGGTGGCGGCTGTCCGGTATTCCGGATAGCCGCCACTGTCTTTGTCCGGCGGCTGATAACCTGCGATGGGCAAAGGCCGGTGTCGATGATGCCGGCTGGGCCGACGCGGACACGGAAGGTGCCCATAAGGCCACAAAAAAAGGGCGGACCTCACGGTTCGCCCTTTTTGCTATTGTTAAAAGGTAATGTTTATTTAGAAAGGTTTAAAACCCATAATCTCTTTTACATCATGCAGCGTCTTCTGTGCGCTCTCGCGGGCCATTTCGGCGCCACGGCTTACTGCCTTGCTCAGTATGTCGGGATTGCTCTCTATCTCCAGCACGCGCTCGCGTATGGGGGTGGTGGCTTTTACTATGTCATCGGCCAGCTGTTTCTTCAGGTCGCCATAGCGTATGTCGCACTTGTTCCACTTGTCCTCAAAAAACTCCACCGTATCGGGGGTGGACACAATCTTCAGGAAAGTGAACAGATTCTCGATATAATCTGGTTTCTCGGCATTCATCTCCTTGGGGCCGTCATCGGTCAGCGCCTTCATCACCTTCTTGCGGATGGTTTTCTCATCATCGCTCAGATAGATGCAGTTGCCTTCGCTCTTGCCCATCTTGCCTGAGCCGTCCAGTCCTGGTATCTTTATCATCTCGGTGCCGTCGGCATAGGCCACAGGCTCCTTGAAGTAGTCCACCTTGTAGAAGGTATTGAATCGGCGGGCGTAGCGGCGTGTCATTTCCAGATGCTGCTCCTGGTCTTTGCCCACTGGCACCTCGTCGGCGTTGTGTATCAGAATGTCCGAGGCCATCAGCACCGGATAGGTCAGCAGGCCCGCATTCACGTTCTCGGGCTGCTTGCGTGCCTTGTCCTTGAACGATACGGTCTTTTCCAGTTCGCCCAGATAGGCGTGCATATTCAGCATCAGGTACAGCTCTACTACCTCGGGTACATCGCTCTGTACAAATATGGAGGACTTCTCAGGGTCCAGACCCGCTGCCAGAAAGTCGGTGAGCACATTCTTCACGTTCGGGTGAAGCATATCGGGGTCGGGATGGGTGGTGAGGGCGTGCAGGTCGGCAATGAAGAAGAAGCACCGGTTGTCGGCGTTATTCTGCATGCGGATGAAATTGCGCAGCGCGCCATAGTAGTTGCCCAGATGGAGCTTGCCAGTTGAGCGTATTCCGCTAACGATTGTTTTCATATACTGTTCTCTATGTTTAGCGCAAAGGTAACAAAAAAAACGTGTCGTTATCACATATTGTGGCTAAAGCAGCCCCGATAATGTCATTTGCCGGCATCATTTGCCATTTCTGAGGTTCTGCTGGCAGACTTTCACCTCGCTCAGCGTCTCGCTCTTGGCTATCACCTCTATGTGGGTGTCGATGCGGTCGGCGAGGCCTTCGCGGTGGCTGATGATTCCCACGCGTTTACCAGTGTTGCTTTGCAGCGATTCCAGGCAGTTCATCACGTGGTCGAGACTGTTCTCGTCGAGGGTGCCGAATCCTTCGTCGATGAAGAGTACATCGGAGCTGTGGCTGTTCACGTTCCCGCTCATCTTTGACAGGCCAAGGGCCAGTGCCAGCGACACCATGAAGTTCTCGCCGCCCGACAGACCCGTGTTGGGCCGCTGTGCTCCGTTGAATCCGCCATCGCTGATGAGGATGTTCATATCGGGCGGAGTGTTCATAAGGCTGTATCGGGCGTCAAACTGCCGCAGGTAGAGATTGGCGTTTTGCAGCAGATGTCGGAGCAGGTAGCTGTTGGCTATTCTGCTGAATGTCTTGCCTTCCTTGTCGCCAAAGTCATTGCCCAGTTTTCTCCAAACCTCGTATTCCTTTGTCAGTCGGTCCAGTTCGGCCTGCTTGTTGCCTATCAGTTCCGCATTTTTGCGGTTGCTGTCCAGCTCGCTGAGCAGTTGTCCTATGTTTCTGTTCAGCTCGGTGCTGTTGACTTTGACTTTTTCGGCGCGTTCTTGCTGGCTCTTGAGGTCGTCGGGGTCCTCATCGGTAAATGCCGGTTTGCGGGTGGTGTGTTGCGCCAGTTCGGCAGAAATGTTGCTGAGAGTGGTCTGCTCTGCGTTCAGACGCTGTTCCATCTTCTTGTGTTCCGATTTCAGCTGCTGCACAGTCTTCTCCTCCAGATTGTCAGCCAGCCACTGCACGCGCAGGCGGTCCAGCTGAGGGTGTGTGGCGATGAAATTGGCCAATTCCTTGTTTTTGCCTTCTATACTGGCGTTGCGGGTTTTCTTGCCGTCTTGCCATACGCGTATGTCTGAGACCAGATCGGTCAGAACTTTTTTGACGTCTTCCAGCGGGGTCACGGGTGGGGCGGAGATTTCCGTCAGGGAGAGGTCTGGTGTTGTGAGGTTCCAATCGGGGCAGCAGCCCATTATTGTCTGGCAGGCGCTGGTGGCATCATCAATCAGCAGCTGCGAGGTTTTCAGTTCTTGGCCGATGCGTTCCAGTTCTTTCTGGTCTGTTTTGTATTGCTGGGCTTTGGTGTGCAGGGAGGTGATGAACTTGCTGCCCTGCCGGTCCAGTTCGGTCTTCCAGTCAGTGCCCTGCATCAGTTGGTTCATGGCCGCAGTGGTGTTGTCAATGTCGGTCTTGGCAGCCTCCATGCTGGTGTTGAATTTCTCGGCATTCAGCTTGTCCCCCTCAATGGCCTTTTGTGCGTTGGCGCAGAGTCTGGCAGCATCGTCCAGCCTTGTTTGGACATTATCTTTCTGTTTTTGCAGTCGCTTCTCTTCCTTCTGTTTATCATCAATCTGTTCTATTTGTGTGTTCAGCTGTTTCGCTTTCAGTTCCAGATTCGCTTTCAGTTGACAGATTTCTGTCGCTCCATTTTCTGGGGATATTTTGAAAGAAATGCCCATTCCATCGGATTCTATTCCCTCTTTCAGCTTTTGCAGATAGTTCTCGAATTCTTGCAACGTCGTCTTTTCGTTGTTCAGACATGTGTCCAGATTCCCTTTGTACATCTTCAGCGAGTTTTCTGCCGAGGCCAGTTCATTGTCCGCCTTTTTGCGGCAGGTCTCGGCCTGTTCAACCTTCTTTCGGGCATCGTCCAGCAGCGAGTCGGGTATCATCTCATCGGCATGGTGCAGTCCGTCGTCGGTTACGGGTTGTCCGCAGAGGGGGCAGCGGTCTCCTTTATGCAGTTTTTTGCGCAGCTCGTCCAGCAGCTCGTTGCGGCTCAGCGTGAGGGTCTCCAGCTTGTTCTTGGCAGCGTTGCAGGCGGTCAGCGCATCGTTGGCCGTCTGTTGCAGGGCGGGTAGGCGGTCTTGGCAGTCGTTCACGTTTTTCTGTGCATTCTTGCTGTCCGTTTTGTTTTTGTTCAGGTCTGCAATGATTTTGCCGAGGTTGTCGAGTTGCTGCTGCAATAGCTTGATGCTGTTGAATTGCATTTGCGGCTTTTCCTTGTCCAGTTCCTCCAGTTCGTGCAGGGCAGCCTCGGCGGCGGCTTTGGCCTGTCTGTTGTCGGCTTCGGCAGCAGTCAGTCTGGCCGTGGCCGTGGCCAGCTCCTTGTCGTGCTGTGCCTTCTCTTGTTGCAGTCGTTGCAATTGGTCGTTGGCGTCGTCCAGCATCTTTTGTTTGCTGAGCAGGGTGTTCAGGTGCTCCTCAATCACCCCGCTCTGTTCCAGCATCGCCTTCTCGTTATCAGGCAGGGCGGACAGTTGCAGGTCCAGTTCTTTTTTTCTTTTGGCCCGCGCGTTTTGTCGTGCCATGTGGAGGCACCGTTCGTTGTTCAGATTGTAAGCCTTTTGCCGCAGCGTTTTTTCCTGTCCATTCAGCTCGTCCAGCTGTCGTTGGTCTTTGTCGATGTCCAGCAGCGTGGTGCGGGCACTGGTGGAGGCGTCCCAGTCGTCCATGTCCTTTTGTTCGGTGAGGTAGCTGTCGGCGGCCATGTCCTGTTTTGTTTTCTCCAGTGCGGTGGTTGCCTGCTGTGTCCCTGCGGTCAGTTCGTTGAGGCGCGTCAGCCAGCTCACCTTCCCGTTGATGGCGTTCAGCTCGGTTTCCAGTTGTTTCACCTCCAGCTTCAGTTGTTGCATCAGTTGCTGTTTCTGGGCCACTTCCTCGTCAGTCAGTATAGAAATATTCTCGATGGAATCGGCTATTTTTGTTTTTTCGTTCAGCTTCTCGCGTTCCTTTTCGGCAATGCGCATACCTATTTTTCGGTAGATGCCGCTGTCCATCAGTTTTTCCAGTATCTGGCTTTTTTCGTCATCCTTGCTTTGCAGAAATTTGGAGAACTCGCCTTGGGCCAGCATGGTGGTGCGGCAGAAATCGTCAAACCCGAGTCCCACGGCCTTTTCAGTGATTTCGGTGTCCAGATACTGTGTATCCTTGCTTGTGCCTTGGTTTTTCAGCACCACATGGTCGGTGAGGTTCTCCAGTGTCCATACGGTGGGGGCAAAGTTGCCGGTGCGTTTTATGGCCACCTCCCAGTGGGCCAGATACCGTTTGCCGTTGATGCCGGTGAACCGCAGTTCCACGCTTCCCTCCTTGGTGCCCTCGCGCAGCATCTGCTGGGGATTTGACTGTTGAGCCTCCTTGCCGTTGCGCAGGTAGATGCCCTTGTTGGTGTTGTTGGTGCGGGGGGTGCTGTTATACAAAGCCAGACAGATGGCGTCGAGCAGGGTGGTCTTGCCGGCGCCAGTGGGCCCGCTGATGAGGAAGAGGGGCTTGTCCTTGAGGGGAGACTCGTCAAAATTGATGTCGGCCTGCCCGATTGAGTTAAGGTTCTTGATGCTGAGTTTTTCCAGTTTCAGATTGTTCATGCTTGTTCCTCCTTTGTTATTTCGTCAATGACCTCGGTGAGGCATTTTTTTATATTTTCGTCCATTTCATCGTCAGGATGCTTGTATTGGTAATACCTTTCAGCGAGCTCCATCGGGGTCATCTGTCTGAAGGCTTCGGTGCTGATTTCCTCTATCGCATCAGGGTTGCAGACGCTCACCTCGCTGTATCTCAGTTTTATGCAGCGGCACTGTTTGTCGCAGGTGGCCTTGTCAATCTGTTCGGAGTAATCGTTGGGCACGGTGTCGGGCGAGGTGATGTTGAGCCGAATCTTCGCTTTCTGTTCTGCCGGAAATTTTTTCAGCTCGGCCAGTGCCTTGTCAAAAGCTGCGGGTTGGTGTGGCAGGGTGATGAGGGGCACGGGGTTCTCTATCTCCACCTGATAATTTTCGATGAGGCGGTCGCCCTCAAATTGGACCACTGTCACCGAGTGGGGGTAGTCCTCGTCGAAGCTTACGGCCAGTGGTGAGCCGGCATATCGGGCAATCAATCCGTCTTTCAGCCGCATGGTCTGTGGCTGGTGTATGTGTCCCAGTGCCAGATATTGGTAGCCGCTGCCCAGCTGTTGGGTCTCAATGGTGGCCATTCCGCCTATATATTCGCGTCCCGTCTGGGTGTCGTTGCTCGTCTCGTTGCCTTGATGATTGCAGTGCCCCAGTGCGATGTGGGCCATCAGCACAGCGGGCAGGTGGCTGGTGTTGATTTGCTCGAGGTGCATTGCCAGACCTCGCAGATAGGCGGCGGTGCGGTCGGTGTTGTCGTTCTGTCCGTCCGTTTGTCCGTCATCGGCGGTCGTCGGCAGGTTTTGCGGGTAGCAGAAGGGCATGGCGCCTATCAGGGCTTTGGGTTGTCCGTCGCTGCCGGTTATGGTCACCACCTGGGCGGCATAGTCGGCTTGTCCGTCGGGGGTGGAGGCGGGTTCGTTGATGATGTGCACATTGATGTAGCGCAGCAGGTTGCGTTCCACTTTCAGCTTGCGTTGCCCGTCATGGTTGCCCGATATGGCCACAATGGTCATAGAGGGACAGCTCTTGTATAGCTGTTCCATGCAGTGGTTGAAGAAGGTCTGGTTCTCAAACTGCGGGGTCGCGTTGTCGTAAATGTCGCCGCAGATGAGCAGGGCATCCGGTTGTTCGGCATGGCACAGGGTGGCCAGTTGCGTCAGCAGGGCTTCTTGTTCCTCAGTGCGGTCAGTCTTTTCCAGCGACTTGCCTATGTGCCAGTCGCCTGTGTGTATCATCTTGAATGTTGCCATAGATGTGTTTTTAGGGTTTCAATTTCCACAAATCATTTTCCATTTACAAATATAGCAAAAAATAGGGAAAAAACAAAGGGGCATTTTCCTACTTGCGTATCGTGTAAACGAATAAATTGTTCGCAAAAATTATTTCGATGAAAATCATGTCTATTTTTTGTGCTATATTTGTAACCGATATGATATGAAAATATAAATAGAAGAAATTATGTCAGAAGAAGAAAAAGAAGGAGAAATGAACTTTGGTGAGGAGACACCGCTGATGTCAGAGGGTGAGGTTCCTGCCGAGGAGGCAAAAAAGACTGAAAAGAAGGGCAAGGCCAGTGCTGCTGCCAAGGTGGAGGCTGTCAAACAGCCGTCGGCCGACAAGCTGGCTGCGCTGAAGATGGCCATGGCCAAGATTGACAAGGACATGGGCAAGGGTACGGTGATGCGTATGGGCGACAATAAGGTGGAGGACATTCCTGTCATCTCCACGGGCTCCATCGGTCTGGACCATGCCCTCGGTGTGGGAGGTCTGCCCAAAGGCCGTATCATTGAGATTTATGGCCCTGAATCGTCTGGTAAGACCACTTTGGCTATCCATGCCATCGCTCAGGCGCAGAAGCAGGGTGGCATTGCCGCCATCATTGATGCCGAGCACGCTTTCGACCGTTTCTATGCCGAGAAACTGGGTGTGGATATTGAGAATCTGCTGATTTCACAGCCCGACTGTGGTGAGCAGGCTCTCGAGATTGCCGACCAGCTGATTCGCTCATCTGCGGTCGACATCATCGTTATAGACTCCGTGGCTGCCCTTACCCCTAAAGCCGAGATTGAGGGCGATATGGGTGAGAACAAGGTGGGACTGCAGGCCAGACTGATGTCGCAGGCATTGCGAAAACTCACTGCCACCATCGACAAGACCAATACCACCTGCATCTTCATCAACCAGTTGCGTGAGAAGATTGGTGTGATGTTTGGCAACCCCGAAACCACTACCGGTGGAAATGCCCTCAAGTTCTATTCTTCGGTCCGTCTTGACATACGTGGCGTGACGCCTATCAAGGATGGCGATACCGTTATTGGCAAGCTCACCCGTGTGAAGGTGGTCAAGAACAAGATGGCTCCGCCTTTCCGCAAGGCTGAGTTCGACATTATGTTTGGTGAGGGCATTTCGCACACTGGCGAGCTGGTGGACTATGGTGCCGACCTCAACATTCTGAAGAAGAGTGGCGCATGGTACAGCTACGGCGATGCCAAGATTGCCCAGGGCCGCGATGCCGCCAAGGTTTATATGAAGGAGCACCCCGATGTGGCCGACGAGATTGAGGCTAAAATCAGGGCTGCGCTCAAGGAGAAGATTGATTGAACATTCCCGCTTGCCGGGTCATTTGCATATAGGGCTGCGTCTTTGCTGATGCGGCCTTTTTTGTTTTCCTTCCCCCTACTTGTATTTTAAAAATTCCTCCCTTTCTTCCCTTTGTGCCGTTGGCTGTTTCATCATTCGTCAAAATACTTTACTTTTGCAGTATTAAAAATAGGAGGCGTTTATGCAATATAATCTCGATGATATAAGGTCTCAGTTCCCCATTCTGGATACCCAGGTTTACGGCCAGCCGCTGGTCTATCTCGACAATGCGGCCACTACCCAGAAGCCGCGGTGCGTGGTGCAGAAGATTGAGGACAACTACTTCAAGGAGAATGCCAACGTGCACCGTGGGGTGCATTTCCTCAGCCAGGTGGCTACCGAGGCCCACGAGGCTGCTCGCGAGACGGTGCGCCAATTCATCAATGCACGTGCCGCCCACGAGGTCATCTTCACCCGCGGCACCACCGAGTCCATCAATCTGGTGGCCTCCTCATTCGGGCGCAGCCAGTGTCACGATGGCGATGAAATCATCGTCAGTCAGATGGAGCATCACTCCAACATTGTGCCCTGGCAGCTGTTGGCCGACATCCGCGATGTGAAGCTCCGCGTGTTGCCGTTCGATGCCAGCGGCACCTTGCAGGTGGACCAGCTGGAGGGAATGATTAATGAACACACCCGCCTTATATCGGTGACGCAGGTCTCCAACACCCTCGGCACCGTCAATCCTGTGAAACAGATTATCGGCATTGCCCATGCCCATGGCATACCCGTATTGGTTGATGGCGCACAGTCAGTGCCCCACATCAAGGTGGATGTGCAGGACCTTGATGCCGATTTCTTCGCCTTTTCCGGCCATAAGATTTACGGCCCTACGGGCATCGGTGTGCTCTATGGCAAGGAGGATTGGCTCGACAAGTTGCCTCCTTATCAGGGAGGTGGCGACATGATAGACCGTGTCACCTTTGAGCATACCACCTATGCCAAACTGCCTTTCAAGTTTGAGGCAGGAACGCCCGATTTCATCGGCTCCACGGCATTGGCGGAGGCTTTGCGGTTTGTCAGCTCGGTCGGCATCGACAACATCGCCGCACACGAGCACGACCTTGTATCGTATGCCACGCAACAGTTGAAACTGATTGAGGGTATGCGCATCTTTGGCGAGGCGGAGCACAAGAGCAGCTGCATCTCCTTCCTTGTGGGCAACATTCACCCTTACGATATGGGCACCATTCTCGACAAGCTCGGCATTGCTGTCCGCACTGGTCATCACTGCGCACAGCCTGTCATGGATGCTTTCGGGGTCGATGGTATGGTCAGAGCCTCGTTTGCCATGTATAACACCCGTCAGGAGGTTGATAAGCTGGTGGCTGGCGTGGAGCGCGTCACCAAGATGTTTAACAGAAAAAAGAAATAAGACAGAATATGGATATAGCGGAAAAAGAGGAGGCTATCGTCTCCGAGTTTGAGTTTATGGAGGATTGGCTTGACAAGTATCAGCTGATTATTGACAAGGGTAACGAGAATGAGGGCATCGACCCTAAATACAAGACTGACCAGTACCTCATAGAGGGTTGCCAGAGCAAGGTCTGGATTTTTGCCGAGTACAAGGAGGGCAAGGTCTATTATCAAGGCGAGAGCAATACTGATATTGTGGGGGGCATCGTGTCGATGCTGGTGCAGGTGCTGTCGGGTGAGACGCCTGATGATATTTTGGCGGCAAAACTCGATTTCATCGAGAAAATCGGTCTGAAAGAGCACCTATCGCCCACACGTTCCAATGGTATGCTGGCCATGATTAAGCAGATGCGCCTTTATGCCATGGTATTTAAGGAGAAGTTCGAGGGCTGAGGCTCACCACCGCCTCGGATGCGGCTGAAATGAAGTCTATTATGATAAAAGATATTGGTGATATTGCTGATTTACATTGGATTGAAGTCGGTGAGGTAAATGAACATTGGATACAAAAATACAGTGGCCGTCCAATATCAAATAATTATGCCTCCTGCATTCTTGGTCAAAAAAAGGAGGATATGCAATTATCAAAAGACGGCATACACTACAGTAGGATTATTGGAATAAGTAAAGAACCATTGACTAAGGCAATATATGGATTCAGAAACAAATCGGCTTTTAATCTTGTTATAAAAGATATAGAGCAATATCTTGGATTTGTGGATATCGCTAACGGCAAGTTAAAAGAAGCAGTTTTTGATTATTCCAAGGATGAAAGTAATGCCATGTATGTTGTTGACTTGATTAATGAGTATTATAATAATCGAATGACGGATGAATTAACCCCCAATATGCGAAATGCCCTTATTTCATCTATAAATGTATTAA
>OCVT010000340.1_pt1 | contig 18694 bp, 15 predicted proteins | sample 1539111 | NCBI WGS metagenome assembly OCVT01 (sample SAMEA3991482, study PRJEB22521) | metagenome | biome: anthropogenic terrestrial biome; feature: sewage plant; material: raw primary sludge | place: Sweden | collected 2012-09-26 | reverse complement strand
AATTCACAAGAAATTAAGATCGGTACATGTATTCGCATGGACGGCAAGATTTGGACTTGTATTGACTTTCAGCACAGGAAGCCAGGAAAAGGTAACACTGTTATGATCACAAAGTTGAAAAACGTTGCTGATGGTCGCGTACTGGAGCGTACTTTCCAGGTCGGTTTCAAACTTGAGGATGTTCGCGTTGAACGCCGTCCTTTCCAGTATCTTTACGAAGACACTACCGGAATGATTCTTATGAACCAAGAGACTTTCGAGCAGATTCCTGTAGGAAAGCAACAGATTACAGGTGTTGACTTCATGAAAGAAAGCGATATCGTAGAAGTTGTTACTGATACTTCTGATGGTACAATCCTACTTGCAGAAATGCCTGTAAAGACTAATCTTCATGTTGCTCACAGCGAACCTGGAATAAAGGGTGATACTGCAACAAACGCAACAAAACCAGCAACTCTTGAAACTGGTGTTGAAGTTCGTGTACCTCTTTTCATTAACGAAGGTGATCTCATTCAGGTTGACACTCGTGACGGTAGTTATTTAGGCCGTGTAAAAGAATAATTAAAAACGAAATACTTAAAAAGGTGAAAAAGTAAAAATATGGGAGTAAGAATACTACCATAAAAGGTTTACTTTTTTACCTTTTTGCTTTATACACCTTGGTTACTCTATATAAATTATGAAATACTCAATAATAGTACCTGTTTTCAATCGTCCTAACGAAGTTGACGAACTGCTTCAAAGTCTCACAATACAGACTTTGAAAAACTTTGAAATCATTATTATTGAAGATGGTTCAACGAATACGTGCAAAGAGGTATGCGACAAATATTCCGAAGAACTTGACTTAAAATATTTCATGAAAGAGAATAGCGGTCCAGGGCAAAGCAGGAACTATGGAGCCGAGAGAGCTAATGGTGAATATCTTATAATCCTTGACAGTGACATTGTACTGCCAGAGAATTACATGAAAGCCATTGATGATGAAATTAATGAAAATAATACCGATGCCTTTGGAGGACCTGACCGTGCACACGATTCATTTACCGATACACAAAAAGCTATATCATATTCAATGACTAGCTTTTTCACTACAGGAGGAATACGCGGAGGAAAGAAGAAACTGGATAAATTTTATCCACGTTCGTTCAACATGGGAATAAAGCGAGAAGTCTACAGCAAGTTAAACGGCTTTAGCAATATGCGTTTCGGTGAAGACATTGATTTCAGCATACGAATTTTCAAGTCTGGATATAAATGCAGACTGTTTCCTGATGCATGGGTATGGCATAAGCGCCGCACCGACTTCCATAAATTCTGGAGACAGGTATTCAACAGCGGTATCGCAAGAATAAACCTTTATAAGAAATATCCCGAATCACTGAAACTTGTACATCTTTTGCCAATGGTATTCACGGTCGGAATGATTTTTCTGTTTACATTATTTATTGCAGGAATCATTACTATACTTGCAACAACTGAAGAAGAATGGCAAACATTAGGTTACGTAATGACGTTATGTGCATCTATACCTATAATACTGTATTGCTTACTTATTTTCTCTGACTCCACAAAGGTGAACAAAAGCATAAAAGTGGGACTACTGAGTATTGTCGCTGCTTATGTACAATTAACAGGTTATGGATGCGGTTTCATTAATTCATGGTGGAAACGTTGCATAAGAGGAAAAGACGAATTCAGCGCATACCAAAAAACATTCTATAAATAAACAAGTGGAAAAATTATCTATTACCAATTGGGCACTTGAAGATCGCCCACGAGAAAAACTAGAAAGACTTGGTGCCAGCTCACTCAGCAATGCTGAATTATTAGGTATTCTAATTGGAAGCGGAAACACTAACGAGAGTGCCGTCGATTTGATGAAACGAGTGTTGAACGACTGCAACAACAATCTAAACACATTAGGAAAACTGAGTATTCAACAACTCGAAGAATATAACGGATTAGGTCCTGCCAAAGCGATAACTATACTCGCAGCATGCGAACTAGGAAAAAGAAGATCATTGGAAAAGGCTGAAGAGCGTCAAAACATCAGCTCTGCATCGGCGATATATGACTACATGCACCCAAGAATGCAGGATCTTGATGTTGAAGAGGCATGGGCAATGATGCTTAATCAAAACTACAAACTGATAAAGATTATGCGTATCAGTCATGGAGGCATAAGCGAAACAGCAGTTGACATAAGGATTATATTAAAAGAGGCTTTACTCTGCAATACTACCGTGATTGCGCTATGCCATAATCATCCAAGCAACAATCCATTTCCAAGCGGTCCAGATGACCAACTCACGAAACGTGTTAAAAATGCGTGCGAATTAATGCGTATATATTTCCTTGATCACGTCATTATAACAGACGGGAAGTATTATTCATATCGTGAAAGTGGCAAACTCTAAACAAAGATAAGACCGTGTTTTTAAAACTCGGTCTCACCTTCTACATATTGTTCCATAAACATGTGTTCACCATCAAATACAGCATAAGTGAACTGCCATATCCAGTCACCAAGAATAAGCATTCTTACTTTCTTACTTAATGTCAGATCCAATTCTATATGGCGATGACCATAGATAAAATAATCTATATCATTATGTGTAGCCATATATTCATTGGTGAACTTTACAAGAAATTCTTTATCCTCGCCCATGAAAGGAACTTCTTTTCCATCAAGACGCTTCATGCGACTATGCTTTGCCCAAGTTAGTCCCAAAGCCATTCCCCAACGAGGATGGATGAAATTAAGTAACTTCTGACATGAACGGTTATGAAAGACCTTTCTTAATAACTTGAATTTATTGTCAGGATCACCAAGCCCATCTCCATGAGCTAAGAAAAACACTTTACCATATATCTCTGTTGTTATAGGTTTTTTGTGAACAATGAGTCCACACTCTTCCTCGAGATATCCATAAGTCCAAAGATCATGATTGCCTGCAAAGAAATGAATTTCTACTCCACTGTCCGACAGTTCGCTCAATTTACCTAAGAAACGTGTATATCCTTTTGGCACAACATAACGGTATTCATCCCAAAAGTCAAACATATCTCCCAACAGGTATATAGCAGAGGCTTTATCCTTTATGCTGTCAAGAAAGCGAACAAGACGTCTTTCCTGCATACGCGGATGCTCTATTGCCAATGATCCAAGGTGAGCATCTGAGAGAAAATAAACATTCTTTCTCATAATCACTTAATATAAATTTCTATTATTATTCAAAGCCCAATTCTACACGAGCTTCTTCCGTCATCATACTTTGGTCCCAAGCAGGCTCAAACACAAGATTGACATTGGCAGAAATAACACTATCCACACTTTCAACCTTTGTACGAACATCCTCAAGGATAAAATCTGCAGCAGGACAATTAGGAGCGGTAAACGTCATATCGAGTTCCACATTCCCATCGTCTTTAACTTCTATTTTGTATATCATACCTAAATCCCAAATATTCACAGGAATCTCTGGGTCGTAGACCGTCTTTATTACATCTACTATACGTTCTTCTATTTTGGTTTTTTCTGTCTGTGTCATAAATATTTCCTTATGGTTTCTTGCAAAGTTAATATAATATTTGAAACCAACAAAAACATTAGCTACTTTTTGGTAATATATAAAAGCATAAAAAGAGGATTTCTGTGAATTTTAAACGTTAAAAATGGCACTAAACATAAAAATACCTACAATGAGGTATTGCCAACATTAATATATTTTAATGCATTTGCAAAAAATAAGATAAGATTAGTATTCAGTGATTAAATATTTTTAAATAGTACAAAATTCAAGATGAAAAAAGCTACAACACTTATTGTCTTGTTATTAAGTTTAATACTGTACGCCACAAATGTTTCGGCACAGTCAAATAATAGCAATACAAAATTCACAGTCAACCTAAAAGTGGCAGAAAAAGGAAACCACGAGGCGATAATGATGGCAAGCTGTAACCTTAATCCACTTTCATCATTCGCAATAACTGACGTTGACGGAAAGACTTCTTTCAAGAATGTTCCGCAAGGAAAATATACTCTTGAAGTATCATATGTTGGTTATGAGAAATACCAAACGACAATTGACGTAAAGGCAAATCTAAGTCTTAATATTCAGATGACACCAACTTCTCTCGCTTTGAAAGAAGTTGTCGTAACGGCTCGCCAGAAATCATCTGGTGCATCTACAACAAGCGTTGTCGAACGTCAAGCGATAGACCATTTGCAGGCAACATCCCTCGCAGATATTATGCAACTTATTCCTGGAAGTAAGATTGAAAATACAAACTTGACACAACAAAGCAACCTGCAACTTCGCACGTTGTCAAACAATACTACGAGTGCTTTTGGTTCAAGTATTATTGTTGATGGTGTTCCAATGTCAAATAATTCCGCTATGACACAAGGCGGTTTTTCAAATACAGCCTTCACAGGAACAGATCTTCGTCAGATAAGCGCAGATAATATCGATAACGTTGAGGTTGTCAGGGGTATTCCTTCTGCCGAATATGGCGACCTAACCAGTGGACTTGTTATAGTTCATTCCAAAATGGGTGTAACGCCGTGGCAATTTAAGGGGAAGATTAATCCTGAAATGCAGAACTATTCATTAGGCAAAGGTTTCAGTCTTGATAAAGCTGGAATTCTTAACTTTGACTTTGATTACGCAAAGGCATGGAGCGACCCACGCCAAAAAACACGCAGTTATGGACGTTATTCTCTTAACATAGGCTATGCTTATAATATCAACAGGAAATGGCATACTGACACAAAGCTACGTTTCATGTACACAAAAGACTGGAACGGAAATGATCCTGATGCTATTGCCGATGGCACATCAAGCAATAGCAAGAACTATACTTTCGGACTTACTCACAACGGTCGTCTGTCTCTTGACAAACTTTTCATGCGCACACTATCTTATACATTAGGAGTGAGCATGACAAAAAATGACAACAGTAACACCAGTTATGTAACAAGCAATTCGGGCCTGTTACCGATTATAACAGCGAAGGAAACTGGATATTACAATGTTCCTTGGATGACTAAGAGTTATTTGGCTACTGGTATAACAGAAAGCAGACCTGGAAATATATTCGCAAAGATAAACGATTCATTTTATTTCACGGCTGGAAAAACCAGACAGAGTTTTAAAATTGGTGCAGACTACAGTATTAACTGGAACAGCGGCAGAGGATATTATAATGAAAACGATTCATTGCCTTACAAACCTAACAGCAATGGACGTCCAAGAGCATTCTCTTCAATTCCGGCTCTGCACCAAATAGCAGCTTATGCAGAGGATAACTTCACTTGGAACATAAATAAGATTAATCATCTTCGTGCAAATGTTGGATTGCGATTCACATCACAGCAACCATTCTCTAATGTATCTACAACTTCTTTATCACCTCGTGTTAACTTATCGTTCGCAGCTACACGCTGGTTGGATATTCGAGGAGGTATAGGCTTAAATAGTAAAACTCCAGGATTGGATTATCTTTATCCTGACAGAAAATATGACGATCGTGTAGCGGCAAACTACATGCCACAGAATGATGTTGCAGCTCAACTGCTAGCATATCACACACAAGTATATAATGTAGAATATAGCAAAGGATTGAAAAATGCGACAACTACAAAGATAGAACTTGGACTTGACTTAAAACTTCCTGGCAACAGAAAGCTAAGTTTCCTTGCTTACAGAGACAAGACTCCTAACGGATTTGGTTCTGCAACAGAATATTTCACTTATAAAAGTAATGTATATACAGATCAAAGTGGACTAATTATCACTCCAGGAGCTGCTACTACAATCAACTATGAGTCACCAGCACGACAAGACATTGTGTTCATGACAACAGGGCGTGTAGGAAATACGAACACCACCGTGAACAAAGGTATAGAATTGGATTTTGATTTAGGTGAGATTAAACCTATAAACACATCAATATTATTCAGTGGTGCATACTCTGAGACTAAGACATGGTCTACAGATATGAATTCAAGAAGTGTGGCTTCGGTTTATCTGCCAACAAGTTTTTCGTCTTATAACACCACTCCGTTTAAAGTCGTTTATCCGTCTGGTCTTGACTACAACATGTATCGCAGATTTATCAACACGTTACGTCTAGTAACAAACATCCCAAGCCTACGCATGGTAGCCTCTTTCACAGCACAGGCAATATGGTATGATTACAGTCAAAGTTTTGTTGCTAATACAACTCCAATAGGATATATAACAACAGACCTCGCTTATCACGATATAACAAGTGACATGCAAAACGGTTATCTAGGTATAAATGGCAAGTATTATTCTTCGGTGCCTAGCGATGTCAGCAGCGTAAAAATAAGCGACATGAACATAAAGTCTAGTGATGCTGTTCCTACAAAGAATCCTATCACTTGGAATCTTTCAGGAAGACTAACTAAGGAATTGGGAAATATTGGAGGGTTCTCTTTATATGTAAACAACATGATGTATTATGAACCGTATCTGAAATCAAGTACAACAACAACGCTATCACAGCGCAACACAAATACATTCAGCTATGGTGTGGAACTTTATTTCAATTTATAATTATAAAGTAAGACTGACATGAACAAAATATACAATTACAAGAACAGCCATTCCATCTTTCTGTCAAAAGGCAGTATATGGCTATATATGCTGATGTTTATTTCCACGCAACTACTCTCTGGATGTGTGGACTATAATGACGAAGCTAAAGCAATTTCAGCTAATATTCAAATTAACGCTCCGGCTGAGTTTACTGCTGGAGGAAATTTATCAGGTCGAACAGTAACGCTGACTTCAAACACAGGTAACACGTTGACTGCTAAAACTGATAATAATGGAATTGCTGCATTCAATCAAATAATTCCAGATGTTTACTCAATATCAACATCATGGGACATTGACCAAAAAGAATACACTGCTGCTACAGGAAAGGTTGCAAGTGAAGGCTATTTCGCAACAATATCAGGAAATGCAAATAATCAACTGATAAAATCTGACGACAAAATAAGCCTAAATACAAATCTTGTTGCAGGTGCGTCACTTTTGATAAGTAAGATATACTATGCAGGTTCAAAAGATAATAACAACAAGAATTATTCAGCTGGTCAATATCTGGAGATATACAATCAAACAAACAGCGATATTGATGTATCTGGGCTATATATTGGTCTGGTAGAAACGAATGCTCCTCCAGCTTACACTCTTGACAATTTAAAAGACGTCTACAAAGACACTGTAGTTTTGTGCAAACAAATATACCGTATTCCTACGACTACTTCTCATATAATTCCACCTGGTGGAACTATATTATTAACAAACAGCGCCATAGACCACACTGTAAACGGAACTCAAGAACAGAACCTACTTACCGCAGACTATGAAGCTAAAGACGGTTCAGGCAAAACTGTAAATAATGCTGCAACACCGGCTTTGGATTTTATATTTTCCACTTTCGCTGGCATTTCTAAAATGAACCTATTTAATGGTGGTCCTAATGGCATTATTATCTTCCGCGTAAAAGAAGGTGTAGCTTCTTTCGGAACGACATACCCTTACGGCAAAACAAAGGGATCGTTATTCAGTATTGTTCCAAAGAAATATATAATTGACGGAGTTGACATTCTTAAGTATAGTGCTACAGGAATTGACATTGCCACGAAGCACATGTCAGGAGATATTGACGGAGGATATACATATATCAATTCTATAAATGGATACAATGGAGAAGTTATTTACAGAAAGACATCTACACGCCGCGGAACAAACGGGCATAAGATTCTTCAAGACAGTAACAACTCTATTAATGACTTCCAAACATCCACAACTATCAACATTCGCGAATATGATGAATAAGTATATTTTATTAATAATATCATTGGCTGTCACTCCTGTCTTTGCACAAGACAGCCTTATGAACCGTGGCAAATATATCTATCTTGACACCAAAGCCCTTTGGCACAACACATACAATGCCGCAGGACTAGGTTTAGATATGACAGCAAATCACGGAATAGCCAACTTTGATTATTCATATAATGGTGGTGATTACCACCGTGTTCAGGAAGGTACATCAACACATAATCTGAAATTCTTCACTGAAAGATTTCAAAAGATCTCAAAGAGTCTTTATGGTTATGGCAAGTTTGATTTCAACAACGGTAGAACTAAGGATCGTGCTTGGGCTGACGTGATACGTCCATACAATAGTAATCCATATTTCAGCGGTTCATCTGTGTTTGGAAATTATGATTTCCAGAATATAAACCTCACGGCGGCTATTGGTACAACAAGGATTGGGAAATGGAACTTTGGTGGACGTCTTGATTACAATCTAGGTGATTTAAGTCGTCTGCGTGATCCTCGATCAAGAGCAGAACTTCTCGAATATAAACTCACTCCTTCTGCAATATATAGTTTCGGTAACAATAGTATCGGACTTGCTGCATGGTATAATCGACGCAAGGAAAAAATACAGAATGTAACTACGGTGCAGACCGACCCTACACTGAAATATTATTTGATGAGCGGACTTGAGAATGCAAACGGAACAATTGGTGGTTACGGAAGTTTCAGCCGTGAATGGGTAAACCATAACTTTGGAACTGAAATATCTTATGGTTACAAAGGATATGGATTCAATTCACTAAACACCATAAGCATCCAACGCGGAAGTGAAAGCGTTCTCGGCACATATAAATATAGTCCCGGTAAATACTATAATTACATATATGGATTACAGTCACAAAATAGATTTATTTGCGGAAAGATAATTAATGAGTTTGACTTTAAAGCAAGTTACGAAGAGGGATTTGCTGATGAATACAGACAAAAACTGATTATCAATACTGACTCTGCGACTGGTTTTAATTCATATAGATATGAAACTCAAATTAAGTTCAACAAGCGTTATCAAATAAGAGTGTTTGGCCTTGACGCACATTACAGAATGAGCTTCACTGAAGGGGACGCAGTATTTGCATATATGGGATTAAAAGTCAACTATAATACTGTAAGTAACAAGTATCTGCTTAATACATCTGAATTGAAATACGGACGTTTAAACATAGCACTTGAAGACGGAATGAATTTCTGCAACACTGGATTTGGATATGCCTTCAGCGCAGGATACAGTTTCTCTACACGCAATAGTATCAATCTAGCAAACAACACTAATGAATACGCACAAGGTGTTTTACTTTCTGATATGAAATACTATGCGGTGGACTATGGTTTTGTACACGGAGAACTGATTTATGAGCGCCCAATAAAGATAAAGGGAACTACTTCTAATTGGTTTGCGAAAGTATATGGAGACTATCTGAAAACCAAGAAATACGAAAATTCAGCATACAATAAATACACACTTGGAGTCAGCGTAGGAATAATTTACTAAGCATTTAGTAAAACATAAAAAAGTCATACATGACAAGGTAAAATCCTTTCATCGTATGACTTTTTTATTGATTATCGTTATGTGAATCGTCATTGATTCATAACTTCTATTATTTCATCTTCATTTGCTAAACTCTGGTCGCCTATAATCGTATTCTTTATTGCAGAACCGGCTATGGCGAAATCAAGACAACGCTGATCATCATCAGACCATTTCATACGAGCATGGATGAAAGCTGCAACAAAAGCATCACCACATCCCATAGGATCGATAACAGGATTGATATCGTAGATTTTTGTCTTATATAACTTACCTTCTGAATAAAGCACTCCTGTAAGAGTATGATGGCTTGACGCAATCTGATTGCGCAAAGCTATCAGCATACGCTTGCATCGTGGAAACTGTTTCTGCAACTCCTTGAAATAAGCAATATATGCATCATCATCAATCTTGTATGAAGAATCCATTGCCTCAAAAGGTATATGCGTCAACGAACTGCCGACCTCCCATTCATTCTGATCACCGAATATAAATGAACTATATTCCATCAGTTTATGAAGAGTAGTCTTTGCATCTGCTCCAGGATAGTGCCAAAGGTTCTTGCGGTAGTTGATATCGCATGTAATTTCAACGCCCATCTTTTCAGCCAGTTCCAAGGCATCAAAAGTAGTATCCAAAGCATCTTTACTCATTGCGCATGTAATACCTGAACAATGAAATATCTTAGCATCATCAAATATCGGTTTCCAATCAATGTCGCCATGCTTCAGACTATAAAAAGAACTATTGTTGCGATCATACACAACAACTGAATTACGCATAGAGGCTGCCGACTCGAAATAATATGTACCAAGACGGTCACCACCTTTTATTATATGACGTGTATCAAGACCAAACTCACGAAGATGCATCAACGCCGCATTGCCAATAGAACTATCAGGAACACGAGTCACAAACTCCACATTATCCCCCAATACAGATAATGAGACAGCAACATTAGCTTCAGAGCCGCCAAAATCACCATTAAACTGCCTTCCCTGAGAAAGGCGGGAATTATTTTCCTTTGACAAGCGCAAAAGAATTTCTCCGAAAGTAACTATCTTCTTATCCATCATATAATTATAAAAAAGCCCACTCCTTAAAGGAGAGGGCTTATTGTCGTATATCCTTAAATTACTTGCTGGCTTTCTCTACGAGTTCCTTTGTATCGCGAGCGATAACTATTTCCTCGTCGGTTGGCACAACAACAACTTTAACCTTACTGTCTGGTGTTGAGATTATAGCCTCATCACCATGAATCTTTGCATTCTTCTCAACATCAATCTTTATGCCGAGATATTCAAGATTAGCGCAAGCCTCTTCACGAGTGTCGGTCTGGTTTTCACCTACACCGGCTGTCCATACAATAGCGTCAACACCACCAAGAGCAGCAACATAAGCGCCAATATATTTCTTTATACGGTAATTGTACATCTTAAGCGCAAGCTGTGCACGGTCGTTGCCTTCATGGGCTGCGTTTTCAATATCACGCATATCACTAGATATACCTGTAATTCCGAGCACACCACTCTCCTTGTTTAAATAGCTTGACATTTCCTGTGGCTTCAAGTTGAGCTTATCCATGATGTAAGTAACAGCAGATGCGTCAATATCACCACAACGGCTACCCATCATAAGACCTGCAAGAGGAGTAAGTCCCATTGATGTATCTATAACCTTACCATTAAGTATGGCAGCAACACTTGCTCCATTACCGATATGGCAGGTAATAATCTTTGAGTTATTGATATCAAGACCTAGAATCTCACAAACACGCTTTGATACATAGCGATGACTCGTTCCATGGAAGCCATAACGGCGTATGTGATATTTTTGATAAAGCTCATAAGGTACTGCATAAAGATATGCATAGTCTGGCATTGTGCTATGGAAAGCATTGTCGAAGACACAAACCTGAGGAGTTGTAGGCATCAATGAATCTACGGCACGAAGACCTTTCAAGTGACCAGCATTATGAACAGGCGCAAGATCACAAAGTTCCTCAATACCATCTTCAACGCTCTTATCTACGATGATGCTCTGATTGAACTTGTCACCACCCTGCACGATACGATGACCTACTGCATCAATCTCTTCAAGGCTCTTTATTGCACCAATTTCAGAATCAAGCAGGCACTTGAAAACCAAGCTCACACCTTCCTTATGGGTAGGAAGATCTGCCATTATCTGCTTTTTCTCCCCATTAGGAAGCTTTACCTTAATGAATGCGTTGTCAAGACCGATACGCTCAACACCACCTTGTGCCAATACAGACTCATCGTCCATATTATAAAACTTATATTTAATTGAAGAGCTTCCGCAGTTAAGAACTAAAACTTTCATATATTTTAATTTAATAGTTTTTATTTCTTTGCATCCTGAGCCTGACAAACTGTAATGGCTACCATATAATAGATATCATCAACAGTACATCCACGACTAAGATCGTTTACTGGGCGTGCTATACCCTGAAGAACAGGACCTATTGCTACTGCATCACCTAAACGCTGTACAAGTTTATAACCTATATTTCCTACCTCAAGGTTTGGAACAATAAGAACATTTGCTTTTCCTGCAATTTCACTAAGAGGAGCCTTCTTCTCTGCAACAGATGGAACTAGAGCGGCGTCAGCCTGCAACTCACCATCAATTTTCAATTCAGGATCCATTTCGTGTGCTAGTCTTGTTGCCTCAACTACCTTGTCTACAACCTCATGCTTTGCACTTCCCTTTGTAGAGAAACTCAACATTGCGACACGAGGTTCAGTAAATCCAGCAATAGTCTTTGCTGTTTGAGCTGTACAAATAGCAATCTCTGCAAGTTGTTTAGCATCTGGAACTGGTGTAACAGCAACGTCACCAAATACGATAACACCATTCTCTCCAAATTCCTTTTGCTTAGAGAACAATAGTAGTCCACCGCTTACACATGTAACACCTGGTGCACACTTGATAATCTGAAGTGCTGGGCGAAGAGTATCACCTGTAGTACTCAAAGCACCACTTATCTGACCGTCAGCGCCTTCAGTCTTTATAATCATACAACCGAGATACAAATTATTCTTTGTAACCAGCTCACGAGCCTGCTCAATTGTCATTCCTTTATTCTTGCGAAGTTCTGCGAGTTTTTCAGCATATTCTTCACTCTTCGGGTTATTCATCGGGTCAATGATTGTAGCCTTGTCAATGCTTCCAAGTCCCCACTCTTTAGCGAGTTTCTTGATATTGTCAGGGTTACCAATCAAAATGATGTCTGCCATGTCGTCAGCCAAAACTTTATCGGCTGCCCTTAAAGTGCGCTCCTCTTCAGCTTCTGGGAGTACGATGCGCTGCTTATCTGCTTTAGCGCGCGCAACTATTTGCTGTAATAAGTCCATAGTTTGTTAATGTGTATATAATATATAAATTTTCGAAATAAAATATTTAAATTGCTATTTACAGTTTGCAAAATTAGTAAAATTAATTGGAACACGGAGGAGGCTAAGGATAAAAAAATATAAAATCAGTCTATTTCACTGGTTAAAATGCTCTCAAGTTCCTCTGCAGACAATCTCAAACGGAACTGTCCTTTAACAGCCACACTTATTCTTCCTGTTTCCTCGCTCACAGCGACCGCTATAGCATCACTTTCCTGACTTATTCCCATAGCTGCACGGTGACGCAATCCCAACTCTTTTGGGATATCTCTATTATGACTTACCGGCAATATACATCCCGCAGCCATTATTCTTTTATGCGATATTATCATAGCGCCGTCATGAAGTGGAGAGTTTTTAAAGAAAATATTCTCTATAAGTCGCTGATTGATATTGGCATCTATCACATCGCCTGTATCAATAATGTCATCGAGCGGCGCACCTCTTTCTATAACTATCAAAGCACCAATTTTTCCCTTAGACATACTCATACAAGCCATTACTATTGGCATTATCGCAACTCTCGTCGCCTCAATATCCTGGTCACTTTTATTAGAAGTAAACAAACGGGCAAATCGTCTTATTCGTTGATGCGCACCGAGTGTATAAAGGAATTTACGTATTTCTTCTTGAAAAAGGACGATCATTGCAATAACACCAACACTAACAAGCTTGTCAAGTATAGATCCTAGCAAGCGCATTTCAAGCACCTGACTAACAAAAAGCCACACAATAACAAACACCATTACACCAATAAAGATATTCAACGAACGACTTTCCTTCATCAATCGATAAAGGTAGTATAATATCAGTGCGACAAGAAATATGTCGATTATATCTTTTATTCCAAATTCAAAAAGCATTTATAAATATTATTAAATGTTAGCTTTGAGTTGACTCCGCATTTTTGATACAATCTTTACCGTTTCAATTGCTTCTTTTACGTCATGTACTCGCAATATTCCAGTACCTTTCTGCAAAGCTATGGTGTTGAGAACAGTTGTTCCGTTAAGAGAAGTCGTTGGATCTCCACCTAACAGTTTAAAGATCATGCTTTTTCTTGATATTCCAACAAGTAAAGGGAGTTCAAATACTTGCAGCTTCTCCATTTCGGTGTAAATGGCAAAGTTCTGTTCCAATGTTTTTCCGAAGCCAAAACCTGGATCCAAAATTATATCCTTTGCGCCACGGTCACGCAACTGTTGTATCTCGTCGGCAAAGGCTATCATCATATCGTGAATGTTAGATTTTACCGACATCAGTATATATGGTACTTTCAATTCTCCAACAACATCAAACATGCTGCCGGTTTCACTTATCGGAGTGTTGACTATACCTGTGATTCCGCCCTCACTCACATCGTTTATTATATCTGCACCCCATTCCGTGATACACTTTTTTGCTACAAGAGGACGATAAGTATCAACAGAAATCGGAATATCGGGATATTCATGCCTTACTACGCCAAGTGCATATCGCAGTCTTTCCGTCTCCTCTTCCTCACTAACTTCCTTTGCACCTGGACGTGTAGAGAATGCTCCTATATCGATAATGTCACCGCCCTGCTCCACAATCTGAGTAGCTCTTTCCAGAATTTCACGCTCAGTCTGCTTTCTGCTTCCAACATAAAAACTGTCAGGAGTGCAGTTCAGTATTCCCATTACTTTGGGAGCTGAAAGGTCTATCAACCTTCCACGAACATTAATTGTATAGTCCATATATTTCATACCATGCAAAGTTATCATATTTTTGACTATTATCCAAATTAAAATTCCAATATTAGCAATAAATAATTAACAGATTATTTGTCTTAAAAGAAAAAAATGTAACTTTGCAATCATAAAAGAAACATATACGACATGGATATAAAAGAATTGTATAAAATCTACCAGCAGCATCCTTGTATTACTACTGATAGTAGGAATTGTCCTAAAGACAGTATTTTCATTGCATTGAAGGGTGAGTCATTCAACGGCAACAAGTTTGCCGAGGCAGCTCTGGAGAAGGGATGTTCTTATGCTATCATAGATGAAAAGGAATATGCTGTGGTTGGAAACGACAATATTATTCTCGTTGATGACTGTCTCTCTACATTCAAAGAGATTGCAAGAGAGCACAGAAGACATTTCGATATTCCTGTCATAGGCATTACTGGTACAAACGGAAAGACTACCACCAAGGAACTTGTTTCTGCGGTATTGGCTACAAAATATAACGTCATGCATACCGAGGGCAACTTCAATAATGATGTAGGCGTACCAAAGACTTTGCTGCGTCTTGACAGTAATCACAATATAGCTGTTGTAGAAATGGGCGCAAGCCACCCCGGAGACATACAGAAACTCGTGGAATATGTTGAACCTACATGCGGTATGATTACCAATGTAGGTCGTGCCCATTTGCTGGGATTCGGTAGCTTTGAAGGCGTAAAGAAGACAAAGGGAGAACTGTATGATTTTTTAAAAGAACATGATTGTCTATTGTTCCTAAATGAGAGCAACGATGACTTAGTGGAAATGGCACAGAAAAGGGAATTTAACCGTATTGTAAGTTATGGTCAGACTGATGACGCCAATGTTAACGGCGAGGTTATCAGTTGTGCACCATTTCTAAAATTCTGTTGGACAGATCTTTCATCTACCGATTCTAAGGTAAAGACTTACGAGGTACAGACCAATCTTATCGGAGCTTACAACATTGATAACATGCTTGCTGCGATAACAATAGGTCTTCATTTCGGTGTTGAAGCAGAGATGATAAACAAAGCTTTAGAAAACTACACTCCAGATAACAACAGAAGTCAACTTGATGTTACAAAATACAACAAGCTTATTGTTGATGCTTATAATGCCAACCCTTCAAGCATGGCTGCAGCAATTGATAACTTCAAAGTAATGGATGTTGACAAGAAGATGGCTATATTAGGAGATATGCGCGAACTTGGTGATGTTTCTATGGTAGAGCATCAAAAAATTGTCGATAAACTTAAAGAATACGGTTTTAAAGAAATCTGGCTTGTTGGTGATGAATTCGGAAAAACTGATACCAACTTCCACAAGTTCAAAGATGTCGAAGAAGTGAAAAAAGAGATTGCTAAAAAACGTCCAGAGGGATATTACATACTTATAAAAGGTTCAAACGGAATAAAACTATTCCAGATACCAGAGCTACTATAATTTATAAATAAAACTAAATATGAGACTTACTATTTTAGCCACTTTGTTAATGCTTACAAGCATAACATCAAATGCTCAGGAAAAGAAGTTTGAGCATAACATTTATGTGTCTGGTGGATTATTTATAGACAATACTTCTGGAGATACAGAGACTGGTATGTCCATAAAAATGGGCTATGGACTTAACTACTATCTTTCAGATAAGTTGTCTATTATGCCAGGTGTTGCTATACGTCAAGATGTCGTTAGTCCATTCTCCTCAAGCGAGGGGGCTGATAATGATGGGTTCACCTTCCTTGATGTTCCTATCATAATGCAATATCATATTCAGGAAGGAAATAACGCTTGGGTGCTAGGACTAGGTCCAGTATTATCTTTCTGTGTTAAAAACGACCAATACTATTATGATGCAAGGCCTAACGACCCGGCTTTTCCCTCTACCGATAAAATTAAAAACTTCAATATTGGAATACAACCTAGCATCATGTATCAGACAGGTAAGTTCCGTATAGGAATTGAAGGAAACGCAGGGTTGCTTAATGTTGCCAAGCAACGTCCAAATTTCTCTGACACCAAACACATCCATGATATTGTAGCATCAATATATTATCATTTTTAAGAGTTTAGGTGCCGTTCATAAGTCAGTAGATTCAACGATTACTACTAGTTTGGTTGTAGATTTTTAATCTGCTGAAAAAAAGAAAAATAACATACATAACATACATTTTTAGCGTAAGTCTATCATAGTCAATACGTTTACTAATGTATGTATATGCCATATCATACATGAATCATACATGATCATACATGATTACTTTATACTGAAAAGTTATACTTCATTTTAACAATGATGTCAACCTTTTCAGTATAGGATTTCAGAAGATATAAAGACTATCAGTAACGGTCTTAAAATATGTATACTTAAGTTTCTCATGTAATATGAATACATCAAAATAGTGCATAAAAAAAGGTTCTAGTATTTTCATAACTGAATGAAAATCAGTAACTTTGTAAAGATTACCACATCTAACAATGTTACACTAGAACCATGCACAAAGGTACAAATATTATCTCGGAACTAAATGGATTTTTTAAAGAAAACGATGAAAATCGTGGAATTTATAGTATCATGTCCATTTTGAATTACATCAGAATCGGTGAAGACCAGATAGGAATGCATAAAAATCCAAATTGCAAGATGACGATCAAACAAGTGTTCATCCTGCTTGTTATATTTCCATTCTTTATGGTCAAGAATCCAAATAATTATGCCAAGTCTGCTCTGAATTCGATTTTTAAATGCCATCGCAATATGCTCTATCGTTTCATGCAGTTTGATGATATAGACTGGCGTAAGATTATCTACATCATCAACAGACAAATCTGGAAGACAATCCGCAACAGAGTTGGTGCGGAAGAATACACCCATAGTGTACGTACACTTATCATAGATGATACTGATTTTGAGAAAACAGGCACGCATATGGAAGCTATAGGCAAGGTTTTCTCTCATGTAAAAATGAAACAGGTTCTTGGATTCAAAGGACTCTTTACTTGCTTTAGCGATGGCAAAACCCAAAGCATGATTGACATGTCGATCCATGGAGAGATAGGTAAGGATAAGACCCCTAAACGAAAGAGCAATAAAGGACCTAAGCCTAAACCTTTAGGACTTGTTCAGGGACTTACAAAAGTGCAACGGGATGCTAGGTATACCAAATTGCGTGATGTCAGATCGAAAGCACAGGAGCGTAAGGAAGAGTATCTGACAAGCAAGATTGCTAATGCCATAGATATGGTAAAACGTGCAATAAGCAATGGATTCCGCTTTGATTATCTTCTGTGTGACAGCTGGTTTACATGCACAGAGTTGGTTCGTTTTATCAAGACGCGCCATATACGCTGTCACCTCCTAGGAATGATTAAGTTGGGTAAAACAAAATATGATACAGAATTTGGAGTAAAGACTGCTAATCAAATAGTGGAGCATGTGATGAAGAAAAAAAATCAAAAAGGTATTCTCAAACACTGGCACGACATGCATATGGCATACTTTACCATCAATGCAAAACTTGATGGGATGAAAGTTAGACTTTACTTTTGCAGAAGCGGAAGGAATGGCAAATGGAGCGGACTTCTTACTACAAATATGGAACTTGATTTCAAAACAGCTTACCATACTTATGCCCGACGTTGGGTGATAGAAGTAAGTTTCCATGAAATGAAGTCTCTGCTGAACCTTGGCAAGAGTCAGGCGCGAGATTTCTCTTCACAGATAGCCTCTATATCGCTGACAATGATACAGTATAATGTGTTAACTCTGGTCAAACGTTTTGAGTCCTATGAAACTATCGGCGGTCTCTTTAGAGACTGCACTAAAGAATCTCTAGAGCTGTCTGTTAATGACAGAATATGGGAAGCTATCATTGAGGTCGTTGCAGAGCTAGCTGAATTAACCTCTGGGGACGTAAACGAAATAATGATGTCTATCACTCAGAAAAATGAACGATTCAATAGGATTATGCATAATTATAACCTAAAAAATGTAGCATAATTCATTTGAGAAACTTAAGTATGTATAGTGATTCGGTTCTTCTTTAATTTAGTTGAATTTAAACCTAAGAATAAGTCCTATATATTCTA
>OCVT010000339.1_pt1 | contig 18695 bp, 22 predicted proteins | sample 1539111 | NCBI WGS metagenome assembly OCVT01 (sample SAMEA3991482, study PRJEB22521) | metagenome | biome: anthropogenic terrestrial biome; feature: sewage plant; material: raw primary sludge | place: Sweden | collected 2012-09-26 | reverse complement strand
AAATTTTTGATTTAAATGATAAGAAAAAAGATTTTAAATTCTTAAAATCAACCTTGTCAAATATAGGGGTTTCTATTCCTACACTTTATAAACAATATAGTGAAATTGCAGTTGAAGATGGGATTAAATTTTTAGGATTCAATGTCGATAATGATTTTAGTGATTGTGTTGATGGATTTATTTTAGTTGAAGTAGCAAAAATAAAAGATAGTGCTAGACAAAGATATATTGAAAATAATTAAAAAAGAGTAGTTTTAAACTACTCTATTATCTCTTTATTTTTTTTCTTTTTATGTCTATTTAAATATAACATAAATCCTGTAATTGTAAAAAGTGCCATTAAAGATGATGCTAAAAACATACCAATTTGTCCAATAATTCCAAAATATTCACCCGAATGAAGTGGTAAAATACTTTTCATAAGTTGTTCATTTAATGGTTTATCATTATATCTTTCATGTTTTAATAATTGCCATGAATTTACATCTAACTCCAAACTATTTGTAGCTCTATTATGAGCTGGATTAGTATCTAAATAATTAAAACTATAAACTGTTCCTTTTTGTGGAAATCTTAGCGTTACCGTAGAATAATCCCTTTGTACAAAAACATTAAACATCTCTACAGCTTTTTGATGAGAGTCAAAATTATTTGTTTTTCTGGCTTCTCTTTGTTGCTCTGAACCTTCTTTTTGTCCTTCTGTTTTTTCAGCCTCTGGTTTTTTCTCTTTATGTTCTTCTACTTTTGGAGCTTCTGATTTTCCTTGAGAATTCTGAGATTGAGGTTGTTGCATTTTTTGAGGTTTTTCAACACCTGCTATCTTATAAAGTGCATTATTATACCAATCATAAGACCATGAAAGTCCAGTTAATGCAGCTAATAAATAAAATGGAAGTACCCACATACCAATTGCACTATGCATTGTTGATAAAAATGCTCTACCTTTATGTTTAAATTTAAATGTAAAACTTTTGAAAAATGCATGTTTTATTCTTCCCCAATAAATTACTATTGCACTAATTATTAAAATAATCAAAGAAATAGTACTTATTGCAACTGTTTGTTTTCCAACTTCTCTTATATCTTGTGGAAATGCCAACCATCTATGAAGTCTTAAAATAAATCCAAAAAAATCTTTTCCAACTAAATCAGGTAAAACCTCAGCTGTATAAGGATTTAGATATTTAGTTATTCCTTTTCTTGCATTTTCACCCTCACCAGCAATCGTTATAAGTGTTGAAGATTTCTCATCACTTGAAAAAGAAATACTATTTATTTTTGCATTAGGATTTGAAGTTTGAAATTTTTCTAATAACTCTTTTGTTGATAATTTTTTCTGTTCTGTAGGTACAGATACATAATAACTATCTTGATTTATAGCTCTTAAAATCTCTTTTTCGAAAGACATAATTGCACCTGTTACCCCAACAACCAAAAGAATTATTCCAGCTGTTATTCCTAAAAACCAATGTATTTTAAACCATACTGTTTTATGCATATTTTACTTCTTTATTTCCCAAGGTAAACCTTGATTTACTTCAATCATATACGAAAGAGAATGAACTGTTTTATCATAAGATTTTCCATCTATTTCACCTTTTGTTAAATCTTCAAAACTAACTTCAATTAGATATTTCCCAATCCAAGGTGTATGAATAGTAAACTCACCCTTATCATTTGTTTTAAAAGTTTTTTCCCATTTTGTAGGAGAAATCACGGTAACATTTGTTTTTATCATTGGTTCATTATTGTAAAGTAATTTAAAACTATTGCTGTTTTCTTTAATAGGAACAATATCAAAATTTATAATTGAATTTATATTTGTTCTTCCTGTTTTTGCATAAGATATTTTTTTACTTATGATTTCAGAATCCCTAGCTTTTCTAGGTTCTCCTATTTCAACTACTGCAAAATCATCTTTTTTCCCTAAAGAATAAGAGATATAAGCATCTTTTCTAACAACTTCTTTTACTAACTCTTTTGGGTAAAAATTATCTGCTTTTATTCTTTCTAGTTTTTCACCACTTTCTGCTTTACCATTTTCCCATTCACCAAAATATAATTTTGCTTCATCTTTTTTTTCATCAAACTCAACCCAAATACCATGGGCATTTGCATTTAATACAGCCAATGATGAAAATAAAATAGAATATATTAATTTTTTCAAATCTAACTCCTTTTTTTTATGTGCGAATTTTATAATATTTGTTTTAACGATTTTTTAACAAAATTGATAATTGTTATTAAAAATATCCAAATTTTTCATCTCTTTTATACTTTTACAACCAGTAAAAATCATAGAAACTTCTAATTCTTCTTTTAATATTTTTAAAGTATGTGCAACTCCTAAAGCCCCAGCAGTAGCTAGTCCATACATAATAGGACGACCAATCATAACAGCACTTGCACCTAATGCAATTGCTTTTATTACATCCGTTCCCCTTTTTATTCCACCATCAAATAAAATAGGAATTTTTCCATTTACTGCTTTTGCAATTTTTGGTAAAATTTCTATACTCGCAGGCATTGAATCAAGTGTTCTTCCACCGTGATTTGATACAACAATTCCATCTATTCCTAACTCAATTGCTTTTTCTGCATAAGAAACAGATGTAATTCCTTTTAGAATAACTGGTAAGCTTGTATTTTTTTTGATAAATTCTATATCTTTCCAAGTAGGAAGTGTTTTTGTAATATCTAAAATATTTTCAAAATTATTTGTCATTTGGATTGGATTTAAATTTTCTATATTTATAGCACCTATACCTTGAGGTAAATAAAACCCTGCTTTTTGTTCACTATTTCGAAGCCCTGATATTGGTGCATCAATAGTAATAACTAAAGCTTTAAATCCTAGAATTTCAGCTTTTTTTATAAGCTTCAAATTCATATTCATATCTGCTTGAATATAAAGCTGAAACCAAAGAGGAGAACTTGTGTATGATGAAATCTCTTCTAAAGTACAACTTGAAAATGAACTAACACACATACAAGTATTCATTGCATTTGCAGCTTGTGCTGTTGCTATTTCGCCATTTGCATCCACTAACTTTTGATATGCAACTGGTGCTAAAAAAATAGGAGATTCATAAATCTGCCCAAATAACTCTATTTTTGTATTTGCACCTTTTAAATCCTCTAAAGTATTTGTTTCTAAAAAAATATTTGAAAAAGCCTCTTCATTTCTTCTAAAAGTTATCTCATCCCCTGCTCCACTACAAACATAAGCCAAAGAGTTTGAATCCATGATTTTTTTTGCGTATCGTTCATAATCTTTTAAACTTACAATATCGTTTGGAATAAAATCCAATTTTTCACTCAAAGTTCTGCCCACTCTTGAAGTAGTTTATGATAATGAATTGATAAGTTTACAGCCTCTTGCGTTTCTCCATATTTTGCCCTTAAACTTTGAATTGTATTGTCAAGTTCAAATAAAATACTTCTTTTCCAAGCACTTCTAATCATACTTTGAACCCACATAAAACTCACCATTCTAACACCGCTTGTAACTGGTTCAACTCTATGTAAAGAAGTTGATGGATAAAGTATCAAATCTCCTGCTGGAAGTTTTACTTCATGAGTACCAAAAGTATCCTCAATTACCATTTCACCACCCTCATATTCATCTGGGTCTGTGAAAAATAATGAACATGAAACATCTGTACGAAAACTTTTTCCAATAGTTGCATCATATAAAATTGAGTTATCTACATGGTTTCCATAAGCACCTCCATTTTCATATCTATTTACAAAGGGTGAAATAATATGATTTGGTAATGCGGCACTTATAAATAAGGGATTTGTTTTTAAAGCCTGAGTGATTACTTCTCTTAGATATTTTAATAACTCACTATTTTCTGCTAATTGAAGGTTACTTTTTACATTAATAGCTTGGGCTCCAGCTGTTTGTTTTCCATCAATCCAATTTGTATTATCCAAAAGTTTTCTACACTTTATTAATTGTTCTTGGGAAAGAACATTTGGAATATGTAAAATCATTTTATTTTCCTATTATTACTTTAGAAATTAAATAAATATATTTAATCTATAAAATAATAATTCAATCCCCAAAGGGATTGAATTAATTAAAATTTATATGCAAGTGTTAATAAACCACTTCTAGGACTTCCTGGAGTATATCTTTGCCCATTATTATTCATATTTGCAACATACTCTTCATCAGTTAAATTATATACGTTTAACTGATATGTAATGTTTTTATTATATTTATATGAAGCCATTGCATCATAAACAATATATTCTTCAATTTTAGAAATAACTGGTGTAGAATTGTTAGTCGTTCCAACACTTTGTGTTCCCATATATCTAGCACCTGCACCTACATTAAATGCTGGTGTAAATTTATACGTTGACCATAAAGTTGCTGTATGTTCAGGTGAAAATCTTAAACTTACTCCTTCATTAGAAGATGTAGCTTTTGTATATTCTGTATTCATTTTTGCAATACCAGCCATTACATTCCATTTGTCTGTAATTTCTCCTACTGCACCAAACTCAATACCATCAACTTCTTTTTCACCATTTTGAGTTGTACTTCCATCTGCTTCTGTCATAGTTTCATTTTCAACTGTTGTTTTGTAAATTGCAGTTGTTAAAGATAATCTATTATTTAATAAATCCCATTTTGTACCTATTTCATCAGTTGTTGATTTTTGTGGTTCCATATCTGGGTTATTTGCATTCGTTGTTGTTGCACTTAAAGTAAAGTTAGCTCCACCTGGAGGTAATTGTGTTGTAGCTCTTGAAACATAAACACTTCCATTATCAAGAGGTTTATAAACCAAGCCTGCTTTATAACTATTTAAATGTCCATCATCTTCTACATTTGAAGCAACTAATGTGCCATTTGGAATTGAATTTGTATTATCTGCATCAACTGTTGTTATATTATTTGTTGTATCATATCTATCAAATCTTCCACCACCTGTTAATATAAATTTTTCACCTATATTAATAGAATCAAATAAATAAGCTCCAGCTGTCGTTGTTTCACCATCTGATCTAGCACCTGTAAATGATAAATCTTTTCCTATAACATCACTATTTAAACTTGGATTATATATATTTGAAGCTGCCATTGTTCCAGCCCCTGTCATAGTTTTTGTTAATTGAGTCTCTTTTGTTAATTCAATTCCTGAACTTATTTTATGTAATAACATACCTGTTTGTATTTCTGTTGTGAAATTCGATTGATTTGTAAAAATCTCATTTTCTTGCCATTTTGTATGTCTTGATCTTGAAGAAGTCCAATTATCAACATCATTTACAACATAAGGTGTTGTTTTATTTGAAAATGATGTTTGAGGAGAGGGACTTGTTCCTGTTGTAACAACTGTTGTATCTAATGATGGTGAAGTTAATAACATCTGTTGGTTAGTTTTTGAATATCTAGTTGTATTTGTAAAAGTTGTTTTATCTGATAAATCTTGTTCAAATTTTACTGTAAATGTATCACTTTTTGCATCTTCAAAATCACCTTTATTTCCATAGAAATTTGAAGTATCAACTTGCTCTGGGTTTATAGAATTTCTTTTTAATGGTTCAGAGTAAAAAGTTGCTAATCCAATTGTTGGTATCCCTCCATCTGGTACATCTTTTTGTAAAGTTTTTTCATAATTAAGTGTAGTTCTTGTAGCTGTTCCTATACCAAAACCAACAGATGCAGCAATTCCTGTTCTATCAATTTCAACCTCATCACGACCTGCTACTTCACCATCTTGTTTCATTACATTTAATCTAACACCTGTTGTTTCATTTATTTTTTTATTAATATCAGATGTTAATCTTGCATTTTTTGCTGTGCTATAACCTACAGTTCCAGCAACTTCATCTATATTTTTAGCTGATTTTGTAACTTGATTTATATATCCAGAAGAAACACCTCTTCCATTATCAGCACCAACTGCACCTTTTGTTACTTCAACTGCTTCTGTGTTAAAAGTATCTTTTGAAGCATTTGATAAATCTCTTATTCCGTCTTTAAAAATACTACCTTGAGCATCAAATCCTCTCATAGTAATATTATCTTTAGTATTTGTATTACCACCTTCACCTAGCTGTAAAGTAATTCCAGGTGTGTTTCTAAGAGCTTCTTGAAGTGTTGTAGCTTGTTGTTCTTGCATAACTTTATTTGAAATAACAGTAACTGTTTGAGGTGTATCTACTAAATCTTGTACAACTTTAGAAGATGAAGATTTATCAACTTTATAAGTTTGCGTATAATCTGTTTTTTCTGTTTTTTCAGTAACATCTATATTTGGTAAAACTGTAGATTCTGCATTTAACATAAGGGGTGTTGATAATAATACAGCTGCAGTTACAACAGATGCACCAATATAACTCGTACTCTTTTTTTTACTTTTGATATATTTATTCAATTTCTTTTCCTCCAAGAAAACCTTTATTATTCTCAAATATTTTTATTTATTTGATACCAGCTCAATTAAAGTAACTTAAATTACTTGTTTTAAATTTTTATGTTTAAATTTGGCTGGCTATTTGTTGGAGAACTTAACTTTTGCTGGCTAGATTTTATTATTATTTTGTTAGTATTAGTTTGTTCGCTTTTGTGATTTTTAAATAATAAGATTGTCCATCGTGTTTAATTTCAACACTCTTTTCTTTATCAAAAATTTCTTTTGAATTAATTTGTTTATCTTTATTTTCTTTCACTTTAATACCCACTTGTTGTTTATTTTGTTAACTCAAATTTAATTGTAGATTAACAAAATATTAATGGAATGCTAACAAAGTAAAACTTAATCCTTTATAAAACTGATAATCGTTATTGAAATTAATATTTATAGAATTAAAATTCAGTAATTTATAAATTTATATTTTTTTGAAGATATGAAATCATGTCTTTATTTAACAAAGACAAGGCATTTCTTTCAATTTTTTCATTTTGTGCAAATTTATGTAATCTATTTAAAAAATCTTCAAGTTTAATCTCAAGTTTTTTATTATTAACCAATAATATAATTTTGGAAATACTTCTTTTTATCTCTTTGATTTGCATATTAAAATTTTCACTATCAAGTAATAATATGTCCTCTGTTAATTTTGAAAATAGTTCTAATTTTGTATTTCTTAGCCATTTAATATGTTCTGTTTTATTATTTATTTTACTACTTACAAAAGTATCAACCAGTTTTGTTGCAACTGCTCCAACTAAGGCACTTTTTGCAATTGAAGTTAAAAGTGTTACATTTAACATATAAATCCTTTTTTTATTTTGATGATTATATGTATTATTATCTTAATTTAGTTTTAAATTGATAATTAAAATCAATATTCTTTAAGAAATTTATCGCTATTATTTTATTTCACAAAAAAGGGGAAATTTTGGAAAATTCTTTAGCTCAAAAACATATTACAAATTCATCGTTATACAAAAAAAATATTAAGATACATAACAAGTTATGGAAATTATATACTTTGATTTTATCCCTGAGTATTGTTTTCATATTCATAAAAGGATTTTAAATTATGGAAAAAGGCAATGAAGTTGCATTTGATATTTTTTTAAACAATTTTAAAACAAATGTATCAAAAATCGGTCTAAAAAACTCTATTCAAAAAGATTATATATTAAAAGTTCTATACTTTTCAAAAGAACATCTAACAGCAGAAGAAATTTCAAATAAAATCAAAACAAATTATAATGTTTCAATAGGAATAGCCACAGTTTATAGAGCTATGAAATTTTTAAATGATATGAAGTTAGTGCATTTATTAGATATTGGAGATGGTGTTGTTAGATATGAATTAAATCTTTCAAATCATCATGACCATCTTATTTGTACATCTTGCGGAAAGATTATTGAATTTACAGATGATTTTATTGAATTAAATCAAATCAAAATTGCTGAAAAAAACAACTTTCTATTAAAAGAACATATTATGACTATTTACGGAATTTGTCAAAATTGTCAATAGTATATTGATAATGAGTTTTAGTTTATAATAAGTTTAAACTAAGACTATCTAAGAAAAAATACTATTAATGAAAGGATTATTTTGATTAACACACAAGATATTATAAAAATAGCTAGTTTTTTTTCAATTATTGCTCACACACCAGGAAGATTGAGAGTTCGGGTAAATCCAAAAATCAAAGATTCAAGTGGAAATATAACAATTAGTGATATTGAAAATTTGCCAAATAAAATAGATGGAATAATTAGTATTAAAATAAATAAGATTATTGCTTCTGTTACAATTATATATGAACCAACTATATTCAAACCAAAACTTTGGGAAAATTTGATAAAAAATGAAAATATAGAAGAGTTAACAATACTAATAAATAAACTTGCAAAGGAGGTTATTTAATTGGAAACAAATATTGATGAAGCACTATTAATATCAACAAGAGTGGATGTAAATAGTCAAATTCCCATAACTTCTCAGATTTTAAGAATTGCCGTTTATGATGAATTTAAAGCCTATGAAACTTACACAAAAATAATTGAAAAGTTTGGATTGGTTCAACCTTTTGTAAATATAAAAGAAGCAGAAGCTATTCATTATGCTGCACTTATAAAATTGATGGAAAAATATGGAGTTGAAGTTCCTATAAATGATTGGGCTTCAAAAATAGAAATCCCAAATACTTTGATTGAGTGTTGTGAAATGGGAGTTGCTGGAGAGATAGATAATATTGCCATGTACAATAATCTACTTGGTTTTGCTATTGAGAATGACATAAAAGATACTCTTTATAGACTTCAAGCAGCTTCATTTAATAATCATTTACCAGCATTTAGAAATAGTGTATTAAATCATTATACTAATGGGAATAATGCAAATATTAATACAGAAAATATTATGGAAAAACTAGGAGATTACCAAGTTATTTTAGATGATATTATGAGTGGAAACATAGATGAAAGTTCTATTTCAACTATTTTTTCTAAATTAAACTTATCTATGGTTAGTGGAGCTGTTTTAGGAGCTGCAACAATTGCTCTTTTAAATAATTACCTTTCAAAAAAAAATATTAAAGAAGAGGAGTAAAAAATGGCTTTACCATTTATATTAGGATTGGCTGTTGGTGCTGGTGCTGTTATTGCTTTTAAAAATAGAGATAATTTAAAAGAAAAAACTTCAAAACTATTTGAAAAATCAAAAGATTTTGCAAATACTACTTTAGAAAAAACAAAAGAAAATTTAGATGAATTAAAAGGTTCTATTTGTCCTATGAAAAAGTCTTCAGAAGAAAAAGTTGAGCTAAAAAATAAGGAAGAAGAATGAAAGAGATAGTTATTGATACAGGAACTCCAAGAAATGTTTTAGGACATGTGATAAGTGGAGCAATTGCAAGTGCTGTAATAAGTGGTGCGATTAATTATAAAAAAGCTCAAAGCAGACAAATTTCAAAAAAAGATGCAATAAAAGACACTATTAAAAGAACTTCTCAAGGAGCAATTGCAACGGGAAGTGCAATCGCAACTGCAAATTATTTAGGTCAAAAAGGTGGATTATTCAAAGCTTTGACAGCTGCTAGTATAGGAATGATGGGAATTTATGCGATTGAAGTGATTGAAGAAAAACTTGATCAAAAATATTTAACAAATGAGAATTGTCCTTTAGAGGAAATTGATTATGAATAATGTAAATCAAACAAATCAATATGATATAAATATTGAAAATAGCAGACCTAAAAATCTTCAAAATGGTGTTAATATAAATCAAAATCCTTATATTAATCAAAACTTTAATCCTTTACAAAATCAACCACAAGTAAATACTCCTCAAAGTACTTTTAGTAATGGTGATTTTATAAAAGGTGCATTACTAGGTGCTGCGTTAACATATTTCCTTACAAATAAAAATGCTCAAGAAGGTCTTTTTAAAGCTTTTGGAAAAGGAAGTGAACTTTTTAGTGCTGGAATTGAAGAGCTAAAAGAGAGATATGAAGATGCAAAAGCTCAAATGCAATCACATCAAGAATAAAAATTATGAATAACAAATTTATTAAAGTACATCAAACTAATCTAAGAGTTAGATATAAATATTTTTTATTAAAAGATAAATTTATTGATGAAAATATCTTAAAAAACTATTTTGAAAAAATAAAAGATATAAAAAATGTACGAATAAATAAAAAAGCTTTTAGTATTATTTTTGAATTAAAAGAAGATATAACTTCTCAAATAGAAACTATTTTAAATAATCTCACAATTGAAGATTTATTAAAATCTTGTGAAGAAGAAGTTGCAGCTGTTTGTGTCTCTTGTAAAGGTAGCGAAGAACCTTCAATAAAAGGAATGCTAAGAGCAACGAGTGCTTTAATTGCTGAAAGATTTATAACTAATGATTTATTAAAAGCAGGAATTACAACTGGTGCATCGATTCCTCTTTTACTTGAAGGTACAAAAGAGTTATTTAAAGAGGGATTAACTTCAAAAGTTTTAGAAAGTGCAGCAGTTGCTATTTCTATTTATAGAAAAGATTATTTAGCTGCAAACTCTACAAATGCAATGCTTGAACTTGGTGAATATATCGAAGAAACTACCGTTCATAAAAGTGATGATTTATTAAAAGAATTAGCAAAACCAAATGTTGAAGAAGCATGGATTGAACGAAAAATCGATGGAGAAATAACTGAAATTTTAGTAAAAAGTTCAGAAGTTGAAATAGGAGATATAGTTGTTGTAGGAATTGGAAATACAATTCCAGTTGATGGACATATTGTTGAAGGAACGGGGAGCGTAAATCAAGTTTCAATGACAGGAGAAGCTGAACCTATAATAAAATATAGAGGTGATAGAGTTATTTCTGGAACTATTGTTGAAGAAGGAAGATTTAGAATTTGGGCTGAACATGTGGGAGCCAACACAGCAACTCAAAGAATAAAACACTACATTGAAAACTCTTTAAATGAAAAATCATCTGTTCAATTAAAAGCAAATAAACTAGCTAATAAATTAGTTCCAGTAACTTTAGGACTTGCAACTGCTTCATATATTTTTGCAAAAGATTTTGAAAGGGTAGCTTCAATTTTACAAGCTGATTATTCATGTGCTTTAAAACTTGCAACTCCTGTTGCTTTTAAATCTACTATTTCAAAAGCTGGTCATAATGGAATTATGATAAAAGGTGCAAAATCAATAGAAGCTTTAAATAATGCAGATACTTTTGTTTTTGACAAAACTGGAACTTTAACAGCTGGTGAACTAGAAGTTATAGAAGTTGAATCGTATCATGATAAATGGACAACAGATGAACTTCTAAATCTTACAGCTTCAACCGAAGAACACTATTTTCATCCTGTTGCAGAAGCTGTTGTAAAAGCTGCAAAACAAAGAGGTTTTGTTCACATGCACCATGAAGAAGTAGAATTTATTGTTGCCCATGGAGTAAAAACAGAAGTAAATGGAAAATCTGTGATTATAGGAAGTCGTCATTTTTTAGAAGATGATGAAAAAATCGATTTTACTGAACATAAAGAAAAAATAGAAAACTCATTAAAAGATGGGAAAACATTACTATATATTAGTTATGATGGAAAACTTTTAGGAACTATAACTTTAGCTGATGAAGTGAGAAGTAATAGTAAAAAAGCTATTACAAAACTTAGAAAACTTGGAGTTAAAAATATCATTATGCTAACTGGTGATACAAAACAAAAAGCAAAAATGATAGCTGATGAATTAGGAATAAATGAAGTAAGAGCAGAACTTTTACCACAAGATAAAGCAAGAATAGTAAAAGAACTTATGAATGAAGGTAAAAAAGTAGCTTTCATAGGTGATGGAATAAATGATGCTCCTGCACTAATCTCAGCTCATGTTGGAATTTCTATGAGTAGAGGTGCTGATATTGCAAAAGCAACTGCTGATATTTCTTTATTAAAAGATGATATTATGGCTGTTGTTGAAGCAAAAGAGTATGCAAATAAAACAATGAATTTAATTAACAATAATTTTAATGCAACTGTTGGAATAAATTCTTGTATCTTAGCAGGTGCAACATTTGGAGTTTTTTCTCCAATTGTTACTGCAGTTTTACATAATGGGACAACAATTGGGTTGCTGTTTAATTCAATAAAAGGCGTTAAGTTAAATTAATAATATGATAATAGTTATCAGTTTTATTTAAGTTTGCTTTGATAGAATTATGATAATTATTATCAAAAGGATTACTATGCCTATTTTATTACCACTTGCAACTGCTTTAACAGCTATTTTAACTATGAAAACAGTAAATAAAACTATAAAAACAATGGAACGAAGAAAAAAAAGGAAAGAAAGAGATGAAATTTGATTTAGAACTTCAAAAAGAAACTGCAAAAATTGGAATGACAGCAACACTTGGTGCCACAGTTGTAACTTCTATGTTTATGAAAAATAGTGTTGCTAAAAAAGTTCATGTTGTAGCTGGCGTTGCATTTTGTGGTTTTGCACTTTGGCATCATATGTTATATCAACCAAAAAAATCAAAGCAAAATACATCTGAAAAAAATGAAAAAAAAGTTCAATTAAACTAAACACTTTAAACATTAATGAATTTGATCATATTAATTCAAGTCCTCTTATTTATACAATTTTGTTTAATAAACAAAATAATATAAATTTTCTTGTTCAAAATGGAGCTAATTTAGAACATAAAAATTTCTTAGGAAATAGTGCTTTAAATCTATCATTTAAAAGAATCAGAAAGTAGTTTCAAATATGTTTGAAACTACTTTTCTATTTAACAACAAAAACTTAAATCACCAAAATAATATCCTTGAATAAAATCACAATCTAAAGTTTTAACTAAATTTAAATCATCAAGCGTTTCAACACCTTCAATTATAGATTTTTGATTATTAAGTTTTATTGTTTGCAATAATCCTTTTAAATAGTGTATATAATTTTTATTCTTCTTGATTTGATGTAAAAATGATTTATCAATCTTAACATATTTACAATTGTTCATAATATGAAAAGAAAACATTGAACCATCTTGTGCAAAATCATCTAATGCAGCATTAAATTCATTTAAACATAACCAATCTGAAAAATCTTTCATTATTTGAGATGATGTTTCATCCTCATTTCCATTCTCAGTTATTTCAATAACAACCATCTCTTTATATTTATTTAAAAAATCCTTCCAATAACTCTGTTGGGCTTTTGTAGCAACAATATCTGCATCAAAATTCAAGAATAGTTTATTCCCTAAAGGATAATTTTCTATTTGTAATTTCTTATTTCTTTTTTCTAATTCAAAAAATAATCTATTATTATGATGTAATTTTTTAAATATCTCTTCTGTATTTATAATTTGATCTTTTATATCAAATTTTGACAGTGCTTCATAACCGTATACTTCTAAGCTTTCTCTTTCGAGAATCGCTTCATATTTTGTAAAATATTTTGCTTCTTTAATCAATTGTTTAAATTCTATTTGTGTCATACTGGCATTATAATAAATTATTTCTTAAGTCTTTATAATAAGGATTATCAATATTAATATTTAAACATTACTCATATCTAAGTGCATCAATTGGATTTAATCTTGCTGCTTTTCTTGCTGGAAAATATCCAAAAAATACTCCAATTAAAGTTGAGAAAACAAATGATATTAATATAATTTGATGATTTAAAATAAATGGTAAATCCATAATATTTACAGTTATATAGCCAATTGTAGCACCTAAAAATATCCCAATAATTCCTCCAAGAGTTGATAAAACTATAGCTTCAACTAAAAATTGTAAAAGCACTTCATTTTCCATAGCGCCAATAGCCAATCTTGTTCCTATTTCTCTAGTTCTCTCAGTTACTGAAACAAGCATTATATTCATAATACCAATTCCACCAACAAGCAAACTAATTCCAGCAATTGATCCTAAAAGATAAGTTAGCATCTTTGTGGTTGATGTCATAGTTGAAAGAATATCTTGCATATCTCTTATATGAAAATTATCTGGTTCTTCTATTCTTAATGCTCTTCTTTCTTGCATTAAAGAAGTAATCTCAATTTTTGCATTATCTATTAATTTTCCATCTGTAATTGAAATTAGAATTGATGATACATCCTTATCACCTTTTATTTTTTGTTGATACATTTTAAGAGGAACAATTACTATTTCATCTTGGTCATTACCAAAAGCTGCTGCTCCTTTTGATTTTAATACACCTATTACATTACAACTTAGATTTTTAAGTCTTATATTCATACCTATTGGATCAGTTTCAGTAAAAAGTTGTTTAACAATAGTTGTTCCTATAATACAAGATGGTTTTCCACTATTTAATTCACTATCTTCAAAAGTTCTTCCTTCCGTTACTTCCCAATCTTTTATTATAAAATAATCATTATTTGTACCAATTACAGAAGATGTTGTGCTTTTATTTCCTAAAACTATATTCATTTTTGTAGAATTTTCAGACGCAACTGCTTTTATATTTTGAATTTCATTTTTAATTGCACTAATATCCTCTTCAGTAAATGGTTTCGCACTATTATCTTCCCTTGGAGGTCCTCGTCTTTCTTGCCCAACCCTTAAAGTTAGCATATTTGTTCCAAGTTTTGAAATGCTTTGTTGTACATTTGCAGTTGTTCCATCACCAATCATAACCATTGCAATTACAGATGCAACTCCAATTACAATTCCAAGAATTGTAAGAAATGACCTTAAAATATTTCTTTTTATCTCTTTTATAGCAATTAAAAAGGCATTACTTAACATTATTTAAATCCTTTTTTCAAACTATCTTCTATATGTCCATCTCTAAAATAAATAACCCTTGAAGCAAAAGCTGCCATCTCTTCTTCGTGAGTTACCATAATAATAGTGATATTTTCATCTTCATTTAGTTGTTTTAATAAATTCATAATTTCCATACTTTTTATACTATCAAGATTTCCAGTTGGTTCATCTGCCAATAACACTAAAGGATGAGAAACAATCGCTCTAGCAATCGCAACACGTTGTTGTTGACCTCCTGAAAGTTGTGCAGGAGTATTTTTAACAACACTTTGTAGTCCTACTTTTGTAAGTGCTTCTAAAGCCATCTCTTTTCTTTTATTAGCTGGTATTTTTCTATAAACTAAAGGTAATTCTACATTTTCCAATGCACTTGTTCGTCCAAGTAGATTAAAACTTTGAAAAACAAATCCTAAAAAGTTTCTTCGCAAAAGTGCCATTTGATTTCTATTTAAATTTTCAACATTTATTCCATTAAATAAATACTCTCCACTTGTGGGTTTATCTAAACATCCAATCATATTCATAGCAGTAGATTTTCCACTTCCACTAGCTCCCATAATGGCCACAAATTCACCTTCTTTTATAGATAAATCTACACCATTTAAAGCATAAGTTTGAGCATCACCAACACCATAAGTTTTAACTATATTTTTAAATTCAATAATAGTTTTATTACTTTGCATCAATACTCTTTTGTGAAATAATCAACTCATCATCAACTTTTAAATCTTTTGATTCAACTGTTGTTGATTTTCCATCCGTATCTAAAATTTTTACCATAACCCTTTTTGGTGTATTGTTTTCTAGAATAAATACTGGAGAGGATTCTCTTTTACCAATCTCTTTTGGAGTGATTCCAGATTGAGGTTGTCTTGGAGGTTGCACAAAATTCATGGTACTTGCTTTTTGTTCAGTTTGAACTTTTGGTTTAAACCTTAATGCTGTATTTGGAATTATTAATTTATCAATACTTTGTTTTGTAATAATTTGTGCAGTTGCAGTCATTCCTGGTCTTAAAAGTAACTCTTCATTACTAACACCTACAACTGTTTCATAAGTAACGACTCCATTTACAGTTACGGGATTAAGTCTTACTTGCTTTATTTTTCCCTTAAAAGTTTTATTAGCATAAGCATCAACTGTAAAAGTAACATCTAAGTCTTTTTTTATATCAGCAACATCTGATTCATCTATACTAATGATTAAATCCATTTGGCTTAAATCTTTTGCAAGGGTGAAAAGCTTAGGAGCATTCATTGACGCTGCTAGGGTTTGCCCTACTTCAACTGCTCTATTTAGTACTATTCCTTTAATTGAAGATTTTACATGGGCTTTATCTAAATTTTGATTTGCTGTTTTTAAAGAAGACATTGATTGAGCTATCCTTGCTTTTGAAGCTTCAACACTTGAAAGTGCACTTTCATAAGCAAATCTACTATCATCAAGTTCATTTATTGATGGATATTTACCACCTGAACTATTATACATTTTCAAAGTTCTATCATAAACTGTTTTTTTATTTCTAAGATTTACTTCACTCTCTTTTAAATTTGCTTTAGCAATAGCAAGTGCAGCTGTTACATTATCAACATCTGATTCTAATTTTCTTGTGTCAAGTTTTGCTAGTAATTGTCCAACTTCCACATTGTCATTAAAATCAACATAAATTTCTTTTATTGTTCCAGAAACCTCAACACCAATTTCTACACTATTTGTAGGATTTAAAATTCCTGTTGCACTTACAACTACGGATAAATCGCCTTTAGTTACTTTTTTTGTATTATATGTTGCAATTTCTTCTTTTTTATCTTTATTCATAAAAAAATAATAATATCCACCTGCTAGAAGTAAAATTATAAAAATAGTATAAATATATTTTTTTTTAGAACTTTTATTAGAATAATTTTTTAATTCATTTTGTAAATTAGTATCCATTAAATATCAACCTTTGTTTTAAAATATAGTTTTGTATATTGAAGTTTTTTATTAATATCATTTATTTGTAAATCATATTGATTTATCTTTTGAGTGTTTTGTAAAACTTCTAAATCATAATCAGCACTCATACCAGCTGCGTTTGAACTTTTATTTACCATAATCAAATCTTCATATAGTTTTAGATTATCTGATATTGTTTTTTCATACTCATCATAAGTATTTATTTGTGCTAGAATTTGTTCATACTCATAAACCAACTCATTTTGAATATCTGTTACATTTACTTTTTGTTTTAAAACTTCAAGTTTTGATTTTTCAAGCTTTGCATCTTTTGTTATGTCAAATAGTGGCATTGAAGCTGTTAATCCAATAGTTCCTGATTCATTATTTATTTTATTTTCATCATTTGAGTATTTTGCATTTGTAGTTAAACTTACTTTCGGCAAATATGAACTTTTTAATTGTTTATAACTTGTATCAAGTAATTCAACTTTTGAATTTTCATATCTAATATTTAAATTATCCTTTAGAAATTTATCTTTATCCACAATTTTAAAATCAATAATTCTTATCTCATTTGATTTTAAAGTAGTATATTTAGAGAGTTCATACTCTTTATCTTTTAATAAATTTTTCAAAGAGATATTATCTTTTTGTTGATTATTTCTTGACATAACTGCATTATTTAAATCAATAATATCAACTCTCCCTGCTTCATATTGGATTTTCTTTAATATTAATTCTATCTCTTTATTTTTTAATGAATAATCACTTTGCTCTATTTGAAGTTTTAACTTTTTTATTGTCAATAAAGTTTCATAAATTGCTTGTATGAGTGCAATATTTTGATTTTCCCAAGCTATTAAATCAGATTTTAATTGTTGTCTTGCATATTCAATACTATACTCAATTCCTCCTGATTCAAATATACTTTGAGAAAAATTCAATCCCAAACTTCTTGTCATATCAGAATTTTCATCTTCTGTAAAATCACGATTTTTACCTAAAGTTGAATTTAGATTAATTGTTCCAATCCACTCATCTTTTGCAGCTTCATACTTTTTTTGTATTATCTCTTTTTCAATTTGCCTTAACTCTTTTTTATCCTTTTGCAAAAGTTCTATTTCATTTGCAAATAAGAATGAACAAAAAAGAGGAAGAATTATAATCTTCTTCAAAAAATCTCCTTTTTTTTAACTGTACGAATTTTATATAATCTTTTTTAATCAAATATTAACAATATATTAATTTGATATTTCAATTAAGATAATTATTATCAATATTATATTACAATTCTTTTAATATTTAATTAAAAGGATTTAATAATGGATATGAACATTGAAACACTAAAACACCTAGTAGATTATGGAGTAATAGCACTACTTGTATTTATGAGTTTCATTGCTGTTTATTTTTTTATAGAAAGGGTAATTTTTTATAAAAAAATTAACATTAAAAATTATAAAAATAAAAAACAGCTTGATGTTGCTCTAACAAAACACTTAACTATTATAGGTACTATTGCTTCAAATTCTCCTTATATTGGGCTACTTGGAACTGTATTAGCAATTATGCTTACTTTTATGACCATGGGAAATGGTGATATTGATGCTGCCAAAATTATGGAATCTTTAGCACTTGCTCTAAAAGCTACAGCTGCTGGTTTAGTTGTGGCAATTATATCAATGGTGTTTTATAATATTCTAGGAAGATACGCTGAAGTTTTGGAGAGTTTATATGAAACTGAAGAAATATGATTCAATAAATGTAATACCATTTATTGATGTTCTATTAGTACTTCTAGCAATAGTTTTGTTAACTTCAACATTTATCACAAAAGGTATTATCCCTGTATCATTGCCTAATTCAAATAATGCTGATAATCTAAAACCAGATAAAGAGATAGTTTTAGTAATACAAGAAAATGGAGAATTGTTTATAGAAGATAGACCTGAGAGTTTAGAGAATATAGAACAAATTATTTTAAAATCTTCAAAAGAGACACCAATTCATATAAACACAGATAAAA
>OCVT010000336.1_pt1 | contig 18805 bp, 19 predicted proteins | sample 1539111 | NCBI WGS metagenome assembly OCVT01 (sample SAMEA3991482, study PRJEB22521) | metagenome | biome: anthropogenic terrestrial biome; feature: sewage plant; material: raw primary sludge | place: Sweden | collected 2012-09-26 | reverse complement strand
ACAGCATGTACGCCATATACGATATCATTTTGTTCCATAAGAGTATTATAGCATATTTTGGAAAAGGAAAAAGCCGAGAGTTTCTCAGCCTTCTTAGTTCACACTGTTTTCCAGATAATAATGTTGGGCAACATACCAGCTGACACCCCCTTGTTCCGGATCTGTATCATACTCACTGGCTTCCAACTCCCCACGACTATTGATCCGATAACTCCAATTTCGTGGCTCAAAATTAGGGTCTGATGGTACCGTTACATCTGCATATACTAGACCATCTTCAGCCATACGGACACTAATGACAACCTGATTTTTCCGATACTTTTCAATCATGACACTACGACTAAACAAATCATCGATGACCCAAGCTTTTACCTGATCTGTTGTTAAGTTTTTGGTATCAACCTGCGGCACAGGATTATGTAAATCCGTCAAAGAAATCCAGCCCTGTCCTGATTTCAACCTGCCCCAACTATGTCCTTCCTTTTGAGTCGTCTCAACTATCGTGTACGTTCCAGGTTCTATATTGGTCACAACTTCTCCAGCTAAACTAGGTTCCTGACGAATAACCAGTCCTTGTTTTTTAATATCCACAGTAAACGATTGAACGGCACTACCTACCTGAGACTGGCTAGAAGCTTGCGAACTTCCAGCAGTCTTACTAGTTGCTACCTCACTAGTCGAACCATCCTCAACTACGGTAGTATCCTTTGCATCTACATTTTTAGCAATAATTAAGTTAACCGCACTTCCCCGCTTCACCTTCTTCCCGCTACTTGGAGAAGATACACTAACCATCCCTGGCTGAACTGACTGTCCACCAACTTCTGTTATTGTACCAACTTTTAACCCCTCTTCATACAGTAAATCCTTAGCTTCAGATAGCTCAATACCATATAATTCAGGAACTGTAACTTGAGAAATATCTTGGTAGACAAAATATAAACCAGCCATTCCTAACACAGCCACAACACTTGAAATGATTAGCCATATCTTTCGTCTTTTTGCGTCTGCCAAACGTTTCTCAGCTTGCTCTCTTTGATAATCCTCATAATCTTCCTCAGCTTCGCTGAGCATTTGCTGGAGTACAAATCGTTGACTATCATCTGTAGCCTGTGCTAGATGAAATCGTAATTGAAAAATTCTGTCCTTAAACTCTTTTTCAATTTGACGCTCATGCTCTTTTTGCAAAATGTCATTTTGTTTGTGAAGTGCTATTGCTTGAGAGTTCATAGCAGAGGTTTGAGCATTCATTTTTCGTTTCAACTCATCATGTCTCTGCTGCTCTTCAAAATCCCGCATCCATTGATCCATAACAATCATCTCCTCATAAAATATTGGTTGATATCTATAAATGAAATCTATTTTATTTTAGTATATCATAACACCTAAAATTGTCAATTCTCATTTTCACCTAGATTAAGAAATCCAGCTTTTGACAAATAGTAAAATCTATGATGTCCTAATAGCTATTATCATTTGTCCGTACAAGTAAAAGGAGAACGTATGACACTTATTTTGGGAATTCTAGCAGGCCTGATTACTTTTGCTATTGGCGGCTTGTGGTACGGCTTGATTTTCCGCGATGCCTGGATTGAAGCCTCTGGCATTGATATGGCAAAGGTTGAAGCTGACCGTCAAGCTGGTAAAAACGGTCAAAAAGAAATGATGATTTCTTTAGCAATTGAAGTTGTTACAGCCGTTGTTGCAATTTTCTTTATCAAAACTCTTGATGTTTCACCACTACATGCGGCTGGTGGCATGGGGGTAACTGCTGTACTTGCTTCATTAAAAAACTATGTTTTTGAGCAACGTCCAATCAAGCTTATCCTTATCAATGAAAGCTACAAATTGGTCTGCTACTTGGTAGAAGGAATTATTGCTTTAATTGCATAAATTAAAAAGTTCTCTGGAAATTTCAGAGAACTTTTTGCTTTCTTTCATCAATCGGCAACGGTCGAACACCTGACAAAATAATGGGAATCCGCTCTACAGTTACTTCTGAGAATTGTAAACCAAACCAGCGGGTAGGAGAAGCTGTATAACGTTTAATGAATGCTCTCATCCCCAGAATAAATCGATCAAATGTATTCAATTCAGGTGAATTGGCCATGGTCTCTTCTATGATAACAAAACGAAAATCTCCAATTTCTTTCTCATCTTGTAAACTATATACCTGTTTCTGTTTGAGTATTCTTCCCTGTTTCATTAAGTCACCCACAATGGTTCTTAAGTATCGAGAGACGTCCTGTCTCATTCTAAACCCTAAATAAAGATCTACCTTAATCAAGAAGTTTGTATCCAGGGTGTCAACTGAGTACTCTTTTGTGTAGGGTTGGTCTGTTACATGAACACGCACAAACCAGTATTGATTAGCCCGCTTTGATTTTTTCTCCAAAATTGAGTAGAGAATCGAGTGATCGATGAAATGTCCCTGTAGATGTCTACTGAGATAAACCAAATTACTTGCATAAAGGGGGACACTTTTGTCTTGAGATAAGGCTTGTAATTGCCCCATATACTTAGACAATGGGAGCAATTTTGTATAATGAGATAATATTTGATTGCTTTTATGCCAAACAAACATGACAAATAAAATGAATAGAGAGATAATAACAACCACATAACCACCATGGACAAATTTAATGACCGATGATAAGAAGAACATTCCCTCTATCGACAAAAAGAATGCCAGACCCAGATAGGCTTGCCAGGGTTTGATGCCCGATTGTCTCACAAACTCAGTCAATAGAATAGAAGTCATTAACATGGTCACAGTAATCGCCAAACCATAAGCTGCTTCCATTTTTTCTGCACTCCTAAAATAGAGAACAATTGTAGAGGTCGTCATCCAAAGAAGCCAATTTAACCTTGGAATATATAACTGACCTAAACTAGCACCAGGATAAGTAATTCGTAATCTAGGGAACAATTTTAAGCGCATTGCTTCTGAAACGAGTGTAAAAGAGCCTGAAATGAGCGCTTGTGATGCAATGATTGCAGCAAGAGTTGCTAAAATCACAGCAATCATGCTTAATCCTTGGGGAACACTCGCGAAAAATGGGTTTAAAGTAATTGACTCTGTTTGATGTGACAAAATCCATGCACCTTGTCCGAAGTAAGATAGCAAAATGGATACTTTTACAAATGGCCAACTAACATAAATATTTCCCCTACCAACATGCCCCAAATCTGAATAAAGCGCCTCCGCACCGGTAGTAGCAAGAAATACCGAACCCAGTATGAAAATACCTTCCTTATTTTCAGGACTCATCAATAAGGAAATCGCATAAAGAGGATTGAATGCCTTAAAAACTTCTGGATAAGTGATAGTATTTGTTAAACCGACAAGTCCTAAAAATAAGAACCAAATAAACATGACTGGACCAAATACCTTACCAACAAAGCCTGTTCCAAATCGTTGAATACTAAACAATACTGTCAAAATCGCTAAACTCGTTGCAATAACGATTGATTCATCTTGATAAAAGGTTTCCAACAACGGAACACTTCGTAAACCTTCTATAGCAGAAGTGACTGTTACAGCTGGCGTCAACGCCCCATCTGCTAGCAAAGTTGAGCCACCAATCATAGCAGGAATGATGAGCCATTTGGCTCTTTTTCTAACAAGGGTATATAAGGAAAAAATCCCCCCCTCATGATCATTATCCGCCTTCAACGCAATCAATACATACTTAATTGTCGTAATTATAGTTAAAGTCCAAATAATTAAGGAGATAGAACCCAGAATAAATTCCTTATTCACAGCCCCAATTCCTCCTTGGCCTCTAACAAGAGCTTGCATGGTATAAAGTGGACTTGTACCAATATCTCCATAAACCACCCCGAGAGCAATAAGAAAACCAGCCTTACTACCACGTTCAAAGCTTAAACTATCTTCCTGAGTCATTTTTCACTTCTCCTTACATCATCACAGTATAGCACCGAGAGAACAGAATAGCAACATCTCATTTTAAAAATGAAAACTTTCTAATAAATCCAATTTTTTCACTAACGTTTTACTTTGTGTTACAATATTTTTATCAATTAGAAAGAAGTGGAATATGCCTCTCTTACACAGAACAATAAAACTTATTTTAGCAACTGTTCTATCAATTTATCTGGCAGATTGGCTGGGATTATCATACGCAACTTCTGCCGGAATTATTGCAATTTTAAGTATTCTGGATACTCGAAAATCCAGTTATAAAATGGCTCTTAATCGCTTCTATTCCACTCTACTTGCCTTATCTATCGCAACGATAACTTTTTACTTGCTAGGTTTCGGGATTTGGACTTTAGGTGTCTACTTAGTCTTCTATGTTCCTCTTGCTTACCATTTTCGGTGGGAGGCAGGAATCGCACCCGCTACAGTCCTGGTCACTCACTTAATGCTTGAGGAAAGCCTTTCCATTTTCCTCTTGAGCAATGAGATGGGCTTGTTTCTGATTGGAGCCTTGACAGCCTTAATTTCGAATCTCTATATGCCTTCTCAAGAACGCATGATTGAGGAATATCACGAAAGAGTTGAAGACAAGTTGAAACAGATTCTCCTACGCTTTGAACAGTTTTTAATCGAAGGGGACGGTAGAAATGATGCAACCCTCATCAACGAACTCGATCACATGCTGGACGATGCACTAAAGATTGTCTATTTAGAACGCCACAACCAAGTCTTTCAACAAACAAATTATCAAGTCCATTATTTTGAAATGCGGGCTGCACAAAGCAAAATATTACGGACCATGGCAACCAATATCAATAAGTGTTTACTGGAAGCCCGAGAGAACATCATCCTAGCCAGCCTCTTTGAGCGAACAGCCCAACAACTCAGCAGAGAGAATTCAGCAAAAGAATTGTTATTGGATATTGAATTATTCCATGCAACCTTCAGAGAGCGACCTCTACCTCAAACTCGAGAAGAGTTTGAAACCAGAGCTACCCTTTTCCAACTCCTGCACGATATGGAGCATTTTATCCAACTCAAAGTCGATTTTTACCAAGCTTATTCAGAAAATAAATGACCTAATCATTGAAAGATCTACTATGTTTTACTTTTACTTATCAAAATTAATGTGCCTCTGTGTTTAGAACCTAGATTGACCATTTAACACCTCAATCTAAGACTTGTTTTCACCTACTCATATTTTTACAAAATACAGTCAGTAATTTCTCAATAAGTTGCCTTTATTGCGACTGAATAGCTATCGCATAAAAGCACTCTACTTGTGAATACAGATTTTAAGGTAAATTCAGTCAACAATTTTAAATCGGAGGAACCATGATATTATTTATATCTGCAATTATTCTTAGTATTTCAACAAGTATTGACTACTTGCTTCTTTTAATACTCCTCTTTTCCAAAGCTAAAAATAGAGGTGATAAACAACACATCTATCTGGGGCAATTACTTGCAAGTTTTATCTTGATAGTATCTAGCTTTATCATCAGTCAATTCGCCAATTTACTACCTTCTGAGTGGATGATTGGCTTACTTGGAATCTTCCCGATTTTTTTGGGAGTTCGCATTCTATTTGAATCTGAAGAAGACGTTCAAATCTCAGACAAAACAATAGGAGTCCTATCAGTTTTACTCCTTTCATTAGCATCTGGCGCTGATAATTTAGGGATTTTCTCGCCCTATTTCACAACCTTAACAATGCCAGAATTTATCGTAACAGCTTTCATCATTTTGTTGGGGACAACCGTTATTTGCTTCATCGCAGATGCTTTTGGCAGTCTCTCTCCTATCTCTGAATTTCTTGAAAAATACGAGCGTATCATTCTACCATTAGTGTTTGTTCTCTTAGGAGTCTATATCTTGATCGAATTCGGCACGCTAAATTATTTACTCGCATTTTTTCATTAAGTGTTCTTATTCAAAAAATACCCCGTCAGTGACGGGGTATTTTGATGCCATCAATCATGCTTAAACGATTGATTGGTCTGTTTCATCATTAAAGAAATGTGCTTTATTGAGGTTGAAAGTAAGACGAACTTTTTCACCTGGATTGTGGTAATCACGCGCATCTACACGAGATACAAATTCTGTATTTCCAACTCTAGAATACAACATTGTTTCTGCACCAAGAAGTTCAGATACTACAACTTCAGCTTCTACGATAGATGATGGATAAGTATCTAATTCCAATTGAGAAGCTTTAATGTCTTCTGGACGGATACCCAATGTAAATGACTTACCATTGTAGCCTTTTTCTTCCAAGTGTTTGCGACGACCTTCTGGAAGACCTATTTTGAAACCATCTCCGATAAGGACACCATCTTGAAGAGTAATTGTAAAGAAGTTCATAGCAGGACTACCGATGAAGCTAGCAACAAACTTGTTAACTGGATGGTTGTAAAGTTCTTCAGGGCTACCGATTTGTTCAATACGACCGATTGTACCTGTACCTGCTTCGTTCTTCGTAGCAGACATGATTACGATACGGTCTGCCAATGTCATCGCTTCTGTTTGGTCGTGCGTTACATAAATAGTTGTTGCACCAATGCGGCGGTGAATTTTAGCAATCTCAGTTCGCATGGATACACGAAGTTTCGCGTCCAAGTTTGACAATGGTTCGTCCATCAAGAAAACTTTAGCATCACGGACGATAGCACGACCCATGGCAACACGTTGACGTTGACCACCAGAAAGGTCTGCAGGCTTGCGTTGCAAGAATTCAGTCAAGCCAAGGATTTGCGCTGCTTCTTCAACACGTTTTTTGATTTCATCCTTGCTGTATTTACGCAATTTAAGACCAAAAGCCATGTTGTCAAACACAGTCATATGTGGATAAAGCGCATAGTTTTGGAATACCATAGCGATGTCACGGTCTTTTGGAGCAACGTCGTTCATCAATACGCCGTCGATGTATGCTTCACCTTTTGTGATATCTTCCAAACCAGCAATCATACGAAGAGTAGTTGATTTACCACAGCCTGAAGGACCTACAAAAACGATGAACTCTTTATCTTTTATATCTAAGTTAAAGTTTTCAACTGAGTAGTGTTCGCTATTTGGATATTTTTTATAAATGTTTTTTAAATTAAGATGAACCATGTTCAAGCCTCACTTTCTTTGATAGCTTTATTGTAAATGAAAGCGTTTTTAAAATCTAGGTCAAGTTGCACAAAAAGAAAAAAATCTTTTGTACAACTTGCACAAAAGATTAAATACTCATTCCCAAGATAGCCTGATGGCAAATAGCTAAATCATTTAAATCTTTCAATTGAAGACCTGTCATCTCCTGCCATTTATCAAGCCGATATTGCAAAGTGTTTCGGTGTAGATAGAGTTTCTGAGCTGCTTTTGTTAACACTGCCCCTTCTTCCCAAAGAGCCTCAATGATCGCTTCCATCTGTTGGTTTGAAATCAACTGCCTCAATCCTGATTGTAGCTGAAGGTAAGACTGTCCGCTCCACAAATACAGATAGCTAAATGTCAAGAGGAAGGATTGTTGATGACCAGCACACCACTTTCTAAACAAATCTTGCTCAGCTTGAATTAACAGTGGCCACTGTGACTCTAGCCATTCAGGCCACAACTGACCAAGAAAAATAGTCATACGAAGTCCAAAATCAAACTCCATAGTGGCGAGCGTGTCCCCTAAAATTTCTCGAACATCCAACAAGGTCGATTGGTCTAAAATAAAAATATGATGGTTGGACTCCGGAGAATAGCTTGCTTGAAGATTTGGTAATAGTTGCTTCATCATATCCAACCAAGCCGTTTGCCCCTCCTGATCAATTGATGACCAAATATGTACATGAAGAACTTGCAATAGGCTAAAGGTTGTTGGTCGAATGCCGTCATTCTCAAAATAGGATTGCCAAGGAGAACGAGCGTATGTTTCTGCTTGATTCTGCAATAGCTCAATCAACAGTTTCTCCCTTTCAGTCAATGTCATCCTATCAAAAGAAAAATAGCCCATTCCTGGCACATCAATGGTAATATCATCTCCATTTGCGTTTCTTTCGTTCCATCTCCCCTGTGGGAAAAAGGCTAATACACTGTCTCTATTCATTGCACTTCCTCTCTATTATTTTGGATAAGGATTGCTACCCATACTTTCCATCACCATTCCAACTCTTTAAAAATCAAAATGCACCATTGCCAAGCGTCTTTGATGAATGGAATCGGCAAAGAACCCGACCATAAACCATTAAAAAAAGCGATTGGCAACAAGCCATTATTTCTACTTTCGATTTTCATTGAATATAACTCTATTATCCTTTAAAAGCAACACAACGTCAAGATTCAAGCTATATCTCCTTATGTCAAAACATGATAAAAGAAATAAAAAAAAGCCTTACGGCTCTTTAACATTATACACGTTCAACTTTACCTGATTTAAGTGCACGAGCTGATGCCCAAACTTTTTTAGGTTTACCATCAATCAAAACAGTAACTTTTTGAAGATTTGGTTTAACTGCGCGTTTAGTTTGGTTCATTGCGTGTGAACGGTTGTTACCAGATACAGTCTTACGACCAGTAAAATAACATACTTTAGCCATTGTATATTCCTCCTCATTTGATCAAATATTACGGATGTGCTAGCACCACATACCATACTAGTCTACCAAAAAATAGAGTGGTTGGCAAGGATTTTTTTTAATATTTTACCATGGCTACTGGCAACATTGACTTTTCATCAGCTAGTACTTTATTGAAAATCAATAAGACTTCTAGATTTAAAGACAACTCTAAAACAACAGATTATTGAAATATAGCTTCAACTCGGTAAATGACCTTACCTTTATTTGAGAATTTTTCCTCATACTCAGTCATAATATTGCCTTCTAGGCCGTCCGCATGTAAGTCTAACCAAACCTGCTTCAATACCATACCGTACTGTGAAAAGCTAGCTAAGCTATACTCAAACAGTCCACGGTTATCCGTTTTAAAATGAATTTCCCCGCGTTCCGGTAGGATTTCTTTATAGGTGTCCAAAAATGTCTTATAGGTCAAGCGACGTTTCTCGTGACGTTTTTTCGGCCATGGATCAGAGAAATTTAAGTACAATCTATCAATCTCTGCTGGCGCAAAATAATTTGTCAAACTTGAACCGTCTACTTGCAATAACTTTATATTCGGTAAATCTGCTTCCAGAACTCGATCCAAGGCATAGCTTAGAACGGTCATCTGAATATCAATCCCAATATAGTTCACATTTGGATTTTGTGCAGCCATTCCTGTCACAAAACGACCTTTTCCAGACCCGACTTCAATATGAATAGGGTTATGATTCCCAAAAATTTCTGCCCACTTCCCCTTACATTCTTCCGGATTGGAAATAACAAACTGAGGATTGGTTGCTAAGAGCTCACTAGCTCCCTTTCGATTTCTAACTCTCATATATCTTTCTTGAAACTCTGACGAAATTGACGCAGAGCATATATTTCTTTATTAGCCGCCAGCACGTTGTAGCTTTCAACATGCTTCACAATTTGGTTTAAATACCCAAGCTGACCATACCAATATATCTTACTGAGTACGGTTTGATTGTATTTGTACCCATATGCTTGAAGCCATTCTTTCCACTCATGACGCGGAATATAATGCGTTAACAGATAAGCCACATCTAACATACGGTCCGTCAAACAAGCTGTTTCCCAGTCAGTCAAGTATACTAATCCACTCGTTGTTTCTACCCAGTTTGTATGATGTAAGTCACCATGGACAAAAGTAGCTACTTCTTGACGGAAATTAGGCAAATGATTTAACAAATCTTGACAAATCGATTGCAAATATGTGTTTTGTGCCAGTCGAGCTGGCGCTTCTTTTTGCCAACGATGTACCAAATCCTGTGGCTTCATATAAGTATAATTCATCTGAAGAGCCTGATTCAACAAAATACGAGAATAGTGCATGCGCACCAGAATCTGACGCACCTGTTTACTTCCCATATCTTGACGTTCTAACGTCCTACCATTCAGCCACTCCTGCTCAACCCTATGCCCCATACCTGCCTCACGATTTGCTGATAAAATCGGTGGGGTAATTTGTTCCCGTGCCAAAACTGAAACAATAGGAGGCATTTCATACTTCACAAATACTGGCGTTCCGTCTGACCGTTGGCCTTTGAACGCCTTGCCACTATTCCCTGCAATAGACTGTAATTGTAGCCCACTGGTATCAAACTGCATGCCATTCCTCCTTGAAAAATTCCTTACTATTTTACTAGTTTTCAGCTATTTAGTCAATCAATTTTTTTAATTTGGCTGGTAAATATCCCTCGTGCAAAAAAATCCCAACCAACAGCAATAGCACCACCATTATACTCTCTTTAGAAAATAGCAGAGCTAAACTCACTTCGATTCCTAAAAGTCCGTAAAGTACAATACGCAGAACCTTTTGGAAACCAAGCCTTTTTTCATCTTTTCCCAACGGATATAACTGAGTCAAATATTGATAATCATAATGCCTGAAGAGCCCTAGCAACTGGAACAAGAGTAAATAATGAAAAATGAGGACCAAGCCAATTGACAACCATGATTCATCAATCGCAACCAATGATAAGATGGCTAACAAAAACAAGCGCAATGCTAAGGCTAAGTAATCCCCTGCCCTCATAAAAGCACGTAGGTACAGATAAAACCACGTTTGTTGATCATGCACAAGGCGCAATATCCCATTTAGATAGGTTCTCGGTTTAACAGGTACACTAATTCCTTTCACCGTGGTAAACAGGGCAAAGAAACGCAAAATTGACTGTTTTCTCTTCTGCTCATCCTGAATGGCTTTGGACCAATCCAACACTCCCTGTGACTGATATTGTGCCATTTGGTGCTTGACTAGAATGTATTTTAGCACCAACAGCAAAAGCATATAGCAAACAATCATCCAAACAGCTAAACCCAGTATTAAGTAAATAGGAACCAATAACATTTGTACCAGCACCTGAATTCCAGACCAGAGGATATAAGTCCGTCTAGCTGCTACATGGATAATTTGTAGAACTTCTTTTTCCTTTGGTAAAAGGAAAATCTCATCTGCCTCTTCCAAATAAGTGGCGATTTTCCCAGAAAATAACACCAACAAACTGACCACTAAAAGCAGCAAGTAGATTGGCAGGGAGTTTTCAGGAAAATTCAGTAGTAATTGCCGATATTGCAAGCTTAAAAAGCCGATAAATACCATCAGCACTAACACAAAATGGTCATTCAATACATAGCGCAAATACTTGGAACATTTAGTTAGGAAGTCCCTTCTGCGTTGTTGAAACATTGCCTTCATCTGGCCACTCCTTCTTGTGTCAACGCCAGATAAATTTCGTTGAGACTTGCACCTTTCATGTTAAAGGCATGTTGCAATTCCTCTAAATTCCCTGTTGCACGAACCTGACCTTGATGTAAGATAACAAAAGAATCACACATTTTCTCGGCCGAGTCAAGAACATGAGTAGACATCAGAATTGAAGTTCCTTTAGCTTTCTCCTCTTCTAATAGGTTTACTAAGTCCGAAATCGCTACAGGATCCAGCCCTAAAAACGGCTCGTCAACAATCAACAAACTCGGTTCCACCATGAAAGCACAGATAATCATAACTTTCTGTTTCATTCCCTTAGAAAAATGAACAGGGAACCAGTCCAATTTTTCATCCAACCGAAAAACCGTTAACAACCCCTGAACTCGACTCCAGGCTTGATCCCAAGTCAAATCATAGGCTAAAGCTACTACCTCTAAATGTTCCTTAAGCGTCAATTCCTCATACAAGCTAGGTGTTTCAGGGATAAATCCAATTTTCTTCCGATAATTCTCTGCATCCTGTACAAGACTTTTCCCATCAATTAAAATTTCTCCCTGATAAGGAGTCAAAAGGCCAATAATTTCCTTTATCGTCGTTGATTTCCCTGCACCATTCAATCCAATTAAGCCAACTAACTGACCGCTCTCAACAGTGAAAGATACATCTTTCACTACGGGAATATTGATGTAGCCTCCTGTTATATTTTTTACTTCTAACATACATTTCTTCCTATAATTTGATATAATTATTATATCAAAAATTCTAGAAAGAGGTTGTCATTATGTCAGATTGTATTTTTTGTAAAATTATTGCTGGAGAAATCCCAGCTTCTAAAGTCTATGAAGATGATCATATCCTTGCCTTTTTAGATATCACCCAAGTCACCAAAGGACACACTTTAGTTGTTCCTAAGAAACATTACCGCAATATGCTTGATATGGACGCAGAAGCAGCAGCTACACTCTTTTCAGTGATTCCTACTATCTCCAGTCATTTGAAGGAGACACTCGGTGCTAAAGGCCTAAATATTGTCAATAATAACGAAGAAGTGGCTGGTCAGACTGTCTTTCATACCCATATCCATCTCTTACCACGATACGATAAAGAAGACGGACTGGAAATCCATTTCAAGACCAACGAACCTGATTTCCCAGCATTAGCCCAGCTAGCGCAAAGCCTATATTTAGGAGAATAAGATGAAACTTAGCAATATTATAGTGGCTGTAGGTGCTGCCAGTGCAACCTTTCTTGCTATTACCAACCGAGAAAAAATTTCAAAAGAAGTCAAGGAAATACAACAACTCCTGACTGATATTCAGACCAGCAAATCGAATATCCAACATCAACTAGCCATTATCCAAAGTTTTCAAAAACCTTTGCAAGAATTAACAGCTGATCTCCAGTATAAAACACGCATCTACCAACAAAGTATAGCAGGCAACTTACAAGAGATCCAAACCATCCAAGAAAAATACGCTTCAAAACACCCCCAAAAATTATAGAAAGCTGGGTAAAAAGTTTTAATACCCAAAAATAGCTTTGAATCAACGTTTTTGATAACGTAATTCAAAGCTATTTTCGTTATGCAAATTTAAATCATAGTGAGTTTTGCCCGATTTCTTTAACGATATTATCTGAGCTTATTCCCCTTCTGAACTATAGGTATCTGTAGCAGTGGTTTCTGAATTCATCTCTGCTGTCGTATCATATGTGGTCGAATCTTCAGTTGACGTTTGGGCCCAGGGACTTGCTTCAAGCACCAATTCATTTGTATATGCATTATATACATTAACTGGACTTGGAAGGTACATCATACTTTCATTCACTTGAACATTTGTCACTAAATCAGTAGCAGTTGGTTGCCCGGTCGATGCTTTCAAAACATTTTGCATTTCCAACAGATGCTCACTAGTAGGCAATTGATAGCTGAGTTCGTTAATCATCTGTTCCTCACCCTGCAATTGATACGGTTCCAAATTAGATAAAGCATCTTTATACCCCAATAGAGAAGGGATAGTTGAGGTGTTAATTTCAATATTTGTCCGCATATTATTTGAAATAGCTGTCAGAATTTTTTTGTATTGTGTTAATCCATCTAAATTTAACAACTTCTTTACGATAGCGGTAATCACTTCTCGTTGCCGTCTTTGCCGACCTATATCACCTTCAGGGTCATCATAACGCATTCGGGAATAAACCAATGCTTGATTACCATTTACTAATGATTTTCCTTCCGGAACAACTGCAGTATAAGCTGGTTCATGTTCCGAAATTGAGATTGGGAATCCCAAAGTATTATTTACCTCAATCCCCCCAAGTGCGTCAACCAATTCAACTAGCCCATCCATATTAATCTCAACATAGCGATCAATGGTAATATCCATCATTTTTTCAATCGTCGCAATTGCCATCGGAGCTTGTCCATAGCTATAGGAATGATTTAGTTTTTCAATTGTCCCACTGGATGTCCCATCTGGCTCTGCAATTTCAACCATGATATCTCTCGTCAGACTCATCATAGTAGTTGTTTTCGTCGTGGGATTTAAGGTAACAAGTATCATCGAGTCACTTCGACCACCGTCCCACTGACCCCCGCGAGAAGCCTGGTCCATATCAACCCCCATCAACAAGATGGTTAATGGTTCTGTCGCATCAATTGGTTGAATCGAATCATCATTATCATCCAAAGATTTAAATGTTTTTGAGATTTCCCCGAGCGAAAAGCCCAATAAACTATTGCCGTAAACTCCAGCGGCTACCACTGTCAATAAGAAAATCGACAAGGACATCAAGACTATTTTTTTCCAAATTTTCATAGATCACCAATCAACATACCCATATAATAGAGATCTAGCCATTCACCTTGATCAGTTCTAGCTCCTCTATATTGAGTTCCTTCTATTTGAAATCCTAATTTTTTATAAAGATGTACTGCAGCTTGATTGCGAACTTGGACTGTCAACTCTAATCGGCTCAGCAAACCAATTTCCCGTACCCAATGCAAAACTTCTTCTAAGAGTATAGTACCAATTCCATAACCCCAATATTCTTTCTTAACTGCAATAAAGATATTTCCAATATGGCCAATTCGAAATTGTTTAGAAGACTTAACAGTTATTGCACCGACAACCTCATTCTCTAGTTTTGCCAGCAAATGGATTTCCCTAGGATTTTCAATCCCAGCCGCAAAAATCGTTTTCATCTGCTCTTGATGATATGCAAAACCAGTTTCGTCCATGACCAAGAAATCTGTTTCTGAGGCTACTTGCTGCATAAAATGGATAAACGCCTGCGCATCACTGGGATCTGCTTCACAAAATTCAATCTCTTTTCTACGCATTTGGAATCTCCGCAAGTAAACTTTGGCTTTGTCTTCCAAAGGCTTCAAAAGAAAGAGAGCGACCTTCTTCAACCTTTTCAATGTAGATTCTTAGATAATCATCGAACAAAGATAAATCCAATAACTCTCCCCATTCGATGACAGTAATTCCGTCACCAAAAAGAAAATCATCCAAATCAATAGAGTCAGGATCATCTCCAATTCGATAAACATCTAAATGAAATAATGGTAGACGTCCTTCATATTCGCGTACAATCGTATAGGTTGGACTTTTAATCATTTGCTCAATGCCAAGACCCTTCGCAATACCTTTTACCAATGTTGTTTTTCCAGCACCAAGATTTCCAGATAACAGTATCACTTGCCCCGCTTGACAAACACTACCGAGGTTTTCACCAATTGAAATCAATTCATTTTCATTTCGACTTAACATACATTCCATTATACCATAGGCCAATTTGTTTGTCATAAGCAGACCAGAAAATCCCAAACGAAAGCGAAAAAATCGTGAGTATGATCACATACTCACGATACATTTTTATTCAACACTGAACAGATATGGGTAGACTGGCTGATCTCCTTGGTGGATTTCAACTTCAACGTCTTCAAATTGTTCTTCTAATTTTTCAGCAACGGCTTGAGCTAATTCTTTGTCACCTTCTTCGCCAAGATAGATAATAACAATTTCACTATCTTCATCAAGCATTCTTTCAAATGTTGATTCAAGGGTCTCCATCATATCTGGATTAGATACAACAATTTTTCCATCAACCATACCAAGATTATCATTTTCATGAATTTCAAGGCCATCAATTGTTGTATCACGAACAGCTGTCGTAATGCTACCACTTTTCACATCAGCTAGTGAGGCTGTCATGGCTTGTGCGTTACTGTCCAAATCACGACTAGGATCAAATGCCAACAAACTTGTAAAACCTTGTGGAAGGGTCTTAGTTTCTACTACTTTTACAGCAACTTCCGCCGCTTCAGCCGCAGACTGAGCTGCCATTAAAATATTTTTGTTGTTCGGTAGTAAAATTACATTACGCGCATTGACCAAATCAATAGCTTTCAAAAAGTCTTCTGTGGACGGGTTCATGGTTTGACCTCCAGAAATCACATAGTCAACACCTTGTGATTTGAAAATCTCAGTTAACCCCTCCCCAGCTGCTACAGCAATAATAGCATATTCTTTTTGCTCAGCTGGTTTTTGGAAAGAACCCTCTTTCTCAACTTGCGCTTCATGTTGCTCACGCATATTATCCACTTTAACTTTAACCAAGCTACCATATTGAAGACCAGCCTGCATTACCAAACCAGGATCTTCCGTGTGAACGTGTACTTTTACAATCTCATCATCGTTGACAACTAGGAGAGAATCCCCCAGATCATTGAGATAATTACGGAATTCTTCATAGTCAAATTCTTTAACATAAGTAGGACCTTGGCGTAGAGCTACCATGATTTCTGTACAATAACCATAAGTAATATCTTCCGTTGCAACGTGACCAGCTACAGACTTGTGGTGTTCTGCATTTATCATCTCTGACATAACTGCTGGAGTCGCCTCAAATTCTTCAGAAGCAATGTACTCACCTGTAAGAGCTGACAAGAAACCTTCATAAATATATACAAGTCCTTGACCGCCTGAATCGACAACTCCAACCTCTTTCAAGACTGGAAGCATATCAGGTGTTTTCTTTAGGGCGCGATTAGCACCGTCCAGTGTTGCACGCATAACTTCGATTGCATCATCTGTTTCTTCAGCTTTTTTGAGCGCTGCAGTTGCGGCACCACGAGATACAGTAAGAATAGTACCCTCAACAGGTTTCATAACGGCTTTATAAGCTACCTCTACACCATGTTGAAAAGCCTGTGCTAAATCCTTACCATCCAATTCAACCTTACCCTTAACAGATTGACCGAAACCACGGAATAACTGAGATGTAATAACACCAGAGTTCCCGCGCGCTCCCATTAGCAATCCTTTGGACAAAATTTGTGCAGCTTCACCTACTGTAGAAGCAGGCTTATCCGCAACTTCCTTAGCACCATTTGCAATGGTCATCCCCATATTGGTACCTGTATCCCCGTCTGGTACAGGGAATACGTTTAGTGAGTTGACATATTCAGCTTGTTTATTCAGACGAGTTGATGCAGCCTGCACCATTCCTTGAAATAAACTAGTAGTAATTTTAGACACAATTATTCTCCTACGACTTTAATATTTTGGATAAAAACATTAACGGCATCAACAGAGATACCCAATTGACTCTCCAAGTTAAACTTCACGCGTTCTTGGATATTGCGAGATACTTCACTTATTTTTACACCATAACTCATCACAGTATAAACATCGACTGCAATACGACCATCTTCTAAAGTCTTGATAACTACACCTTTGGAATAGTTTTCTTTTCTCAAAAGAGCCTGAAAATTGTCCTTAATCGCAGATTTACTAGCCATCCCAACAACACCAAAAATTTCAGTCGTAGCACCGCCGACAACTGTGGCAATCACGTCATCAGTCAATTCTATTTGGCCGTCTTTTGTATTGATCTTTACAGTCATATTCCTTACCTCAAATAGTTTTATCACTCCATTTTACCATATTTTCAGTATTCTGTAAAAAACAAGCTTGTGACATCTGATATCTTCTTGTGTTCTGAAGTATAATTCTTCTATATCTGAAAGAATGAGTAGCAACCCCCATGCTTTCTAACAGTCTATCTCTTTCATCTGCACTTTTGATGTATATTTCTCTCAGCTTTTACAAAATTGAGTTCTTTTTCAAAAAAATTGAGGTAGCTAAGAATCAACTTAGCAACCTCAATCCTATCAGCCAGTTTTAGTTGGCAAATCTAATTATCTCCGAGAAGGTACTTTCAAAAATTGTTGCACGAATAAGGAAAGATATTATTTAATCCGACCCGGACGTTCTTTGTAACCGTAGTAAGCGTCATTCATGATTTCTTCCATATCTGCTACCATTGGCAAGCGTGGGTTAGCAGGTGAACATTGGTCTTCATATGCTAGAAGAGCCAATTCATGAGTGTATTTCTTCCATTCTTGTTCGTCAATACCTTGATCTTTAAAGTTCATCTTGATACCAACTTTTTCACCCAATTCGTAAACTGCTTTAGCATAAGCTGCAACAGCTTCTTCTGGAGTAGAATGTGGCAAACCTAACATACGAGCGATGTCTTGGAATTTTTCATCCGCTTTCCAGTAGTTGTACTTAGGCCATGTAGTTGTCTTAGACGGACGAGTACCATTGTAACGGATAACGTATGGCAACAAGATTGCGTTTGTACGTCCATGAACTGTGTGGAAGCGACCACCAATCTTATGGGCCATAGAGTGGCTCATACCCAAGAAGGCATTTGCAAAAGCCATACCAGCCATTGTAGAAGCGTTGTGGATTTTTTCACGTGCTTCTGGATCACCAGTCAAGACAGATTTTTCAAGGTATTGGAATACCAACTTAATAGTTTGAAGGGCAATACCATCAGTGTAGTCGTTCGCAAAGTTAGAAGTGTATGCTTCTGTCGCATGAGTCAATACGTCCATACCAGTATCAGCTGCGATGAAGGCTGGAACTGACTCTACCAATGCTGGGTCTACGATTGCAATTGTTGGTGTCAATGAGTAGTCAGCGAGTGGGTATTTGCGGTTATTTTTCTTATCAGAAATAACGGCAAACGGTGTTACTTCTGAACCTGTACCAGATGTAGTTGGGATACCGATGTATTTAGCTTTTTGACCCAATGATGGGAATTTGAAGGCACGTTTACGGATATCCATGAATTTTTGAACAAGGTCACGGAAGTCGATTTCTGGTTGTTCATAGAAGAGCCACATTACTTTAGCAGCATCCATTGGTGAACCACCACCGAGCGCAATAATTGTATCCGGTTGGAATGCACGCATTAATTCAGCACCGCGTTCAACTGTTGTAATATCTGGATCTGGTTCAACATCTGAGAAGACTTGAATAGTCACTTGATTTGAACGAGCATTCAATTGATCGATGACACGTTGAACAAAACCAAGACGTTCGATTGATTTGTCTGTTACGATCATAACACGTTCAAGGCCTTCTGCTGTTTGAAGGTATTGAATAGAGTTACGTTCGAAGTAAATTTTTGAAGGAACTTTAAACCATTGCATATTATTTCTACGTTTCCCTACTTTCTTGATGTTAAGAAGGTTGATAGCAG